>Ga0207158_1018_pt1 | contig 52488 bp, 26 predicted proteins | sample Alteio_BWMinHeat_22_FD_153512 | JGI IMG/M metagenome (GOLD analysis project Ga0207158, IMG submission 153512) | Enriched cells from forest soil in Barre Woods Harvard Forest LTER site, Petersham, Massachusetts, United States -... | ecosystem: Environmental > Terrestrial > Soil > Temperate forest >... | reverse complement strand
TACTGTTAACCACGTTGCTCTGAGTTTTGGCGGCTTCATAATCGGCCTGACGCTGAGCCAATTCGCCCTCGACCGTCACCAACCGCTGCTTGGCGGCCGATAAGTCATTTGCCGGCGCAAAAATTTGCTCTTTCAACCCTTGCAGCGTCCGCGCGACTTCCGCCTGGCGCTTTAAAAGCTCCTCACGCCGGGACTCCGGCAGCATGCGAATCGCCATCCCGACCAGCGTGCCGCCCAGAATGGCCGTCCACATACCAGGCGTCGCTTTCCCCATACCACCCGCCAAAATCGTATGCATGACCACGCCGAGCAGGGCAAATTCCAAGACTCGTAAACTCGCCGCTAAACGAACTTCGGTCGGGTCGACTCTCTCATAGGCGGTCACAAGGCGCGATTGCAGCGCTTCCTGTTGATAAAGTACGGCCATGAGGGAACGGGTTGTCGTGGCTGGAGTCGAGGCGGGGAACGGCAGGCCAGAGGCCAGCGTCAAATCCGCCACTAAGACGGGTATCAAAAGTGTCGCGATGAAACGTTTCAAGTTCGGGCGCATAATGTCGCGGTGGAATACCGAGCAACGACTGGGTTATTTTAGAGCATCATCGACAATGCTTCTATGGGCCAAGAGGCTAAAAAAACCGGTCTAAAATGCCCACGACTCGCTTGGGCCGCGGCACGGGACTCTTCAAGCGGCGCTTAAAACATCCTTATTTTCCGGCCCGCTGCCGGTATCCGGCGTTGACGGGGGAGTCCCCCCCGGGCTTGTGGAATCCGCTGGGGGAGCTTCTGTTTTCTTCATGCGGAATGTAATGGAATAGCGGAGACCTTCAGCGGCATTGACACTATGCTCCCATTTATTTCGCGCGGTCCCGCTCAAGACGTAGAGAGATCGTGGTTCCAGCCATACAGAGAAGTTCTTCACAATCTTACGGGCCTTGCGCCGCAACTGCATCAATGCCGGGGCGCCGATGGAGATGCCGAGAATGACCTCGCCAAAGGAGGGCGAATCGGTGTGCCAGCCAATCCCTGCGCCCGCTGGATAACGATTGATCAAGACCTGGTCAAAATCTTCTGCCGGCACCCCTGCGGCGGCCGCCGCCTTCTCGCGAAGGGCGGTGATGAATTCAGGCATCGGGGCGGTAGGCGCCAGCCGCTCGGTGCGCCGCCCGGTTCCATAGCGATAGGCATACCCGAACTGCGCGACGTCCCGTTTTGCCTTTACGCCATGCAGAAGCAGGGGTTGGAATGCGACTTGCTCTAATTGCTGGCTGATCGTCTGCTCTTCCTCGGGCGACAGGAAATCCGCGATATACCGGAAACCGGCCGGGGGATTGCGAAGCGCCCAGTGCACCCCTGAAACAAGGAGGGTTCCGCCCATCGTCATCACGGCGGCGAGGCTGGACTTAACCCCGTAGTTTCCCCCGTAATGAATAAATAGAACTGCGCCAGCCGCCAGACCCATCAAAACCGATGACACCTGGAAAGCCAGCCGCAACGTGCGGCTTTTCTTCCAGGTCGATCGCAAGGCCTCGAGGAACGGCTTGAGTTCGTGATCGGGACGGAAGAACAAGAGCGTGAAGTCAGCCAATAGCCGAAGTGCGGTCGCGGCGCTCACGATTGACAGAAAAATTCCCGTCATATGATCCAGGCCGGCCACGGAGGCGAATTTAGCCAGCACGAGCGCGGCCGCTGCGGAGGCCAGCGGTCCGGCGGCGAGACTCCACAAGTAACGTCGATCAACGCGCATCTCCAAGGTCACACGCCCGTCGTAAAGTCCCGATCGCTGGCGCCAGATTTCCTTCAAGCCTTCGCGAAGTCCATAGTTCGCAAGGATGTGGGCCGATTCTTCTACCCAGCCCAAGCTGACCAGCCCCAACGGCTTCAGCGGCTTCGGCAATAGATAAATAGATTCGGAATGCGCTTCCTGATCTTCCATCCGCTCGGCGGCCGCCTGCGCGATGAATTGGTCGAAAAATTCTCTGCGAAGTGGAGTCTTGATCTCAGGGAGTCCCACTAATGCCCGGGCCAAAGCATGCATATACTTTGAACTGGTCAAGAGTTCACCCGCGCTAGTATTGCGGGTCAATCTCTCAACGACATGGTCACGAACTTGTGCCGCCCGTAAACCATACTCACGACATTTTTTGACCATGGTATTGACGGCATTCAGGAACACCGGCTGGTCTTCTTCATGCAGGAACGAAACAGCAAACCGTCCGGACATTCCCAGGCGTCCCATGAACGGAATATACAGGCGTGGAATGATTTGGATCGTGTGATCAGAAAGCTCAAGATAGACATGGAAGTTTTCGCGCCGGATCGTCTCCACGCGCTTGAGGAGTTCCTCGTCCGACAACCCTTCCAGATGCCGGCTCAAGAGCACGACAGCGTTCGCTATCCGACGATTATCAAGAAAATCGGCCAGCGCCAGTTCGTTGGGGGCGACCTGTTGGCTGAGAAGATATAGCAGGAGCCGGTTCCAGAGATCGTAGCGCCAAACGCCGGTGGCGATCATGTTTCCAATATCCAGGAACATGCCGGAAAGCACCAACGATGGTTTTCCTTGCAACGCCATCGCCTCCAGCACGCCAAAGACCGCGGTTATAGCGTTTGATTTTTCGCGAGCATCTATCTCAGGCGCAACTTTCGCATATTCTTTTAATCCCTGATAGGCCTTCCATAAAGACCCTTCTTTTTTAACAAATCCGTCTTCAAAGGGCTGGGGTTGATAATCCCAGTACGATTTCGATGTCGTGCCATTCGAATTGACCTCATACCAGCCTCCGGGAATTGCTTCTTGAACACGTTCAGAAAGCCTTTGCGCTATTTGAATCGCCAACAGGACAAATCGTCGATGCACCCGATTGGCTTCTGTATAAGAAGCAGCGGTCACATCGTGACCGAAGGCCCGGTCAAACCATTTTGTCATGACTCTTTTTATCCCGACCGTCACGTTATACTGAGGATGGACCGGCGTGATTTGATCCTCACCGTGAAAAGACTCATGCAAACGCGCTGCCATATACATGACTCCCGTCGCATGCTCCCGCTGCGTCTCGGAATGAACCGCATAGCCGAACTGCGGGCTGGCGATATCCGTCCGTCCCGCAGGGGGTTGCGTGAGTTCATAGCTCGCGATAGTTTCGTCCATCCCGTCCACGTTGTACCGTTCTGTTTCCCCGGGGTTCACATGCAGGATCGTCGGCGACCAGCTCAAACGTCCAGCCGGTTTTTCTTCCGGCAACTCGATCAACAGCTCTCCGCGAGGGCCGAGCAAATCTGTATCCATGACTCGAACCAGCCTGAAAAGATCCCTATAGAATTGGCGATCACGGATCTCGTTCAAAAGCTTCACGGCCGATTTGAGATCTTTCACCCCGGGCGGAGGCGGCAGATTCTGTTGGCGAGGCGGACACTCCGCAACAACGGCCGCGGCTCTGTCCACAGAGGCCGGCCACGGGGCGACTTTTTGACGCCAGCGTTCTCTTTCACGTTCCCAGACGCTTTGATTCCACTCGCCTTTTTCAAAAACTAATTCTAAAAAGGCGGTTATATTCTTCGCTAAGGCGGATGGGGACATGTCTCGGTTCGGCACCGCCTTCGGTTGAGGATGAAGTCTCAAAAATTCCGCGTCCGTGATGGTTCCCACCAAACGATGAAACAGTTCCTCCGTAATCTGAGTACCGGACTCTTGCCGGACTTTTTCGCGGATCTGCATCATAAGTTCGACGAGCCTTCGAGCCTTCTCGACTTTTTCTACCGTCATCCGGGGCTCGGGCACGGCGGCTTCATTCGGGAAATGTCTGGAAATTTGGATCATTTCCTCTTCCAAGGGTCCGAGCCCTTCTTTCTCAACGGCTTCGACTACTTTGCGAGCCGCCTCTTGAACGGCTTGTTGGTCTTTTGGCTCCAAGACATCCAGGCTGAATCGGCCGGCCAATGCGAATCGAGCGGCCATCGGCAGATCGGCGGATGGTCGGATGAAGATTTTCTGATCTTCAATATCCAGATAAATATAAAAATTGTCATTTAGGATCTCGTTTGCCTTCTCACGGAGTTTCTGGTTCGAAACGACCTCCACCGTCGCATTCATTCTCTCAAGGGTTTGATCAAGCCGCGCAGACTCGAGGAAATCATCCAGCACGTAGGCATCCGGATCAAGCTTCTGGGCCAGAAGGAACAAGGTTACCGCCGCTTCCGGATCCTGGGCCATTTGGGGGTCGTGACTCCATAGGCTCATGCCGGCCATGAGAACATGAACGAAGGATCTTGGCGCCTGCGAATGGCTGATTCCGTGCAGGGATCCAAACAGGCGGGGAGGCAGCTGATGCGGATCCGGCTCAACTCGCTCTCGCCGCTTCGGCGGTCGACCCCGCAGCTCCTGAATAATCTTGGCCAGAGATCCTGCAGGACGCATAAAGGCCTCTACAAACGGCGTTCCTTCAACGGTAGGAAATGGTCGCGGGGTTTTTTTATCCACTTTCTCCTGCCAAACGTCCGGCATCACTCGGTAGGCTCGGTCTGCAAGGCGCAGGGCCGTCATAAATCCGAGTTGACGCGCTCGCTGCGCGCTCAAATCGAGCTGGGAAAACGCTTCTTCGCCCCCTGCAGACGCGATCGCTTCGTCATATTGCTGCAGCATTTTCGTCAGCGTTTCGCGCACACGTTCTTGTTCCGGAGAATGACCGGCGGGGTTTTTCGCGGCGAGCGTTCCGCTCATTCGATTACGTAACTGGAGGACGAGCGATTGATCGAGTTGGGCAGGGTCAAGGATACCGAAGGCAGATCCTGTGATGCCCACAAATGTCTCCGCCGCCGCTCCACGGTAGCGATAGACGGGTATCTCGTCGTTCATGCCAACGATTTCATAGCGCGTGATGTCTCCCGGAACGATCGGAAATTTAGAGGGAGTTTTGTCGTTCGGATCGTCGGGCTTTCGGTCCACGTCGACAATTTCATCTCCAAGCCCCAGAAGATGCGTGTTCACTTCAAAAATAAAATGGTGCAACTTGCGGAAGAAGCGGGGAGACTTGGCGGGTTCTATCAGTATTGAACCCGGCATCGACGCCAAATGGTGTTTCGCCCATTCGGGGATTTCCGGTTGAAACAATGCCTCGGCCGCTTCCTGAATCCGGGTCGAAAGGGGACGGCCGGCTTTACGCTCCCAATTCTCCTTCGCGATGTCCCAGAGCCGATTGTCCCAGCGTCCTTTGATTAGCAATTGAGAAACGTAGGAGACCACCTGATCGGCCAAAGGACGGTTATCCTCCTGCGGGACACTGGGGTGGCTGCCGGATTCCATTTCCGCTTTTAGTTGACCCATCGCCTTGGCCTTGACCATGATCATGAAAACGAAACGCGGAGCGTGGGTCTGGAGCTTACTGCCTTCTTCACCCAGAACGTCACTATGGACGGCCGCGCGTGCGCGTTGGCGCTCTTGCTTAAGAATGAGTTCGGCCGCATCGTCGGTATCAAGACCTTGCCCATATTGCAAATCGTCGACCTGCAAGTTTGCTTTGCGGTAACCCGCGATCAGCCGCGAAACGGTCGTATCAAACACTTGTCGGTCGTGTTCATCGAGGAATGACTCCTCCAGTTTTCCCGTCAGCGCTACGTGTCCGAGAAACGGCATGTCCGGATCCGCGTCCAACTTGATGGTGTGATCATCCACTCGCATTTGGAGATAGAAATTCTTACGGTACGCCTGTTCGGCGTAGGCCAGCAACTGTTCCTGGCTCGAACCTTGGACCAGTTGGCCAAAGCGTTCAATGGTCGCGGCGACGCGTTGCGAATCAAAAAAGTCATCCGGCGTGTACTCTCCGGGAGCCGCGGCATCCGCCAGCAGGTACAACGTCATCGGATCTTCCGGATTCGTCAGCTTATCCGGCACGAATTCCGCCGCTGCCAGGTCATAAAGCAATATGTAGATAAATTGATGAGCCGAACGCGTCTGCCGCAAACTTGTCAACTCGGCCCAGGCAGCGGGCATGAGCATATTCGTCCGCGGTTCAATCCAGCGTTTGGGGTCCGCCCGGCGTTCGCGAATCTGCTGCGCAGCGATTCGAAGGGGCGAATCGCGCCGGACCAAAGCGTCGCCGAACGGCGCATTGTTGGTATCGGCTCGGGGATCGGATTTTTGCCGGTCCATTTCGGCGCGCCACGGATCGGGCATAACGTCAAACAGCCGGATCATCAAGCGATAGGTCGTCAAATTCGCCAAATGACGAATAATCTGCGATTGACGCGACTCCGACATGAAATCGTTCTCATTGGCTGACTCTGCGATGGCTTTCGCGGCCCAGACATCCGCCTTGCGTGTGAGATTCTGGATCAGAGCCTGGGCTTCCCGAAGCTTATCATCACTCGGTCCCGCTTTCATCGCGAGTATCTCTCTGCCCTGGGCGCGCGCTGCCAGGATCGCCGACGTCGGGTGATCGCTCACCATAAGACCGAACATCGGCGTGGACAGCGTGTCCAGCGGTGTTCGGTCAGGATTGCGGTGGACGAACAAGGGAAGAGACTCCCCCAAAGCTTCAATGGCAAACTGCTCCTTGGGACCTGGGTCGACGTCAAATCGTGTGATCTCCCACGCCCCACGTTCCGGCCGCACCCATAAAACCTCTTCGGATGGACCCAGGAGATCCATATTGATGCGGTACACAAATTCATAGATATCTCGATAATAATCGAATGCCGAAGGTTTCGACGGCATTCCCTCAAACATTCGAGCTGCCTCATCGATCCGCGGAGAGATTTTCGCGCCCTTGCGCTCCCAGTTGGATTTCGCGCGTTTCCAAATCTCGGGCTCCCATTGATGCGGGTTTTTTACAACGTTCTCGATAAAAGACCGGACTTGCATGCCCAGAGGACGATCATCCGGCGGCGGTGGGGATTCTTTTTTTGCGGCCAGAAGCCCATGGGATTTCAATATGTCCAGCACGCGCTGCGGTTTTAACTGAACGCCCGTCGGCGCGATGACTTTATTAATGTTTTGCAGGGTTGGATTGGCGACACACTTTTCGACCATTGGCCGCGTCAGAGCCGACCCTCTCTTGCCGGCCTCCTTTTGCATCTGAACGAGCGCTTCGTTCATCGAATCGGGTGCGTCCAGAGGTTTACCCGTCCGGATAATCGTCACCCTACCCTCTTTGATTTCCATGCTCAGCGCAAAGCTGTCTTCTCCGATGTCCCGAAACAGCCAGAGCAGGTCCTGGCGGCTCATGCTCAGCAATCGCCGATTAATCTCAAATAACGGAAAATCCTTGGGGTCCTTAGACTGGATGTCCAGCGGGCCGATATTCGCGATCCCCAACTTTTCCTGAATCAAATACAGCAGAAGCGCATCCCCATCCACAAAACCCCTTTGCGATTGCGAATTGGCGAGGATCTGCAGCATGATGAGTCCTACAGCCTGTTCGACGTCCTCGGCATTCAGCACTTGCTGGACATGGACGAACAAATCTTTCGCGGCACGGGAACGGGCCATGTACCGTTCCGGATCAATCTCTTTATTGCGAATCGGCCTGCGAAGCCATTGGTCCGCCGGGGATCGCGGCCTGAAATCATCCGACTCGGCAAAATGAGTGGGCAACCCATAAATCGCCGAATATAGCCTGGCCTGCTCTGTGGCATCTGAAGCATTTTCATCAGCCTGAACGCTGTGATCCCCCAGTGTTCCCAGGGCCAATTTGGACACTCTCCCAATGATTTCATGGTTCCGCAACATTCTCGCGTACCCGACGGGATCCGGGGTGGTTCCGAGCAAGCGGGCAATCCATTGATTGTGGGCATTGAAGAATTCCAACGTAGGATCATCCGATCGGTCGTTCGATCGGGACTCCTGCGCCACGATGGCGCTCGCGTTGTCATTCGCTTTGAGATTTTCTTGACAGTAAAACTGCATTTGCGCCGCGTTGACCAGAATACCGGCCTGCATATGATCGTCGACGCCGATATGCGAATCGAGGAGAGACGTTGATTCGTAAACCGGTATTGTGAATTCGGTCCCTGCAATTCTGAATTCTGCCGCCTGCTGAGAATTCACGCGCCGGATTTCGGCACGCCAGGTTTCCCCAATTTTCCATCCAAGACCATCCTCCCGTTCATTCGGAGTCAACTGAAGAATGAATCCTTTCGGGGCCAGGGCATAGCGGTTGAGGAGCTCGACGAATCGATACATCCGGTAATATCTCCCGAGGGTCGGGTCGTCAGATCCGGGCTGGAAAAGCTTCGCCGCCGCCGTCCCCACAGGGACCGGCAGCGGAGCGCCGGTCCACTGCTCTACCGACAGGCTCTCTTCCTTCCAATCGTCCAAAGATATCGATGGATTCCGGAACGCCTCGCGGAAAAACCAGGCCAAATGATCCAGGGGCCGGTTATCGGTGATAACGACGCGATGGTCCGGGTGGAATTCGACGCTCAGGCGGAAATTGTCGATCAGCATGTCATCGACCAGGGCTTTCAGCTGGGTATCTGTTTTTGCAATCAGCTTTCGACTGATATCGACGATACGCTGTTTGGCCTCCTGAAGGTCCGCGAAGAAATCGTCGATGGTGATTTTAGATTCTGGGCTCATGTGACGCTCCGCCAGAAACATCAGCAGGGCCGTGGGCACGCTGAGGATCACCTCACCGGTCGATAAGGTCAGCAAGGTTTTGGCCAGCACTTCTCCAATGCCGAGAGCCGGTTGGCCGGACGCTTTAACCGCCATCAGAAGCACGAGAAAATCCGTGATGGCCTCCGCCTTGTAGTACGATCGCGCGTCTCCATTCGGGAAAACGCGCTGCAGGATTTTTTGATGAACATCAATATCTTCAATTTCGCCGGCCATGAAAGTTTCAACGAAGGGCCGGAAATCCTGTGACCATGACGAGGGCCGGGTCGTATCCCACGTTGCCTGCAGTTCTGAATCTGTTTCCGCAGCCTCCTGGCGACTCAATTCACCGGCAATGAGTTTGGTCAGCGCTCGAATAAAGCCGATTTCGGAAACCTGTTCAACGGCGCCGGAATAATCATTCAAAATTCCCGCCTGGCGCTCGGCCCATTTCCGCCCCTGTTCGGCCAATTGCATCGCCAGGTTTGCGGGTTCCGACTTCGACAGAGTGTCTTCGACCGCGACCCCTTCAGCCATCATGTCCTTGAGCAGGTCAATCTGCGCCTCAAATGCTTCGGGGTTCACAGCCGCCTCGGATCCTGGGCCGGCGGCCCAGGAGGGTTGAAGGCCAAACGTCAAGATCCCTTGGAGTCGATGAACAATCAGGGGATTGTCCCAGCCGGGCACGTGATAGGGTCGTGATTCCGAAGGATCAAAGTAGCCCACATTGATGTCCCAGGGAGTGCTCCGCGAATTCACCGAAAGATAGATGCCATGCTGGCTGAGATACTGCTCCTGCAGCACGCGCAGAAATCCCCATGTTGTTTCGTGACGCGCCGACTCTGAATCTGCGTTGGAATGGCTCAAGATATCGATAAAATTCTGAACGACGACAGGCCATGGGCCGAGCTTCCCCTGAACGTCATGAAGGCGGATCAAAGCGGTCTCTGGCATTGCGTTCGTATCCAGAATTATGCGAACGGCCTCAGCAAGACGGGCGGCCGCATAGTGACCCAGAGGCGGCTCGGATTCTTCCACGGGGTCCGCCGTCAGCGTGTGACCCTCGCGCCGTATGGTCACATGGTAATTGGATACCAGGACATCAAGCGCCAGACCGCGCAGCTCATCTTCCGTCAACGCGTGCAAGCGGCGAGCCAGTTCAATCAAGGTGTCTAAATTCATCGAGGCCGATTCAGACACTAATTCGGGGGCGATTCGCATGGCTAATTGGCCAAAGAGTAGGTCAGTCGATTCCGGGGATTGATCGCTATAGTTGAGTTTCTCGGCCATCAGATCAAAAAGCAGCTTTAAAATTTCCGTAGAGGGCTTTTCGGTAATCGTAAGTGTCGTCAAGGTCCAGAACGTCATTAATGAGACGTTATGCGCCCATGGATTCAAATTCGATTCAAGATTGGGGCTCAATCGCAGAAACAAATCGGAAAATGCCAATGACAATACGGAATCGGTATCGGTATCCCAGGATGCTCTCTTCTCCGCCGTGGAATCCAAATAGGCCTCCTGCGCCAGGTTCCACGTGGCCGCCAGGGCGACTCCCCGGATACGCCGCGTGGCTTCCGTTTGCTCGATCGATACTTTGGTGGCTTTTGGCCCGTAGGCCTTCTCAACCCAATCACGCAGCGTCACGTTCATTCGATCCCGATCTGACATCGCCATGACTTTCGCTCCAAAAAGGTTTTGTTGGACCTGGAGAGCGCGGGCCTCCGCAAGGATTTCCGTGTATAGCCTGGGTTCAGTGGTGTCTTTTTCCAAAGGAAGAATCAAGCCGATACCCGGCGGGAAGCCGTCGTCATCAGAAACGGGCAGACCAAAGCTGCCGGTCATCTGATAAACGGGCACATCCGTCATTAGTTTTTCGCCGACATAGATTTCCACAGGCTTCGAGTTGATCGTCAACAGGGTGGTCCCCAGAACGCCGGGTCCCTTTTCTTTTACACGGATCACATAGCCTGCTTTGACCAGGTAGGTCTTGTTGAGCTTCAGCACGAAGTCTGCCGCCCGAAAATTGCGCTCCGGTCCTTTGGGAGATGCGATGAACGCTTCAAAAGCCTCATCGACCGCAGCGGGCACAGGCCCTAAATGCGATTTCAAACTGTCCCGTACATTCTTCCAGTGCTGCGCCTCCGAATCCCCGGTCAGTAATTCCGATAGCGACTCATACCACACTGGAGGTTGAATGCGGAGTGAGGGTCGGCCTTCATCTCCGGGAGTACGTAAGAGCCCGTGCTTACGAAGGAGATCGAGCACTTTTTGCGCAGAGATCTGCCCCAGGCCCGATTTGGCCAACACTTTTTGAACGGCGGCCGGCGTGGGAGTTTTCGCGCATTGTTCAATCAGGGCCGGGATGACTGATTTCCTGGAGCGATCAGGCAGGCCGCTTTGAATTTCTTCGATCGCCCTCTTCACAGCCTGCGGCCTGTCCTCGTCGGCGGGGGCTTCGGGAACGGGGGAAGGCGCTTCCACTTCGGTCTTTAGGTGAACTGTGTCGCCGTCGATCGCGGTTTCGATGAGAAAATTATCGTGGAGAATTTCCTGAGCCATCCTCTTGAGATCCTCGTCCGACACCCTGAGGAGGTGATCGCTCAATTGTTTAACAAGAGCCGTATTCGGCTTCTCCTGCAATAGTTCACGCGGGTTAAAGGGAATCTCCGGATCAACCTTGCGCGCGAATTCATAAAGCAGCAGGACATCGGCCATCGGCAGGTAGGCCGAATCGTTGAGGCTGGCGAAGAAATTAGCGAAGATGTTTCCCAGAGGCCGGCAGGCTTTTTCCGATTGCACCATCGCGTTCAATAAACCATAGACGCGCGGAATAGCCCGCGCCATGTAAAGCCGGGGATAGGGGATCGCATCCTCCGACTGGAGGTCCAGAGTCTGGTAAAGATGCCAAAGTGGGCCTTGGCGGTTTAGGTATCGTTCGGTGAAGGGGACGGATTGCGCGGCATCCAAATAATTTGTCCCACCCATGGCATAGTTATTCCGCTCGTCCTTGGAAGATTTCCCATAGTCCTTTTCGGAAAGCCGCATCGCGACGGCCACTGTAATTTGCTCGAGTCTTTCCCATTCCGTGTTAACCCGTGCTATCTCAGCCGCATCGGCCGATTCCCCGTACATGCGGTGCAGCCACGGCTCAATCCGGGCGCCCGCCACCAGCCAGTCCCAGCGACCGGGCGTATGAGCCACCTGCAGAATCCCCCGAGCTTCACGATAGAGACCGTCCTCCGAAAGTGTTACGCCGAGCTGTGACGTCGAATGCGCCCCGAAGGAGTCTCCGAAAAGGCCGAGCGTATGAAGCACGAGAAGATCATCTGGAAATCCATCGACATGAATGGCTTGATGGTGCTTGACTCGTGCCCAATCCTGAACGGCCAGCACGGCCTTACCTGTATCGAGGACATCCAACAGGACAACGCGGCCCGCAGGAATGAGCGCATCGCGATTCAGAACGCGCAGAAACCGGTCAAACTTCTGATATTGCGCGAACCGATCGTCCGACTTGGTTTTAGCGGACGTCAGAATGGCCGCCTCATCGACGGATTTCGGAAACTGGATCTCCAATTGATTCTGGAGAAGCTTTTTATGACGCGCCCACTCTTTTAAATCCAAAGTACACGATGCGAAGCTGTCACGAAAAAATGTTGCGAACTCGTGCATGACCTCCTGCCCGGGGTCCTGAGCGTTCGCTCGAGGATATTTCGAACTTTGGGTATCCAAAATCTGTCCATGACCGGGGAGATTAAAGATTTCCTTCATTCTCCTCAGCAGAGGAGACAATTGGCCGCTCGGCGTCGATCCCCCCGATTGAAGAACTTTAAACATCTGCTCAGCCATGTCGTCCCTGAGCGGCCATTTGTCCGAGGATGCGACCCTCCATTGGCCCCCGTCGTCTTCCACATTACTTTGCGGATTCAAGACCGGCTCGAGCAGCCCGGTGGTCCCGTCCAAAACCGGGGGTTGTTTGATGGCGCGGTCGGTCAGGATCACTTGATGATCTTTCACTTCCATCGACAGGGAGAAATTTTCCTCATCAATTTCGCGGAGTATCCGGCCGAGATCTTGCTCCGAAATCGCCGATAACCGTCCACTGAATTCAAGGAGCCGGGACAGGCGAGCCGAGGTATCCAGGCGGGACGAAGACGTCTTATAGCCGCGGATCATTTTTTCCATCATCAGATGGAGTAATAAGGCGTCACTCAGGTTCAGTCGTTTTCTTTCTTCAAAAAGGAGTTTTCCAAAATAGACGGACGCACTCTGACGAGCATCCGGGACGCTGCGAAGTTCCTGTAGGGTCACCCACAGGCCGTGGCTGGCGGAATTCTGCCTGATGATCGGGTTGACCCGATATTCCTGCGACGGGTCGAGCGCCAACCAGGAGGCCGCCGGACCCGACGGGTTGAAATAGCGTTCGCTGAATTCAAGGTCGGGATTGCCGTAGACAGCGCCCATTGCGCCGGCTTGACCTTCCGGGGAATCCAGATCTCTATTTTTCAAATGTTTGGCGGACAAAAGTGAGATCACGACGTTGGCCAGATCTCTCGCGCGGCCTGTCCGTTCCAGCGTTTTTTCTATGTCTTCTGCGGTTGAGGATACGCCAAAAGCATGATTCAACCAGCCGGACATGACCTTCACCTTCATGAAGAATTCTTGCACCGGCTGTGACTCCGTGGGGTTCGCTCTCATCCCGGCGGAAGAAAGAAACTCCGGCTCGACAAATTCATGAAATTTTCGGCCTAGAAACCGGGCCGTTGTGCGATCCACCAGAACGCCCGTCTGAAGATGGCCTCTCGTCTCGGCCTTGTTTTGGGTGTCATCGGCGCTGGCGTAATGCACTGGAATGGAATCCGATAAAAGCCCGCTGATCTGATAGGCTTCCGGTTCTGACCGTTCAAGTCGCTGAACTTTTGGAGAATACCCGATGATCTTGAGATTGGCCTCCACGGGCCGGAGACGCAGTATGAAACCGTGTGGGGCCAGCATTTCCCGATTGACCAGACTCATGAATTGATGCAGCTGAATCAGACGGGCCAGCTTTTGTTCATCGGTGGCCGGTTCCAACAGGGCTTCGGCCGCTTTCCGGACATTGGCCGTCACCGGCCCGATCAAATCCTCGAGTGCCTTGGTATTGAAAAGCGGCCAGAGCGTAGGATCCAACTGTCGATCGTCAAACGCATTGCCCAGAATTTCTCCCAGCCGGTATTCATCGGTCAAATCGGTAATTTGCACATGATCGGCGGAATCATACGTGAGTTGTAGTTTGAAGTTTTCAGCCAGAATCCGCTGCGCTATGCGCTGCAATTCTTGATCATTCTGTTCCAGAAGAATCCGGCTCAACTGGAGCACCGATGAAGCCCGGATGTCGGGACGTCCGAGGAAATGGTCGAAGGTGAGATCCGCGGCCGCATTCACTTCCCGCTGAACCAAATAGAAAAGAATAGCTTGCTCCAAAGTAATGGCTGGTTTATTGACAGAAAGGCCGAGGAAATAAGAAACGATCTCAGGAGCCAGAACGGATGTCGGCCTTGCCGAGGCGGCCATTTCCGTCAACTCCCGGAAGACCTGCGTGACCGCCCGCGCTTTGGCATACAGCGGCCAGCGGGTATCGTGCAGATGACGTCGATTTTCAATGCCACTCTGGAATAAGAAATCCACCGGACTTTGAGGCACAAGATATTCCTGAGCAAAAATACCGAACGAGGTCATCATAAACGGGGGCATTCCCGCGTCATACACTTCGACGAGTTTCTCTTTGTCTTCTTCCGGGACTACGGTTTCAATTCTTCGACGAATGGCCTCTGTTTTCTGTTGAAGAATGAGGTTCGTAATAACGCTGCGGGCTCCATCGGCGAGTACATTCTCGATGGTCTCTTGAATATTGTGACCATGACCGAGCAAAACATCAGCCCACTTCCGAATGTGGTAATTCGCCGCCTGGACGAGATTCAGCGGATCCTCTGTCAAAAGGTCGTCGGCGCCTGACTCCACTTCCATTTCCGCTGTGCGAATCCTCTCGATTTCCTGCGATCGATCGAAAGCTCCTTCCCGGTCATACCCCCATACATAGGCACCCTGTAATTGCGGTGTTAAATAACCGAGCAAATCATGGATGCGAAATTCGCCTTCCAGGCCATCCGTGTGGAAGATGACATCATCCGCTGGATCAAAGCGAGCCAGCGAAAGATTCCATTGGAGAGGGCGCATCTCCGGATCCGCGTCCTCGAACAACATCAGACCGTGAGCACTGAGGTAATCTTTCTGCAGCGCTTGCAAAAATCTAAACAAGACTCTGTATTGCTCGTGGTCGGATAATCCCGATATCCGTTCAATGTTTTTCATGGCTTCGCGGACCGATTCCGGGAGCGGGCCCAGATACCCTTCCAATTCTTTCAGACGAATCTGCGCCGCCTCGTTCACAGACTTCGTTTCGAGGATCTGACGAACGGCCTCCACCAGCCGAGCCGCGCGGAATTGTCCAAAGGAATCGCCGGGCAGCTGCACGGCTTTCAACGTGAGGGTTTTGTCGGACTTTTCGATGCGCTTCTCAAAATTATCGGCCAACACCTGCGACGCCAATCCCTGAAGTTCGGTTTCGGAAAATTGTGCCATCCGCTCGCCCAGCAGCGTGCTGAACATCCGATCTCCCATTTCACTTTTTCTCTTCACTAGATCGGGTGCGCAGTAGCGGGCGAAAAATGCGGTAATAATGTCGCGATCCGGCTGCAACTCTTTCGCCCGAGCCTCAGCGAAGAACCTGACCCAAATCAATGACGGTCGATCGACGGTCGCCATCGCATTCAATACACCAAAAGCGGATAGAATATGCATCGCCATGTCCGTCTGATTGGAGGCCCCCGGATCCTGGAAAGATTTCCGAAGGGAAGAGGGTTTGCTCAAATAATCATGGATAAAGTGGGAAAGCGGACCCGCAAAGGGCCCGGTAATTCCTAGAAGCCCCTTTCCAGAGGGCTCTTTTTCACTCTCCCATAAGACAGTCTGGAAAGCCGCCTGCCCCATGAGATCGGAAAGATGATGAGCCGCTCCGTATTCGGCCGCCAGTGACTTGAGATCCTCGCTTCTCGGAAATGCTTTGCGGATCCATGCCAGGGTATTCTTATCGACCGCGTTATCCTCCGATCTTCCTTGAGCATCAAAATACCCCCGCGTGTCTTTCAGAAATTTGAGGTAGGCCTGGACATCGCGTTCGTAATGGTTCTTGTCGTCCAGAACACCGACACCGGTGACGATGAGAGGATCGTCGGGAAGGTTTATGTCCCCATATATTTTCCCGGCGCGGAATGTTTTCACACGTCCATGAATCGGCTCGACGGACCAAGTTTCCGTCTCCTGGGTACGCAGGGCGACAATGCTCGATCGAATCGTACGGTCGCTATCGGCGCCGACATGAAGCAGATAGCCGTGATCCGTCAAATATCGGTTCAATCGTGTCGAAAAGGTGAGCAGCCGATCCGTACGCCCCGCTGAATTCAGGTTTACCGATCCGGAAAACAATCCGGCCAAGCGATCGACGTCCGGATCCATGGGCGCCAATTGCGCATCAAGGAGATTTCGGACTTGCGTCCATTCGGCCGGCATCGCTAAATCTTTGAAAGCCGCCGTCATGCAGGAATTCAGCAGGTCCACCCACACCGGCTTCGCATCCTTGGCCGCTGCGGATTCCGCGTCAGGACGCAAGAGAAGACCCTGAGCGAGCAGCACACCGCGAATGGTTTGCCACGACAGTGTTGGAAGGCCGCTGACATTGCGGCACGCCTTCGCAATGCCCTGGGCGGTCGGAGTCTTTATGAATTCTTCAATGAGAGCCGGGATAATCTTGGCTTTATGCCGAGAGCCGACTATCGATTGAATGACTTTAACGGCATTTTGGATTGCTTTCATCCGATCATCGACCGTTGCTGCGGCCGAGGCGGACGGCGGCGCAGCGTCCTGCACCTTCTCCGGGGCCGACGATGGCGGTTGTGTGGGACTTGCACCTTGTAAAGGAGGGGTGGCCGGGCCTGCTGCATTGACTCCGGATAGCTCGAGATGTTCCGTCTGCAGCATGTCCATGGCGCCTTCCGCGCGAATCCGCCGGTCGGGCAGAAACCGCAGACCGATGGTGTAGTTGGCAATCAGGGCGTGCTGCGCAACCGTATGCAGTTCATCGTTCGGCATTCGCCTGAAATGCTCCAGAGCGGCCGTTGTCCAGGTCTGTCCCTCCGCCGTCATCAACGCATCGGAGAGGAATGGAACCTTGACCAAGCCCCCATGGGGCGCCAGCATCTGGAGCAGTAAAGTCTGGCTGATGCGCCGCATGCGATCGTCGTCAGGCTTACCCCAAGCGCTCTGGAGCACGTCCATCAGCGGCCGTCCGTCGTCCGGCATCAAGAGAATATGCAAACCGGCAAAAGCCTCCGCCACGGCTCGCGCCTTCATGGCGGGCGAATATCCGAGCGACAATTCGTAATCCAGAGGCGTTTCCCGGAAAAACTGTGCCGCTTCGCCATCGGCCAGGAAATTTTCGGCAAATGTTATTTCCTGGGTGTCCCAAACGGGCCTTTGCCATTGATCGATGCGCCGCTGTTCCGAGGGTTCGGCATCCCGATAAGCTTTTTTCGACATGGCGATGACGGCAGCGCGCACCAACAACCATCGGCGCCGAGCATCAAATTCGTTGGCGCGTGAAACGAGCGTCACGCCGGTTTGAGAATCCGCCTGTCCCTCGATTGAATTCGGAGTCCATTGGTGGACCCGTTGAACAAAAAGAGGATCTACGTACCCTTCGAGCGTCCACGCTTCGGGATTCTCAGGCTCCAGCTGCGCCACCCGGACCCGCCATTACACCGGACCGGGTTTGGATTCAGCGGCCGCCTGCAGCAGGAACCCGGATCGACGCAGCATCAGATCGTTGGTCATCCGCACAAAATTAAAAATGACCTGGCAGCGCGATGGCCAGGAGAGCTTGGGGAATTCATCGGACATTTGCGTAACCGCGCTTTGGAGCGCGGGGGGCAGGGCGATCCCCGATGAAGTGAACCGCTCGCTTAGATCCAGCCAATCGTTCATGTCCACCGACTCTTTCTGCAGCGATGTTTGAATGAAATTGGCCAGGCGTTGGACGCCGGCACGGGAAATCTGGCCGGCCTTCTCCTGCGCTTCGATCAGACCTGCGGCTTGCAATATTTCAATGATGCGGTCAGCAGGCGGGGAAATGTGGATCCGGCGCTGCATCGTCTCGGCGATGGCCTTCGGCGTTGGGTTGCCGTTGCCTACGAGTTCCAGGATTACCTCCGGGGTCACTAGATCTGCCTTGCCCCGGGCCAGACGTTTGAGCGCATCGATGGCCAGATTCATGGATTGAGCCGCCCAAGCCGCCGGGACTTCGGCTCCATCAGCGTTCAATTCTTCTTCAATAGTGGGCTGCCCCTGGGCCGCTCGATTATTGTTTTCCTGATTCGAGAGCGACAACAACGTGATCTTCGACACACGATGCGTTCGCTCGGCGGTTGGATCCCCGTTTGTATCAGGAGTCTCCTCGGCACTTTCCTCCGCATCTTCACGCTTTCGATGACCGCGGCCCGTGCGGACGACAATGCGCCGCGGCCCGCGGGTAATGCGCCCGTAGACAAAATCAACAAAATGGTCCGGTATGAGGACGGCTTTTTCTTTGTCCCACAAACGCAGCAATTCATCGAGTTCCGCCTGGTCCCCAGGCCCCATCAGGCCCCGGGCCCACTGCAGGCGCCGAAGATAGGGAATGAAATCTTTAAACGCTTCGTCGGTTTCGAGAATATGCCGCCCGATCGCCGCGGGCTTCAGGTGAGGGGCGTGCAAGTCGTGGTAGCGGAGGTCACTGATATCCACGCCCTCGGGCGCCGGGACCGCGGTGCGCACGATGTCCAGATGAGCGCCCGTGCGGTAGGAGTCTTTATATTCCAGCGCCCTTTGAACGCCGGGATTTTCCATGAGCTGGTCAACGGGCAGCGGAACCAATCGCGGGTCCCGGTAAGCGACCACATAAGAAGCGGATCGGAGGATGGTCTGCAGCCGGCGGCGTTTCACCGGGTCGCCAGCCGTTAAAAGATCGAGCGTTTCAGGCGTGAACGATAATTCGGGACCGCGCTGCGAAATCACGCGCATGCCGAACAGCGGAAGAACATCGTAGAGGTCATCGGGCATTTTGTTGCGCACGGTGAAGACGGCATAGCCCCCGTCGCGCAGCACCCGGCGCATTTCGATCAACAGGTGAATTTTGCGGCTCATTCCGTGATGCCGGAAACCGGGATTGGAAACCACGCCTTCACCGATCGATCCAAAATTTCCCGTTTCCACCATATCGAAAGCTCCGTCCCGAAATGGCAGGAAACCGTTAACAGCATTCCCGGCGATTTGATGGGCCTTGTAGGAGCGCCCGGTAGCTTCGGACAATTGATGCAAAGCGGACCGGCCTTCGATGAGCATCTGCTCTGCAAAATCCAGGTTGAATGTCTTAACCGCGTCCCTTCGGATTCCCAGCTCCGTCAGTGCCGGCTCTAAATCATCCAGGGCCTGCGGCAGCACCTCCGTGGCTCCACCCAGGGACAGGATCCGATGAACCGCCGCCGCGGGCAGGGGATCTCCGGAGAGCCAATCGAATTCGGTCCCCGTCAACGGACGATCGAACATCCAATGGATCAACCCATGAAAAATCTGTCCCACAGCCCCCGCGCTTGATGACGAATGAAGCACCATTTCGCATATCCAGCAAATACTCGTGTGCGATTCGATTCCATGTCGACGCGATATCTTTCTGGGCTTCCGCCGTGGCCCGGGCGATTCGAAGACGCAGCCATTGGCGCGGCGTCATCTTCACCTGGCGCCGCGGCAGCCGCACCTTCCCGTCCTCACGTGCCAGACGTTCCGCTTCTCCCAGAAGGCCCGCGAGGAGTTCGGGGGACAGGCGGAGAGTCCGGGTCTCCTCTCCATCACGGTAGGTCACCGTCTGCTGGTAAAGATCGATTCGGTAGAGACATTCCGAAATCGTCGCGGCGATGTAGGCGAACCCCTTCAGGGCCGCTTTTTCTTCGGCTGTCAACCGTCCGGACGTCAGCAGCGCTTGCACATTGTCCGGCTGCCGAAGGATCCAAAGGTCTCTCTGCAGATAAGGCCACTGACTGTTGATCTTGAAATGCTTTTCTTCGAGATCGTTCTTCAGGCGCTGTTTCGCCCAGGGGGTCCATTCGAATTCATTCGGTCCCACCTGGATGCGCACGCCGCTGGGATGGACAAAGTTGTAGCCCCAGTCCATATCATCGTTGTAGGAGCAGACCGCCAGTTTGTTCGGGTAGGGGAAATAGACCAGTCGCAGCTCCCATTCCTGCAGAGCTTCCTTCAGAGCGGCCTGGGGATCTTTTTCCCATCGCTCCGGACTCACACGGCTGTTCCGACGAATCGCGTCGGCAAACCAGGGGGGCCCGTCGAGGGGATCTTTGCGTTCACGCCTAATCTGGCGGTAAGATCGCAGCCATTCCTCGGGTATCGTGGGATCATTGACAACGATGTCCGAGGTCAGCGCTCTCACCCGACGCTTATCCTGCGTGCTGAGCGCGACATCCAGATTATCTCCATTTCCGTTCGAAGCCGACGGTTCGGAGTCTCTTTGCTGCTGGAACAGTTGCTCCAGGACGCCGTCCAGTTCGGGACTGATGTCGGAGTGCAATAGGACCGCTTCGTCATGCGTCATCCCGATTATGTGAGCCAGCGCATGGCAGGCCAAGGCCTGGATGGCTTTCTGGGGATCCTGCAGGCCCTGCTCCTGAATCGTTTCGATTAATGGCCATGAAAGATAAATATTGTGCGTCTCGGGATTGTAGTGCGCCGCTGCGTATTTCCCGTTCGCACGGAAGAACAATTGATCATCCGGCGGGACCAGAAAATAGATGGAAATCGATTTCGACGTATACGTTTTTAGAAATTCTTCAATCTGACTGCGTTCCCGATCCGCGACGGTGGCATCCAGCCCTTGCGCACGGTCCACTTCCTCCGCCATCGACAAATCTGCGCGTTCTTCAGGGGTGATTTTTTTGCGGAGAGATCGGATCTGCCTGTCGATGTCGGCGGTCATCTGGGTAAAAGCTGCCGAGGAGGGATCCTGACAAACGGCCGCGACCTCAGGGACGGGTTCCTCCTGCCCCTGTCCGCGAGGAATCCAGAACGCTCCCATCGCGGCCTGAAGCAGACTGACATGGGATCCACCCGGGCTATGACCCCAGCCCATGAATGGCCAAAGAATATGCGCAGCCGCGGCGACCAAACCGACCCCTAGCGTAACCCAAGCCCGGTTGCGGCTGACCCATCCCGGGATCCTGTTCCATTGAGAAAATCCCCGGGGCGTCGCTGAAACCAGCTCATGCAGGGCATGACTTCTCTGGCGAGACCAGTGCAGGAACCAATGATCAAAGAGTCTGAATTGGAACGACCTCGGGTTGAGGGCGGAAACCGTCATGCATGGCGGAATGTAGGAATGCGGAAATCTTGCGAGAGGCAGAGCCTGGGCGCGAGCCAATGGATCGAGCAAAAGCGTGCCAATCAAGATTAATGAGAGGAAGCGCCGAAAGAAGGCCATGATAATTCTTTCGATTATAGAGGGAGCCCCCCGGCGATTAAATGGAGCAAAAGGGCCAAATTTTGGGTCCATTGGACCCAAAGGAGATTTGGCCCTTATTTTCGGTAAGTTTTCTGAATTTTACTTCTGGCTGTAGGTGCTGCCCTTCTTGGATTTCCCCTCGATGACGGCCTGAGCGGCCGCGAGGCGCGCGATGGGCACGCGGTACGGGGAACAAGAGACGTAGTTCAGATCGATACGATGGCAGAATTTGACCGAGGCCGGATCGCCGCCATGTTCACCACAGATGCCACATTTGAGGTCTTTTTTAACCTTTCGGCCTTTGGTGACCGCTCCTTGCATCAGCTGGCCGACACCGACCTGATCGAGCGTCTGGAATGGATCTTCTTTGAAGATCTTGGCTTCGATGTAGGCCTTAATGAACTTGCCGGCGTCGTCGCGTGAGAATCCCAGGGTCATCTGCGTGAGGTCGTTGGTGCCGAAGCTGAAAAACTGCGCCTCAGTGGCGATTTCATCTGCCGTGACCGCGGCCCGCGGAACTTCGATCATCGTACCCACGAGGTACTGGATCTTCACACCGTATTCCTTCATGGTTTCCTCAGCGACGCGCACGACGATTTCCTTCTGGTTCTTAAGCTCGTTCACATTGCCGACGAGCGGAATCATGATTTCCGGAATGACTTTCACCTTTTCCAGCGCCAGCTCGCAGGCCGCACTGATGATGGCTTTGGCCTGCATTTCGGTGATCTCAGGGTAGGTGATGCCGAGGCGGCAGCCGCGATGCCCGAGCATCGGGTTGAATTCATGCAGCTCTTCCGTGGCTTGCATAATACGCGAGGTCGGAATACCGATCTTTTTTGAGAGGACATCCGCATCTTCTCGCGTCTTGGGCAGGAACTCGTGCAGGGGCGGATCGAGCGTGCGGATCGTCACCTGGAAGCCCTTCATTTCCTTGAACAACCCTTTGAAATCATCCTTCTGGAAGGGCAGGAGCTTCGCCAGCGCTTTGCGGCGGGCGTCGACGTCCTGCGCCAGAATCATTTCCTGCATGAAGGGCAGGCGCTCTTCCGCAAAGAACATGTGCTCCGTGCGGCAGAGACCGATGCCTTCGGCGCCGAACTGGCGCGCCACGCGGGCGTCACGCGGGATATCGGCGTTGGCACGCACCTTGAGCCGGCGCATGGCGTCCGCCCAGCCCATGAAGATACCGAATTCGCCTGAAATCTCCGGCTCGATCAAAGGCACCTGGCCGAGAATCACGCGGCCGGTGGACCCGTCGATCGTGATCCAGTCATTTTCCTTTACCGTGGTCCCATTGACGCTGAATTGTCTCTGTTCTTCGCTGACGCGGATGGTTTCGCAGCCGGCCACGCAGGATTTGCCCATGCCCCGGGCGACGACCGCCGCGTGCGAGGTCATGCCGCCGCGGGCGGTCAAAATACCGCGCGCCGCATCCATTCCGTGAATATCATCGGGGTTGGTTTCCTGACGTACAAGAATGACCGGACCTTCCTTGCTTTTCTCAACAGCCTCGTCAGCTTCAAATACGACACGGCCGGTCGCGGCGCCAGGGGAGGCCGGCAAACCTTTGGCGATTACCTTCAGGTTGGCCTTCGGATCGATTACGGGATGCAAGAGCTGATCGAGCTGCTCCGGTTCAACCCGCATGATCGCTTCATCTTTGGAAATCAGCTTTTCTTTGACCATGTCGACAGCGATTTTGATTGCGGAGGCGGCGGTGCGCTTGCCGGTGCGGGTCTGCAGCATGAACAGGCGGTTCTTCTCGATCGTAAACTCAAAGTCCTGAACGTCTCGATAATGTTTCTCAAGGCGCGAGGTGATATCGCGAAGCTGCTTGTAGACCGCGGGCATCTCGTTGGACAGCTCGGTGATCGGCTTCGGCGTGCGGATGCCGGCCACGACGTCTTCCCCCTGCGCGTTGGTCAGATATTCACCATAAAATTCCTTCGCTCCAGTGGACGGATTGCGGGTGAAGCCGACGCCCGTGCCTGAATCGTTGCCCATATTACCGAAGACCATGGACTGCACGTTGACGGCGGTGCCCAGATCGTCGGAAATTTTGTTCTGCTTGCGGTAATAAATGGCCCGAGGGTTGTTCCAGGACTTGAACACGGCGTTGCGCGCGCCCTCCAATTGCACCCAGGGATCCTGCGGGAAGGCGTGACTGGTATGTTTTTCGTAAAGCTTCTTGTAGCCTTCGACAATTTCTTTGAGATCGGCGACATTCAGTTCGACATCCAGCTTGATGCCGCGTTTGTTTTTTCTGGCCCTCCAGGATATGTTCGAAATCGCTTTTTTCAATGCCTTCAACCACATTGCCGTACATCTGGATAAAGCGGCGATAAGCGTCCCAGGCAAAGCGCTCGTTGCTGGTGAGAACGGCCAGCCCCTTGGCGACTTCTTCATTGATCCCGAGGTTCAGAATGGTGTCCATCATGCCGGGCATGGAAAATTTCGCTCCCGAACGCACCGACACCAGAAGCGGATTCTTCGGATCGCCGAAATCCTTGGCCATGATTTTCTGCAGCCGTTCCATGGCGGTCTTCTGCTGAATCTCAAGCTCCTTGGGGAGTTTCTGCTTGTTGGCGTAGTAATAGCGGCAGACATCGGTGGTGATGGTGAATCCGGGAGGGACGGGTACGCCCGCGTTGGTCATCTCGGCCAGGCCTGCGCCTTTGCCGCCCAATAAATCTTTCATGGTGCCTTTGCCGTCAGCCTTGCCGGCGCCAAAGAAATAAACATACTTGGTAGCCATCAGCGATCTCCTTATATTAGTCGATTATTGAAATCAGGGAGGGTCCCTGCGACGAACGAATCAAATCCTATCAAAAAACCACTTGCTATTTCTATCAATTTGATCTATCTATTACATGTCGTAAAACTATATGGATTTAACAGCAAGATTACGCGTATTGATCGCTTCGACCGGCGCACTTTCTCTGAGCGTCGCCGCTTTTGGGGTCCAACCGGCATCGCCGACGCCGCCCGTCGCCGCACCGTTAGCTGTCCAATCTCAGCCGCCATCCTACGCACAATACTCGTACATGGGAGATCACTATCGCGACCCCTTTATTCCGCTGCTGGGCGAAGGGATCACTAACACGACTCTGGACCGGCCGCCGCAAGTATCGAGCCTGCTTCTGAAGGGAATCGTGCAGGATGCGAAGGGCCGCATGGCCCTCCTGACAAGCGGGGTCAACAGCTACATTCTGCGCGGCGGACGCCTTTACGACGGGAATAACAAACTTGTCAGAGGCATTGCCGGCGTCATTAAGCAGGAAAGCACGCTCCTGATCGGTCCCGACCACACCCCCCACGAAGTTTTCATCAAAAAGACGCTGTAAATCCTGTAGTTCCTAAGGCCCACTCCCTATAGGGCCCTTCAGCCCCCAAAAATTTGGCCTTCCTCGTAACGGTGCCGTAACGCACAATGAGTATGCTTATCGCATCGTCATGATTATTGTTTCGCCTCGAAAAATCCTCGCGATCCTGCTTTGCGCAACCCTCCTGTGGAATGAGACCGTGCAGGCCGCCGGTTTCCCCCCCACCAATGTCACACCGGTAGGCACCCATTGCACCACTTTTCAGCAGGAAGCCCTGGTCAATTCCGAGCTTTTTTCTCGTCTTTCTTTCACACCCAAGTCAGCCGCCGCCGCTATTTCGCTCATCGCGATCGGAGTCGGGCTGATTCATCATGTCGCGGGGGCGGCGCTCCTGGCGGCAACGACGTTTGTTGGACGCGATTCCCTGTCGGTTCCTCTTTACGTTCTGAAGCTGTCTCAAGAAATTCATGACCAGCTAAAAACGCGAATCGACGATTTGCGCGAAACACACATCTGGCGGGCTGTCGACTTCGAACGAGACATCATCGAAACACGAGGCCTCCACAACCATCTGGTCCGGGGAGAGGATGGCTCCTGGTGGATCCACCTGCACCTGGCGCAGCCCGGGCCCGACGGGGATATGTCCGTAAGTCCAGGAAAACAGTCGCTTTACAATGGTCTTCTTTTCAGAATGGACCTCGATGCACCCACGATCCAATTGAGCCACCCTTTGGGAGAACTCGAAAGCTTCAGTCACTTTGTACCCATCCAAGCAGAAGCGCTTGGGGGAGACCGCTACGATTGGCTCATGAAGAAAGCCCTTCAGACCGTCGCAAGCGCCGAACCCGAAATACGCCGGCTCGTCAAAGAGTACCCAAAAAAAGTTGGGATTCGAACGCTGGTGCAAGCCTACCACGAAGGGCAGCCTTTGGATTTATTCGGGCTCACGCTGTTGTGGTATCGAACCGGGCAACTTTCCGTTGGAAATTCGCCCATTCAACATATGCTCGAGTATCGACCTCAGTTGCATCTCCCCCTTGTCGTCGTGGCCGCTTTTGCAGGAATATTGATGGGTGTATCAAGCCTGTGGCATCCAGCCCACATCCTGCAAGCGGGCGTGGTCATCGGGCTGGCTAAACTCATGGCTCCACAGGGTCTGTCGCGACGCAATTTCCTCGCTGCCATGCTCGCGACCGCAGGAGCCCTTGGCCTCCGGTCGGAACCTGCGCCCATCACAGATCTTCGGGAACTCATGGCCACGGTGGTCGATCCGCCCGCCCATAAATCGGCTATTGTCGCGCTCGCCAGTCTGGCGGACAATACACCGGCTTATCGCGTCACGTTTGTCAACGAGCTGCTTGAAATGCGGCTGCGCGCTCAAGCCAGAGACGATGTCCAAGCCATAGCCCTTATCGATGATGCGCTCAACGCACTCGAAGATGAGGCTTCGCTCAGGGAAGTCATGTCCAAAGCTAAGAGAACCTCTCTATGGCACGCGCTTCTGCCGCGTGCGGTCCATTACCCGAACCTTTTCGATTTAATCCTCGATTATCATCACTTTGTCGCGAAAGATTCGCTTTGGGATCCCGAAATACGCCCTTACATCCTGGCCATACTGTCTGGTCGCAACATGTATCCAGAACAGGAAAGTGGCTTGATGGAAAATCTTTTGCGCCTCCGCCAGATGCTTGAAGCGACCGCACAGAGCCGGGACGATGTGGTGGCTGCTCTGCGTGAACGCATCGCTCGAAAGGAAGGATTGGACGCGCTGCTGCAGATTTGGGAAAACGGTGTGGACCATCTCACCGAATCCGATGTTCTTGGCCTCCTGGCTGGCCTTGACCGCGATGTGCTTCGTCAATTGTGGGTAGAACGCAGCGGTTTCCAGGACCGCCTGAAAGACGCGTACTTAGTTCCTATTGCGCATTCCGATTCTGAAAAGATCGTCCGCGCCGCAGCTCCAAACCCCGATGAGGTTTTTGAAATGTGGCAGCAGCTGAACAGGCCCTGGTCCCAATGGCAGGAAGCCTACCGCCGGTTCGGACCTGTGATGGAAGCGGTTCTCACGGGCCGGGAACTGCCGCCGGTCCCGGATGGATCTACGCGTGATTCCAGCACGGCGTCAGAGCGCACCGCCCGTGAGCTTGCCTATTCGTCCTTGGATGGCAGCGGACTTTATGACCTCTTAGAGCTTTGGCGGAATGCTCCGAAAAATTTTCCCTTATCGACTCTCATCAAATTAATCAACCGGGCGCTTAACAGCGATGTCACTCTCAAAAATCCGATTTACTCACTTCTTTACATTCAAGCCTTGGCCAATCCAGCCACCCAGGAGGCCGCCGCAGAAAAATTAACGTTGGGTCGTCTTGATACGGCTGGAATAGAGGGGCCGCTGCTGAACGCCATTCTCGCGTTCCCACGGAACACCCCGCTCCCGGATCGAAATCGCGGGACCCAGGAATTGAAAATACTGTCGGACGTGGCTCAGAAAAATCAGACTATCGCTGAGGGCGGTCCCGAACAAGTCTCGCAGCAAGTCTCCGCTGATCCCGCCAATCCAAATATGGCCCTGCAGGTCATCACATCGCTTCGTAAGATCGGGCCGCCATCGAGTGGCGTTGATGCGAATCATTTAGATGTTACTTTGGAGGTACGCGGCAGCGGTGATGCAGCGCCAACGTTTTCAAAGCAGATACGCAGTTTGCCAGCTGCAACGACGTCCCGCCCCCAAAATTTGCGTTCTGTTCTGTTGAACATGTATTCGAACGACACTGTGCTCCTCGGGCTTCTGGTCAACTCCACCGACCGGGCCGCAGCGCTGGAACAACTGGCCCAGGGCGAAAATGACCTCAGCGAAGCGTTCCTGCAGCATCCCAGCGCGCTTGACATAATCATCTCAGAACTGGGGAGCGGCATGGATCAGGCTGCGGACAAAATTATTCGACGCATTGGGGATGAGGATCTCCGGCGGACGTTTTTGGAAAGGCTTTTGATTGACCGGCCGAGTCTGTTCGCGCGCTACGGCGATAGCGAGGATCTGACCAATATTTTGCAGCGCGGTGAAGATCTCCGAGCGCGCGCGCCCGTCATTCGCCAATTGGCTCAGCAGCCCGATCTGGCCTCCGTGCAGCTGGAGTGGCGCGCTCGTATCTTTGTCGTCCAAGCTCTGGAAAACACCGAGCTGGCTCCGGCTGCTTCGAAAATTATCGCCGCACTTAAAATTCCCACCGGAGATAAAACGGCATCCGTCTCACGTCGCCGCTGGGCCTTCATTGCGGCCGGTCTGACGATCGTCGGAGCGATAGGATTACTGAGTGGAGGCCAGATTCATCTCGTGCAGGCGGGCGTAGCGGGGATTGGGCTCATGTCTTGGTCACGGCGGCAAGCACTGAAAGCTATGCTGGCGACTGCCGCAGCCGGGACCTCATGGGTCAAAGCACAGTCACCCGTCTCGCCCCAAGTGGAGAATGTGCAGCTAGAAGAGACGCTTCCCGGGATGGTAAAAAGCAACGGCGGAAAATCGATCGATGATCTTGAAACAGCCAAGGGAGTCGCCGATCTTTTAAAAAGCTTATTGGAATGGAAGCTAAGCGGAAGCCCAACTCTTCCCGATGCCGTGCAAGCCCCCCTCAAGGCCAAAGTATTGAACTCGATGGTCCTATCGACCCGCGAGGATATGACCGGTCAGCCCAACGTCAAGCTGGTCTATCGCAATACCATTGATGGACATACGGTGGATACAACGATATTCGTCCGCCCCGATGATGTTAAATCGAAAGACGACCTGATCATCAACCCGGACACGGATCATCGATTCGGGATATACGGAATCGAAAAAAGTCCGTCATCGTTTCTTCTGCTCACTCCCGAACATCTCTATATCTTCGAGAAAAAAATAAAAATCCTTCAGCCCAAAAAGAAGCTCCCCATCCAAGAAACGTATTTTGACATCACGATTTTGCCTAACGGGCAACAAGGCAAAAATGGCCAAGCCCCGCTTGCCGGGACTCCAGGGCGGCTCGCCGGCATAGCGTGGCTGACTTCATTGGGGAAGACCTGGAGATCGTTTATCGACGCCCGAGCCATCGAAGCGGAATGGCGAGCCTTTGTGAAGAAATCTTATGACGATTATCAAGAATTCGAGCAGGGCTTGGCGCGCGAAAGCTTAAGAGGGAGCTACCACGATCATATATTCAGACAAGCGGAGTTTGAAAACGAGCGCATTGTATGGTGGCTGGATAAACAGGCAGAAAAACATGATTTGAATTGGTTTTATGCCGTATTCGATCAAACGCTGTTTGCTAGAAAGCACACACCTGTCGAGCACCGGCAGTTGATTGCTAATCTCAATCGCGGAGCCCGTTATCGTTTCCTGGAACCGCAACTCGATTTTGGATCGGATTTTATTCCCTGGGTGGCGGGAACTAAATGCAGACTTTCCCGGGTACCCAATGTTCAACAGATTTCCTTGGAGGTCAAGAATCCGCCGGACGCACCGGGCGATTCTTTTCTGCCTGCCGTAATTCATGCGGATGACATGGATTGGGTTCGCGTGCCGGGTTCGGAAAAGGCCCAGCCCGACAATCCGCACATATTGAAATCGACTTATCTTCTATCGGAGGTCTATCTTGAGCGTCTGATTGACAATTTGCCGAGTGATGAAAGCGCGGCCAAGATTGCTTACAAAGAGCAATGCCGCCTTTGGCTGGATGCCTATGGCTACCATGGGCTCAATCGATTGACGGAGCTACTCCACAACGGGGAGATGGATGTTATCCCTTCATACCGAACTCGAGCGCTGAAAATTCTGCCGCGCTTCCAGGAAGAAGCACGGAATCTACTGATACCCCATGAGAACGTCATTCTGGCGGCAAGCCCATCCGTCTTTTTCCGTTCGTTATTGTCCAGAACTACAATCATGCTGGGAATTTTCTCGATATTAATTCTGATTATTTTGTCGGGATCCTATGCCGCTCCGGGCGCGATGACCCTGGCCGTGACATTGCCGCTGCTACGCCGGTCGCTTCGGTCGCTTTCGATTGAACCGCATGAGTGGCTCACGACCATGATTGACAATGTTATTCAGCGAGATCGCTGGGTTGATGGATTAAACGCCGAAAATATTCAGCCGCATATGTCGCACCTGGGCCGATTTGTGAAGGAAGAACGAACCTACTTAAAAGAACTCGAGCAGAGACTGACGGACGATGGTCAGGCCTGGCCGGTTATTTTTGAGAAGGCGGAAGATCGACTGTTCAATAGCGATCATCATGACGTCGATCTCACGATGATGTCCATTCCACTGGTCGATACCAACAAGATCGGTGATGCCTACGGTTTGGAAGGGTTCACGGATGTCTTTAAGGCGCGCCTGCATGCCATTCTGACCGAGGAACTCGGGCAGACCGCAGGACTTATTGGAGGGCGGTTGCTTCTGCTTCATGTCGACCCGAATCGCGACGCGGGGATTCTGTACAAGGCCGTCCATTTGGCCCGCGAGCGGACCAAACAGGATCCTGAACTGCAGGCGACAATTCAAGCACGTTTTAAAAGCGAGGCCGATCACAAGCGGGCTGAATTTGAGCGGGCAGTGGATCACCTTTCATTCTTCGTTTCTCACCGCTATATCGATGCGGGCGATATCGTTAATCATCATGATCGCGCGCAGGCCAGTCGTTTAATTGAAGTGACACTCGAATCGGCTTTCAAATCTCTCAACGGTCGGCTTGAGGCGTTGGAGAAGAATCCCAATGACAAACTGCGTCAGTTCGTTGAACAGCATCTTCGGAAGACTCCCGCAGGCCGGCGGCCCGCAAGTGATCCACCCATCTTGATGTTCCCCGACGCGGCCACGCATCAGTTGGTCAAAGAATTAGGAAAACGAGATCCTGCTCTACGAATAGAATTCGATGCGTTGATTCGACAAGGACGAACCAAGGCCATCCCATTGTTCGGGTATCATTCAGCCAAGCTTCCGCGCATTGCTCACAATGATGTCAATTGGATACTGGGAAAAGGCAGTGATCTCATGGAAGCGTTCCATCGCTTGCAAGAGGACCCAACATCTGGAGATCGACTTAACGAATTCAAACAATCCTATGCGGAGTACCGAGCCGTCTTCTGGCGCAGCCTTGCAGGCGCTTACCGTGACCCGCGGCTGCCCGAAATTTTTAAGCTGGACCGAATCGACGAATGGGTGGAAGCCGATCGCACGGGAGCGCTTGAGCGGTTATCGGCGCACCTGCAGGGGCCGCCTTCTATCTTCAGTTCCACCGAAGAAATGGGCGATCTTGTCGACCTTTTCACGCCATCCAACGTTTATATGTTCAAGCGGACTGTCGGAGACGAATTCGGAGTGGTGGTGAAAGCAAAAGGTCACTATTGGGAAGGCTTCGCCGAGCTGAACAAAGGGAATGCCTACTTCACACGGTACGGCACGGATACGCAGGATTCCATCTACCACGGCATTCTACTGGAATTGCTAAAAACAGCTCAGGACCATCGCTCGAAAATAACGCAGAACCCATCTCCTCTGGGATTTCTCGCGTTGTGGGATGAAGCGATCCAGCGTGTCGCGCCCCAGGAATTTACGCCAAGTGAAAAAGTTCCGACAGATCATGGCACAGAACGGATGGCGGCTTTCCAGTTCCGGTCTGAACCGAATCCGGATTTCCCTCCTGTTGTGAGAGACCGCCAAGGGCAGTTTTATATCAGGGATTCCGATTCCCCAACCGGCTGGTCAAGGGCAGCATCTATCGATCCGAATGCGCTGGAACCTTTCGAAACCCATCTAACAGCAGCGCGAATGTATGACCCCACAGCGGTTCGTCCCGGACAGTTCAAAGCGACTTTCGAGCGGCTCAGTCAGCTGATATCGACTCAAAAAGAGCCTGAACGTGGGCTGATCCATCAGGTGGTCAATAGCCAAACGTTAAAAGCCGATCCTCTAGTTCGTTTATTGACCCGGGCGCTGCCGCTTCTCATCGCCATTATTGTTAGCGGGTTGGCTCTGGTCAGTGCCGTCCATCCCGCAAACCATCACCTGGAATTGTCCGCAGCCTAACGGAAATTATTGCCCCTGCTGATCCGGAGGCGCTTCCTGAGGCAACGGCAGCGCGTTTTCGGTGGTGGGCTCGCCGCTGGGCGCGGCGGCATTCTGGTCGGCGGGCGGACCGTTATCCGAGACGGTGGCCACCGGGGTTTGGTCGGCGGCTCCGTCTGCGGATTCCTGACCTGGCTCCTTCTTCTCCTTGAAATTGGGTGGTTTGTTCTTGACGAGGAACACCACGCGGCGGTTTTTCGCGCGATGCTCATCGGAATCGTTCGGAACCAGGGGGTGGAATTCCCCGTAGCCGATCGCCGCCATGTGCGCCGGCGGCAGCCCGAGAGTGTTGATCATATGCTGGACAACGCTTGTGGCGCGCGCGGTGGACAATTCCCAGTTCGATGAAAAATGCGCATTGTGAATGGGCACATCATCGGTGTGGCCTTCCACCACGATGTCATGCCCGTCTTTGGCCAGCGTCCGGAGCGTCGGCGCGATCTTGCCCAATATTTCCACCATCCGGGGAGATAGTTCCGCCGACCCGATCTCAAAAAAGACATTCTCGCCGCTTTCCTCCAGAGTGATCTGTAACCCATCTTTCGTGACCTTTACTTCACTGGCCACCTTATCTTCTTTCATTTTTTCTTCGACATCCTTTTTTGCTTTCTGCACGTCCTTGTTCAAGGCCGCTGACAGCGCGTAGAGAACAATGAAAAAGCAAACCAGCTCCGTCATCAGATCGGCATAATTTACCAGCCAGGCCGGCGCCGGATGGCCGATCAGAGTGACCCGGGGGTCACTCATCGGAATCATCCCTTTTACTTTAGCGTGTGGCATCAGGCCGCCTGTTTGATCAGGGCCCGTTTGGCGGGTTCCAGATAGGCTTTGAGATTGGCTTCCATGATCGACGGGCTCACGCCGCTCTGCAGGAGCAGCACACCGCGGATGATGATCTCTTTGACGAGCAATTCCTCTTCAGAGCGGCGACGGAGTTTGCCCGCCATCGGCAGAAAGAGCATGTAGCCGGAGCCAAGACCGAAAAAGGCCGCGGCCAGGCAGAGCGCCATGCGACGGGGCACTTCCTCCACGTTGGAAATCGAATTGAGCATCAGAATCATGCCGAGCACCGTTCCAATGATTCCGAAAGCCGGGCTGTAGGTGCCGAGGGAGTTAAAGATTTCCTGCCCCACCTGGTGCCGCTCGCGGATGAAACCGAGCTCGGTTTCCATCATGTTGCGGATGAATTCCTGATCGGATCCATCGATCACGAGCTGGACGCCGCGCTTGAGGAAATCGTTTTTGACTAGCTTGACATCCCCTTCCAGCGCTAGAAAGCCTTCGGTGCGGCCTTTCTTGGCGAAGTTCACAAAGGTCGTCACGATCTCAGAGGTGTCTTCGCCCGTCGAGGTCATGACTTTCTTGAGCACTTTCATCAGTCCGAACACCTGCGAGATGGGATAATTCACGAGGAGGGAACAGAACGTGCCTCCCATGACAATGAGAAAGGCTTCATAGTTGAGGAACGGCTTGAAGCCGCCGATGCCTTCCCCGAGCAGGATCGAAACGACGACCAGACCAATCCCAACGAAGATTCCTAACAGTGTTGCGATATCCATAGTGAACCCCTATTTCTTACGCCGCTTTTTTTATTTTTCCCATAGTTTTCTTTCGGACTGGACGCGCGACTCGTTTTTCCCTGGGTGCAGTCAGCGGCCGGGCGTCCGTTCCTTCCATGAAAAACCCGACCATAAGGCATAAGACCCCCAGGAGAATTCCTGTCATGGCAATGATGGTGAGTGACATGATTTGGCCTCCTTATTCGCGGCATTCACAACCTGACGATATTCGACGGCTTTTTGAACCACATCATCGACGCTTTCTCTGACGACGAATCGGTTGCTGTTGGACAGCCGGATAACGGTTTCCGTCCCATGCGCTTCGACAGTTTCCACGAGCTCGGCATTGACCACCACTTCCTGGCCATTCAGCTTGTGCAGACGAATCATGCGGCGACTCCTGCCTGGATTTTCCATTGGGCCACCCAGGCGCGCAGGTTTTCGTCGGGGTTCAGTTCGATCATCCGCTCGTAGGCGCCCATCGCTTCATTGACCATGCCCTGCGCGGAATAGGCGGCTCCGAGATACTGGTACGCCTGCCAAAGGTCCGGCTGTGATTGCACAGCAAAATGAAAGTTCTGGATCGCCTCAGGATACCGGCCTTCCTGGTAGGCCTGCAGCCCAGTCTGAAATTGTTCCTGAGCTTTGGCAGGATCCAGGGCCGCTGCAGGCGCCTGGCCGTTGGTCTTGGCGGGCGAACCGGAAACCGCAAAATGCAGCGGTTCGCTGTCGTCAGCGGCTTCTTCCCCTTCCAGGATCCCTGACTTGCGCTTCTTGCGGATTTGGATCTTGCCTTCTTTGTCGAGGCGCGTAATTAGATCCATGAGATTTTTCCGTTCATCTTCGATTTGTTCTGGCGTCAGCGGGCGACCGTAATCCATGGACTCCCGCAAAAGAGCCGCCGCGCCGGCCGACATGTTGACGAAAAACTTGTTCATGTATTCGGGCGCAGCGCCCCGCAGGGCCCGGCTCAGCGACTCGGTGCCCACTTCCCGCACGATGCCCTGAATCGCCGTATCGGGGAAACGCAGGATGTCCTCGAACAGGACGACTTCTTCACGAACCCGATCATAAAGCGCCGGTTTTTCATTGCGCAGGTAGTCGAGAATATTCTCGCGCGTTGTTTTGTCGGTTTCATTGAGAATCTTAAGCAGGTTCTCCAGACCTCCGAGCACGAAATCAATCTTCTTCTTCACATACTCGTCGATGGACATGACCTGCTCCAGCGAGGTCTGACGGATCGTCGCCGTCTCTACGGCGACGCGGGCCTGCAGCTCCGGCGGCATCGACGTGAACACTTCCTTGGCGAATTCGGGTTTGAGATACGACAAAACCAGCGCGATGATCCACGGCTCTTCCTTCCGGAGGAGGTAAGCGAGCCCCTTGAGATTCTGCTCCGTTACATACTTGAACGGCTCAAACTTTTTCATTTCTTCCTCCTCCTCCTTTTCCTCTTCCTCTTCGGTTCCGGCGCCTTCTCCTTCGCCTTCACCGCCTCCGCCGGCGCCGTCCTGCTCCCCTTCGGCTTCCTCGGCGTTTTCACTTTCGCTCTCTTCTTTCAACTGCGTCATCTGCTCGATCTTCTGGGTCTTATCTTCGAGTGCAGCGTTCAGGCGCCGGAAAAAACTGGCCAGTGGTCCCCACAGAAACAGCAGAAGCCACAACGCGAGCGCGATCGGAATAATCCACTTAGGAGTCAGCACCTGCTGCCAGGCGGTTTCCGTAAAGGTGGTGGGCGTGAATACCAGCTGATTGTCCGTCACCTTCATAAGCGCCATAATCGCCTGCTTGACGGCCAGGAGTTTGTCGCTGGTCACGCGCTTGTCGTACAGAATCGTGATTAAAAGCTTCTTGATCGTCGTGCGAACTTCCAGATGCTTCTGCTGCATCTGGCCGCCGGCTTCCTGCGACTGGCCGCCGCGATCTTCTTCCGCCTGATAAACGGACTTGGGCATTGGGACGCCGGGCACCAGCACTTTGGCCTGCGGCGCGGGCTGGGGTTCGCCGTTATCGCCGGCGTTGGCCTTTTTGTCGTTTTTCTTCTTCCCCATGTCCATTTCCGTCGCGCGGCTTTCCAGCCCCATCTCCACATCGACGATCACGACGGCCTTGCCCGGCCCCAGAATCTTGTCCAGAATGTTTTCCTGCAAGTACTCGGTTTTTTCACGTTCAAATTTGGATTCTTGCTCCAGGAGCAGCATGTCAGGCGCGGGAGTGGCGGTTGGCTGCGCCGGGGCGGGATCCGCCGCTAAAACTGATGCGAAACGTATGGCGCAAATTGCAAGGCCGAAGATAATTAAGCTACGCTTTATCCAAGAGTCTCTTAAGCAATTTGCGGTTCGAGTTTTCGTATCGTTCTGCATTCCGTGACAAGTCTATACCCCGAATCCGGGCTATTCAACGGTTTTATGGAAGGAAGATCATGAAAAAACACTCTAAATATCAACCTGATTTTAAATGGCTTCTGGCAGGCGGCTTTGGCGTTCTATTGGCATGTAAAGCCATTGCGGCCGGGCCCTCAAATGACGCGTATTTTCCATTAGAAAAGGGTGACTCCTGGGTTTACGACACTCTCAATAAAAAGAAAAATGACCACTTCGACATGAAAGTGGTCGTAGAAGGTCCCTGGGAACAGGGGGATTCCAAGGGCATGATTATGAAACAGAAGGATCAGCGCGGGACTATGCGGGAATTTTTAATGGAAAACGAGAAAGGGATTTTTATCTTCAAGCTCGGGCTGGCCAAAGGCTATACGCCGGAAGTTTTCACCAAATTTACACCCGCAGTCCCGCGAGTGATTTTTCCGCTTACTCCGGGAACGAATGTTCACTGGGAGGGCCGGCTGAAGGTGGCCTGGGTGGATAAACCGATTATTTTTGACGGTCAGGTGACCGGCTGGGAAGATATTGAAGTTCCCGCCGGAAAATATCATTGCATCAAGCTGCATTACCATGAAAAGCGCGGCGAGGACATTATCGACGAGGATGCGTGGTATGCGGAAGGCGTCGGGCAGGTCAAATACGACGGCGGGCAGTACGTGAAGGAACTGAAAAGCTTTACACCTGCTCCACACCCGTAATTTCGGGCACATCTTCCAGAATCATCCGCTGAACGCCCAGTTTCATCGTCATCGGTGACAGGCTGCAGGACTCGCAGTGACCGGTCAGTTGGACGACCGCCACACCTTCCGGCGTAATATCCACGAGATCCGCGTCGCCGCCGTCCATCTGGATGGCCGGACGGATTTTATCGAGCGTCGCTTCCACGCGCACCTTGAGCTGTGCGATTTCCTCGGGCGTGTAAAGTCGAGGTTGTTGAGGCGCTGCTTCACCCATATTTGTAATTCACTCCGAATCCGCCGCGCGGGGGATTCCATTCAATGTTGTTGTAGGGGCACAGCATCCGGGCGGCGCCGCATTCAATGCAGTTCTCATAGGCCACCAGAATCTTTTTCTGCGCTTCATCCCAGGTATAGACGCCCGCCGGGCATCCGGTGACGCAGGGTTTATTCGGACACTTCAGACAAACGTTGGACTCCAGCACCTTGATGTGACTCTGATGATCATTCTTGTAGGTGAGCAGTCCCAGCTTATCTTCGAGCGTCATCGGTTTTTCATCGGCCATAAATTAGCTCCTGTTTAACCTATCGCGTGTCGTAAGCTGAGTGCATCTTTGAACATCTGGAAAAAGCCACGCTGCTTCCGAATGCTGCGAATAATCCGTCGCTGGTGATCTCTCTTGGGCAATCCATCCACCAGAAAATATTCGTGTGCCGCATCACAAGCGAGCTTCGGGTATACGGTCAGAATGTCCCGATTCTGCCGCACCTTATCCTCGATATCCTTATGATCTTCCATATCCTTTAAGATGAACGAATCCTCTAATTTCTTTCTATAGAGAGATAACGTTCGCGACGAGAAATTGTTCCTCTTTTTTGCTTCCACGACGGTTTCCCCGGCGAAACGACCCGCGGACATCGCCAAGTTGGATCCTTCCCGATGCGTAGGATTGATCATCTGAGCTGCGTCACCTGCTAAAAGCATCCCATCGGTATAGAGCGGTGGCATGGAATTGTAGCCGCCCTCCGGAATCAGATGAGCGGAATATTCGACGGACTTGGATCCAGCAATGAGGCGCCGGATGAGCGGGTGCCGCTTGAGCTCTTCGAGAAGGTCATAGGGTTTGATATTCGTCCGTTGAAAATCATCGAGGGCGCAGCCCAAGCCGAGCGCCAAGGTTTCCTTATTCGTGTAGAGAAAGGCGTATCCCAACATTCCTTTGGTAATATCACCGACCATTTCGGTGGTACTGCCCTGATCGCCCTCCAAATTAAAACGATCCTCGATTTTTTCGCGCGGCAACGCCAGGATTTCCTTCACGCCGAGCGCTACTTCAGAGGCCTTCCACTCACGGTGCAAGCCGGCCTTCTGGGCCAAAATCGAATTCACGCCGTCGCAGGCAATGATCACGTCCGCGAGGAGTTCATCGCCCTCCGTAGATTTGACGCCTACAATAGATCCGTTTTTCTTGATCAAGTCGCTGACGGTGACACCCGTCAAGAGCGTGACCCCGGCTTCTTCGGCTTTCTTGGAAAACCAACGATCAAAGGCCACGCGGATAATCGTGTAGCAGTTGGCGGGGACGGCATCATAATCGGCGGATTTGTATCCGATATTGATTCCGGAGGTTTGCGTGAGGACCCAGACGCGCTCTTCGACGATCGCGCGCTCCAGCGGACAATCTTTCCAGAACTCAGGCACCACATCGGCCAGCATCTTGGAATACAGCACAGCTCCCTGGACGTTCTTGGCGCCGGCATATTCGCCGCGCTCCAGGAGCGCCACATTCAGGCCCGCCCGAGCCATGGTGATCGCCGCCGAGACCCCTGCGGGACCGGCGCCGACTACGATGCTGTCAAACTTGTCGTCAGCCATAAAAAATTCGCACCTGCATTAAGATTATCTTAACGGAGGACTGCCCGCAATGGCAATCTTTTCAGGTTGGATTACTGCGTTTCGTACAGTTCTCGGTAACGAGCGGGGTGTGACACTTTAAAATCCGCCAGCAGTTTGCGGCGATGCTCTGCCCATTTGTCGGCATTGGCGCCCGTCTTACGATATGTCGAGTCATACCGCAGGAACTCCCAGATCTTTTTTCCGTCCGCCGGAGAGATATTGCATCCCGGCTTGGCCATCATCTTTTTCACGTAACGTTCCCAGACTCCCGGGCCGGAAGCGGATCGGCCTTCGATCTGCCACACAAACTTTTCTTTGAACCACTCCGGATGGCTGGCCTTCCATTCCGCTACTTTGGCGGCCTCTCCCTCTTTAGGACCGGAAGGCTCGACAAACTGTGAATTCAACGGGCGGGCGGCCGTGTGACACCTTTGGCATCCGAAATTCGGAGTCTGCAGATATTTCTGATAGGTTTCCTGGATTTCTTGAGGGTAGGAGGATACATCAATCGACGTGGGACCGTAATCATTGGCGTAAGGGTTGGCAAGCGCGGTCGCTTTCTGCGCCTCGTAGGTGGCGCCCGCCGTATCCGTATCCGCAGCCAAAAGTGGCAACGCCATGATACTCACAATGCTCATAATAATGAACTTAGGTGACACCTTCATTCGATTCTCCTTCGGTTGTTAAAATTCTTCCTGTTTCTCGGCGATGCTGAAGAGATAATCCAGCAATGATTCCATTTCGTCGCCCTTGATTTTATCTTTCCATGACGGCATATACAACGGCGGCGTCGGTCCCTTGGGATCTTCTTTGTTGAGAACGGCTACGCCGTCCTGGATTTTCTTGCGCAGCTCATCGCGCGTGTAATTGGAGACCGACTTGACCAGCGCCGGTTCGTAAAGGCCCAGATAATTGAAGTTCCTCCGACCGCCCTTAGCGCCCAGACCGTGGCAGGCCGCGCAGCCATATTTGTCGTACACCCATTTGCCGGCCTGAATGCGTGAACTGAAGTGCATCTGCTCGAACGTTTTCTCCGGCGGCCCCTCGACATAATAGGCATGCGGAATGCTGGCCGACTGTGCCGAAAGGATATACGTGGTCAACGCGACGGCGTCATCCTGGCTCAGCTCGGGCCCGGCGTCCGGCGACGCTGCCGATGGGAGCGCGAAGTTCTGCATGCCCGAAGGCGCGATGGGTTCTGTATTGACCAGAGCTTTCGGGTCTCCCGGGTTCAATTCCCACGGATCTTTCAGGAAATGCAGTTGAATCCAGTTTAGAAGCGTACGATCTTCCGCGTCCAGCCCGCTGTGCGAAAAATCGATGCGGGTCAGCGGTTTATTGGCTGTCTCCTCTGCGAGATCCACGCTGATCGGCCCGCCCCAACCGTGCCATTGATGGCAGCCGAGACATCCGTGAGTCTCCATCAGGTGTTTGCCCTGAGCCGCCGCCTGCGTCTCCGGCATGCTTTCAAAATTCCCGTGGCATTTTACGCAGGACCCCTGAATGTAGGGCTGAGTCAGCATCGGATGCTCCCAATGCTCCGCGGGGTGCCACCCGTATTTGCGCCGCCATTCTTCTTTTTGGGCCTCGCTGTGCGGCGTATGGCCGGCGCCGACAAAATCCGTCGCTATTCCCTGTCCGCCATGGCAGATCACGCAGCCGTATTTGTCGGGCGCATGATTCTGCAGATAATCCCCCGGATGCGACTTATAGGGATTTTCGGTGAAATTATTGGTCAGACTGGGCGTGGCGATGTTGTCCATCCCCTGATGGCAGGTGATGCAGCGGTCAACCTGACCCAAGTCCGTCGCCAGAACTTGTTTGATCTCAATAGGGCGGCTGAGAATCGCTTTTTGCGTGTCACCCGTTTCCGCATCAGCCTGCATGCGGCGGTAATTCCGCTGATACGGCATCCAGGGTCGGAACGTATCTTTGGCAATCGCGATGAGGAAGAAGAGGAAGAGAAGGACGTTTCCCCAGATGAATAGCTTTCTGATCATGCTAAATGTTGAAGTTAACCTGGGGGATTGTCAGGATGTATTTGATATGGAAACCGTGCCGGACACCCATTTTCATCAAAACGCCTAGCATGAACAGGACCAGGACCATGGTGGTCGTGTAGCGGCCGATCGTCTGCGTGGCCAGGTGCCGCCGCGGGACGAGCACTCCGAACACGTAATACACGTAGCCGAAAAAGGCGATATATCCGAGCTGTTCCCAGGTTAAATGGGTGCCGATCTTGAGCAGCGCCAACGCCCCGATTGCGCCCATCAGACCGTTGCGCAGGGCGGCCTTCCATTCAAAATCCGGCTTGCCCAGCTTCGGCAGGACCATCCCGATGACGAAATAGGCGCCGACGACCGCCAAACCCCAAACGATGGGCAGACTCCAAGTTCGGGGGGGTGGCGGCTTGTGAATCAGCCAGCTTTCCCACGGCCAGTAAATATCCCAGTTCGGTCCACGCAGGAAGCTTCCGATGAATATCAGGGTAAACCACATGCCGATGCCGAAAAGGAAGTACGTCATGGCCAGAGGACGCTCTTTGAAAGCATAACGACCGACACCCTTCTGTTTGTCCGGGTCTAAATAGGGAATCGCCATTAAACCCATCATGATAAGCGTCGGGAGAACGACACCAGCGATCCACGGATCGAAATAGACCAGCAGTTCCTGCAGCCCGGTGAAGTACCACGGCGCCTTCGACGGGTTAGGCGTCACCGTCGGATTAGCCATCTCTTCCAGAGGCGCCTTTATCAGGAGCGACCAGCCGGAAATAAAGACCATGCAGAGCAAGGCGCCGATGTACTCGCGGACGATCAGATGCGGCCAGGTATCGACCTTATCATGCGGCAGCTCCTCCGGTTTGATGATCGGACCCGAAAACGTATCCTTGCGCACGCGCCAGAAGTGCACGATCATCAGCGCGCCCGCCACGAGCGGCACAAACACGCAATGCAGCACGTAGAAACGCAAGAGCGTATTGGCGCCCACAGCTTTCCCGCCCAACAGCACAAAACGCACGTCATTATTGCGTCCGAGCATGGCAAATGGACCTTCGGCGCCGAGCATGGGGGACGCGGCCGCCATGTTGGTTCCCACGGTGACGGCCCAGAGAGCGAGCTGATCCCAGGGCAGCAGATAGCCGGTAAACGATAAGAGGAGCGTCATGACCAATAAGACAACGCCGATCACCCAGTTAAACTCGCGTGGCGTTTTGTAGGAGCCGGTGAGAAATACGCGCACCATATGCAGGATGACAATTAAGACCATCGCATGCGCCGACCAACGGTGCATCGCGCGAATAAAGCTACCCATGCTCACCGCATATTCGAGGTCTTTCATATCCCGATACGCCAGATCAACCGTCGGTCGGTAGTAGAACATCAGAAGCACACCGGTGACCGTCAGGATAAGGAACAGGAAAAATGAGAGTCCGCCAAGACCAAACGTATAGGTTGTTTTCAGTCCATGCTTTCGCACGCGCGAAGGCTGCAGATGAAGCCAAACATTGCCCAGGATATGCTGAGCGCGATCCCGCGGGGTATCCTTCCACTCGCCGCCACGGAACATGGAGCGCCAGATCTGCGAATCGATGATTTTTTTCTTGAGCTCTTCGGGTTTAGGCAGGGGTGGCAGTTTGAACATGGCTCAGGCTTTAGCGGTTTCGGAGGCGGATCCGGTATAGGTCACGAAAAATTGGGGTTTCTCGCGCAGTCCAGGCCGGTCTTCGAGAATGCTTTTATCCACGAGAATATCACCTGAAGGAAGCAGCCGGATCGCGCAGCGGTAAAGCGGACGGGGGGCGGGACCGGCGATGACGTCGCCCTGCGGCGTGTAATTGGATCCATGACAGGGGCAGCGAAAGCGGTTTTCGGCCTGGAACCAGTTCGGAGTGCAGCCGAGGTGGGTACAGCGCGCCCACATGGCATAAATACCCTCCTCATTACGGATGATCCAGACGCGTTGGGATTTGGTCCAGCGAGTGGACACCCCCAGAGGATAATCCTCCGGCCGGCCGGCTTTGAAGGTCTCGGGCGGCTCGTAAAGCACATTGGGGAATATAAACCGGAGAGTGGCTCCCGCGCTGGAGGCGAGGAAACCTAAAAATGCGGCCCACCCTAATTTCAGGAACGACCGTCGGGAAATGTCGGTTTGCGCCGGACTGGATTGCGGTGCAGATTCAGCCATGAAACGTGTGGGAAGTCTACAGAATTCCAGGCGTCAGGTCAAGAAACCGGGATATTGGATACAATCTGCTGCGGTATGGGCCTGGAAATAACGCGAATCAAGCCGAGCGAGTTGGACTCCATGCAGGGGGAATGGAACGATCTCCTGCGCCAAAGCGCGTCCGATAATGTCTTCATGCGATGGGAATGGATCCATACATGGTGGACGATATTCCAATGCGACAGGACGCTGCTGATTCTGACCGTTCGATCGGAGGGTCGACTGATCGGCATCGCCCCCTTTTACATTGAACGGATACGTTGCTGGGGGCCGAGAATTCTTAAGTTTTGCTCCGAAGAACTCTCGCCCGATTACATGAATATTTTCGCAGAGCGTGGCCGGGAATCAGACGTCGCGGCAGGTATCATGGACTATCTCAAGCGATGCTCCGGCGAATGGGACGTGATGGTCCTCGATAATCTCAGCCAGGATTCGATTCTACTGTCGGATGTCTCCTTGCTGAGCGGTTTCAGCCATTCAGCGCGAGTCTCGCAAACCTGCCCCTATATCAAGAACTCAGGCGCCTTTGAGGATTACTACCGTTCCAGGGAGCAACTGCTCTCATTTTCACTGGAGAAGAAATACAGAAAGCTGGTGAAACAGGAGAATGCGATCCATGTGACCGTGCGCGATGAAAAAGACATACAGAAGAGCCTGGATGACTTTTTCAAGGTGCATGAACGGGCCTCGAGGGAAAAGAACGTGACGTCGAATCTGATGGCGAAGGACGTCCAGCAATTCCATCGCGAGCTCTGCCAAGGGTTTTTCCGTGACGGTATTCTCCGTCTCGATCTCCTCTATATGGGAGAAAAGCCCCTCAGTGCATTCTACAGTTTCTGTTACAAAAACAAGCTCTATTGCTTTAACACAGGCTATGACCCCGAATGGAAGAAACGCAGCGTCGGGGGAATTCTGCTTCTGCTGATTGTTCAACAAGTGTTCCAAGATGGCCTCGAGGAATTCGATTTCCTGAAAGGAACCGAAGGGTACAAAAGTCTCTGGGCTACGGGTGTCCGCAGCGAAATGCGGCTCACGGTTTTCAATAGGAATTGGCGTGGGATGTTCTGGCTTGCAGCGGACAAGGCGAAATCCGCGCTGAGAAACGGAAAACTAAAAATGAAGTCGCTGCGGTCGAGGGCCTCCGATGACGCATAGCCCCGTTGCCGTATCTCCTCCATCCGAGGAATCCTTTTACTCGTCCTACGATTGGTGCCTGAACCCAACACTCACGCTCCGGGAACTCTTTCAGCGGTTTCAGGAAGAGATCGATCGATACGACACCCTTCATGGCGCCTGGCAGCGCGAGGAATGCCGGATTAATCTTTACCTGTTCGTATGCGCCACATCCTGTACAGTCGATGATTGGCTGTCTCGTGGATGGGCTGTCCACCATTGGCCCGTACTTCAATGGAGACGCCAATGGGACGCCTGCATCGATCTGGCCTGCCGCATTCTTCTCCTCGACTCCGCCGATCAAAGCGCCGAAGACAAACTCCTGGCTACACTGCGCTCCTTGGCGGGCCGCCTGATGAAAGCAAAGATTCCGGAGAGTCTCCTTGCCCGGCGGATGATCCTGCCGGAAGCCTATCGCTGCCAGGATATGACCCATCGCGATGTGATCGCATTGGCAGAACGCTTTGTAAATTCATCGTCTGATCGTTCGTCCCCGCTCCTCGTGATCGGCCTGCGCACGGCGGGTTCCTATTTCGCCCCCCTCACGAAAGCTTTTCTTACCCAGCGCGGCTTTCCGTCAGTCGAATGGATTTCGATTCGACCCAAACGAGGGCTCTCCGCCTGGGAACAACGACAGATGAAGGACGTGGCGCGGCAGAACAGGCGCGTCGTGCTGGTGGATGACTACCAGAATACGGGCGGGACGTTCGTGAAGACGCTGGCACTGTTCCAGAAGTTCGGCATCCGTCCCGAACGCATCACGATTCTGCTGCCGAGCCATCTCGCACGACCGGGCTGGGTTCTGCCCCGCCAGATCGATGGAGCCGAACGGATCAAACTAGTGACGCTGCAGCACGCCGATCTGGACAAAATGCGATTGATGAGCTCCAGTGTTCTGGAGCCGCTGTTCCGACCATACTACGGCGCTTCCGGGGAGTTGGATGTCCGCGTGGTGCCCGATGAGCATACGGCAAAAATTAATGCCGAACTCGCGCGGCACTTCGGCGACAGCTTCCAGGTCCGTTTGAAATCCGTCGCCGCCGTGCAAATCCAGAAGAAGCAAGGACCCGTCGAAATAAAGCGTGTGTTGGCCAAGAGTGTGGGTTGGGGATGGCTAGGCTATCACGCCTACATCGCAGGAACGCGGCTGAGCGGCGCCGTTCCGAAAGTGATCGGGCTGCGAAATGGATTTCTGTTGACGGAATGGATCGAGGCCGAACGGGTCGTTCTCGAAGGCTCATCGGGAGACACGTATGTTCCGTCGCTCGCATCGTATATCGCCGCGCGGGTGCGCCATCTGCGCCTGCCAAAAGACCCCGGCTTCAACCGGCCTACCTATCGCTGGACGGGCAAGGATTTTTTAGCGGGCATGCTGTCTCGGGTCTACAGCCGATATGTCCGCCGATTAAAATTTCCACTCCTTTATAGGGCCTTAAGCGACTTTCCGGGCGCTCCTGCCGTCTTGACGGACGGCCGGATGCGCCTCGAGGAATGGATTCAGACCTCGGCGGGCCTGGTCAAAACCGATTTCGAGCAGCACAATTTCGGCGGCGGCGAAATGGACATCGTCGATCCGGCCTACGATCTGGCGTCCGCGATTTTCGAATTTCAACTCACGGAGGCCTCCGAAGAAGAACTGCTACGACAATACGCCGCGGAAAGCGGCGACACCGCGATCCGGGACCGACTTCTGCTTTACAAGCTCTTGTGCGGGGGTGTGGTGAAGATGCACGCCGCTTACCAGCTGGCGCTGCCCATGACGGCGACACCCGGAGGAAAAACGCGGGAGGAATGGAACGCGCGTTATCGGGCCGCACACATTTTTCAGATAGAACAGATGAGCCGGTCCTGCGCCGGGATGCTCAAGACGATCGAGCCCTCCTGGTCCAAGTGGCTGTTCTTCCTCGATCTCGATGACGTTCTGGATCATGCGCGAATGGGATTCCCGCATACGTCCTGGAAAGGACTAGAGGCCCTGGCTCTCTTGGCCTCTCACGGAATCTCGACCGTGCCCAACACCGCCCGCAGCGTGGAGAACGTGCGGGAGTATTGCCGGATCTATAACTTCCCCGGCGGGATCGCCGAATTCGGGAGCGTCTTCGTCGACGCCGCCGCGGGGCGCGAGACGCCGCTCATCGATGCCGACGCTGCCGCGCAACTCGGTCGCTGCCGCGACGGCATTCGTGCGCTGTCCGGCGTGCTGATCGATCCGGGATACCATTTTTCTATCCGCGCGTATCGCCAGAGCGGCGATCTCAGTGCCGGGTTATCTGCGGAAGAAATGAACGACCTGCTGGCAAAGTGCGGCGGCGACCGACTCACCTTCATGACGACCGAGGTAGATACAACGATTCTTCAGAAGGGAACCACCAAGGGATCGGCCATGCGGGCGGTCAAGAAATATCTTGGACTGGCGGAGGAACCGGTCGCGGCCATCGGTAATTCTGACACAGACCTGGACATGCTGCAGGAGGCGGCTTTCGCCTATGCGCCGGCGAACAGCTCTAATGGACTGCGACAGGAAGCGGCACGCAATGGACGGGTGCGGATGATGGCAGGCGTTTATCAGCGAGGCCTGTTGGAGGCCGTGCAGGATCTGATACGAAATCATTTTGGGAAGCCGGGAGGGGCCGATGATCCGCGGAAGGTTCTGCCGTTAAAGCGCGGTCTCCTGCCCGACCTGCTGCGGATCGCAGACCGCACCCCCCTGGAAAATTGGATCGCTTTGCTGAACCCGCGCCGGCTTTAACGCAGGAGATCGCGAAGCACCCACCAGAAAATGCCCGGATGCTGGCGGATCTGTGAGAGGGTATAGGGCGCCCACCCATAACCATAGGGAATATAGATTCGGACGCTCACGCCGGCCGTCCGGGCGACTTCCAGCGCAGACTTTATCGGCAGGCCGTAAAGCAGTTCCATCCCGCAGGGCGTCTTTGTCGTCTGAAGCCTTTTCAGCGCCTCCTGGCTCAGCCACGGATCGTGACTAGCGACCGCGACATAGCGCGCACGGCCGGCCAGGCGGTCAATCACGGACAGAAAACCTTCGCGCATGTCCATCTCCGGCTTCGCCGGGTCGGGCCACTGGCCTTTGACCACGCGCACCCGCAGTTTCTGCTGGACCGCCCAGTCTGCATCGGCGACACTGCGCCGCCACCGCCCGGGAAGAGTGCAGCCTATGTCGGGATGTTGCGGCAGCGCTTCGGCGATCATGGCAAAGGTTTCATCCGCGGCGTCCGGGCCGAGAGCATCAAAGTGCAGGCGAATACCGTTGCGCCCGCTGCTTTCGAGAACCCGCGTAAACCATCGGCGGTCGAACCCGATCGCGGGCGCTTTGATCGAAAGATACCCATCCCATTTTTCCTTCCCCAACGTGTCCAGCGCTCGTAGATAGGCCTCAGCCACTTTCTCCGGAGACTCTTCGACCGTATTCCAGTAACAAACCGTCGTGCTCCGACCCTCGGCCGCCTGGCGGCGGCAACCGTCGAGCGCATCCGTCAGCTCCGGCCCGACAATGTAATTGCGCGCGACGATACGGGCCACGCCTTCCCAGCCGGCCAGCAGGATTTTTTTTAATGCGGCTTTTCACTTTTTTTCGAGGAGCGAAGTCGATGGAACTTGCCGAGAGCGGATGTCCCCAGGTCGCCGGCCAGCCGCGTGACGCCGCGAACGCTCAGCGGGTAACCGCGCAGGACCACGCAGGGCCTTTCCAGCGAGGTCCACACCTGGACCCAGGGCTCAATCGTCCCGAGAAATTCGAAGGACTTCAAGTTGCGAAGCGCAGCGTAACGGATCGTTTCCCGCATCAGCAGATTTCCCGGCGAACTGCGCGCAAACTTCTTATCAAAACCGATTTTGTGCAGCCAGAATCCGCCATGGCATTCCACCGCCAGCTGCATGGCCGCAACCTCGTCGCCTATGCGCAGGAACGCCAGACGCAGAATGCCTTTTTCGCAAGCGGCGGCCGTATAACTCCGATAAAAAGGCCCACGCAGCGGATCCAGGGTCATCGCCGTTTTAGTCTCCCCCTTCCATCCTGCCGCCTCGACGGCAAAAGCCTGTTCCAGAAGCGGCCCCAGCCTCGCCGGAGTCGGGGTCACTATTTCCGAAGATACCGGGCCTGCTTCACCGGCGATTCGCAACGCCCGGCGGTAATCCGACCGGCGGCCCGAATTGAGCTGGCTTTCCGGCTCTGCCCAGCGGGAATCGAGCACGATTCCTGGCCACCCCCCGTCTGGCCGCCGGACCAGTACCCCTCGTCCGCGGCAGGCATCGTTGAGCGCGACCGGCAGGAGAGAGTCGGACGGCATCCGTCGGAGCATCAAAGGACCTCCCAGATCCAGGAGGGCTTTCGCCAGCGCCGCCGCGGCCTCGCGGCTGGAAGCGATGACATCCGTGGGTTCGTGCATCTCATGGACGCCCAGCAATTGGAGGCCGGCCTTATTTTTACGGTCCACGAGGGGTGCAACCGCCACGGTTTCGCCGCCGTCTTCAATGACGACGATGACCAGTTGCCCATCGCTCAGCAGGTTTTCCGCGCAGGCCTGCATCCATATGAATTCCTGCATCGGCAGGTGGGCGCTCTGTTCGAGATGGACCCAGGCATCGCGAAGGGTCTTCAAGCCTTCGAGACTGTTAATGATTCGAGTTTTCATCGCAAGCGATATCCGCGCCTCAGGGAGAATGCAGCCCTGCGAGTTGTTCCTGAAAATACAATTCGGGCGTTCCGGGTTCCACGGCCAGCCGCTTCAGTTGAAAGGGATGAGCGCCGTCAAAATTCAATCCCGGCTCCGCGGTCACGGAAGTGTGAAAGCCGCACTTTTCCACGGCTTTCACGGTGTCCTCGTTGAAATGAGCCAGGCGCCCGTAGGGATAACAGAAGTGGCGGACCGGCTGATGCAGTTCTTCCTCGATGCGTTTTTTGGACTCCCCGATCTCCTGCAGGAGTTCGGCGGGGTCCATGATGCGGGACAGAATCGGATGCGTCACGGTATGGGCCCCGATCTCCACCCCGTTCTGGGCCAGATGCCGCACTTCGGACCAGGCTAATGGAGCCATGTGAGGCGGCGGCTCGTGCGGCAGCTCCACGTCAAGAAGCCGCGGCAGACCGCTCAGAATTTCGATCCGTTCGGCTTCCCGCAATTTCTTCATCGCTTCCTTGATCGTTTCACAGGCCTGCCGGCGCTGTTCCATCGTCTCGATGATGAATGGAGTCGGAGGCAGGCCCGGGGCCAGAGAGAACTGGAACGATGTCCGCGGGGTCCCTTCCACGACCAGATGCACCTGGTCCCACCACAACCACAATTTCTTATCCAGAAACCCACTCACCAGATATACGATCACCGGAATCCCGTGCGTCTTGAAAATCGGATGAGCGGTCAGCAGGAAATCGCGGCCGCCATCATCCACCGTCACGGCCAGCGCATTATCCGGCAGCGACGCTCCTTCCCGCAGATAGGCGGCGATATCGGTCAGGGTGACGACGTTGTAGTGACGTCGGATATGATCGCACTGACGGGCGAGGGCTTCCTGCATACCAGGGGCATCTGCGAAGTCGTGGTACATCAAAATCCGATATCCGCGCCGGTTCCATTGGCGCACGCCGCGCAGGGCGCCCCCCTGATGCAGCATCTTTCTGGCCGCGGATTTGCCAAAACGCTTTATCGACACTTCGACCCCTGGCTCTTGTCGGTCTTTTTAAACCGCACATTCAACTCGGCATAAATTTCCTCGAGCCGGCGGATCCACGTTTTTTGTGAAAATTCATTCATGACGCGCTCTTGAAAACGGGCGCCTAGAGCCTTTCGCTGATCATCAGTTTTCTTTGCAAGAAGCGCCTGTAGCTGGTGCGCTGTTTCCGCCGAGGGTTCATCGGGAAGAACACGGACTCCGTAGCGATCATCCGGGATCAGATCCCTGACCCCCCCGACCCACGTGGACATTACCGGCGTGCCGGCCCAGCCCGCTTCGATCAAATTGATCGGGAGCCCCTCCGCCTTTGAAAATGAAAGAAGCAAATCCAATCCGGCCATTTCGTCGCCTACGTCTTCACGATATCCCATCCAGACGACGCGTTGAGCCAGGTCCAGTTCGCGCGCCTGCCTGCGCAATTTGTCTTCGAGCGCCCCCAAGCCGAAAATCAAACATCGCCAATCCCGCTCGCAGGGCAAGCGATTCAGATCGGACAACACCCGCAGCAGCCGGGCATGGTCTTTCTCCTGGGACAGGCGTCCGACGACACCGAAGATAAAAAGTGCGTCGCGACGGGCTTCATCGGGCAACCATTGAGCCCGCACCGACTGCGCTTCTTTCGGCCGGTCTGCGATCGCCACCCGGCGACCGTCTTTGCCGTTCACGTGGAGCCGCAGCCGGTCCCAGCTGATCCCCGATCGCAGCACATCCTCATAATCCGCCGTCGACACACACAGAACGCGATCGTAGGATTTCAGGACGCGCTTCCTGTAGAACCATTCATAGAGCCGGGTCTTCAAATCGGGCAATCCGTGCACGCCGTGATGCGTAGACAGGATGGGATAATGATGCGACTGTCCTGCGGGAATCGCACGAAGCAAATACGTCGCGCCCTTCACCGAATGGACATGTACAAGATCCGGATGAAGCTGATCCAGCAGTCGCTGCAGGGACCCGATCGCGACGCGATCCCAGCGGCTGCGCACGGTGACCGAATGATATGGAAGATTAAAGGATCTGGAATAGTCTTTGATCGGATCGGCCCTACGCATTCGCTCGATCCGCTCTTCCGCCAGATTGACGATCGCCACGTCATCGCAAAAGTTGGCCACGGCCGGCAAAACCAGCTTCTCCGGGCCGCTCACGGAACTTGAATTGAAGAGTTGGATAATCATCGCCTGGCGCCCCTGGCGGACTCGTTATCGGATCACAGCTAATTTTCCCCGGGTGATCTGGCCGTCGGGAGCTTGGACCAGATAGATGTAGATGCCGGAAGCCACGATCTCCCCGGCGCCATTGGTCAGATTCCAGGTGGCGCTGTTACCAGACGTCGGAGGATTGTTCACCCAATGGCCCGACACCGTGAAGATTTTAACGGTCGCGCTGTCTGGCAATTGATCAAAGGTTATCTGGCGTGGATAGGAACGATCAGACCGCCAGGGATTCGGGTACACCCGGGGATTGACGGTACTCGCGGAAAGGAGCGTGACATCGGCCAGGGCGGGCGCCGAGACGTTGTTGTTATTGTCGACCGCCACCACGGAAATCTGATAATAACCGGGAGAGAAGTTCAGAGAGCCTAATTGAGCCGTGGGACTGGGGGTGGAAAAATCAGTGCCCGAGGTCCTGGCGACCGAGGCCAGGGGGGAGATTCCGGCCGACGGAGTCGTGGGAACGAAAGACCATTGAAAGGACGCGATGTTGTAGCCGGAGGGATACCCTGCCGTGATCTGTGCATTCACCGGCAAGGTCGGTGGAAGATTCAGTGTGGGCGTCGGCAGAGAACCGGAGGTGGCGCCCGAGTTATTGGCGATGAGGTTTGCCAGTTGAGCACGCGCGGCTTCCCAGACATCGGGGTTATTCGACCAACTGATGTCCGTGTTTACATACGTTGGATCGCCCAGATTGCTCACCCCGTACTCCCACAAAACCTTGGGTACTATCTGATTGACGAGCGCCTGAACCGCCGTTGGATCCGCATTCGCCGCCATGGTCAAATAGTCCACATCCTGAATTCCGCGCCGCCATTCCTTCATGCGCAGGCTCGCAAACGGCCCGTTGACCCCGTAGGAATCCGCCGGATACACTTTGTCCGTTCCTGGATAAAATAAAACTCCGTCGCCATTACCGTAATTACCGGACGTTAAACCGAGGAGACCGTCGCCATGCGGACTTCCTCCAAAAGTCTGGGCGTTCTTAAAGACATCCATTTCCCCTGTCCCGCCTTGAAAGTTGTTGTAATAGGTCGATTCCCAATAAAACCATCGTTGGATGTGCTTTTTATATTGTCCCCAGGCGAGCTCCCGCAGCGCTACTCCATCGTCTTCACTGACAAAAGAACCGGAAGCCGGCCGATGACCGTTGTACATAAAGAATCGCTTGCGAGCGTCGTTGGTGTATTGGTCGTTCAGAGGCTGCCATTGCGAAGGAATCCCGACATTCAAGGTGGAGGTCGGAATGTCCAGTGCGGGAACCTGGCCGGCAGCAGTCGGCAGATCAATCGTCGCCATCGACTTCACCTGATGGCCGGGGCCGGTGTTGTTGAGAATGAACTTGGCCCAGCTCTGGGTCTGGGCATAATTGGACGATTCATCGGCCAGATACAGGAAATACTCCACCCCGGGCGCATTTTGATTGAACCAGGTGGCCCAGGCATCGGTATGCTGGTTCATGGCGCTCTGCCCCCCGCTCTGCCAACCCCAGGATCCGTAAGTCCCGATCGAATACACGTTATTGCCCGTATTCACCCCCGGACCGTCGTATCCGTTGGCTGCCGTATACAGGCTGCCATTTAACCGCGGTAGCCAGTCCTGACAGGGCTGGTCCCCGGGACTATTGCAGTCGTTCCCCGTATCATCCCCGATCATGGAGATCTTATGCCGATGTGCCAGCATGAAATGCCGGTCCCGAAGGAGACTCGCCTTATTTCCGGCCGCCGTACCGGGATTCACAAAGGTCGTTCCCAGATACCTATGATTAATATTGGAGGATGAGTAATACAACATGGTTTTGGCGGAGGGCGTGTCCGGCAGCGTGAAGTTATAGACCTTCAACCGTACAGGAAAGCCGCCGACGACTCCCCCCCCTTGCTGCACGACCACTTGCCCCAGGTAGTTACCTGCTGGAGCGGTTTTGGGAATATAGACATCGACCCAGATGCTCTGGTTGTGCCCTGCGGCGATGTTGAAGCTCGGCACCAATTCCAGAGGCACCGCAATTTCCGGGTAATACTTG
>Ga0207158_1017_pt1 | contig 52662 bp, 41 predicted proteins | sample Alteio_BWMinHeat_22_FD_153512 | JGI IMG/M metagenome (GOLD analysis project Ga0207158, IMG submission 153512) | Enriched cells from forest soil in Barre Woods Harvard Forest LTER site, Petersham, Massachusetts, United States -... | ecosystem: Environmental > Terrestrial > Soil > Temperate forest >... | reverse complement strand
AATAAGAAAATGACCACGCCAGCAAAAGCGCGAGCGTTTGAGATTCTTTTAGACAAGATGAATGCAAGCACCATAAGGTTTTAAGCGACGATCGTGGGTCAAAAGCTCGAGACCTTCCGTCTGAGCTTGAGCGATCAGCATACGGTCAAACGGATCTTTGTGATGCTGGGGAAGGCTCCCTGCCAACCAGGCTTGTTCAGGAGTCAGAGCCAGTGGATGAAAAGGACCTGCTCGGAGAATGTCATCGCAGCTCCCCCGAAAATTCAGCTTTCCCAACGATCGCTTGATAGAGATTTCCCAAAAATTGATCGGACTTACCAAGGGGATATTGGAGGCATCCGACAAAAGATGGCGGGCCTTCGACGGAAGAGCTGGATCATCCATCACCCACCAAAGAAGGATATGGGTGTCGGTCAGAAAAGTCACAAGGCGGGATCGTTGAAGGACTTAAGAAGCCAGGCGGGCAGCGTGTCGAAATCCTTGGCGACTTTGATTTTGCCTTTCAAAAGGCCAGGCTTTCGCGGTTTGTCCGGCAGATCAAAGGCCGTCAGCTTGGCCACAGGATGGCCCGCTTTACCAATCACAATCTCTTCTCCCCGCAGGACTCGTTCAATCAACTTGGACAGATGGGTCTTGGCTTGATGCATATTGACTATTTTCATTGGTGAACTAAGCTTAGCTAATGGACGCTGGTCGGTCAAGGGGAAAGACAGAACCCCCCAAGCGTCTGGGGGGTTCCGTTTCTACAAAGTCTCGCCTCGTTAGTGAGGGAGAAACTTCTCGGAGTGCATCACGTGCACGAGCAGGTCCAACACACCCATCAGTGTGGCGCCTAACAGGCACAGCCACCCCATGACAGGGGAGATGGTCGCCACCAATCCCACAACGGAGTGGATGATGTCGATGCCACCCAGGTCCATTCCCGACGCGGCCGTCAACAGGAAGAACAGCCCGCCCAGACCCACAAGGTCATAAGGCAGCTTCTTCACGTTGTGACCTGCGTACTTGGCGAAGAACTGGACGCTCAAGCAGGCGATTGCCAGCATAATAAGTTGCATCATCTTCCCTCACCTCCTTTATCGGACTCACAGCCTTTCAGGAACCTGTACCAGGATTGAAAGACTATGTCCAACTTGAGGCTCTAATCTTGTCTACCCCCAAAACGGGGTGTTTTCAATGATTCAAGGGGCCTAGCCGGATTACGCTTATTTATAGAGGTGTTTTATGGGTGCTTTGCGGTAGAGAGCTCTTCAATCGCCTTGTTCAGGGCGCCTCGGAGGTCGTCATAGTCCCTGGCTACATCCCGTAGGTCTTCCAGGCGGGATTTGGCCTCTTCTGCGGCTTGAGTGGAGTTCCCGGTGCGCTTGACGAAGTCTTTAATGAACGCAATTCCAGCCTGGACATAAATGGTAGCGGCCTGGTAGCGCTGAGTGCGTAATTTGCTGCGTTTTCGGCGCGGAAGATGGACAGCCATCAGGTCATCATAGGCCTCCAAGGCGGTATCCGAAGCCGCTTCCATTTCCCCTTTTTTAAAGAGGTCTTGAGCTTTAGCCAGCTCGTCCTGAGATTCGTCATAAGGCTTCTTTTCGGGGAAAATGGTCACGGGGGTCACGGTCTGGGTAGAAACCGCCATTACCGTGCCGGGGGGAATGACCCCTTTCGCTTCGCCTTCCGGCTGATCGGAATCCTCCTGTTCCGGGGGGTTGGTGACTGTGGGAATGGTTTTCGTGGCTGTAGAAATGACCGGATTTTCGGCAAGGCAGGGAGGGATTAACCCGGCCAGCAATACAACCATCAGATAAAAAGGACGGTTCCGCATGCGCTCCTGGTCGGTATTATATAATCCATGCTTGTGAAACGAACGGTTTATTGCGGCGATTTGCGAAAAAAGGATGTGGGCCAGAAGCATACACTCTGCGGCTGGATTCACAGCCGACGGGATCATGGGGGGGTGCTCTTCTGTGATCTGAGGGACCGTTCCGGCCTGGTCCAGATCGTGTTCAGGCCGGAGAAAAAAGAGCTTTTTGCGGCGGCTCAAAACCTCGGAAATGAGTATGTGGTCCAAGTCACGGGTCAGCTGGCCGAACGGCCGGCGAACAGCCGCAATGCCAATATTGCCACGGGGGATGTCGAACTCGAAGTCGATACACTCGAGATTCTGAATACGTCCAAGCCGCCTCCCTTCGAAATCTCCGACTATTCTGAAGCCGGTGAAGACGTGCGTCTCCGGTATCGCTTTCTCGATTTGCGAAGGCCTCCGTTACAGAAAAACATCCAGCGGCGTCATCAGGTGACCCAGACTGTCCGGCAGATCCTATCCAAGGAAGGGTTTCTCGAAATTGAAACGCCGTTTCTGACCAAATCGACGCCCGAGGGCGCCCGCGACTTTCTTGTTCCCTCCCGACTAACCCCCGGCGCGTTTTACGCGCTGCCTCAAAGCCCACAGCTTTTTAAACAGATTCTGATGGTCGGCGGTTACGATAAATACTTCCAGATCGTGCGCTGCTTCCGCGATGAAGATCTCCGCGCCGATCGCCAGCCGGAATTTACCCAGGTCGATCTGGAAATGTCGTTTGTCGACGAGGAACAGGTCGAAGCGGTTGTCGAACGCTTTGTCGCGGAGGCCTTTCGCGCCGTCACTGGAACCGCTTTTCCCGGACCGGTTCCGCACATGACTTATGACGAAGCCATGAGCCGCTTCGGCTCCGATGCGCCGGACACACGGTACGGCATGGAGCTTGTGGATTTATCCGAGATCGCAAAAGGCTGTGGATTCAAAGTGTTCTCAAGCGCCGTCGCCAATGGCGGAACGGTCCGCGCGATATCGGTCCCCGGCGGCGCGGCATTTTCCCGTAAGGACACTGATGATCTGACGCAGTGGGCCAACACGATGGGGGCCAAGGGCTTGGCCTGGATCAAGTGGACGGCGAGCGGCCCGGATTCTCCGATTGCAAAATTTTTCAAGCCGGAGGAACTCCAAGCCATTCGCAAGGAGGCCGGGGGTCAGGAAGGAGACATCAGCTTCTTCGTCGCCGATTCTCGTGCGGTAGCCTTTCGAATTCTGGGGATGCTCCGGCGGCGCATGGCCGAGAAACAAAAGCTCATCCCGGAAGGCCAATGGAAATTCCTGTGGGTGGAGAAGTTCCCATCGTTTGAGTGGGATGAAGAAGCGAAGCGCTGGAACGCGGTTCACCATCCCTTTACTGCACCTCGTCCGGAGGACTGGGCGGCTCTGCGTCAGGGCGGCGATTTGAGCCAAGTTCACGCCCGGGCCTATGATCTCGTCCTTAACGGGGTCGAAATCGGTGGAGGGAGTATTCGTATCCACCGCAGCGAAGATCAAGCGCTCATTTTCAAGCTGCTCCAGATTCCACCCGAAACCGCGCAGCTGCAGTTCGGTTTTCTGCTGGAGGCCCTCGAGTACGGAGCGCCTCCGCATGGCGGCTTTGCCCTGGGTCTGGACCGTTTTGTGGCGCTGCTCTGCGGAGAACCCTCCATCCGCGACGTGATCGCCTTCCCCAAAACCCAAAAAGGCGTAGATCTCATGTCCAATGCCCCTTCTGCTGTTTCCCCTTTACAACTGCGTGAATTAGGCATTAAATTGTCCTAGGACCCTATGGTCACGAAAAAAATCCATTTAACCGATTCTCAGGAAGCGCTGATTCTATTCGGTCAGCATGACCAGAACCTGCGGGCGCTGGAGAGCACCTACGGGGTACAGATCTTCGGGCGAGCGCATGTTCTTTCCGTTCGCGGCGCCCCCGGCAAAGTCGAGAAAGCCCTTCTGGCGATTGAAGAGATGCGGGAGAATCTGGGGAAAGAAAGCCGGCCCATGAGTCAGGGGTCAGACCCCAGCGTCCACAAAGGGTCAGACCCCTTGTCGACAGAACCCGCCGCCTACACCAGCGCTTTGGGGAAATCGATCCGGGCCAAGACAGCCACGCAGAAGACTTACGTCGAAGCCATCATGAAAAACGATCTGGTCGTCGCCATTGGCCCGGCGGGTACGGGGAAAACTTATCTGGCCGTCGCCTGCGCTCTGGCGGCTCTCAAGGGGGGACAGATTTCGCGCATTATCCTGACCCGGCCGGTCGTGGAAGCAGGAGAAAAACTCGGTTTCCTCCCCGGCGATTTTTATGAAAAGGTGAACCCCTACCTGCGGCCGCTGTATGACGCGTTCTATGCCATGCTCGGTCCCGACCGGTTCCGGCTCTATCGCGACGAAGAAACCATCGAGATCGCTCCACTGGCCTATATGCGCGGCCGAACCCTTGAAAATGCTTTCGTCATTCTCGATGAGGCACAGAACTCGACGCCTGAACAGATGAAGATGCTGCTCACCAGAACGGGCGTCGGCTCCAAAGTGGTTGTTAACGGCGACGTGACCCAGATCGATCTGGACCATAAGCGTAATTCCGGCCTGATCCATCTGCCGAATATTTTGAAGGGCATTCCCGGCGTTCAGATCGTTTATTTTTCGGAGACCGATGTCGTGCGGCATCGTCTCGTCAAGGAGATCATCCGCGCGTACGGCGAGTGGGAGAAGCAGGAGCCGCCCCGATGAGACAATGGTGGGTGGATTGGTTCAAGCGTTTTCTGCAGTCGCTTCTGACCTGGGTGGATTCGGTGCAGACGAAAAGTCCCCGCGAAGAGCGGGCTTCGCTTCTCTCGCGCGAAGTCCATGTCCCGACACCGCTGGTCACCGCCGGCGCGGCCACGGTTTTATTTTTCATCCTGCTTCCGGAAACCGGACTGACGCCGCAGCATATCGCCGCTCTCGCCGGACTGCTGGCGCTTCTGGTCATCTTCTTTGTGGGGTATTTCCGCTACGACCTGCCGCAATTCGTCCAGGATGATGAAGCGGTTTTCCTGACAGGACTTTCCGTGGTGCTGGGAGTCATTTTTATTGAAATCGGCCGCGCCGTCCCGCATTTCTCGGAATTCGCCGTACCGGTGGGCGCCATCGCCATCATCGTAACGCTGCTCCTGCATATCCGCCTGGCGCTTCTCATCACGATGGTTCTCGCGATTGTCACCGGCGTGCTGAATAAGTTTTCGTTCGACGCCGCGCTGATCGCTTTCTTTTCGAGCGCCGCCGCGATGCTGGCGGCACAGCGGGTGCGTCACCGCGGCGATATCACGCGCGCCGGCGTTCATGTCGCCTGGGTCACCTTTCTGGCGATTTATGGCCTGGGCGTATTTCATGGGTGGTCGCACCGCATGATTCTTTACGAGGGCCGATGGGCGATTGCGAACGGTCTTTTGTGCGCCCTGATCCCGTTGGCCATTCTCCCGTATCTGGAACCTTTCTTTTCGCGAATTACACCGATTACTCTGCTGGAGCTCGGCGATTTCAACCGGCCTCTTCTGCGGAGGCTGATGCTTGAAGCGCCTGGAACCTATCACCATACGCTGCTCGTTGCGGCGCTCGCCGAGCAGGCCGCCGATGCGATTGGCGCGAATTCGCTGTTGTGCCGGGTCGGCATGTATTATCACGATATCGGAAAGATGATGCATCCCGAATATTTCATCGAGAATCAAACGATGCGGCGCAGCCCCAAAGATAAGGCGGAACATCACGACAAGCTGAACCCGTCGATTTCGAGCCTGGTCATCATGTCGCATGTGAAGGATGGGATCGCCCTGGCGCGCGCGAACAATGTCCCGCTGGAAGTGGCCCGGTTTATTCCAGAGCACCACGGCACCAGCGTGATCAAATATTTCTACATGCGCGCTCTGGAAGAGGATGAAGAGCAGACGCCATCGCAGGACGCCTATCGCTATCCCGGACCCAAACCGCATTCCAAGGAAACGGTCATCGGGATGCTGGCCGATTCGGTCGAGGCCGCCAGCCGGGCGCTGGAAGAACCGACCTACGAGCGGCTCAAAGACCTGGTGGAAAAAATCGTCAACAGCAAATTCATGGACGGTCAGTTCGACAATGCACCGGTGACTTTGCAGGATTTGCGAAAGATCAGCGACAGCTTTGCGAACTCGCTCAGCGCCATCTATCATGTGAGGATCGAGTACCCCGATTTTCCCGAGCAGGAGAAGTCCCAGGTCCTGCGCCACAACCCCAGCCCGCACGCCGAATGAGTCCGGCACCTCCGGTCACCTTTACGCTCCTGAAATCCGCCCGCGTTCCTCCTTCCGCCGCCGCAAAAAATGATCTGCACGCCCTGGCCGGTTTTGTTTTGCGGGCCGAAAAAGTCCGCGGGCCCATTGACCTGAACCTTGATCTGACCCACCCCCGGAGAATTCAGTCGTTGAACCGGCATTTTCGCGGTGTTGATCGATCCACTGATGTGATTTCATTCCAAAACGCGCGGCCGCCCCGCTTGGAGGGCGACATCGCCATCAATGTCCGGCAAGCGGCCGGGCAGGCCCGGATGGTCGGCCATACTCTCCGCCGGGAAATTCGCCTGCTCTGGATTCACGGGATCCTCCACCTGCTGGGTTATACCGATTACGAACCCAAGCCTCGGCGGCGCATGTTTAAGCGGCAGAATGCCCTGCTCCGCGCCTGGGAAAAGAGGCGGCCATGACCGAACTTATGTTCGAAGCGGTCATCATCGGGCTGATGCTCATCTTCAACGCGATTTTTGCGGCGTTTGAAATGGCGCTCGCCTCAATTTCTCAGGCGCGGCTCGTCGTGCTCGTCAATCAAAAACGAACAGGGGCCAGTTCTGCTCTTTACTTGAAGGAACGAATTGGGGCGAGCTTGGCTGTGATTCAGGTCGGAATCACGCTGACAGGGGCCATTGCAGCGGCTACGGGCGGGGCCGGCGTGCAGGACACCATCGCCCCGCGTCTGCAGAGTCTCTGGCATATCCCGCATCTGCCGGCAGAGATCCTCGCCGTCATCTTTTTTGTCCTGCCGTTAAGCGCTTTCACCATCATGTTCGGCGAGTTGATTCCCAAGGTGTTTGCGATCGAAAACAAGGAATGGGTGTGCCTGCGGCTGGCTCCCTTCATGCGCGGGTTTGCTCTCGGAATTTGGCCCCTGGCGAACGCCATCGAAACCAGTGTTAAGGGGATTCTGCGATTGGAACACCTCTTCCGGAAATCAGGCCCGGAGGAATGGGCGGATATTCCGGGTTTCCACGAGCTTCAGGCCGCCGTGTCCCTGGCCCGCACGAAAAGGCTCATGGGGGCGCAGGAAGAGCGCATCGTGCTTTCCGCGGCGCAGCTTTCCCGTCGGAAAATCTCCGAGATCATCCTTCCTGCCTCTGAAATTTCTCTGATCCCGTCCCACTTCTCGCTGGCCGAAGCGCTGCTGCGGGCGCATCTGGACCTGCACACCCGCTTTCCGATCGCCTCGGAAGAGAACAACCCGCAGACGATCGAAGGCTACATCACCTTTAAAGATCTGGTCACCGCGCTCAAAATGCACGCGGCCAGTTTGAAAGGCATCGCGCGGCCGATTAAAAAAATCCCCGGCGATACCGCGATTTCGCAGGTGCTCGAGCAGATGATGCGCGAGAAGCTGCACATCGCTCTGGTCGTGTCGAAAGAGGAAAAAGTTCTGGGGCTGGTCACGCTGGAAGACATCATTGAAGAGCTGGTGGGCGATATTGAAGACGAACAGGACTCGCTTCCGCTGCATATGCATCCCACCAGCGGCGGGTGGATCATGGGCGGCGGCGTTCCGATGAACGCGGTCTCGTCGCGTCTGGGTATTCCCTGGTCGCCCACGTTTGTCAAAGAAAATACCCTGCGCCTGGCCGATTGGTGCGCGCAGAGAGTGGGGCGTCCATTGAAGAAGGGCGAAGTCATCCGCAAGGAAGGCGTCCAGGTGGCCATCCGGAAGCTCCGTCGGCGAAAGCTCTCCGAGGCCTTTGTCAGCAAGGCTCTCGATACGCTCGAAGGGCCGCACCTGCCTGCCGGCAGGCAGGTTGACATCCCATAATGGATCGATTATCCTAAGGACCTCCTCTCCGTGAATCATGATTCATAAAATTCAAGCCGTCGTTCTGTGGTCGCGGCGCAGCCGAGAAGCGGATAAAGTCGTCGGACTTTTTACGCGTGAAATGGGCCGCGTGACCGCGCGAGCCACCAGCGCGGCGCGTCCAACGGCCAAGTTTGCCGCGCTGACCGAACCTTTTGTCGAAAGCGAGATGGCGCTGTATTTAAAGCCCGGCCAGGGGTGGGGGAAGATCGTGGGAGGTCGACTGGTGCGCAGTTTCCCCGGGCTGCGGACGCAGCTCGATCGCAGCACGGCCGCCTCCTGGGTGTGCGAAATCATCTATCGTTTGACAGCGGAGGAGCAGGCCAACCCGGAAAAATACGCGCTTCTGATGGAAACCCTGGCGGCGCTGGAAACCGCCTCGCAGTTCGGAGTGATCCGCCTGGCCTTCGCCCTGCGCTTTTTACGCCTGGCGGGGTTTGGTCTGGACCTGCGTGATCCCTGGATCGCGCTTCAGCAGGACCGCCGCGCCTGGGCGGATTCGCTCCTCGATGCGCCGCTGGCGAGTCTGGGCGAGACGACCTGGGAGGATCCCGCCATCAGAGCTCTGGAGCAGCTGGCGGGCGGCGTCGTCGCCGATCATTTGAACCGCCCGCTGCATGTGAATCGATTCCGACAGATGACCGGCATTGAAATATGACCTTTCAAGAAATCATCCTGACGCTTCACAAATATTGGGCCAAGCAGGGCTGCCTGTTGTGGCAGCCGTACGATATTGAAAAAGGCGCGGGCACGTTCAATCCCGCCACATTTCTCGAGTGTCTGACGTCGAAACCCTGGAAAGTCGCCTATGTGGAGCCGAGCCGCAGGCCGACGGACGGACGCTATGGTGAAAACCCCAACCGCCTGCAGCATTACTATCAGTATCAGGTCGTTCTTAAGCCCGCTCCTTTGAATATTCAGGCCATGTATCTCGCGTCCTTGCGCGCCATCGGGATCGACCCGAAGCAGCATGACATCCGTTTTGTCGAAGACGATTGGGAATCTCCTACGCTGGGCGCCTGGGGTCTGGGCTGGGAAGTCTGGCTCGATGGGATGGAAATTACCCAGTTCACCTACTTTCAGGAAATCGGCGGCGTAAAGCTCGATCCCATTTCAGTGGAAATCACCTATGGGCTCGAACGCCTGGCCATGTACTCCCAGAAGAAAAACAGCGTCTATGACATCCTCTGGAACGCGAAGACGACCTATGGCCAGATGCATCTCGAAGATGAAAAACAGTTTTCCAAATACAACTTTGAGCTGGCCAACGTCGAGATGCTTCGCCAGTCGTTCACGAATTATGAGTCCGAAGCGAAGCGTCTTCTCGCCGCCGGTCTGGTGAAGCCCGCCTATGAACAGGTCATGAAGTGTTCGCACACGTTCAATCTTCTGGATGCCCGGGGGGCGATTTCCGTTTCCGAACGCGTGACCTATATCGCCCGCGTCCGTGCCATCGCCTGCAAAGTCGCGCAAGCCTATGTCATGGGGTCAGACCCCAACGTCAACAAGGGGTCTGACCCCAGGGCGGTCCCCGCGTGACGAAGGACGCGCTGCTGGAAATCGGGTCGGAAGAACTGCCCGCTTCGTTCGTTCCGCTTGGGATAAAACAGCTCAAGATAATCGCCGAATCGTCGCTTAAAGAAAACGGTCTGGCGTTCGCATCCGTCGTCACCTATGGGACGCCTCGCCGGCTGGCAGTCGTGATCAGCGGCCTGCCGGATCGTAATCCGGATCAGAAAAAAACGATCAGCGGTCCGCCCGCGGCGATGGCCAAGGACGGCACCGGCCAATGGACCGCGGCCGCCCTGGGGTTTGCCCGCAAGCAGGGGGTGAAACCATCGGACCTGACAATTGAAAACGAACGACTCTGCGCCGTCCAGCACATCAAGGGGACGGCCACCAAGCTGCTGCTGGCGGAGTTATTTCCGTCGTGGATCGGGAAACTTGAATTTCCCAAGAGCATGACCTGGGAACCGACGCACTTCCGTTTTCCGCGGCCGATCCGCTGGCTCTGCGCGGTCTACGGACAGGATCTCATTTCATTTTCATTGGCGGGCGTGCGTTCGTGCCGTTGGACGATGGGGCTGATGCTTCAAAGCACAAAAAACATTCCTATCTCGAGTGCCGGTAAATACGTCATGCTGCTCAAGAACCAGTGCGTCCTGGTGGAGCCTTCCGCGCGGCAGGACTGCATTCAGCGTCTGGCGGACCAGGCAGTCAAACGCGTTCATGGGAAAGTGCATATGAATCCGGCGCTTCTCGAGCAGGTCTCCAACCTGGTGGAGCATCCCTGTGCCATCCTTGGAAATTTTGATCCGGCCTATCTTGATCTGCCGAAAGAAGTCCTGATCACCTGTCTGGAGCATCACCAGAAATTTTTCCCTGTGGAGCAAGCAACCGGGGTGAAACTCCTTCCCCACTTTATCGGCATCCGCAATGGCATGTCCGTGCATCAGGAAATCGTGAAAGAGGGTTACGAACGGGTCCTCGCCGCCCGTCTGGCCGATGCGCGTTTCTTTTTTAACCACGACCGCAAGACGCCACTGTCTGCCAAAGTCGATGCCTTGAAGGGCGTCATGTTTCAGGAGAAGCTGGGGAATCTGTTCGAGAAAAAGGAGCGTGTGAAACAGCTGCTGAAAGTCCTGGCGTCCTCCGTTACCGGATCATCCTGGCTCCCGCAGGCTGAACGGACGGCCGATTTGTGCAAAGCCGACCTTGTGACGGATATGGTACGCGAGTTTCCGGAACTGCAGGGCATCATGGCCCGCATCTACGCCCAGTTGGACGGAGAAGAAGCAGTTGTGGCGGAAGCCGCAGAACAGCATTACTGGCCGATTACTTTGACGGGAGCCTTACCGGAATCGGAGGTCGCCGCAGCCGTGGCTTTGGCCGATAAACTCGACACGCTCGCGGGAGATTTCGCGGTCGGACTCATTCCATCGGGGTCCGCAGATCCTTATGGCCTCCGGCGTGCTGCCGTCGGCGTTTTGCGAATTCTCGAATCAACAGGCTGGAGTCTCGGCATGGAATGGCTTGTAGATCGAATCGTGGAGATGCAACCGGTAGAAATCAAGGAGGGTTGGCGGCAGACACAAATGAAGCTGCATCAGTTCATGCGGCAACGATTCGCCGCCCTTCTGGAAGAACGCGGCTATAAATTCGATGAGATCGATGCCGTTTTGTCCGCCGGGATCGGCGTTGTTGCGGCTACCATCGCTCGACTCGAGGCTTTGCGTAAGATTAGAACGCACAGCGAATTCACAACGTTGGCCACCGTCTTTAAGCGGTCTTCAAACATTGTCCGTCAAGCCCTCCAACAACTTGGGGATAAGCAGATCAATGGATTTGTCGATGAAAATCTATTCCAGCATGATGCCGAACGGGACCTCTATCAAGCGGTCCGCCAGGCTAAAGATTTAGTCGTGGACCGGGCTTCGAAACACCAATACAGCGAAGCCCTTGAAGCCATGCTTCCCGTTGCGGCGCCCTTGGATAAGTTTTTCAAAGATGTGATGGTCATGGCGGATGACCCAAAAATCCGCGAAAATCGCCTGGCTATTATGTTCGGCATGGTGACTCAGTTCGCGAAAATCGCCGATTTTTCTAAGCTGCAAAATGCGTGACGTCTGGCTGATTCTGGCGAATGTCGCGCTTCCTCTGGCCGCCGGCCTCACCTTCCTCGCGTTGGCCCGCTACGTGACGCACATCGCGCCGATGCGGACGCTGGTGACCGGTGAAATGACCTATCGCGGGGCCGCCTGGGGGTTCGCCTTCTTCGGCGCCTACCTCGCCAGCCGGCCCATCCAGATCCTTCTGGGTCCCTATCCTATTCCGCTGGTCGTGAACGAAGTCCGCGAGTTCTGCATGATGGGGCTCTTCGGACCGGCGGTCTTTGTGGCGATGATGAGCCTTTGTTTCGGCAGTGACCGCATTCCGCGAAGGTTGGTAGCGGCGATATTCGGCCTCGGAATGTTGCTGGCGTTTGCCTTTGTAGTGCTGAACGCGCGGGCCATGGGGGGGACCGAAGAAATTTTCCGGATCGGCAATTATCCGGCCTATGACGGCGTCTGGTTCCGCAACACGACGCCGGAGGGCCAGTCGCTCATGGCGATACTCTTTGTCATCCGGCTGATCGATCCTGTTTTTCTCCTCATGCTGGCCGGGGTGATCGTCTTTCGCGCGGCTCGGCATTATCCTGCCCACAAGCGCGCGGTCTACGACAATATGCCGAAGAAGCTGTATCTTTTGTCCGCGGCTGTCTTCGCTTTTCCGGTCTCCATGCTCATCACCGGTGCGCTGGTCGTTCTCTTTCACATTCTCAACCAGTGGTGGATCTATTATCTGGGGGCCCTTGTCGCGGGGTTTCTGGAAGCGGCAAGTCTGCGCCTTCCTCTTCGCCGCGACGTTCAAGTCAGCGAACACTCGCAGTGACCCCTCACCCTTAATCCCTCTCCCTGGGGGAGAGGGTAGGGTGAGGGGGATGTAACAGCCTTTCGCTTTTGCTTGAAAAATCCATTGCATTCCAGCTTAACCTCGCTAAACTAGTCTGGTCATGGCGTACGTAAAAGCCATCAATATTTCCAAAGGCGCTGAAGTGGCGGCTCGCGTACGCGTCGCTTCATCCTTTCTACGACGGGCCGTCGGTCTCCTCGGGACACCGTCACTTCCGGTTCAAGAGGGACTCTGGATCTCGCCCTGCAAAACAGTTCATACGTTTTTTATGAAATATCCCATCGATATCGTGGTTCTGGATGAAAAAGGCGTGGTGATTGATCAGGCCACCCTGGCGCCCTGGAGAACCTCTCGCTGGCACAAGCAGGCGCGCAGTATTCTGGAGCTAGCTGCCGGCGTTCTGGCGCGCAGCCGCACGGCCGTTGGCGATCAGATTGAGTTCAAGGAAAGTACAAACTAATGGCGACCAGCACTAAAGGTACAGCCAACCCACGCGGGGTCATCGATATCCTCGTCAACAAGAAGCTGGCTACGGAATCCCAGCTTCAGCCGGCCGCGGAAGAGGCGCGCAAGGATGACAAGCCGGTTCAGCAGGTCATTGTTGATAAACGCATCCTGGAGAAGACCGTCGTTCTCAAGGCCCTCTCGGAAGAATGGCGCATCAAAGCGGTGAATCTCACCGATATGGAAGTGGACCTGGATGTCGTTAAGGCCATCCCCGAAGCCACGGCCCGGCGCCACAAAGCAGTCCCCTTCGCCAAAGAAGAAAACGTTCTATTTGTCTCCATGGTGGATCCCCGGGATTTCTTTGCCGTGGAAGACATCCAGCTGCGCACCGGTTTTGAAGTGCAGCCCTATCTGGCGTTGCCCAGCGACATCAATTCCTTGCTCGACAAAGCTTACGGTTCAACGCAAGTCGCTTCCGATGTCAGCGTGGAAGACATCATCAAGGGAGTGGCGGCGGGAGCGAATGGATCTGATGATGAACTGACGCTCGGCGGCAAGGACGAAGTCTCGGACGTGGCGGACGTCTCCGCGGACGCTCCCGAAGTCGAGAAACTGGTTAATGCCATTATTCTCGGTGCCCTGCAGCAGAAAGCGTCCGATATTCATATTGAGCCCTTTGAAAAGAAGGTCATGCTGCGATACCGCGTGGATGGCAATCTGCGCGAAGCCGCGTTCGGCCTGCCCTGGACGTATCGGAACGCTTTGATTGCCAAGATCAAGATCATGACCAACCAGATGGATATTACCGAGCACCGGAAACCCCAGGACGGCCGCATACAGGTCACGGCCAAGGGCAACCCGATTGAATTTCGCGTCAACGTGGTGCCGACGGTTTTCGGCGAATCCTGCGTCATGCGCGTGCTGGATCGCGCCTCGATCCAGGTGGACATGGGGAAAATGGGTTTTCTCCCGGACACCCTGGAGAACTTCCGATCCGTATTGCAGCGGCCCTATGGACTTGTACTGGTCTGCGGCCCGACCGGTTCCGGAAAATCAACCACTCTCTACGCGGCGCTGAATTCGATCAATGCGCCGGACGTAAAAATCCTCACTGCCGAAAACCCGGTTGAGTACAACTTGCCGGGCATCGTCCAGGTCAATATCAATCAGGAGATCGGATTCGATTTTGCGTCCGCTCTGCGTTCCTTCCTGCGTCAGGATCCGGACATCGTGATGGTCGGTGAAATCCGCGATAAAGAAACAGCGCAGATCGCCATGGAAGCCGCCATGACCGGACATCTGGTGTTTTCCACGATCCACACGAACGACGCGCCCAGCGCGGTCGCCCGCCTGCATGAAATGGGCGTGCCCAATTTCCTTGTCGCTTCAACGATTGAGGCGGTTCTGGCGCAGCGGCTTGTACGGCGCGTCTGCAAGGACTGCCGGGAGCCGATCAAAGCGACCGCGGAGATGAAGAAGATCTTTGACGAAAATAAAATCGATATTTCCAAAGCCACGTTCTTCAAGGGCAAAGGATGCGGGACCTGTAATTTAGTGGGATACAAAGGCCGCCTCGGAATCCACGAGCTGCTTGTGATGAACAACGAGATTCGGACTCTTTGTCTGGAGGAATCGGCGTCCGGCCCGATCCGGGAACTGGCGCTCAAGGCCGGCATGCGCGGGCTCTTTCAGGACGGCTTAATCAAGGTTACTATGGGGCTGACGACGGTCGAAGAAGTTGTTTCCGTGGCTATTGCAGGGGGCTAAGAATGGATAATCCGGTCACGCTGATGTGTTCGCATTGCAAAAAGCCCCTGGCCGGGGAGGCGCGGTTTTGCCATCACTGCGGCGCGCCCTGCGGCGTGGCGTCGTGGATGGCGAATGACGGCGACGCGAATTTTGTTCAGGGGCTGCTGAATCTGGCCCGCGGTTTGAACTCCACGCTCGATGTCGATGCGTTGCTCAAGCGGATCGGGCAGTCCGCAGAGAACATGTTTCTCTGTGAGGCATCCTCGATCATGCTTCTGGATGAGGACAAGGGACATCTTTACTTTAAAGTGGCGACCGGAGAAAAGGGCGGCGTCGTGACCCGTTTTCGAGTGAAAGTGGGCGAAGGCATTGCGGGCTGGGTGGCCGAGAAACGTGAGAGCCTCTTAATCAATGATGTGGCGGCCGACAAACGATTTGCTTCGCAAATGGACCAGGCGTCCGGTTTCAAAACCAAATCGGTTTTGTGCGCCCCGATGATCGCGGCGGGGGATCTGGTCGGTGTTTTGGAAGTTCTCAACAAGAAGGCCGATGGCGGTTTCACGGAGGCCGACAAAGGGCTTCTCGAAAGTCTGGCCGGGCTGGCCGGGCTGGCGATCGCCAACGCGCGGCTGCTCGGAGGGTTCCGCAATTTTTACTCGAACACGATTGAAATCCTGATCAGCGCGATAGAAGCGCGAGACATGCGCATGGCCGGCCATTGCTGGCGGGTGGCCCAGCGCGCGAGTTCCGTGGGCCGTCGCATGGGACTCGAGGGCCAGGCGCTCAAGGACCTTTATTATTCGGCGCTCCTGCACGATATCGGTTTTCTCAAGGTCGCGGGGGGATGGAACATGGCGCGCGTTCTGGTGATGGAGTCGCCGCACATGGAGCAGACTCACCCCTTGATCGGGGCGGACATGATTAAAGGCATTGATATTTTAAAGGGCGCGGCGTATCTCATTCCCTTTCATCATGAATGCTACGACGGTTCCGGTTTCCCGCGCGGGCTGAAAGGCGACGCCATCCCGCTGGGCGGCCACATTCTCTCCGTGATCGAATACGGTGAGGAAATGCGCATTAATGGCTATTCCGAAGAACAGGTGCTGGCCTCGCTTCAGGAAGAAGCCGGCAAAAAATTCCACCCGCAGGTCGCCGAAGCTTATCACGAGGTTCTCCTGCAAGAAGCCGCCAAACCCGCCTGACACGCATACGTACCTGCGTGGCAGGCGCCCGTCGTTTAAATCCAGCTTTTGTATAATCCCACTCACCATCGGTACGGTTCGCCTGAAGGGCGACCGTTTTACCGATGGTCATCACCACTAGAAAAATAAGGAGTCGATGGTGCGTAAGAAAATAACGGTTGTTGGAGCAGGCAACGTTGGGGCGAGCGCGGCGGCGTATCTCGCTGAAAAAGGCATTTTTGACGTCGTTCTCGTCGACGTTGTGGAAGGTCTGCCGCAGGGGAAGGCCCTCGATTTGTTGCAGGTGGGGCCGGTCATCGGATCGGATACGCAGGTCACAGGGACGAACGATTATGGTCCTACGGCCGGTTCCGATCTGTTTATTGTGACGGCCGGCATCGCCCGGAAGCCTGGCATGAGCCGCGATGATCTGCTCAAGACCAATACCGGCATCGTGAAGGCCGTGGCGGAACAGATTAAAAAGACCTCGCCCAACGCTTTCGTTGTGGTCGTTTCCAATCCGCTGGATGCCATGTGCTATGTGATGAAGCAAGTGACCGGTTTTCCGCGCGAACGGGTTATCGGCATGGCGGGGGTGCTGGATTCCGCGCGTATGTCGACTTTTATCGCGCAGGAACTGAAAGTTTCTGTGAAAAACGTCCACTCCTTCGTTCTGGGGGGACATGGCGATATGATGGTGCCTTTACCCCGCTACACCACGGTTTCCGGTGTACCGGTGACCGAGCTTCTGTCCAAGGATAAGATCGACGCGATCGTCAAACGCACCGCCAACGGCGGCGCTGAAATCGTTTCCTTATTAAAGACCGGCAGCGCTTTCTACGCGCCCGGCGCGTCCGCCGTCCAGATGGCCGAAGCCATTCTTTTCGACAAAAAGCATATTCTGCCCTGCGCGGTCTGGCTTCAGGGCGAATATGGGCTCAAGGACGTCTACTGCGGCGTGCCCGCCAAATTGGGCGACCGCGGGCTGGAACAGGTGATCCAGCTCAAACTTTTCCCCGAGGAACAGGCGGCTTTGAACAAATCCGCCGACTCGGTTCGTGAGCTGCAGACGATCACGGGAGTTTGATGCTCTTCGCGGTCGATGTCGGCAATACACAGATTACCCTTGGAGTATTCCGCGGTCCTTCCTTAATCCACACTTGGCGGGTCAGAACAGACCGCCGCGCTACCTCCGATGAACTGGGCGTAAAACTGCTGGGGATCATGCGTGCGTCGGGCATCAATCCCCATGAGCTGTCCGGCGTCGTCATTGCCAGTGTTGTGCCCCCCCTGGACGCGCCGCTGCGTGCCGCCTCAAAGACCTATCTGGAAAAAGACCCTCTGTTCGTCACTTCGAAGATTAAGCTTGGTATCAAAAACCGCTATAAAAATCCGGAAGAAGTCGGAGCGGACCGCCTGGTTAATGCTGTGGCCATCCGAGCCATGACCCGTAAGCCGGCGATTGTGGTCGATTTCGGCACGGCAACGACCCTCGACTGCGTCAGTGCCCGCGGCGAGTATCTTGGCGGCGCGATCTGCCCGGGTCTTGAGTTGGCGGCTGAATGGCTGGCCACCCACACGGCCAAGCTGCCCCGCGTTACGTTTCAGGAAGCACCTCCTAAAGCCCTCGGGAAAACCACAAAAGAAAGCTTGCAAAGTGGACTTTTCTGGGGTTATATATCGCTGGTTGAAGGTCTTTTACAACGCTTAACAAAAGAAATAGAAGGCCGACCGATCGTCGTGGCGACTGGGGGTCTGTCGCCGGTGATCGGGCCGCATGTGAAGGCTGTTTCCCGGATTCTGCCGAACCTGACGCTCGAAGGTCTACGGTTGATCTGGGAAAAAAACGCAACCACGAGGGGGACACGATGAAATTTCGCCAAGGATTAGCCGTTGTTTGCATTTTGAATCTGTTGACTCCATCGGTGCATGCTCTGACGGTTCAGCAGATCGAGCAAGAGGCAACAACGCAGCTCGCCAACGATTCCTCCTTAATCAGCGGATGGATGACCAGTAATCTGAAGTACGTCATACCCTTTAACTCCACCTCCGGAAACGTCGTTCCCAGCCAGTTGAAGTTATTCGGATTCGAGGTCGGAGCAGAGGGCGTCGTGTCGGGTACAAAAATGGATGTGGATGCTTTGCACAATTTGCCGACCACGCTGGTCGATACGAAGTCGATCGACATGTTTTCGCGGCTGCCGTTCCCGATGGTTCTGGGTCATGCGAAAATCGGCCTGCCCTTCGGGCTCGATGCCGGGATTCGGTTCGGCGGCATTCCGAAAATAACCGAAAACAGCGGCAGCCGGTCGGGATCCATTCAGAATAAAGTCATCGGATTGGACCTGCGGAAAAAAATCATTGAAGAAGGAGTCGTCAAACCATTCGGATTGACCCTGGGACTCAATTACACGCACGCCGATGGATCTTTGGACCTCAACAATACCTATAACTCTCTCACCTTCCACGACGGGTCAGGGAATACGGCGCAGGTGAATAACGGGATGACGAACGAACATGCCGACTGGAATACCAACAGCGTCGGCTTACAGGCTATTCTGGATAAGCAAATCCTGTTCATCACCCCTTATGTGGGCGCCAGCGCCAATTACAACACGGGAAATATCAATAATTCCATCACGACGACCGGCACCCCTGTAGTGAATGGAACGACGACCGGTGACACATTATCGGCGACGGGATCATCGACGGACAAAGCCAATAAGTGGGATGTCCGCGCCCTCCTGGGGGTTGAATTTTCCGTCCTCCCCTTCATGAAACTTGGCCTCGGCGGCGAATTTGCCGGTTCAAAGAACGTGGCCGGTGATTTGGGGTTGCGCATCCAGTTCCGCTAAATCAGAATCTAACAGCTCATAGTGTCTGCAAGAACGCCCGGCTTCCCAAAGCCGGGTTTTTTGCGCGTGTCCAATAGGTCGAAAGGGTCTTCGCAACTCGGATCGCGTTCAGAAAAAGTTTTTATTTCTATAGACTTCTGTCGGTATCGGATGTAGAGAGAAGTAGTACATGTCTATTACTCCTATAGGTTCTGACTCGCCGCTGGCGATTCTTCCGAACGAAAGCATCTCGAGCACGTTTCCACCCCTCGGGCCCCGGGTCAAAGCGCTGCTGGTTTGGCCCCGCTTCCCGCCTTCGTTCTGGGGTTTCGAGGGCGTGCTGGAAATGATCCCGGAAAGAGCCATAACGCCACCGCTCGGGCTGATCACGGTGGCGGCACTGTGCCCCGCAACCTGGACGATTCGTCTGATCGATCATGCCTTCGACGAATTACGTGACGAAGACCTGCAATGGGCCGATCTGGTGATGGTCAGCGCCATGCAGGCTCAACGGGTGGACGCCAGCGCCATTCTCGCTCGCGCAAGCGCTCTTGGCCGGCGGACGTTCATCGGTGGCCCCTGGGCCAGCAGCGACCCGGACGCCCTGCTCCCGCTGGCGGATCACGTGATGGTGGGCGAAGCGGAAGAGGTTTTTGCAGGCATCGCCGCGGAATTGGAACAGGGCTGCGCGCGGCGCTTATATCGAATTACGGATAAACCGGATGTCTCGCACAGCCCGATTCCGCGTTTCGACCTGCTTCGTTTGGATATGTATACCTCCATGCCGGTTCAGTTTTCGCGAGGATGTCCCTTCCAGTGCGAATTTTGCGACATTATCACCATCTACGGGCGTCGGCCAAGAACGAAAACGTCGGCGCAAATGATTGAGGAGCTCGACACGTTGCGCCGGCTCGGTTGGCATAACGAGGTGTTCATTGTCGATGATAATTTTATCGGTAATAGTGTGAACGCGCTGCAGTTGTCTCACGACCTCGCCGGTTGGCAGACCCTTCATCACCATCCCTTCTCGTTCTATACCGAGGCTTCCATCAATCTGGCGGCCCGACCGGATTTGATCGCCGCCATGGTCGAGGCCAATTTCATGTACGTTTTTATCGGCATTGAAACGCCGTCGGCGGAAGCGCTGAAGGAGACGCATAAATTTCAGAATTTAAAAGGCGACCTTCTTGAACACATCAAAATCATTCAGGAGAGCGGGCTCTGGGTCTTGGGTGGCTTTATTGTGGGTTTTGATTCCGATGACGAAACCATTTTCGATCGGCAGTTCGAATTTATCAGCCGGGCGGCCATTCCCTGGGCGATGGCCGGTGTTCTGCAGGCGCCTCCCACAACGGCCCTTTTCGATCGAATGAAGCGTGAAGGGCGCCTGTTGGATAATCCTGACGTGGCGACCAACTTCAGCCCGCCCAATTTCCGCACCTTGCTGCCCCTGCCCGTGTTGCTGCGAGGGTTGAGCGAACTGTTGATTCGTTTGTACGAGCCGGAAGCGTTTTTCCAGCGCGCGCTGCGTTCTCTGGAGGTTTGGCGGCCGCGCGCGGTCCAGCGGCCTCCTGAGATGTCGCTGTTCTACAACGTGCGCGTGCTGTTCGCGTCCATGTGGACGCAGGGAATTCGCTCCCGCTACCGGCTGGCTTACTGGCGATTTCTCAGGCAACTGATCACAACGTATTTTTCACAATCGTCGAAATTGTGGCTCGGATTCTCGATGCTGTTATCCTCGCACCATTTCGTCCTCTATGCGCGGCAAGTCGCCGATGACCTTGAAGAGGCCTGCCATCAATTGGCGATCGCACAGGCGTCCCATCCCACCGAACAGGAGTCGAGCGAATTTCGCGTTGCAAAGGCGGTAGGATAACGACTTACCGGATAAGATTTGACCAAGCTTTCTTTTACATGTATTTACGCCCTATTTTAGTCGTTGACTTCCCGTCCATTCCCCGCTAAATACTACCCGTTGTACGACAAAGGCATAACCGGCGTAATCCGGTGACGTAAAGCCTCCGGCCCGAACCCCCCGGACGTTCAGGGGGAGGGTAGCGGGGTTACCGAAAAAAATGAATAAAGGATTGCAGGCATCGGGAGGGATGTCAGTGTGCAAGCTGTTCGCCAGATCTCTGGCGGCGGGCTTGTTTTTTTTATGCCTTTCTTCGCTCCTCTCGGGCCAGGTCCAGGCCGGCGTGGCGAAGGTCGACCACCTGCACGGAACCGTGGAGGTGCGACTCCCACAGGCTTTGGATTGGCAGCCGGTGCATATAGGAGATCCGTTGCCCGAAGGAGCGATGATCCGCACGGGCAATGACGGAGAAGCGGAGCTGACAACATCCCGGGGCCACCAATGGGTGGTGCGGTCCGGCAGCCAGCTGGAACTGACCTCGCTCCAGGATGATGAGACCCGCGGCCGGCTGGAAAGCGGGCGCGTCCTATCCAAAGTCCAGCACCTCAAGAAGGACGAAAAATTTGCCATCCAGACGCCCACAGCAGTTTGCGCCGTTCGCGGGACGGAATTTGAAACGGCCGCCAGCGCCCAGGGAACCATCGTCGCGGTCTACCGTGGCATTGTGGGTTTGACGGCGATGGGTTCAGGCAGCGAAATGGCCCTTCATGCCGGCCAGATGACCAGCATCCACAATGGAACGATTGATTTGCCGCGGCCGATAAGGCAGTCGAGTCGTGGCCCGGGAGAATCCGCTCTGGCCCATGCGGCGCGCCATGAAGTCGGTCTGGATATGACGCGGATTCAGGTTATTGCGGCCGCCGCGGCCGAACGGCGCACGGCGGATTATCAGGAAGGCAAGAGTCTGGTCGATGCGGCGGGGCATCGCGTGCGCCTGGAAGAATATATCGTCCGTCCGGCGCCCGATCAATTCAAGTTTGTGGTTCTGGATGAGCGGGGGACGTCGCAGCTGGATTACTTCTACTATCTTGGAACCTTTAATAAGACTCTGCCCACTGATTTGTCCGTTGCTCTCAGGCAGCTTTCCGGCACGCTCGGGACCACCGCTCCCGATTACTATTTGACCTCCTACCAGATGGGCCAGTCCAATACGCAGGACTCCATCCACGATACGGCGACGGGCGGACATCTGGTCAAAGTCACACAGGACGGTCAGGGCAATTACATTTTGAGCGATCCCAGTGATCCGACCAACACGCGCACGATCCCGGCGGCGCAATTGCAAAGCGATGGAACCTATAAAGTGTATAACCCGCTGGCGGACAGCTTTTCAGTGGTGACCGCCGCGCAACTGGCCACATCCACCCAATTCGGCGTGTATATCCCGGAAAATGACACGTTCCGCGACCTGGCACCCACCGACACACTCTGGCGCACCCGCTTCAACACCTATGAACATGACCTCGATAACGTTATGAAGCAGTCTTATACCAAGACTTCCGGCATATCGAATATTCTGACCACAGGACAGGATGCGAATTGGATTTACGATGGCGGGTATGTGATTCCGGTGGTCACGGTTGATCCTAATAACGTGGATGCCACGGTGACGAACTATTACGGACCGGACGCCAACAATCCTCATGGTTCTTTCGAATCATACCGAACCGTGCTTATCAATGATCAAGGAAGCATCGCCCCGCTGAGCGCTTTCGCAGGCATTTCCACGGGAGCCGCTTATAAGAACGAATTACTCAAGTGGAATTACGAACAACAAGTCAGTGCCAGTGAGTTCCAGGGTCGGAAGATCGACCTGGTCGTCGAACCCTTAATCTTTATCAAGAGCGGACTTATTCAGTGATCGGTGGACAGTGAACAGTGAACAGTAGATCTTTGAAGAAGGTAAGTTTGTTTGTTTTTCTGTGCACGGTGCACTGTGCACTGTTGACTGGATTGGAGGCTGTAGAAGTGAAACCTGTGGTGAATGCACAGTTGCTGGGAGGCCAATATTACTACAACGGCGCGGACAATGCGTTCGGCGCCGTGGCGTCCCTGTCCGCCGCTCCTTATATGAAATTCAACGATCAATGGAGCCTCGTTCCTTTATACAGCGGAAGTTACAACGGAACCAAGCAGGTCACTGACCTCATCGGCGGGGGAACACTGTTCCAGGAATCCATGGACCACGTAGGGTCCATGAAAATCATCCGATCTTTTGACAACGGGTTCAAACTCAAAGCGGACGGCTCCTTTGGCGCTCAGTTTCTGAGAGAAACAGTTGATGAAAGTTGGGGCGACGGCCTGTACGACAATCGCCGGGCTGCGGGCGGTGCCGAAGCCGAGTGGGAATGGGAAAAAGACCGGTACGTGCGCCTGGCTTACGATTATTACGACATCTGGTTTCCTAATTATACGAGCCTGGAATCCCAGGGAGCCGCCGCCGGCCTGGGTCGCGAGCTCAACGCACCCGACGTTCTCAACAATACCAATCATGCCGTGACTCTCGGCACCCGCACGGGTCTTTTCTGGAACGGATTTTTCGACGGCAGCCTGAGCTACACCTGGCGCCATTTTGGCTCGGAACACCTGGTTGACCTTTCCGGCAATCTCGTTCCCGATCTGCGCAATGACCAGGTGGAAACGCTGTCCCTGGCCGGCACCTGGCCGGTGATTATGAATCCGGGTCTTCGGCTCTTCAGCACGCTGGGCTACAGCTGGCTGCATAACTATTCGAATCAGAACCATTACGACGCCCAGCAGGCCTTTTTTGATCCGAATTATTACTCCTACGTACAGCAGACACTATCCATTAACTGGACGCTCGCCGTCGGAGACAACCCGTGGACGCTGGGATTGACAGGGTCGCTCAGCCGTCAGGATTATGGCAACCGACTGATTCAGGATACCGCCGGGGCCTATGGAACCGATGTGACTTACGTCAACGGCGCTTTTACCACGCTCGAATTTACTTATCCGATTGCCAAGGGGTTCCGGCTGGATGCCCAGGGCCAGTTCGGGTGGGATAACTCGAACAATACCGACAACGCCGTTTATCAGTACCACTACAACACGCAGACCTATTTATTGGGGTTCACGTATGCGTATTGAGACGTTAAAGCAAATTGCAAATTGCAAAAAGAAAATAGCTAGAGAAGCTATTTGCTATTTGCTTTTTGCTTCTTGCTCTTTGATTTGGCCCGCCAGGGTCCTGGCGAATGCGCCTCCTGGAAGTCCAAGCATTGCTCAAGTCAATATGTCGTCAGTGGCCGTGGTCTGGACCTCAACCGTCCCTTCGAATGGATATACACTCGGTGCTTCAACACAACCCTTTAGTTCTCCCGGTTTTTCTGGCGCTGTAATAATTTCGTCTATTACGGCCGATCAAAATACGACCGGTCTCACCGATCCTGGACTCAGTGCCAATACAACCTACTACTTGGAGGCCGGAACTATCTATACCAGCTCCCCCACGGTGTATACCAGCACCAATACCCCGCTGGTTGCTGTGACTCTGTCATCGCAGGTCACCGGAATTGTTTTGTCGCAGGTTTCGACCACGACCTTTCAGTTGAGCTGGAATTCGGTGGGCGCCGGTAATGCTATCGGTTATAAGGTCGTGGTCTCCACATCGGCCAATTTCATCCCTCCGATGATTACTACCGGTACCTTTGGCGTTGCGGCCACATCCATTGCGATTGCCGGTATAGCGCCCAGCACCACCTATTTCATCGAAGTGGGATCGCTCAATTGGAATTTTTCCCCCAATTTCGCTTCGAGCATCTCGACGGTTACCTTAGCCGGCGGCGGGCTGCCTGCGCCGACCGGCCTGACCGGTTTCTCGCCGACCCCCACCTCGATTAACTGGAGTTGGTCAATAGTTGGGGGAGCTACGCAATACAACCTTTATCTGGCCAGCTCGACGGCGACCCTGGTTGTTTCAACGACGACCAATGCCTGGTCGGAAACCGGACTTTCGGCCAACATCCCCGTTGGTTTGGTCGTCAGCGCTTTGGGAGGCGGCCAGCAAAGTCCGTTGTCGGCCAGTGCTACCACCTTCACACTGGCCAATGTGCCGGGCGTGCCTGTCGTGAATAGCGTCAGCAGTACGACCCTGGCGATCACCTGGGGACCGGCGGGAAATCCGGGCTACACCCCCTATGAAGTCAGCATAGCTAATGACGGCGCCTTTGCTACCAATCTTTCGACGCCGATTCCCTTCACCAATAACCTGACTGCCAATACGACCAATATCCTTGGATTGATTCCGGGAACCAATTATTTTGTCCGGATACGCGCGCAGAACGGCAATGGAGTTACGTCGATTTTCAGCCCTTCGGTCAGTACGGTGACGCTTGGGAGCGGGGGCGGCGGAGGGAGCGGTCTGGGCAGTGTCGCCATCGTGCCTGCAACGGTGCAGGAGGGTGGTGTGGTCACGACGACCTTCACGTTTACGGTCCCCACGGTCAGTATGAACACGGGCGGCCAGCTCGAAATCATTTCGCCCCCCTATTGGGGCCCTCCACCGCAAGTATCCGGTCCTGCACAGGACGACTACGTGATGGCCACAACAACGGGACCGGCCACCTTGATGCTGACACCCATCACCGCTAGCACGGCCAGTATTGTGATGGTCCGAGTTCAAAGCGGATTTTTAGCCAGCGGAACACAAATTATCGTCGTGTTCCACAATATCCATCCGACATGCCCGCCGCCCAATCAATCTCAGGCGGCCTGGGAAATCAAGACGGCGATGACGGGATCGACTGCGTTGGCGGATATCCAGACTCAGCCCACGCAGAGCTATGTGACTGGAACGGCGCAATGGTTGGGTTTCAATCCCCCGAACACCCTGACCGTCGCGGTCAATCAACCGTCTTCAGCCATCACTCTTCAATCGAATGACAATTGCGGACGATCGGTCGCCGTGACGGCGCCCGTTACTGTGAACTTGCAGGGATTCATTAACAACCAGACCACGACAGATAGCGGGGCACAGTTTTCTAACTCCAGCAGTTTTGCGTCACCCATCACCTCCGTGGTGCTTCCATCCGGCAACTCAAACATCGCGTTTTATTACATGACGTCGAGCACCGGCAGCCTGTGGATTCAGGGAAGCTACCCGAGCCTTAATTTTGCGGGCAACCAACAGACCTGGCGCTCGGTCGATTCGTTAGCGACTCCCTTCAGTTTTTCCAGCGTTTCCGTGGATACTGGCGTACCGTTGTCCGGGCAGGCCGCTGTCACGATCTCACCGGATGGCAGCGGAATCAACAATTTTGCCTACATTCGCTTCATACCGTCAGATAACACCACGCAATGGCATATCGCTATTTCGAGCAACAATTTCCAGACGCTGGTTTTTGAGCAATATGGAACAGGCACTCCGCAAGGGCAAATCAGTTGGGACGGCCGGATCGACATATTTAACGGAGGGCCGACCAATGGACCTCCTCCCGTGGCTCCCAACGGCACATACGCCGTCAAGCTCGAAGTGATCGGTTTGGCATCGAGCGCCAATACGTCACTCTCCGTGGTTTTGAATACCGCCCAGATATCAGGAAATGTGACGGTCAGTAACGTAGCTGTTGCCGGCGCGCAAATCACGGCGCAGGGCGCGAATGGCCCCGGCTACAGCTCCACGCTGAGCGACGCCAGCGGTAATTACGTGCTGCTCGGATTGAGGGCGGGCGCCTCGTATAACCTGTACGCGAACTATATCAGTACGACCAATCAATCCGTCGTCGCAGGACAGAAACCGAATATCCCGGCCGGCACCTCCAACGTAAACTTCAGTCTCACAACTCCCAACGTCATCCGAGTGGCCGCGGTGGCTCCCAGCACAAGCGCCGCAACCGTGTTCGGGAATTTGAACGTCCATTCGTCGGACTATAGCAACAATTATTTTGGAAACCTGCGGTTGTTGCCCGGGACGACAACGACCGATAATGGAGATCCCGTCAACCCCTCCACGTGGACTTATTTCTATGTTCCATTGGGGAACTACACCGTTCAAATTAATATGCAGGGTTTTGGCGCCAGCGCGGTCACCGTCACAAACAGCTCGGACGTGGTCATCAATCTTCAAAAACAGGCCAACGTGTACGGCTGGATCATTCTGCCATCCCCCGTAAGTTATCCGACATGGGCTCCCGTCAACGGCACGGTCTCCGGAAGCAACGTTCCGACGATCTGGGGAGGAGCGTTTTTCAACGTGGGCCAGTCCAGCGCCATCTACAGCATTTTTGGCGTCCCCGCGGGGAACTACACGTTCGTCGCCCAAGTAAACGGTTATGTCCCTGGCGTTCTTACCAATGTGGCCATCACCACCTCGGATTCCGGGAATCCTGTGACGGGGGGAACCGACTTCCCCGCGCTGGGCACCGGCGGTTCCATTTCGGGAACGATCACGATCGGCCCGGACACCTCCGCCCTCCCCACCCCTTTGAATCTATTTCTCAACGCCTTTTCGCCGACCCTCGGATTCAATGTCTCGACGCAGGTCCAGCTGTCTACGAGCACATCGCCGACGTCCGCCTCGTATCAGATCGGGGGGCTGCCCGATGGGACCTATCAGATGTTCGCGCCCTTTTTGCAGGGGTATGATCCGAATTCCTTCGGCCCGCAAAGTGTGACGGTCAACGGCGGCATTGGGCATGCGAATTTCACGCTGACGCAAGAAACGGGGAAAATCTCCGGCCAGGTCATCCTCCCCAACGGAAATATTGACTACAGCCAGGTTCATATTTCCCTGCAGGGGCCGATCAGCCTCGAAACAGACCTGGCCAATGCCAACGTCCTTATTAGTCATCTTGGCACCGGCTTCTATAACCTGACCGCCATCTATAAAACCACCGGTGCACAGGCTCACAGCACCGTCAATCTGACCAACGGGCAGACGGCCACCGTCGTTTTGGATTTGAGCGCCCCCACCTACAAAATCTCCGGGACAGTCTCTGTGCAGAGCGGCTTCTCCATGACGGGGAGCTCGGGCTCCCTGGTGACGATCAACACCATCAGCGGCCTCCTTGCCAATGCCACCAGTCAGAATCTTTATATTGGCGGGACCGCAGGCGGACCGGGAACGGCCGGCGGCGGACTGAATTGCAGCCAAACCACGCCCATCAGCACGACGACGGCTCGGGTGGAAGCGTTCCCGAAGTCCTTTAATTCATTCGGTGATTCGAACCGCAGCGGGTTTACGAACTGCTTCGGTATCGGCCAATACAATTTCAGCGTCATCGATTCCAGCGGAAACTACTCCATCCCGAACCTTTCGCCGGGGGTGTGGGAGGTTGATGTCTATCCCTATTTTGATGGCGGTCAGGCGCCGGACGCCGCGGTTCTGCAGCAGTTCATTACCGTCACCGCGGCCAGCGTCAGCGGCGTTAATTTCGCCTTAACGGGCGGCAATGCCGTTTCAGGCACCGTCAGCCTTCCCGCCGGTGTCACGGATAATCGGCAGTTCAATGTGCAGATTCTCGACAACCTGGGGAATTCTGTTCAAACCACGTTCCTGCAAGTGGGCTCGCCGGCTTCACTCGCCTCATCCGCGGATTACAAATTCACCAACCTGCCGGCCGGTCAATACAGCCTCTTGATCCAGGATTTTGGAAGTTTCGATCCCAACCTGGGCCAGAACGTCGTCAAGTATGTGGCCAGCCCGGTTCAATTCACCATTAACGGCACCGACCTGACCGGGATCAACGTGGCGATGGGTCGCGCCGCGCGAATCGTCGGAAAGCTGGGCATCCAGATGGCCAATGCGGACGGATCGACCACGCTCACGCTGATTACGTCGAACAACACAAATCTCCTACCCAGCGGCTTCATGATCTCGGCTCAGGCCGATCCTTGGATCCCAGGGGGGTCCCGGGGAGCGAACCAGAACGGCACCGGTCCGTCGATTGATGCCAACAATCAATTCAGCATCGACGGGTTGACGCCCGGGACCTATGACGTTACCTTCCAGCAAAATAGTTTTGGAATCTCTGTCCAGGCGTCCGGCGGGTTGAACTTAGCTGCGTATACCCAGGGATCGGTCGTTATAACAGCCGGCCAGACGCTCGACCTCGGCACCATTGTTCTGAAGCCAGGCATTTCACTCTCGGGAACGGTCACGGATACGTCCGGAAATCCGCTCAGTAATATTTCCGTTCGCGCAACCCCCTCGAACAGCCAGCACGGACAGAATTCCATTCAGGTCACGACCGATGCCAATGGGAACTTTACCCTGACCGGATTGAGTTCCGACCTGAAGATTTACGACATCGTCGCGGCGCCGCGGCCGGGTCCAGGCGATCCGACGCCCCCCGTGGCGTACGGTCAGGTGAGCCGCCTGGCCATCGACGTCACGCAAACCCCGGCCCCGACACTGAATTTTACGCTCGCCACCGCGACGGCCCAGTTCACGGGGCGCATTATCACCGTCGACGGCGGTAGTTTATCCTTCCCAGACAGTAAGCAGCTTGGTTTTCCTGCGGCAGCGATTTTCCTGCATCTGCAGGGAGATACCTCGGAAGACAACCCGCTGGGGATTGAAATTGCGACCAACCTGGATGGGTCATTTACTTTTGGGCAGCTGGTCGCCGGTGTTTATGACCTGACGGTCGAGTCCCTGGGGTATCAACCCTACAAACTCATCGGGCTGACTTTAAGCAACGGGGCTACTCAAAATCTGGGAACCATCACGCTTCAACGAGGTGCGGAGCTGGATGCCACGCTGGCCAGGCCGGACGGTTCTCTGGTCAATACGGGGCAGGTTCAGACGGTTGTCGCGGTCTCTCCGGATCTGAGCAGCATCATCTTTGGACAAGTCAACGAAGACGCCAATACCGGCAATATTCTTTCCATCAAATTCAGCGGGTTTCTGACCAGCCCGCAAACCTATAACGTTCTGCTCTTCGACGATCAAAACAATATCACGACGCCTCCGGAAGGACGCGGGCTGGTGTTTATAAGCAGCTCCGACGTAATTTCCCGGTCGCTGACCTACGAACCCTCCGCGCCCTTTGCCTATGCCAACGCCAAGCGGGCAGGAAGCATCGGAACCGCCGTCACGATCACCTACTATCTGAGTCGCCCGCTGCGAAACCGCGGCGATGATCAGAATTTGAGTCTGTTCTTCACGATTGTGAGCGGCCAGGGGTCCTTGACGAATCTGGCCATCAGCGGCGACCGGCGTCAAGTGACCGCCATCTACAATCCCGCGGCCGGCGAGCAGAACGCCACCATTACGTTCAGCGCTCACACGGTCGATATCGATCCCAGCACCGGCATTGAATTTGTCCTCAGTAAAACGATCGCCCTTTTGCTGGGCCAGAAGGCGACGGCGGACAACAATATCAATTCTGCGCTGGGAGGCAGCCTGTCGCTGTCCAACAGCAATGATCCGTCGAATGTCACCATTCTTGGGAACACGCTGCTGAACACCGACGGCTCAGCGGCGGACGCCACCACGTCTTTTGATTTTACGCTGACGGCGACCGATGACATAAACAGCATCGCCGGCGTCAGAGCCGGCGCACGCAGTGCCGCCCTGACCTCCCTGATCAATTACGGCGCCGCCGCTTATGTCGGAGAAGCTTATCAAGCGATGACTGTCGCGCGATCGCAGGCGACCGTCAATCCGCTGAGTTCGTTCTATTCGATTTTGCTTCCCGCCGGGCTCTCGCACAGTCTGAATCAAACCGCCTTGCTCACTCTCAATTATTCCTCGACGGCGGACCCGACGCAGATCAACGTCTACTTTTTTGACGGAACTCGATACATCATTCAGAACAGCGGCCGCACAGTCGATCCGCTCAATCACACCATCACCGTGGGGGTCAGCCACTTCTCCACCTTTGTCGTTCTCCAAAACAGCACCCCTGTGATCGAAGTGACCGGCGGCAGTACGTCCGGCGGCGCGATCGAAGTCTTTAACTTCCCGAATCCCTTCAATCTGCAGACGAAAACTGAAACGTTGACGCATGGCGGCACGACGGCGTCGATGTCGACGGATGGAACCATCATACGCTACGTGATTCCCAGTTCCATGGTGGGACCGGCCGTGATCGACATTTATGACGTAGTCGGTGAAAAAGTGCAGTCCATCGATCTGGGCACCCCCTCGGGCGGAACCTTCAATTATGTGACGTGGGATGGTCGCAATAAATCCGGCAATAAAGTGGCCAGCGGCATCTATATCGGCATTTTGAAAGTGAATGGAAACAAAGCCTTTTTCAAGATGGCGGTAATAAAGTGATCAGAGTTCAGAAATCAGAGTTCAGGCAGATTGGCACGGTGCTTGAAATGAAATTCAAGCGCTGGGGGCGAGTCATGCTCCTCATGTCTTTACTGAACTCTGAACTCTGTCTACTGAATTCTGTCGGTTGGGCGTTCGGTTCCGATCAGGTCGGCACCAGCGGCGCGGAATTCTTGAAGATCGGCCCGGGCGCGCGGCCGGAAGGCATGGGGGAAGCATTCACCGGCCTGTCGGATGACATTCACGCGATTTACTATAACCCCGCCGGTCTGGCGACGCTCAAGAATCCGGAGCTGACCGGCATGCATATGCAATGGTTCCAATCCATTCAGTACGAATTTGCAGCGTTTGCTTATCCGACGCAGAATTATGGGACCTGGGGTTTCGCCGTCACCGATTTGCATACGGACAATATCGACGCGCGAACCGGGGATACCGATCAGGCGAACGGTCAATTCAGCGCCCTGGAGAGCGCCTACTATTTAAGCTACGCCAACCATGTGACGGACCGCTTGTCGCTCGGTGGAAACGTGAAATTCATCCGGCAATCGATCGATTCGGTCAACGCCAATGCCTATGCGGCGGATGGCGGAGCGCTCTATGAAACCGGCTGGCATGGCGTGCGCCTCGGCGGGGCGGTACAGAATGTCGGCACCCAGGTGAAATTCGTCAATGAGTCGGATCCGCTCCCATTCCTCATCCGCGGCGGCGCCAGCGTACCGCTGCGGGAAACAAACGCTCCAGACTGCTTCAGAAATCTTCTGTTGTCCTCGGATATTATCGTCCCGCGCGATCATCAGGCCGGCGTGGCTCTCGGCGGTGAATATACCGGCCACCTCTTCGACGGCCTCAGCTATAGCTTACGCTCGGGGTATCAATCGCTAAACACTGATGTGACGGGACTGAGCGGAGTTTCGATGGGCGGGGGATTAACGTTTGGCCGTGTCAGCTTTGATTTTGCCTGGGTGCCGTTCGGAGACCTGGGGAACACGTACCGCTACGCCTTGCACATCAAATTCGGTCCTTCGGGCGACGAACCGGAGAAGAAAAACATGCACCTGCAGAAAACCGCTTCCACTGGCCTTTCCGAACCGCCCCTCGACTTCTAACGATTATCGATAGGAATGATTTTGTCCAGCTTCACAGAGCCCCGCGGCTCGACGGGAGCTGTGATGACATTCTGAGTTGCATCGGAGGCGGGAAGATAGTCGATTCCGTGCACTTGCTCCGTAATCTTTTTCATTTCTTCGGGTGTTAAGACGTGACCTCGCTCATAGCTCCAATGCTTTGCGTTCCGGGGGTGGGTGTAATGCGTTGGACCGCTTTCCCCGGTTATGGAGTCGGACGCCCACAATCCTCCTGCCATCAGAAGGAAAATCAGCGCAACACTAGACAGAAATAGAGCTTTCATCTCACTTCTAGTATCGTCCGTTCTCGTGGCGCGATCCATGGGTCTCTTGGGCCAAAAATAAGACCCAAAAGGCCCATGAATTTTATGGGCCCTGGCAGGATGTCTGTTTTATGTATAATTTTCAAAATGATTTAAGGCAGGAAGCTGTTTTCACGCAGGCCTCCCTTTTAATCCTGAAGGAAACCCAAAATGACTGAGCCCCGGCGGCACGACGTTCGCAATATCGCCATTATCGCCCATGTCGACCATGGCAAAACCACGCTCGTGGATGCCCTGCTTCGGCAGACGGGTGAATTCAAGGTCAAGGTGGATGCCGCGCAGGAAGCCGTGCTCGATTCCAACGAACTGGAGCGCGAGCGCGGCATTACGATTCTGGCCAAATGCACGTCCGTTCCCTACAACGGCCATACGATCAATATCGTGGACACGCCCGGCCACGCCGATTTCGGCAGCGAAGTCGAACGCATCCTAAAAATGGTGGACGGGGTTTTGCTTCTCGTCGACGGCAAAGATGGCCCCATGCCGCAGACCCGATTTGTTCTGAAGAAATCTCTGGAACTGGGGCTTTGCCCGATTGTGGTGATTAATAAGATTGACGTTCCTGCGGCCAATCCCGCGGAGGCGCTGAACCGCACGTTTGATCTTTTCGTCAACCTGGGCGCGACGGACCCTCAGCTCGACTTCCCGATCCTCTATGCGTCGGGCCGCGAGGGCTGGGCGACGCTGGACTTGAAGACCTCATCGAAGGATATGAAGCCGCTTTTTGAGACCATCATCAAGCATGTGCCGCCGCCTCTGGCCCATGCCGATGAACCGCTTCAAATGCTGGTAACGATGCTGGACTATAACGATTTTGTCGGCCGCATCGGCATCGGGCGCATTTCCAAGGGGCGCCTGGCCAAAGGCCAGTCTGTCGTTCTTGTCCGTCCGGAAGGGAATGTCTCTTTCCGTGTGACGCAGCTGCAGGGCTTCTTCGGCCTCGGACGGCGAGAGATCGAGCAGGCGGTGGCCGGAGATATCGTGGCGATCGCCGGCTGCGCGGATGTCACCGTCGGGCAGACGTTTGCTTCTCCGGATAAACCCGTTGCCCTTCAGCATCTCACGATCGATGAACCGACGCTCTCCATGGACTTTCTCGTCAACGACAGTCCCTTTGCGGGCAAAGACGGCGGGGCTTTCCTGACTTCGCGGCAGCTTCGGGAACGGCTCGAGCGGGAGAAGGAAACAAATGTCGGGCTCCGTATTGAGGAGATCGGAAATTCGGGCGTATTCAAGGTCTCAGGTCGCGGCGAATTGCATCTTTCCATCCTGATTGAAACCATGCGGCGCGAGGGATTTGAATTGGCTGTGTCCCGGCCTCAGGTCATTTACAAAGAAGAGGACGGCAAAACCTTGGAGCCCGCCGAATATTTAATCGTAGATGTCCATAAGGATTATCAGGGGGTCGTCCTCGAGAGCCTGGGGCGACGCGGCGCTGAACTCAAGGATATGGTTGTAGAGGGCGAGGATCGACTCCGGCTGGAGTATGTGATTACCGCCCGCTCTTTGATCGGCTTTAAAAACGAGTTGCTGACCCGGACGCGGGGAACCGGCATCATGCATCACAGCTTTCATGGTTACATTCCAAAAACAGAGGGCATTTCCACTCGGTTGAACGGGGTGATGGTGGCCAAGGAAGCGGGGGAAACGACGGCCTATGCGCTGGATAATCTCCAGGAGCGGGGAACTCTTTTTATTGGCGCCGGGGTGCCGGTTTACCAGGGCATGATCATCGCGGAACATTCGCGGGATAACGATATCGTCGTCAATCCCTGCAAGGGCAAGAAACTGAGTAATATGCGCGCCACAGGAAGTGATGATCTGATTCTGCTGGCCCCTCCCCGGTTAATGTCGCTTGAACAAGCTATAGAGTTTATCGCCGACGATGAACTCGTGGAAGTCACTCCCAAAGGCGTTCGCCTGAGGAAAAAGAATCTCACCGCCGATCATCGACGCAGCACCGACGATTAATCACAAATCGCATCGAATTCTAGATCATTTTAGAGTTGTAAATATTTGTTGAGGATTCGCAAAACTCCTTGACGGTCATCCCATCTGGGGGTATCGGAGGAGTGACCATGAAAATGTGGATCCTCCTCGGCCTCTTGATGCTCGCGACAGCAACGTGGCTCCGCGCGGAGAGCGTCTGCGGCGATGAACATGTCACCTGTGGTCAAGACGAGAAGTGTTGCGAGCACATAGTGGCCATGTTTTCCAGTGCCGGCGCTGTCGCCCCGCCCTATGTCGTAGGACAGTGCATTCCTAAGGAGCAGCGCTGCGGGGAATACTGGTGCGGCAACCGTCATTGTCAGGCGGGCTTTTTCGGTTCTCCTTCTGTCTGCTGTGTCACCAACAATAGCGGCGGCGAACCGGCATATCGTTGCGCTTACTCCGAGCTCAGCTGCCCGGGGAACACTGAGCAGTTGACGATCCGCGATCGCATCGCATCCCGACCTCTTCAGAGAGGTTAAAAACTCTTCGTCTTTTCCATTTGATCCGTCCTGTCGGCTCTGCTACCATGCTCACGGATGCAGCCTCCTCAAAAACGATCGTTCTGGGCCCTGATGGTTGTACAGTTTTTCGGGGCATTTAACGACAACCTTCTCAAGACCCTGGTATCACTCCTCATTGTGATCTGGGTCCACAACGCCCAGACGCGTGACCAGCTGGTCTATTTCTCGGGCGTCGTGTTCGTCGCTCCTTTTCTCATATTTTCCATGGTGGCGGGAAGATTGTCAGACCGCGTCGGCAAACCCCGGGTTATTCTGGGCGTTCAGATCTGGCAGCTTGTGGTGGTCCTGGTGGCCATGGTCAGTCTACTGGCCCAGCATATCCCCTGGATGATGGGCGCTCTGTTTCTCTTATCCATGCAGGCCGCTTTTTTCAGCCCGGCCAAATACGGCATCCTTCCGGAGTTGATGGACGACCATGAGCTTTCCAATGCCAACGGCCTGTTCAACATGGGAACCTTCACGGCCATTCTCCTGGGAACCGTCGCCGGAAGCTTCCTGGCCCTTCGACTCGGCTGGGCCTGCGGTCTGCTCATTGCCGCCAGCGTGATCGCGCTGGCGAGCAGCCTGACCATGATGCCGCTGCCGGCCGCCAAACCGGACGAAACCTGGGCCTGGAACCCGATCACGGACTTGATCGCCAATTGGCGGCTGATCCGTCAGAATCGATCGCTCAAGCTCGGCATCATCGCCGTGAACTATTTCTGGTTTGTGGGCGCCGTTCTCCAGCTCAACATTTTCATTTATGCGAAGGACATGCTGAATGCGGGCCCGCGGTTTTCAGGGCTTCTGCTGATCGCGGCGACGATTGGAATTGGCCTGGGAAGTTTCCTCGCCGGGAAATTCTCCCAGCATCACCTGGAACTCGGGTGGGTACCGATTGGAGCTCTCGGCATGAGCCTCTTTGCCATTGACCTCTGCTGGGCCTATCACTCGCGCGACCGGACGCTGTTCGATTTGTTCATGATGGGTATGAGCGGCGGGTTTTACGAGGTTCCCTTGAACAGCTTTGTTCAGTGGCACAGCCCCAAGGGCGAACGAGGTCGTATCCTTGCAACGGTCAATTTTTTCTCTTTTATGGCCATTCTGGGAGCCAGCGGCGTGCTCTATGTGATGGGAACTTGGCTGCGCCTCGATCCGGCGCAGATTTTTGGCGCTCTGGGTTTTGCCTCACTCGCGGCCATGGGGCTGATCGTCTTCCGAACGGCGGAATCCCGCCATTATTTTGCCAGCCACCTGCCGTTCCGATGAAAAATCAAAAAACCCCGAGAAAGGTCTCGGGGTTCAATGATGTGACTTGGATGTCAGTGGTAGGTTTTAGGAAACCTTCTTGACGTTGGCGGCTTTCGGGCCTTTTTCGGAAGGCACGACGTCGAATTCGACCGTGTCATTTTCCGCGAGGCTTTTGAAGCCTTCGCCCTGGATCGCGGAAAAATGCACGAACACATCCGCAGAGCCATCTTCCGGAGTGATGAAGCCGAACCCTTTCGCGTCATTGAACCACTTTACTTTGCCTTTTGTACTCACTTGTTTTGTTACCTCTACTGTTTTCAAAATCCCCGATGCTTTGGGGGGTCGTCTTGACGACCATCGCGACCCCATGCTTCGTGGTAGCGATGACCATCAGCAAGACGCTCGCCATTCGGGTGAGCGTGCTGATGGCGGACCGCCTTAAGCATACTACATTCCTTTCTAAATTCAATACCTATTTTCGGGTAGAATAGCCGCTGATGTCCAAATCCCACGACGAGCATTTTGACAATCTCCTGGCGCTGATTGAAGTGGAGCGCGAAGCGGAGCGCGCCGAGAATGAGCGGAAGCTTGAGAAGCTGCCGGTTCAGGCGCGCGAAGCTCTGGGCAAAACCGTCACGCGTCTGGTGATCATCCGCGAAGACATCGGCGTGGGCGGGCATACGCTCTGGGTACTTTCGCGCCCGTCTGCCGGTGAAGAATATTCTCCCTTCCAAGCTCTGAATCAGGGCGATTTGATCAATCTGACATTCCAGGATCAGCCGGACCAGCGCATCAAAGGTACTCTTTACGATGTGGATCAATTTGAAATAACGGTTGCTTTGGATGGCCCGCCGCTGGAGGAGACGCCCAAAGGCAAATGTCAGCTCGACGTTTTGGGCAGTGAGGCCACGTATAAGCGAATGAAGAAAGCCCTGGTGGCTGTCCAGAAAGCTGAAAAAAAGGACGTGGCTCGCTTGCGCGATGTCTTCATGGGCTCTGTCGCGCCGCAGTTCGAGGAACGTCCTCGCCTCGAATTTTTTAATCCACGCTTGAACCCCTACCAGTGGGAGGCAGTTGAAAAGGCGATGGCAGCCCGCGAAGTGGCCGTTGTGCACGGCCCCCCCGGGACGGGAAAAACAACGGTTCTGGTGGAAATTATACGCCAGGTCGTCAATGCGGGCGCTCGGGTTTTGGCGTCCGCTCCCAGCAATATTGCTGTGGATAATCTGCTTGAGAAGCTGCTGGAGACGAACTTGAAGGTCGTGCGGCTGGGTCATCCGGCACGCATTCTTGATTCCCTGCGCCACGCGACGCTTTCCGCTCTCGTCGCGGAGCATCCGGATCAGAAGAACATCCTTGAACTGGATCAGCAGCGGGAACGGTTGATCCGGCAGATGCACCGGGGTCGCGGCTTGGACTGGCACGAGCGGCACGACATGCAGCGCGAAATTCAGGCCCTGTGGCAGGAAGCCCGGGATATCGAATATGGCATCGGCCGGCAGATCGTGGCCCAGGCCGATGTCGTGCTGGTAACGCACGGGGGCATTGCCAAGCCCATCTTGAAGAAGGCTTTTGATCTCCTGATTATGGATGAGGCCTCGCAAGCCACAGAGCCCCTCTCCTGGGTTCCTATTACGCAGGCCAAGAAGGTTATTTTTGCCGGAGATCCGCTCCAGTTGCCGCCGACAATCTATTCTGAGCAGGCCAAAGCGCGGGGACTCAGCGTGACCCTGATGGAGCGGCTTCAGAAGATTCTGCCCGCGCAGGGGCAGACGCTCCTGCGCATCCAATACCGCATGCACGAAACGATTATGGGGTATTCGTCCAAGCAGTTCTATGAGAACGCTTTGCAGGCGGATGAATCCGTGCGTCGACATACGGCGGCGGAGTTGCCGGGGGTTGCCTCCACCGACCTGACTCAGGAACCGCTCATTTATGTGGACACAGCCGGCTCGGGATACGAAGAATCCTGGAATGACCTCCTGGAAAGCCGTGAGAATGCAGGTGAGGCTAAGTTGGCCCTGTATTTATACGGTCAGCTGCGGGAAAGCGGGCTGCCGGCTAAATCCATGGCCCTTCTGACCCCCTACGTTGCGCAGGCACGCCTCCTGCGCCAGCTGACTGGCAACGACCGGGAGATCGAAATCGGGAGCATCGATGGTTTTCAGGGGCGTGAGAAAGAGATTGTTATTTTGTCGTTGGTCCGGAGCAACAATAAGGGCGAGGTGGGTTTCCTCGGGGATACTCGGCGCATGAACGTCGGGATGACCCGGGCCCGCCGCCTGCTGATTGTCCTGGGAGACTCCGCAACGCTTTCGCGCCACCCATTTTATCTGAAGTTTATCGAATATGCCGATGAGCATAACGCCCACCATTCGGCCTGGGAATGGATCAAAACGTCGTAGGCCGGACAGCCCATCCAGACCCCCCGAATTTTACCCTCCCGTAACAAACGTTTTACGTTTCTGTAATCTGCCCTTGTTACCCTGTAAAGGTGACCCGATATTCAAAATCGCGCTATGTCAGCGGACCCTGGCCGGATCGACGGGCGAATCTCTCCTTGTGGCTGACAGCGATTCTTCTGATGACCGGCGCCACCACGCGGTCGGAAGCCGCCAAAGGCGTCGTGGCCCGGGTAGTGCATGCCGTGCTGGTGAGTCTAATTGGTTTGTTGAATTCCATCGGCTTCAATCCCTTGGCTCTGGGCTATGTCCCGCCGCGCCCTCCGTTGATGCATCATGAGATTCCTATCAAGAATCATCTCATCCCGCTTCCTACGCCGTCGAAAGGCGATGTGGGCATGCATACGTACACGTTTATTTTCGGGGGGAAAGCCGCCTATCACGGCCAACCGATGACGCATGCCAGCGTACTGGTGCGTCTGACCACACCTCGCGGAGAGGCGCTCCAAGGAGTCGTCACCGATGCCGACGGAAGTTATTCCGTCCAGATGACAGCGGAAGTTGCTCCCAATGAGCCTGTCGATTGGTCCATGGAAGCGTACACGCCCGAATTCAAAAAAGTAGAACTGGTTGGCCGCCGTATCGCCATTTACGAAGAAACAACGCAGACCGTCGAAACCCCCATCGAATTCCTCCGCGGCTGACGCCCCTTCCCACCTTTTGATGTAAGATAATTCGCAAACCTTCGGCACGGTTCGCCTGATTGGCGAACCGTTTTGCCGATGGCCATCGCTACAATTAAAAGTGGAGGACGCGAAGGTGCCCGCCCGGCGGATTCATTGGTTTTTATTTACCGTCGTGCTCTGTTTCGGAATCTGGATGCGATTCCATGCGCTCGACCGGCAGAGTTTATGGGATGATGAAGTGTCGACCCTCCGCACCTTTTCGACGCCTTATTCCCAGTGGCTGCATCGGTTCCGCACGTATGAAGTTCACCCCCCGCTCTATTTCCTTGAGTTGCGCGCCTGGCGCGCTGTAGCCGGCAGCTCGTTGGTGAGGCTCCGGGCCAATTCCGCCTTCTGGGGTTCCCTCAGTTTGCTGCTCATTTATATCGTGGCTTCGCTGTACGGGGGAAACACGCTGGGGTTTCTGACAATGGCCCTCCTGGTGGTGTCTCCCTTGCATTTAGCCTACAGCCAGGAGGCTCGGCCCTATGCGTTTGCCGTGGCCCTGAGTATCGCAGCACTGATAGTTTTGGAGAAAACCGTAGACCGAAGGTCGTATTCCGAAAAGGGATACCTATTCGATATCCGATATCCGGTCTTCTTATGCTTTTTGTGGACTTGCCTGCTCTATACGCATTATTGGGGAACTTTCGTCGTGGCTTCGCAGGCTCTGTACGGGTGGCGGAAAGCCGATTCTGCGGCGATGCGAAGGGCGGTCGCCGGGAGCCTGGCGATGGCCGCAGGCCTTTTTGCGCTTTGGCTGCCCGTTTTGTGGGTTCAGATCGATGTGGCCAGGCAATTGGTTTTCTGGGTGCCGCGTTTTTCCGTGCTCAATCTCTTTAAACCGCTGGCGGCTTTCAGCGGGCTTTATTTTCCGATGGCGTCCTATGCCTTCTATCTGCCCACACGTTTGGGCATCATTCTGATATTTGGGTTACTGTTTGCCGCCGCCTTGATCGCGGGATTCCGTAAAGGACCGGTCGCGGCGATCTACTGGCTGGGCGCCGGACTGGCGATTCCCTGGGCATTGAGTTTATGGAATCACAATATGTATGTCTGGTATCGCTACCCGATTCTGATGCTGCCGGCTTTTGTGTTGCTTGTGGCCGCAGGTCTCATGGAGTTCAAACCGGGATCCTTACGGGGTCTGGCGATCGGTGCCTGTCTGGCTTCTCAGCTCTGGGGATGCTGGTTTTACTTCGTGCGCTGGCAGAAAGCCAATCCCAAATCGGTGATCCAGTATATTCATCGCATCGAGCAGCCGGACAGCGTCGTCGTGCGCCCGGTCTATTTTACCGATCTCTTTAATTTTTATGATCAGGGCATGACGCGCGCGGTTGATCAGCATCTCCTGGACAGTCCGCAAAACCGCGCGATGCTGAGGGGAAAAGATATTCTTCTGGTCGCCTTTGATATTCCCTCAGATCCGATCACGGAGGCCCTGTGCTCCGAGTTCCAGGTCGTTTCATCCCGATCCTTTCCCGGCTTCGATCACCTGGGCATCACCGTTTACCGCTTGAAGTAAATCAGCGGTTTCTCATCGAAATAACAAGGATTTTTACACCAGAAGGCTCCTCTCCAAAGTCTCAAAAAGTACCCGTCTAAGGCATAGGTCCTTTAGCTCAATTTTTAGGCACTTCGATTCACGAGGAATTGAGCCTTTCCAAAAAGCCGTTTTCTGGTAAAATATCGACGGGTCAGCAGAAGTAGAATCCGCTTATTTCCCCACCCATGGTCACGTGCCAGGCTACCCGATGGACATCAGTTTATTTGCGAAAGGATGAGCATTGGCGTGAACTGTAAAGGATGCGACAAGTGATAAATTCAAGAACCAAATCAGATCCGGCGATGCCGTGATGACATCGATGCTTCTGGGGATTGGCGTTTTTGGAATTTTAGGTTTATCGGTGCTTTGTCCGATCGTGGCCTGGCCGGGGTATTATTTTCGGAACAGGAAGACATCCGCACAGGATTCGCAGGACGATCGCCTGTCGACCTCTCTATCCTTGATAGAAATCATTATCCCTGCGCATAACGAAGCGGATCTCATCGGGACGACCTTAGAGAGCCTTCAGTGCTCCATCCAGCAGTTCCAGACTGTGTCACGCGCCGCTTTGATGCCGAACATTGTGATTCGAGTCGGCGCAGATGCTTGTACCGATCAAACCACAAAGATTGCACGGCAATTTCCGCTGGTTTTCGTCACCGAGTTCTCTGAAAAACGAAGCAAATGGGCCACGATCAAGGCGCTGATGACGGATTCTTCGGCGGATTGGGTTTTCCTGGTAGACGCAGGGACGATCTGGCCGGCGAATCTTCTTGGTGATTTTGTTAGACGGATCGAAAGTGAGCCTCAAGTCATCGCTGTCGCTCCGTCCTATCGGCCACTTAAGGCCGGCCTGCTTCATCGAATCCTTTGGACTATCGAAATGGGTCTTAAACGCATTGAGGTTTCCTGCGGTGGTCCGATCAGCCTGCATGGAGCAACGGTTGGTTATCGAACGGATCTCCTTAAGAAAGCGCTGGTTTACCTGGGTGACACGCTGTGGCTGAATGATGATGTCGTCATCCCTTTGGCTTTGCGAGCGCTCCATCCTGAGGGCCTCGTTCTTTACCCCGTGGGACAAGTGCAGGATGTCGGTTCCCGGAATGATCAATTGGATCTGGGCCGCCGGAAAAGGATGCTTCTCGGGAATCTGCAGTGGGTGGCGGCTTTATTGCCGGTTTGTTTTCGGCTCAATCCCATCGCCGCCCTGGTGGCCACACGACGGCTATTCCGAATACTATGGGCTTATTGGCTCGCCTTTATCCTCTTCGGTTTAACATGGAGCTTCCATCTCCCGGTCTGGCCTGAATTCGTCGTGGCGGGGGTTCTGATTGTATTGTCGGGGAGTTTCCGACAGTTAGCGGGAGCAGCCTGGGTTTCTCTCCTGGCTCCGTTTCGCATCATTCGTTTGAACTGGGCCCTTGGGGGTTCCTGGAAATGAATTTTCGGCTCGGGAAAAAAATCGGGCTCAGCAAACCGGCTGACTTTGTGGGTCTGGTGGCAACCTGGTTGTTATTTGGCTCATTTGTCCAGTCGATCCAGACCGCACCCGGCACTTATGTGATCTGGATTCTCTTGACCAGCCTGCTTTCGCTGATCATTCTCGGTGTCATCGGATATTTTGAGCATCATATTCCAAAGCCGGAACTAAGCGGCCTGGTGAGTCTCCTGTTTGCGTTGCCGCTGTCCGCCTTTCTCGCCAAGTGGTTGCTGATGCTCACTTCGCACGTGCCCCCGATCCGTTACACAGAGGCTCTCCTTGTATCCGTGCCGGTCGCTCTGTTTTTCGAGGCCGGGCAACTGGTTATTTTCAAACTGCATCGTGCGATGGGCCGCAAGTGGACGCTCGTGACGCACCTCGATCCGAAGGAACTGGATGCCTTAAAATCGCAGATCGATGAGTCGGGCGCCTCGTGGTGGATTCAGATTCATCCCCAATCCTCCTATCGAACCCATGGGGAAAGCAGCCGGGGGGAGGAGACGGTGGTCATCTCCCGGAAAGCGGTTCGTCACCTGACGGATCACCCCGAGCTGATCAACGCACATCTGCGAGGCCAGCGTATTGTGGATCTGCGTCAGCTTTTGAAAGAATTCCGAGGCCGTTTGGACCTTGAGAACCACGATGCATGGTCCTATCTGTTGGGGTCCACCTACCAAAGTTTTCTTATCCGGGTTTATTTTTATCTTAAAGAAATCGTGGAAGTTCTCCTGGCGATTATCCTTCTCGTGGTGCTCTCCCCCCTCTTGCTGGTCATTTCGGCGGTCATTCTAATGACCAATGGGAGACCTGTGCTGTACCGCCAGCATCGCCTGGGATACCGAGGCAAAAAATTTGCTCTGTATAAGTTTCGCACGATGCGGGTGACGGCGGAAAACAACGGCCCGCAATGGGCGCGATCCGACGATCCGCGTGTCAGTCCGTTCGGGCGATGGTTGAGAAAGACGCGCCTGGACGAACTGCCTCAGCTCATCAATGTGATCCGGGGCGAATTGAGTTTCGTGGGGCCGAGACCAGAACGCCCGGAGTTTTACAAGATTCTAAATGCCGAAATCCCTCTTTTTTCAATGCGTCTTTTGGTCCGGCCCGGCATCACCGGGTGGGCGCAGGTGCGCCAGGGATACGCGGCTTCGATCGAAGAATGCCGAGTGAAGCTGGAATACGATCTTTACTATGTGCAGCACATGTCTCCCGAGCTCGATTTGCGTGTGATGGTGAATACAGCGGCCATGATGATCAGGGGGAACGGTGGACGCTAAAGTAACCTCTCATTGGCCGATCACCCTGACCAACGGAGCGGCGGCCGTTTTCAACATATTTCTACCGCTGGGCCTGGTGCGTCTCCTGTCTCCCGATCAGGTGGGACGCTATTCCGTTTTCTTTCTTTATGCGGGCCTCAGCCCTGGTCTATTTTTTACGGCCGGCTTGACGAACGGACTGTACCACTGGGCAGGCAAATACCCCGAGTCCAGACCCGAATTGCGGCAAAGCTGGACCCTGCTGGTCCTGATCACCTTTTCTATCTGCGCCCTCGGTTTGATCGGGGCCCGATGGTTCGCTCCCTTCATCAAAATCCCGATGCTGGACCTGCAGCTTCTCCTCCTGTCGGCGCCGTTCGCCATCGGAGCTCAATTTCTTGAAGACCTTCTGATTGCGCGAGGTGACATCTGGAAGGGTTCATTTTATGGATCTGGATTCAATTTTTTCCGAGCCGCCAGCCTTTTGATCACCGCGTGGTGGACGCGCAGAATCGATACCGTGCTGTGGGTCTATTTCGCTTCCTCCGTGCTGCGGGCGTTGGTGGGCTGTATTCTGCTTTTTAAATCGGGTGAAATCACGTTCATCTTCTCTAAAGAGAAAACACGAAATGTTTTGCGCTATGCCCTGCCGGTATCGATGGCCGGAGCCTCGGGCCTGGCCGTTCGGAACGCCGATCAAATGTTTCTGTCATTCCTCCTGAGTCCGGCCAGTTTTGCTTATTATGCGATGGGCTGTCTCAGTATCCCGCCGCTGGAGATTCTTGAGAGTTCTGTCAATCGCGTCATGATCCCTCGGCTTTCCAACGCCTTCGCTTCAAAGGAACGGTTGAGAGCCGCAGCCATCTTTTCCGAAGGCGTTTCCGAACTTTTTTGTTTCCTATTGCCCGCCACGGTGGGCCTCATCGTGTATTCCCGGCCGATTATTGAGATTCTTTTTACCCGGCGCTACATGGCGGCCGCCGGTTACCTCCAGTTTTACGCTTTGATTTACCTGTTCCTGTCGATTCCCTATGACGCGGTCGCGCGCGCGCGTGCCGACGGCGGATGGATTCTGCGATCGTACCTGTTGTTTTCGTTCCTGTTTGTGCCGATCACGTGGATTGCCGCGGCCCACGGGGGGGCGATGGGGGCCTTGATCTCCCTCCTAGCCGGCCAGCTGCTACTGCGCGTGTATTCTCTGCATTACAACCGGGAATGCTTCGCCGCCCCGTTGTCGCAGTTTTTGCCGCTCAAACCTATGCTGATTCAAAGCGGGCTGGCCCTGGTGGCCGCCGCATTCTCTCTCCTGACGAGGCCGCTTTTTCACGATCCGCGGACCTGGTTCTTAATCACGGGGCCGCTGTTCACGGTCATTTATTTTGCCGGAGTTTACGGAGTCTACCTCCGCCGATATGCCGCCGCGGGCGGCCCGATCCACGTTCTGGAGCTGGCACAAACTGTGGGCTTGGGCGGACTCGAACGAATCGTTTATTCTCTTTCGGAAGCGCTGCATCAGCATCCGCGTTTTAAAGTGCTGGTGGCCACCTATGATCATCCCGAAGACATGCCCTCCCTCGCCGCCCAATTTCAGGAGTCGGGAATCCCTCTGATTCAATGGCAGAAGGGCGAGGGCTTTTCGTTCCGAAGCGTGCTTCGCCTGGTTCGTATTGTGATGTCCGAAAAGACGCGCATCGTGCACGTTCATGATCTTGGTCCGTTGATCTACGGCAGTCTGGTGAAGCTGCTGACGCTAGGCCGCGTCAGGCTCTTTGTGACGGTGCATTCCTTGGTCGACATTCAGCGAACGGACCGGCACCGATTCTATTACACGTTTTTCTCGCGCTTTACAGACCGGATTATTGCGGTCTCTCCCGTCATCCGATCCGAGCTGATCTCGCTGGGTATTCGTCCTGAGCGGGTCGAAGTCATCCCCAACGGGGCTTCGTTTGCGTTTTTTCCCGCCCATCAAGATAAACCGGATGAGAAACTGGCCTTGCGAAAACAAATGATTCCCCGGCTGCCGCCCGAATTCTATACCGACCGCTGGGTGCTGTGTCTGGCCCGCCTGCAGCCGGCCAAGGGTCAGGATGTTGTGCTCGATGTTTGGTCCGCCCTGCCCGGTCATGTTCAGCACGAACTCGTGCTGTTCTTCGTCGGTCAGGAGTCTCAGCCGGGGTATGTCGATTCTCTGCGCGCGCGGATCCGCAAGTCAGCCGATTCAGAACGAATCATCGTCGCCGGGCCTTCCGCACATCCGCAGGAATGGCTACAATGTGCGGACGTGTTCATTTCGGGGTCTCTGAATGAAGGTATGCCGCTGGCTCCTCTGGAAGCGGCGGGGTCTGGTTTGCCGACCGTCTTAACCGATATCGAAGGTCATCGCTTCCTGAAGCCGTGGGCGCACACTTTTGATCCCGCCAATCCCGATGAAGGGGCTCAAAAAGTCATGGAGATTCTGGCGACTTTAGAAAACGACGGAAATCCCGCTGCCCGAGAGAACCGATGGGCGGCTGCGGAATCGCTTCGCACGCAATGGGGAACGACCCGGATGGCGGCGACCTATGCCGAGATGTTTTTATGCAATTGAATTTTAAGGAGGTCTGTTTCCTTGGTGAATAAACGATCGAGCCGATTTTATCCGTACTCTACCCGCCTGTTGTGTCTGTTGATGGCGGGTCTGACCGCCTGCAGCACGACCCGTTCTCAATACGTCTGGCACGATGTCGGGACGCAGCAGCAGCCCGGCATGCCGAAGGCTTCTCAAATCGTAGACAGCTGGGGCGCCCGTCCTGAAGGACCGCATGAAACGGACCCTGTCATTGCTCCAGGATTTCTGCTCAATCTCAGCTGTGCGGCCGACCCCAAGCTGAACGGTGATTTTCGCGTCGAATTCGACGGCGATGTACAGCTGCCTTACGATATGACCGTCCGTGCCGTGGGTCTGACCATATCTCAGATTAACAAGAAGCTGGCGGAACTCTATCGTCCTTATTTCAAAACCTCATCGGATGTCGTGGCCCGCGTCAAGGAACGTCGTTTCTGGGTGGATGTCCGGGGGCTGGTGGAAAAACCCGGCCGGTATCTGGTGGAACCGGAGGCATCGCTTGATCTGATCATCGGGGTCGCCGGCGGGCTCAGTAAAGAGACACCTCCGCTCTATGTCCGGATTCAGAAGGGGCCGAAGGTGTTCATTCTGGATTTGAATCAGTATTACAGTCGCGGCGAAGAACATCCTCAGATTCTGGGCTGGCTGGGGGGAGAAATCTTATTCTTCCAGAGGGAAATCGCCGGATCCCTCGGAGGGAAATCCATGTCGTCTGAATTCCAGCTGCCGGTGTATATGCTGGGAGAAGTGCGGAAACCGGGCGAATATACACTGGATCCGGGGTCGGATTTTGTCGACTCGCTCATTCAGGCCGGCGGTTTTACCGAACGCGCGGACCTTGACAACATCGAGATCATCCGCCGCACCGGGGGACGGAAGCGTGTGTATGATTTTTCGTGGAACAATTTCCAGCAGGCGCCGGCTCCGGAAATCGGTGATGTCGTGCTGGTGCATGCCGATAACACAACCAAGTTTGAAAGGCATACGACCCTGTTCGCCACAATAATCGCCGCGCTGGCTTCCGTACTGACGTCTGTCGTTATCGTCCTGGCATACAACAAAGGGCGGGTGTAAAAAGAATATCATGAACCCGTCGCCTCGAAAGGCAGTGGATAAACGATTGCAGGACTACGTTCATTACTCCGAGCTTCGCCAACTGACATACAACATTGCGGCGCTGCAGCAGGAAAAGCGGTTTCATTCACTCGCGGTATTGAGTTTTTTCCCCGCGGAGGGGAAAACCTTGTTGTGCGCGGCCCTCGCTTCCGCATACGCCGAAACGTGCCGGTCCAAGGTTCTTGTGGTCGATACGGCGACCTATCACAATAAAGGATCTCTGGCGCTGGGCGACTGTCTCGGCCAATCCGCTTCGATGGTGGATGTGAAATCTCTGGACGCGCTGAGAAAAAACGGGCTCAGCCGGCTCCTCCTGTCTTCCGGGACGCCGCCCCCGATGGGGAAAGCGCCTGAGGTCGAGCCGGAAGTTGTTCAGGCGGTCCCTCCCCGAGCGTCGCCGCCACCGGATAATGATTTTGCCATTCTTAAGAATGTGGCCGATCAAGCCTCCAGGGAATACGGCCTTGTTCTCATGGACACCGCCCCCCTGAACGCCAAGAACAAAAGCAATATCGATCCTCTGCTGGTGGCGCGTCTAGCCGACGCTTCGGTCCTGGTTGTGAGCCGTAAATTTCTCGAAGCTGGAAATATGAATTCCTCTTTAAAAGTTCTGCAGGACCCCGCTCTGCATTTGCTCGGATTGATCTCCAACGAGGCTTTCGCACAATGAACGCTGACCCGCAACATGAAGCGAGTTTAACCATTCAGGATTTTTCCGGACTTTTCTCGAAGTACGGCGGCTGGATCGTTGCGGCCACGCTGACGGGCGGGATCCTTTTCACGGCGGCCGCGTTCAAGTTGCCTAAGAAATACAAGGCTCATTTTGTGTTGACGATCTATTCCAAATATTTCCAGAGCCCCCTCATTGGAGATTTCGTGCCGGAGCTTTCCGAATCATCCGAAATGCGGTCTCAGCGGGAATCCTTGATCCGCCAGATCCTGACCCCGGAGTATCTGGATTCTTTGGGCAACAAGTACGGCATCTACGCATCGGAGGAGAGTCAGGCCGCGCCCGCCACCATCACGGGAGTTTTGCTGTCCGATTTTCATGCCTGGTGCCTGGAACACGGTCTGGTTCAGCCGCGCAGCAGCGAATCGCGGCTTTCCCTAAAGCGGGAAGACCTGCTGTCGCGGATAGAGATCTTCTCCCTGAACAATACCACCTTCAACGTCGGCTTCAATTATTCCGATCCGGGCATGACGCTTCGGGTGACTCAGGATATTTACGGACAGGTGATTCAGAGCCTGCTCGAGGTTCGTATGCATACCCTGGTGAATGTCCGCGACGCCATCCGGAAGCAATTCGGATCGCTGCAGGCCGCCATCGCGGCGGCCCCACCCGCCTCGTCTCTCTACGCCGCTCCCGCTCCGCGTCCGCTGACCGACGGCGAAGAATTGAAGCAAGTCCGTAATCAGCTCAGCATCCTGACCGCCCAATATACCGACGAACACCCCGTGATTCAGCAGCTGCGGGAGCGGGAGAGAATCCTCGAGAGCCGTATGCAGAATGCAGCGGGCCCCGAGGTTTCCGGTGAGCCCAAGCCTCCAGCCGCCGGGTCGGATGCCGCCGTTCGCGATATTTACAGCGACCTCATGAAGAAATTCAATTATCTCAATATCGCCATCGACTCGGATAAAGAGCATCAGAGCGATTATTTCGCCACGCTGGAAACGCCGCTCTATCCCTCGGCTCCTCTGTGGCCGAAAAAAGGCCTTTTTGCGATCTGGGGATTGGCTTTCGGATTTTTTGGTTCTTTCGTCATCGCCGCTCTGAAGGAATATTTTGATCGCAGCGCCCTCCACGCGGGCGCGCTCGCCCAGCAGCTCGGACTTCCACTGCTCGGCGATCTTCCCGTCCTGCCGCGCAAAGCGTCTCCGCCTCAAGAAAATACACCCGGCCGCCGCTGACGCGGTAACGATCGATGATCTCGCTTCCTATCGAGTATCTTCACTTGGAAACGGGAGTCCTCCCGGTATTCCTCGCCATGCTATTCTGGGTACAGCTCGGGCGGACCCGGGAAATCGGATATTACACGCGCTCCGGCCGCAAACAGTTGTTCTGTCTGGTCTCCGGTTTTCTACTGCTCACCGCAGTTTTCGGGATTTTTCTGTTCAATGTTTCGCCTTTGCTCGCTGTCGAACTCGCGGCTGGATGTACGCTTTCCCTACTTCATCCGGTCAATGCTCTCTGTTTCTTTGTTCACTTGATGTATCTCCGGCCCTGGGAAATCATGACGAACAATGTTCTGCTCCTGGCGCTTCCCCGGCTTCTGGCGTTTCTCTGTATCTTCTCCTGGCTTCTCCATCCGGATCAGCATGGGAAACCCACCCGTTCCACGGTTCGAGGATTGCTGGTGCTCTTGGTTTTCAGCGGGTGGCTTTTCCTGTCAACGTTTCAATCCCCCCATGTCGCGGAATCGCAGGCGGATTGGTTCAGAACTTACTTTAAGTCATTGGTGGTGCTGATGATGGGCGTGTTTTTCATTGAAAGCGAAAAGAGCATCCGGGAATTCGAGCTGACATTCGTGATCAGCGCATTGGCTCTGATGGTGGTCGGTTATTATCAATTTCGGACAGGCACGACCAACGCGGGGCGTCTGGAGTCCGTGGGTATGTTCGGCGATCCGAACGACCTGGCGGCGGTCGTGATCATGGCGATTCCTTTCGCGCTGGTCCCGGTTTTCAACAAAACAGCGGGCCTGACCGGCCAGATCGCCGGTGTATTATTCACTGCTTTCTCCATGCTCGTGATCTGGTACACCAAATCCCGCGGGGCCATGCTCGCTGTGGTCATGCAGGCGCTCACCGCCCTGTCACTCCGGAGGAGCAGTCATAAGGGGTTTAAAATGGCGCTGCTGGTGGGGCTGCTCGGGGGAGGCTATTTCATCGCGCTCCATGCGATTCCGAGAACTTCGGAGGAAATGCAGGAATCTTCAGAAAGCCGTATCACGTATTGGAAAGCCGCTGTCAATATGGCGATTCACCATCCGTTCCTCGGAGTCGGGTTTGATCAATACCCAGACAACTATGAGCATTACGCTTCCGGGACCATCTATGAGTGGGGGCGGCGGACGGCTCACTCGAGCTGGTTTCTCGCGTTTGCGGAATCCGGCATCCCGGGAGGACTTCTCTATGTTTCCTTCTTCCTGATCGCGCTGCGGACGGCCTGGCGCAATCGACGGCGATGGCCCGCACAACTCTGCGCGTTGGCGGGGTATGGTACGGCGATGAGCTTTTTGTCGCACACCTATTCACTGTATTTTTATCTGCTCTCCGGACTCATCCTGGCTTCCGATGCATTCTCCAAGCGAACCGATGGCGGACATTAAACTACGCATTTCGGTCATTATTCCCGCTCGAAATGAAGAAAAGGTCATCGGGCATTGCCTCGATTCGCTGACCCGGCAGGATCTTCCGGGTGATGCCTTTGAGGTGATCCTGGTGGATAACGGTTCCACCGATCGCACGCTCGAAGTGGCGCGGGCTTTCACCCGGTCGCTGAATCTGGCTATTCTGCAAAAGCCGGCCGTGCACGTATCGGCGCTTCGCAATTTTGGCGCCTCCGGGGCGCGCGGGAAGATCCTTGCCTTTCTGGATGCGGATTGTCTCGCGCCTTCGCGATGGTTGACGCTCGCGGGGGCGAGGCTGGCTCAACACGGCGTGGGCGTCGTAGGGGCACACTACCGCATCCCCGACAATTCCCGATGGGTGGCCCGCGCCTGGTACGGGGGTGTTGAATTGGAAAAGACGGGTGACATTTCGTGGGTGCCCGCCGGCGATCTCATCGTGACTCGTTCCACCTTTGATCGCGTCGGCGGCTTCGACGAATCGCTCCAAACCAATGAAGATTGCGAGTTTTGCGAACGGGTCCGCGCGGCCGGATTCAGCATCATCGGCGATCCCGCCGTGGCCGTTACCCATCTTGGAACGCCGCAGACGCTCGGAGCTTTCTATCGCAAGATCCGCTGGCACGCCACAGATGGATTGCGGGTGTTTTTGCGTGAGCTTCCCGGACTATCGAACGCTCGTCCGGTCTTTTTTGCATTCTATACGCTCATTTGCCTGGTCGGTATCGGTTGGGGAGTGGCACGGGGCATCTCACAACAGAGGCTGGATGTCCTGGTCAGTTCCCTGCTCGCACTGATCCTACCTTCATTCATTTTGAGCCTGCGGCTTGTCTGGCGGCGTAAGAAATGGGGTTATCTGCTTCCGGTGACCCTCCTGCATATCGTCTTCGGACTGGCTCGAGCCCGAGCGCTGCTGGGGTTCAATCCGTAATGGCTATTCCAGAAGCAACGCTCGCGTATTTATTCATGATCCGTGAAGGACCGACTCACGCCTTGGGGGAATTTGCGCCGGAATGCGAGCTGTTGTCACAGCGCTTTGCCGGAGAGTATTGGTCTTATGGGTCCATTGAAGCCGATGTGCAAATTGGCCGAATCCGGTTGCGCGTGGTGAAGGACCGTTCCCGATTCCGCGTATTCAATTTCTTGCGATTTGCTGGACAAGTCATGCACCGCGCGGAGGAATTGAAAGCGAATCCCGTTGGAGAAAAAAGGGTCGTCACGTCATACGATCCGTTCAAGGGCGGACTGTTGGCCTGGTGGGTCGCTCGCCGCTTGAAGAGCGTCTTTGTCTGTGAAGTCAACGGGACGTACGGAAATCCGGACAATTTCGCGCACGTAAAGTCGGCTACCTGGCGAAGCCTCCGGCGGTTGCAGATGCGGATCATGGGGTCGTACGTCCTGCGTCGCGCGGACGCCGTGCGGCTGCTGTATGCCGAACAATTGAAGGATTTCGTCACGCTGCGCAGGAATGTCGTGGTCCGTCGGTTTTTTGCGTTAACCTATACGGATCGATTCAAACCGGGCCCGGAGGAGCCGGTTATTTTAGCGGTGGGTTACCCATTCATGCGCAAAGGGGTCGACTTGCTGGCGACGGCCTTTTTGCGCCTGGCGCCGCGATACCCGGATTGGAAGCTCGTGCTCATCGGCCATCAGATTCCGGATGAACTGCGGGCTCGAGGTCTGGTGCACGAACGTATTCTGGCGCTTCCGGGCATGCCTCAGGAGGAATTAATCCCGTGGGTTTCCCGTTGCGCCATTTTGGCCCTGGCCTCCCGCAGCGAAGCGATGGGACGCGTGTTGGTCGAAGGTGCGGCGGCGGGCAAATGCCGCATCGCCACCCGCGTGGACGGTATCCCTACGGTGATTTCCGATGGTGTCGATGGGATTCTGGTAGAAAAGAACAATGTGGATGAGTTAGTGACCGGACTGTCAAAATTAATGGACGACAAAAATCTCCGGGAGCGTCTGGGTGCCGCGGCATGTCGACGTGTCACCGTCGAATTTTCACCCGCTGTGTACCTTGGACTTTACAGTGAGCTAATCACCGCCGCGCTTCGTGGCTGAATGCTAAAATTGTGACCGCGCCGAGCATGTTAACCCGATATTTCACACCTTCGCTGTGCTGTTTTCTCATCCCCTGCATTCTTTTGGCCGGATCGCCGGTTCAGGGGGCGCAGGCGATTACCGCGATATGGGCGAATACGGGGGAGGACAAAGTAACGC
>Ga0207158_1016_pt1 | contig 54706 bp, 46 predicted proteins | sample Alteio_BWMinHeat_22_FD_153512 | JGI IMG/M metagenome (GOLD analysis project Ga0207158, IMG submission 153512) | Enriched cells from forest soil in Barre Woods Harvard Forest LTER site, Petersham, Massachusetts, United States -... | ecosystem: Environmental > Terrestrial > Soil > Temperate forest >... | reverse complement strand
TCGTTTGACGCTCTCAAGAGCGACTGGAGCCAAACAAATTTGGCGCTACCTGAAAAGTCTAGGGATCTGCCAGATGATCGGCGGAACCAACGGCTTGAGGATATCCAATACTTTGCGCCTTTTGACTTCGTTGGGACGCATCTTGAATATCGTCGTGTGACTTTCAGATTTCTCATCTTCCGGACGGCCATTCGTGTAATAGTATAAGGCGATGGACCTGCGATACCTTCCTTTAGGGCTCGTCAGCGGATCCGGATGCCCATGATACGCGGTATCGGTCGTTGTAAACACGACCACACGGTTCGCAATGGGCAGATATGCCTTCTCTTTTACCCTTACGTCCTTATCCCACAATTCGAGCGCTCCGCCCCACTCCGATTTCCAGTCATAGTTAAGATAGAGCAGAAGGTTCAGGCGGCGATCGAGTCTCAGCTTTTTGTGAATATTAAAATCCGCGTGGACGGCAAGGCGTCCTCCGCGCGGGATCATGTGCAAACCTCCGCCGACCAAGTGTGGGTCGGGGATCAGACCATCAATGCCTGTAAGCCGCTCAAGAAACTCGACAAAAAGACGCGAATTCAATGCATTAACGAAATGCTGGATCGATGGCGGAAAGTCCTCCAGCCGATCCAGGCCAAGCTTTTGCTCTTCGTATGTGCCAGCGTCAAGAAAGGTGCGATTCCACGATGCGTCGAACTCACCAGGATAATCCGAGACAAGATTTCTAATGATGTTATCATCGAAGAAGTCGTCGATCCCGATATGTGGAAAAGGGCGGTTTTCCCGGTATTGCTGGGCCCACGCGTCGATGCACCGTTCCATTTTCCCCAGTGGAAGAAGAGACTTTGTATCGGGACCCTGAGTGCTCAAGGACATTGGCAGCGAAACCGCGGCAGCCATTCCTCACTCCTAATGGTTGGTTACAACAATCAAGAGTAGGTTATCATAGCCATATATTGGCCGCAAGCTACCGGCCATGTGACAGTCTGAGGCGTCCAGGAGCCCCGGGGTCCAACTCAACTTTGGGCCTGGGCGCGCCCTCCGCATCGTCACAGAGTAACACAATTTAACGGCAAAGCCCAGTAAGAACTCAACTGAAGCTTAGTCGACCGTTCCAAGAGGCTCCGAGTATCCGGTCAATTCGTGATAATTGGGCGGTCGGCCCACCTCACCTCTCAGCCCCGCTAGTACGCCTTGAAGGGCAGACCAAAAATTCTTCGGTGCCCCGCTTATCAAAAATTCGACGGCATATAGGAATGAAGTTGCGATGCGTATCGGTAACGTCCTTGGAAAATACTTGCGAACGAAGTAGATGCCGTTCCGGTGCTGCAGATAAACCGAAAGCCGAGGCATTCTAGCCAAGCTCTTTGCCGATCCAGTCGTAGTGCCTCGTTTATGCATCACCAAAGACGAACTCGCATAGCCCAAGCCGTAAGATTTTGCACGCAAGCCCCAATCCAAGTCTTCAAAAAAAAGGAAATAGCTTTCATCCATAGGTCCTATTTTTTCGAGACAGGATCTTGTCACATACATTGATGCTCCAGAAGGGCTATCCATTGCAGATTCAATTGCGGAAAGATCATGGGGCACATTAAGGTGTTCGCCAAGGCCGATCGCGACGGTCCTCGCCGTAAACCTTTGCCAATGCAGGCCTCCGCGACAGCGGGCTTGGTCTTGGTTTTCGATGTCGAGGATCGTGCTGCCAACCATCCCCTTTCGGCCGGTTGCCGCGCGCTCCACCAGTGCCGCGAGTGCCGACGCTTCTGGCTCCGTATCGGGATTGAGAATCCACACTCCTTTCCAAACGGCCATAGACTGTAATTGATGAAGCCACGCATTGATCCCGCCGGCATATCCCAAGTTGTCCGTTGCGCATCCAACCCAGACATTTGATGGTCTCCTTCGAAAACGCAGGCGCCGAACATCAATAAAACGACTCGTACTCGGCACCGCCAATGTCGCGGCTTCATCCGTCGGTTGACACGGCCCCTGCAAGCTGACCAACTCCCCGATCAACTTCTGAAACGCGGGAACTCCCCCATTTTCACAAATAAAAACGTCGAAATTCGGCTCGATGGTCGCGTCTGAAAGTGCAGCTAGACACCCCTTTAAGTCAGCCGGATTACGAAAGCTGACGATCACAACCGCGACATCCGCTGTGTCATTGGCGATCACTTGGATATCTCCATCAGAAGTCGCGGCTGCGCTATTGTCGATCTTACCAAGATAGTGCCCATTAAACTACTCGTCATCTTGAGCAAAGCTGTTCTTCGATAACCCAAAAGGAGATATCCGACCAATATGCATCTGACCGTCTGATGAACTAGATTTTCGCAGGCGTCGCCCAAAACGAGGCTTATGGTAAAAATAGCAATGAATATCAAGGCATTAGCGCGTTTCTTGTACGCCAATGTCCCCGGCTTGGCTGCTGCCAGGTTCGCGGCCATGGACCTCACGGCGAATTATTTCGCTAAGGGGGAATATGGTGGCGTGCCTTGGCTCTCGGTTGCGGATGGCTTGATTGTCGATGTGGGAGCCGCCCGGGGCCAAAGCATTGCCGCATTCAGGAAGTTTGCGCCGAAATCCAACATCGTTGCATTCGAGCCCGAACCAAAATCAGCCCAGAGACTGGCGTTGCGCTATCGACAAGATCCAACCGTAACAGTAAACGGATGCGCGCTCGGTGACCATGCCGGGTGCGTCACGCTCTTCGTCCCTAGGTACGGCCGCTGGGATTGCGACGGAATGTCTGCGATGGACCGCAAGGCGGCGACTGAATGGCTTAGAGACCCCGGTAGAATGTTCCTCTTTAAGGAAACGAAATTGACCGTAGAGGAGCATCCAATTGAATGTAAAACCCTCGACTCCTACAAGCTAACTCCTCTTCTAATTAAACTGCACGCGCAAGGTGCAGAGTTCACAATTTTAAAGGGCTCGAAACAAACCATCCACCAGTGCAAGCCCGCGCTCATGTGTGCATTCCCATCAACCGTCTTGACAGAAATGCTTGCCGAATGGGGCTATCGGCCGCATGTCTATTATAATGACTGTTTTACGCCCGGGATAGCGAAGAGACCGGTTACTTTCACATGGTACTTGACCGACGGTCACACACGTCGAGTACCCATCGGCTAACAGTTGCGATTGGAACAGCGATCTTAAGGCATAGCCGACGCTACTGGTTTTTGGAGCACCACATGATAGTCACCATGCGCAAGATTAAATCGGCCAAACGTCAATGCATTCATCAGGTTTAACGCGACGCTTACCAACCAGCCAACGACAGGCCTTGTTTTCCTTATGCTCGTATAATTGCTTCCAATATATAAATTGAAGTAGATCGCTTCGAAGCCGATCTGCTCACAAAAGTCCAACAGCGCCTTTGGGGAAACGATCGGGTGGTATACGGTCCGAAATGGCAGATGACCCGGCTTTCCAGCATCCTTGTGCCGCAAAATGACGCGATAAAACCAGACATGAAACCAATGCGGCGAATACTTTGTCACGAGACCAAATAACGATTCGGGATTTGGGGCACCAATAAAAACAAGGCCTCCCGGCGCAAGGGCGTGATGGAACTGTCTGATCGCTTGATCGACGGAAGTCAAATGCTCAATGACATTGTAACAGACAATAAGATCAAAACTGTTAGGGGGAAAAACGTAGGTCTGAATGTCGCCGAGAATTTTGGTGTCCGCGTAACTATTATTACGAAGTTGAGTTTCGTCAATATCGACAACTGAAATGGTGGGATTGTTTAATGATGATAATGGCAATATTGACAGTGATCCGCCGCCAGCCTCATAAATGCGAACGGACCTATCGCGAAACCTATCTGCGAGAAATTCTTGAACTTCGCGCAATGCAACAGCCGGCAAAACCGCTTCTCTAACGTTCGTTACGACTTCTTTTTTCTGTTCTCTCATGAAATTCTCCAACCATTCCACCCCGTCACCCAGTCTCCCTGATCGCAATACTGATCAAAGCTCACCCGCCGCAGCCGATGCTGCCCCAAGGCATTCGAGCCTAATTTTGGAGCGCGCGCCGCATGCATTGCTCGACGACAATGCCCGCTACCTCCCAAGATGCCGAGGAGACGCTGGCGGAAGCAGAGGCGGCTAACGCAGCAAAGTCTTTCGTGGCCACCACTTCGCTTAGCGCACCGGCCAGCGCGTGAGGGTTCGGAGGTGCGTAACGCACGAACGGATTGTCTAGAACGATTCGGTTATGCTCCGCCTCGTTGACCACGGGGATGCACCCCGCCGAGAGCATCTCATGCGGAACGAGGGATACATTTGTCATCGACAGGCTCAACCCTGCAAAGCACCGATTGTATATGCGGTTCAACTCGCTCGGTCCTAACACCCCGTGATCGATAAAAGGAAATGAGAGGAATGGGAGCTTACCGATTGGGCAACCAAAGAAGTGGATTTTGAGACGCGGATGGCGCTCGGAAAAGAGCTGAAGGACCATTAGCCCAAGTTCGAAGGCACGCCGTGGCGTCTCGGGTCGCGCGTAGAAGACGATCCCGTCTCGTATACTCTCGCTGTGCAGAAGATGGTACTTTTCGGTGTCACAACCGAAGTCGAACGCGTCCGCGGCCATGCCGTATTCGGCTCTCAATTTCGCGGCGAGAAAGCGGCCGGCCGTGATCGCATGGAACCCCATGCGGTAGGTATTCTCGGCGAACCCACTTCGACCGCCGGCCGGATAAAACCACGGTTCGAAGTCCTGCACAAGATAAAAGCGCTTTCCGCGACAGAGATCGTTATTGGCGGGATAGGCCGTTTGCCATGAAGTCGCGACTACCGCGTGGGCGTCAGCCATGCCGTCTGCGACATCGTTAACCTCGCCGGTAAACCATGAAAACAATTCGCGCAACCGCGAGTCGTAGTATCTGACGTCGCCTCCATAAACATCGTAAAAGTAAACGCGGCAATGATTTCCCGACCTCTGGAGGTGTTCGATCAACCGAAAAGTTGTCGTGTGACCGCCGGAACCCGCGACCGGAGGTGTGGTGACCCAGTTGACCACCAGTGGCTCTCCGGTGTGGATAGGAAGAGACAACCATGCCCGAGGCACAGTGAGGTCAGACGCGAGCACATCGGCTGGTCGGACCGGCAGCGGCGGTGTAATTGGCGCAAGATGGTCCGCGACCGCGCCCCGCACTCGGTTCAGCACGTGCTGGCCACCATTCTCCCTCCACAGCCGTCGAACCTGGCCAAAGCGCCGCCCGAGCTGTTCATAGGGACGCTTGAGCATGAGCAAAATATTGCCAAGACGATTTCGCTCAGTCGGCGCACAAGACATCGTCCATTCCGTCATTGCCGAGGACCCAATAAGGGCTCAATCTGTCAAAACCCTACAACTCTTCCTAGCCAGTTTCGAGCTGCGCGGAAACGAAAATAAACTGCCCCATCCGTTGACCTTAATAAAATGCACGGCCCGGTTCGTTGACGTTAATTCGGGTAGGATCAAGTCGCGGACCCGAGTTCCAAACATTAGATCCTCCTATCACTTCGTACGGCGGGTTTGCCAGTACGGCTGGGAAGCTGACTGTCAAGAGGTGACTGACCGGATGATCGCCAGCTCAAGTTGCACCCAGCATACGCCGTCCAATGTCCGATTTGTGCCCACCCTTCACCGGAACTAACCGGCTTGACATTCCAAATATCCCGCAACGCGATCCCATTTCGTTGCTTCACCGGTTCGCAAGTGTTACGGCCGTCAGATACTCCCCGCTTGACTGCGCCGAGCAGTCAGCCCCCGAGCCCGCGGGGGTCTCGCCGGGCGCGACGGGTTGAGGCGAAAGCGCGTGCTGAGCAATAGTATTCGCAGGTGCTTTTCTCCGCAAGATCATCGATGCGTTAGACTTTCTTGCTCTGCCGGGTAGGTGAGGATGTTGCCGCCCTCACCCCCTACACACCCGGGCGTGCAGATTTCCCGCATCCGGTTCTTCGCGAGAGAGTTTCGCTGACGGTGTCGCAGATGATCATAGCTATCGACCATCCTCCGAGTATCGGTCACCGGCACTCGCTGATCGAAGGCATTCGGGCCCGCTTACAGTTCGGCTATCCATTGTCGCTTCGTGGACCGGTTTCCCTTCTCGCCAATGGTTCTCTCCGCGCGACGCCTCCCTTCCCTCCGTCGGGTGCCGGCGAGCCCGGTTCCCCGCTCTCAGCGGTACTATGAAGGCGCTACGACTTCCCACCCGCGTATCTACGGTCACTTATTGTTTCGCTTCCGCAGCCCACGCGATCCCTCCCCGTTCGTGTCCGCCGCAGCGCTCCCGGAGGTCCGAGGCCCCTTCCAGGCCAGGGCGTTTGCTGGTGCCGGCAGCCCCGTCTCCGGCTTGCTTCGCGTGGACGCGAATGGGATCTCTCAGGTCTCCAGACGACCCTTCCTGTGGCTTTGCTCCGCTCCAGGACCCCGGTCGAACCAACGTGCCCTCGCCATTATCGGTCACGTCGGTGCTGCCCCCGCTCGGTAGACGGCGAAGGCTTCGCAATGGCTGATTTCGGGGCTAATTAACACGCAGCTTCGGCACCTGCTGCCACACGCTTCACGCGGGCGTTGCCGCTCAGGTGCAAGGCTCGCTTCCGGCTGGAAGCTCTGCCTTTGCCGGGTGGGAGTCGAACCCACTGGATCGCTTCGAGAGGTTTCAGCTCGTATCCACGATCATTCCCCTCTCCTGTTCTCCTGACGCAACCACCCAATGCTTGTATTCGCGACGAACGATTGGCGATCTCAGCGATTTCGCGAGGGGCGCTGGTCGGTCAGGCGCTTCGACCCCAACTCAGCAAGATGGGCTCTCACGCCGACCAACAGCGGGACAAACATCCAACAAATTCCCCAGAAATCAACAGTAAATCCAAGAAAAACAATAAGAGATATTATAATGCCCAACGTTGTGGCCAGTTTAGACTCTGACACGGTTAAAGTCACGTCACGGCCACTTACTGGATAGTAGGCGACCCCTATTATTGAAAGGCCCACGAGAATGACTCCCGGAATGCCGTAGATCAAGGCTAGATTAAGCCAGTAGGAATCGACCGATGCCGAAAAATACCACCGATCTGGCATATTCATCACCATCTCCGTCCACTGGAAAGCTATACCGACCCAGGGCGAGTTTTGTATGAAGCTGCCAGCCAAGCTCCATTGATAAACCCGAACCCAACCGGACGAGGAATCGAACATCAGATGGTCAAAGACAAAACCCATCGGCGAGTTGGTGTACGCATATATTGATCCGATCCCGAGCGCCACAACGCCGATCAAAAACGACCATCGGCTCGGATATCGAGCAAATATGCGGTCAAAGGCGATAAGGCCCAGCCCCAAAACGGCAGCCTGGATTGGAGCCGAGGACAAGGACAACAGCACCCCCAAACCGCATGCGGAAATCGTGAGCGCTTTCGCCCGAATTGGAGAGGTGACCGCGAGCAGTAAACCAAAGGCACAAACGGTTCCAAACAATATAGGATGATCAATTGGCCCCATTGAGCGAAATATGCCCATGCGATATTCGATTGAATAGGGCTTCACGTATCCGGTCAGTCCCCGCAGGAAATCGTGTATGAAGGGCGTAGCGGTTAGGGCATCTAGCGCGCCCGAAAGTGCCACAATCGCGATGATATGGCACAAAAGATTGACGAAATTTGAAGCCTGCCCACGCCCTGAGAGCAGAACGCGAGTGGCGAAGTAGCTTCCGCAAAAGTCGACAGCAACCGGCGCAGCATGATTGAGAGCGTAGCCTAGATCGACAACTACGGCGGGAGCTATAATCATCCAAATTCCCGCTAAGATAATCAGAACATCAGAAAAAACAAGACGTCGCTCTTTGGATGCTAGCAACTGGCTGAAATGGACCAAGAGAACCGGAGTCAACAAGAACAAGAAAAGCCTAATCGGCGAAAGACGAAAATCTCCTATGTAAAAAGATAATTCCTCCGGAATGAAAATCAGGAGAATGATCAACTTCAATGAAGGCGGAATACTCGCCGCTCTTACGCCGGTTGATCGCCGCACCCCCCCCTCGAGCGAGAGATTTGGTGCAAAGTGCTGGGACTGAGCTCGCATGCGACGATGATTTGACCTGCGGTGTGCGACGGGCGGCAAAATTGAAACTTTATAACCCAAAACTTAGGAAATTGATAGGGCCTGGGACTAGGAGGAGCGCGATGCGATCGACCAACGGGTTCTGTGTATCAGCGGTGGCAGCGTCGACGCATTGCACAGCCGATCCGCTCGTCGTCAATCGTGATAACATTGCCCAGCGGACCCGGTGAATTCTCGGTCACGGCGACTCCTTCTCGCTGTCCTGGTTGCCTTTTGCCGCCTCCAGTTTAGCCAGCCAGATTCGGGGCCGCCAGTTCAATCCGGCCATGCACTTGACTTTTAATTTGCGGGGCGAGAAAGCGGCCAGCGGTAATCGCAGTCGGCATCACGCAAACAGTTCGGGCAACCGGGCGCCGTGGTATATCGTGTCGCCGCTATATACATCAAAGGTAGACGTGGCAGTGATTTCCCGACTTCTGGAGATACTCGATCAGCCGAAACGTTGTCGTGTGGCCGCCGGAACCCGGGACCGGAGGTGTGGTGACCCAATTGACCACGACTGGCTGTTCCCTGTTGATCGGAAGCGACGACCATGCCCGGGGCACCGTGAGGTCGGACGCGAGCACATCGGCGGGCCGGACCGACAGCGGCAGCGCTATTGGCGCCAGCTGGTCCACGACAGCACGCCGCACTCGGTCGAGCACGTGCTGGCCACCATTCTCCACCCATAGCCGACTAAGCTGGTGGCACCGCCGCCCCGCCTGTACATAGGCACGCTTTAGCATGACCAAAATATTGCCAAGACGATTTCGCTCAGTTGGTGCGCAAGACATGTTCATTCCGTTGATTTCGTTGACCCGAATAAGGGCTCAACGTGTCAATATCCTACAACTGTTCGTAGCCGGTTTTCGAGCCGAGCGGAAATGAATATCGCCGATCGTTGACGTTAACGTCGTTAAGCAGGATCGAGGCGCGGACTGGGCTTCGAGCCGACGTTTCCACAATCCCCCACCATTCCATACCATACAGTGGGTTTTTCACAGCGCGGCTGGAGAGCTGGCTGTCAAGCTGCGCCCTCGCGGATGACCGGCATGCCCCCAGCGTTCAGTGTCCGGTTTGCATTCACCCTTCGTATAGACGGATCTCACTCTATATGAGGCTCATCTCGAGTTAATTGGCGTGCTTGATTTCCAAATCTGTGCCAAACCGTCGCCCTCTCGGTCGACATCGCGATGACCGTATGTAGCTCTATTTGCAACTTTGCGCTCGCTCACGTTTGTTCCAAGTGGCCCATAGCGCGTCAATTCGGCCGTTAATCCAATTCGATACGTCCTTTTTTTGCCTCAGAATCGGCCCCTCTACAAAGGTCCACGATAGGTACGACAAAAACAACGCTGTGGCAAAGACGATAACTGCGCCAACCCACCAAGTCCGTACACCCGGGAACAACACACCAAGCGCGACCAAAAGCGGCGCATGGATTAGGTAAACTCCATAAGACAAGTCACGCTTCACTAATGACTGCCCAGGCAGAAATGAAAGCCCACAAACAATCACGATATACGGTAGGCAAAATGGCATAGTGACCGCGCCAAGACCGTACGGCAGTGCAATCAACACGGTTGCAAGTGCGCCAAACGCGAGTGCCATCGAAAATGGGATGCGATCGCGAAAAATGTATAATGCAGCCCCAGCGGCAAAATAGACAAACAAATCGACGAATGTAACGAGTCGGTCTGGCAACAGCGACACAGTCGTCGGCTCTAAATTCATTACGACGTAGATTGCGTAAAATACCGTGCACGATATCAGAAAAACAATGCGTCGGCGCAGGAGATGCAAAATGCTCATTAATGCCAGCGCCCCATAGGACAAGACTTCAAAGTGAAGAGTCCAAAGCGAACCGTTAACAAGAAGGGGTTGATTATCTTCGGATACAACGCCTGGCAAATATCTGACTGCTAAGGTCACGGCATTCTTCGCATAAAGATATAACACAGGATCTGAAAAATAAGATGCCAGCGAGAAAGTCGTTAAGGCAGGTCCAAGTACTAGCATAGACACAAGGACAACTATACATAAAGCAGGAAATATTCTGAGAATCCTATGCACTGAGTACTCAATCACCTTTCCCGAGCGCACTAAGCCGGGCGTGACTAGGAAACCGCTGATCGCAAAGAAAACAAGCACTGCGAGAAGACCGAATTGCATGAATCCACCGCTATATTTAAAAAGCGGGTCCGGGTATTCGCCTTCGAAAGCACCGGCGGGTGAAGCATGGTGTAAAAGCACAACGGTGGCAGCGACGAGGCGAATCTGGTCAAAGCCAGGCCCTCTGAATGAGGTCGCAACTAGTCTTTCCTCGAAGGTCACGTGCTATGGGTCTCTAAATTAAATCTCACTGCCCATCCTATCTATGCCCAACTGCGATGTCCAGTGGAGCTATCGCCGAATCTTGGTGACTGGAAGGGATCAGGCGGCAGCTTGAGCTTGCGGTCTGACGACCTCGATTCCGTCGTTGAATTTCACACCTTGGACGACCTTTGGCAACTGGTTGTAGCCGCGGAGACGTCGCCAGCTTTTCCGCGCGGCCTCGACCAGCTTAAAGACCATGGCGAGCGCGGTCTTGTTTGACAGGCAACCCTTCGATCGGATCGTCCTGTGTCGTACGAACGCGATGAGCGCGTCCTTCTTGATCTCGGCCATCCAGACCTGTTGCAACGCGTGCTTGTTGAGGACATTGGCGGCCTTGTGCACCCAGCAGCAGCGCTGCTCGCGCGTCCTCGGCCACACCTCGCCGAGCGCCTTCCAGAAGCCGAGCGCGCCGTCGGCGACGGCAAGCTCCGGGGCCACCGCAAGACCGCACCGCCCGAGATCGAGCAGCAGCTCACGCCAGGATTCCGCGCTCTCGCGCATGCCGTCGGTGAAGCCGATCAGCTCCTTCTTGCCCTCCGGGGTCGCCCAACGATGACCAGGATGCACTGCGCCTGATCCTCGAGCCGAGATTCCAGGTGAATGCCATCGGCCCAGAAATAGACGTACCGTTTGGCCGAGAGGTCACGCTGGCTCCACTGCACATGCTCCTCGGTCCACACCTCTTTGAGTCGGCCAATGGTCGATGCCGAGAGGCCGGGCGCATCCTTGCCGACGAGCGCGGCCAGAACCTCCTCGAAGTCGCCAGTCGAGACGCCCTTGAGATAGAGGATCGGGATCAGCACTTCGAGGCTCTTCGTCCGGCGCGCGTAGGGCGGCAAGATGCTCAGGAGGAACCGGATGCGCTTGCCGTCACTAGGACCGAGCTGCCGATCACGCACACGCGGCTGGCGCACCGCAACCGCGCCGATACCGGTCGCGATCTCACGCTCGGGCAGATGCCCATGGTGCACCAGCCGTTGCCGGCCATCATCGGTCTTGAGATCGGCATGCTTGGCCAGGAATTCCGCCACCTCGGCCTCCACGGCCCGCGCCAGAAGCGCTAGATAGTTGAGCATTTGACCCTGGGTCCTGAAATAGGATATTATTGCATTATGATGGAACCAGTCCTTTGATGCCGTGGCTCTGTCCCCTGGTAGGTTTTCGATTAAAATGATCTATCATGGTAAATTGGACGGAATTATTGATTCTTCTCTCGCTTCGCTTTGGTGTCCCGATGTTGTCGGCTTTTCTATTTTCAACAAATGTAACAGCATTCTCGCCGACGGCGCAATCGTTCAAAGACCAGGCTGGCGATTTTGACGTGGAGCAAATGCGTCTTTCCGTTACGTGTACTAGTGGTGTTTCTGTTATCGACGACCTATTGGTGTGGTTACTTGTTGACTTTTAGGTTTTTGCATTGGCATACGAGCTTCACTCCGAGAGCGATCATGATAGGGGGGAAATTGCGGAACAGGTTATTCGGGCCGAGGACGGGCAAGCCTTTGAGCACGGTCGACGTCGTAATACCGTGCTATAATTATGGCCGGTACCTACGTGGTTGTGCGGAGAGCGTGCTCGCACAAAGCGGGGTCAGCGTTCGCGTGCTCGTGATTGACGACGCGTCCTCCGACGACACCGCACAGGTTGGCGAGGCACTGGAAGCTGCCGACGACAGGGTTGAGTTCCGCAGACACGAAGTGAACAAGGGTCACATCGCGACGTACAATGAGGGATTAATCGACTGGTCAACTGGCGACTATACCGTGCTCTTATCGGCGGACGACATGCTGGCACCAGGTTCGCTGGGCCGAGCGGTGCGCATTATGGACGCCGACGGCCGCGTTGGAATGGTATACGGACGCACCATTCACTTTGAGCAAAACACCGAACTGCCAAGAATCGACGCGCGAGAATCGGCCTACACGAAATGGGCAGGGGTCAATTGGTTGGAGGGCCGATGCAGAGCGGGATACAACGTCATCACGTCACCGGAGGTCGTGGTACGGGGAAGCGTCCAACGGACCGTCGGTGGGTATCGTCGCGAGCTCCCGCACACTGGTGATTTCGAGATGTGGTTGCGCATTGCCGCAGTATCTGACATCGCCTATGTGCGCCGAGTCCCACAGGCGTTCTATCGCGTGCACCAGAAAAGCATGATGCGCACCGTGTATCGAGGAGGTTTATTTGACTTGCGCCAACGCAAAGACGCGTTCGACACCTTTTTCCAACATGACCAATACCTTGTCCCGATTGCCGATCGCTTGCGTGAGTTGGCTAACCGCGCTCTCGCGCGCGAAGCCCTGTGGGGCGCGTGTCGGGCGTACGACCGCAACCAGGTGGAGGCATTGCGCGCCGACGAATTGGTCGAGTTCGCCGTTGCGGCCTATCCCCAGGCAAACCTGCTACCAGAATACGCGGCACTCCGCCGCCGTCGACGCCTAGGCCCCATCGTGTGCAGCCGCACACAAGTGTTCGCTATACCGGCGTTGGTGCGGAGGGCGCGCGGTTGGGCGCTGAAGGAGCGGTGGAAACGGCAGGGAATATGACAATGACGATTGCTCAGCCTTGATGCAGCCAAAATGCCAAGTCCCCACACTGCGGCGTAGGTTATAGGTGCAGCTCCCGGCTGAGCGCCTGAGCGATCCGGGCTTGCTCATCCTCGGTCATCTGTGTGTAGATCGGTAGAAGGATTGAATGATCCTGTGCAAGCTCGGATTGGCGCAGGTTGTGACGTGGCTTTTCGCCCAAGTAAGGCGGCTCGCGGTGCGAGCACATGATGCCACGCCGCGTTGCAATCTCTTGGTCGAGAAGGGCCTGCATCACCGCTCTTTGATCGACCCGGTTCGGCAATCGCACGCAGTAGCTCTGCCAGTTGGAACGAGCCCATTCCGGCTCGACCGGCAAGCCCAGCCCTTCTATATCTCCCAGCAGCTCACCGTAGCGGGCAGCGAGGTCGCGACGGCGGGTCACAAGGCCGGGCAGCCGTTCAAGTTGTTTGCGGCCGACGGCGGCCTGCACGTCAGTCATCCGGTAGTTGAAGCCTATCACGAGATAGTCCTCAAAGATCACCTTCTGGGAGCCGTGCCGCACAGTATCGGGTACGCTCATACCATGTTGACGGAACAGCCTGAACTTGCCGTCGAACTCCGAATTGGACGTCGTCAGCATGCCCCCCTCGCCAGTGGTAATGACTTTGCGCGGATGGAAGGAAAAGCAAGCAATCTGTCCGTGGGGCTTGCCAATCCGCGCCCATTGTCCATTCATCCGGATCTGGCTGCCTGCGGCGCAGGCAGCGTCTTCGATCAGGGCGATGTCATGACGGCTTGCCACGGCCGTGAGGGCAGGCAGGTCGCAAGGCATCCCCATTTGATGGATCGCAAGAATGGCGCGCGTGCGACCGGTTATGGCTTCAGCCACCTGCTGCGGCTCGATATTGTAGGTCGCCGGATCGATATCGACGAAAACCGGCGTTGCGCCACAATATCGGATACTGTTGGCGGTTGCGATGAATGAATGGCTTGCCGTGATCACCTCATCGCCGGGCCCCACACCAACGGCCAGCAACGCGAGATGAAGCGCGGTCGTGCAATTCGAGACCGCGCAAGCATGGGGCGCACCCACCGAGCCGGCAAACTCCCGCTCAAAAGCGGCGACCTGTGGGCCCTGCGATACCCAACCCGACAATACTGCCTGGTGAGCTGCCTCGGCTTCGGCCTTCTCGAGGACCGGCATTGCGATGGGGATCACGAGGCGATGGCCTCTTGCTTGCTCGGCGCAACGAATAAATGCCGCTGGACCCGCCACCACTCTACTAGCTCGCGCAAACCCTCTTCGAGCGGAACACTGGCCTGAAAGCTCAGCAACCGCTCGGCTTTCACTGTCGAGGCGAGGCGGCGCGGCACGGGATTGACCGATCTCTCCGGCGCAAACTCCGGACTAAGCCCCTTTCGGTCCATAACCAATGTCAGCGACTGTGCCAACTGCGCGAGACTCGTTTCCGTACCGCTCGCAACGTTGAAGACTTCATCGCTGATATCAGCCTTGGCGCCCAAAATGTTGGCACGCGCAACATCGCGCACGTGCACGAAATCCATGGTTTGTCGGCCGTCTCCGAAAATGATCGGCGGCTGACCAGCCTCCAGGCGATCCATCCAGCGGATGAGCACCTCGGTGTATCGGCCGTGGATGTCCATGCGATTCCCATAGACATTGAAATATCGGAATGCGACGTAGTCGAGACCGTACATATCGTTGAACGTGCGAAGTAGGCCTTCATTGAATGCCTTCGCAGCCCCATAGAGAGTTCGATTGTTATATGGGTGTTGGCGCTCTGTTGTTGGGAACTCTTCGGCCATGCCGTAGACCGACGCTGACGACGCTGCAACAACCTTCTCGACCTCGCATTGCACGCAAAGCTCGAGCAAGTCGAAGGTCGACTGCACCATCACTTCCATCGCCAGTCGAGGCTCTGCCGCACAATGCGTGATCCGCAGCGCCGCTTGATGAAATACGATATCGGCGGCCTTCACCAACGACGCCATTAGCTGGCCGTCGCGAATATCGCCATGTACCAGGCGGACGGGACCATGGGCTATTGCGTGTACCAGGTTTTCTGGTCGGCCACGCACCATATTGTCGAGAGCGACAATTTCCGCGCAGTCTTCGTCGCAAAGCAGGTCTACGATATGCGAACCGATAAATCCCGCCCCTCCGGTCACCAGAACGCGTTTCCCTTTTAGATCAGCCACGAAACTCTCCTATCTGGTGGTGAAACTGTTTAGGCGGCCTCGACAAGTGATGCCTTTTCCAGCTCAAGAACGACCTTTGCCACTTGCTCTGGCCGAAGCTCAGCATAAATCGGCAGCGACAGAAACCGATCAGCAAGGGATTCCGTAATTGGAAAGTCACCTGGACCGTATCCCAGGTCCGAATACGCCTTCTGGAGGTGCACGGGAACGGGATAGTGGATGCCGGTCGCGACACCGGCCGCTTGGAGCGCCTTTTGGACTCTATCACGATGCGCAAGCGCGATGGCATACACGTGGTAAACGTGCCTGCAATCCGCCGTCGGCGCTGGTCGTTTGTAGTGGCTGCTCGCCAGCAGGCGATCATACTGGGACGCTACAGTCCTGCGCGCCTCGGTCCACGCCTCGATGTAGTCCATCTTCACCTTCAAGACGGCGCCTTGAATCCCGTCCATGCGATAATTGAAACCAGGTACGACATGGTTGTATTTCGATTCCTGCCCCCAGTCCCGCAGCAAGACTATCCGTCGCGCCAAGTCCGGATTATTAGTCACAGCTGCCCCCCCTTCGCCGTACGCACCAAGGTTCTTTCCAGGATAAAAACTAAAACAGCCGACATCACCCACGGAACCCGCGCGGCGGCCCTTATATTCAGCACCGTGCGACTGAGCCGCGTCTTCGATAACCACAAGTTCGTGGCGGCGAGCGATATCAATGATGAGATCCATGTCTGCCATAAGGCCATGCAGATGGACCGGCAAAATCGCCTTCGTCCTGGGCGTGATCGCGGCCTCGACCAAATTCGGATCCATTGTCCACGTGCGGGGGTCCACGTCGACAAAGACAGGCTTTGCACCGCAATAGAGGATTGCTGCCGTGGTCGCCACAAACGTCATGGAGACTGTGATTACCTCATCGCCAGGACCAACTCCCGCCGCAAGCAGCGCTAAGTGAAGCGCCGAGGTTCCGCTGTTGAGCGCTATGCAATGTTTGACATCGCAATAGGCTGCGAAACGATCCTCGAAAGCAGCTACTTCGGGGCCAAGGACAAATTGCGCGCTCTCGATGACACGAGATATTGCGGCATCGACCTCCGGCTTTATCTGCTGGTACTGAGCTCTTAAGTCGAGAAACGGTATCACGGGTCTATTCCTTCGATGGGTGATCCATGCGGTTCCTGAGATCTGGCCGCCAGCTCAAACAGCTCAATGATCCCGTAGCGTGGACGAAAGCGAGCCCTCTTGGACGCCGGGGACGTATTCTCGGCTTGACCGAAAGCGCGTTCATGCCTCCAACATCTTCCATGCACCCTCCTCCCCTTACCCAATCAGTCCGCTTGGCCCCAGCACGCAATCCTAGATTGCATAAACGGATATTACCACCCTGAAATCGTGGAACATCCAAACCCTAAGTAAGCTAATGTAAAGTTGCAACGCAATAAACCGAAAAAGTCAGTTATGATTAGTGATTACGGCCTAGCGGCGGGCGCTACCCTGGTGGGCCCGTGCGGCGCCGACGACTGACGATCAAGCGCGCGCTTAGTAGCTCCCATCGCCGACGACTCGAGCCGGTACCCCGGCCACAGTCGCATACGGCGGGACATCTCGCGTAACCACAGCCCCCGCACCGATCGTTGCACCCTCGCCGATTTTTATCCCACATAAGATCGTCGCGTTTGACCCAATGGATGCCCTCCGACAAACAAGTGTAGGTTCCACCTTCCAGTCAGTTGGCCCTTGTGGCTTGCCGTCGTCTGTAGTCGCTCTTGGGAATTTGTCGTTGATGAACATCACACCATGTCCAACAAAAACTTCGTCCTCAATTGTGACGCCCTCGCAGATAAAGGAGTGAGACGATATTTTACAACGTGATCCGATCTTAGCACCAACCTGAATCTCGACAAATGTGCCGATCCGCGTTTCATCGCCAATGGCGCAGTCATAGAGATTGACCAGGTCGGGATGATGGATCTTGACATCCTTACCAAGCTGAACGCCTTTACCAACCGGCATTCCATTTTCTCCTCTTCAGTAACCGTCAAATTGGCGGGTTTCGCCAAATTACATTTCCCAACCGAATCCCGTCGACTTCTCATCTAGGGCAACTTCTCGCCGGGGCGGATGCCTTTCCTTAGCCAAGAAATGGAAATCTCGGCGCGACCAAAGCCATGCCCCTTGCCGCCAAACGTATCTGGGCCAACAGTGGATGTTTGGTAATGACTACCCCTCCCCACCACCCCACCACTGCAGACACACCCGGCAGGACCAGCTCGGACACCGGCCCAGCCCCAGCGAGTTCGCTGATCACGACGCCTCCGAGAATACCCGCGGTACTGCACCCTGTAACAATCCCGCTTTTAATCGTCGCACGAATTAGATCCATAGGACTTATTGCGAGGCGTCGGCTAACGAAATACATCGCGACAACGGCTTGAAACGGCAGCGTTAAAAGCGCCGAGACAGCAACGACTTGCAGGCCGAAAAATGAAGCCACAAAAATTACAAGCAGCGACGGTGGGAGCGAGATCAACGATGAGATAAAAGTATCGCGGACCCGCCCGACCGCAACCAGAACTGGATACGTCAGGGAGGCAGCAAAGAGGGAAAGAGATGCGATGCACAGCACGCGAATAAGCGGAACGATCTCAATCCAGGTTGAGCCCAACCAGAGCCAAACAACGGGCTCCGCCACTAGCGCCAGAAAGATCAAGAACGGCCAATGCACAACGGCGATTAACTCAATCGCGCTGAGATAGACTTGTCGCAAGTCCCCTCCGGCCCTTGTATGAGCAAAGATGGCCGGCATTACAACAGGGCTTATAACTTGAAGGACCACCCTATCAAACACTTGCGTCACATTAGTAGCGCGGTTGTAAAGACCAACCGCAGCAAAGCCTAAGGTGCGTCCGAGAATGAGTTGTGGCCCGAGATTATATAAGACGTTGATGACCACAACGCTGCTTGAATAGGCTCCAAAGTGTATCACTTCCCGGTAACCTGCAAACGAGAGACGGAAAATTCGTAAATCTCGCCGATACCGGACCAACATAGCCACTATAGCAGCATTGCCTACGATCGTGCCCAGGACGGGCGCCATAAAGCTGTAATGCAGGACAGCGAGTGCAATGGAGATCACGGCAGTGATGAAGTTGCCCGCGAGGTTGCAACGAGCAAGCATACCAAATGCCATGTCGCGACGGAGTAGCGCCGAAAGCGTGAGTGAGAAGGGTGAAAGGAAGAAATTCAGCGCAGAGACCGTAAGTCCAACTCTAAGTCCTTCTTGTGAGAAAAACCAAGCTATCGCGTCCCGAAGTGCGAAAAGGGTGACAGCAAGCAGAACTGACATGCAGAGAATTATAGTAAAGGCAGTTCTAATGTTTTGTTCTGATAATGACGGTTTTTGAATCAGGTAATTGGCACCCCCAAATTCCTGGAAGGATGCGGCAATGACCGCAGTGAGAGCGTTGATGACCGCGTATATCCCAAATTCCTCCGGCGTTAGCAGGCGCGAAAGAAATGCTGTCGAGACCACGAAAAAGAGCAAGCTCCCATAACGCTCGATTGCCGAGAAGAAAATTGAGCGGTGGATCACATTCATAAACATTTTGCAGTTTGCAGTGGGTAAAGTTCTTTAAAAAGAGTGAGACTCTTACGGTCGTGACTGGTTGACAGCCGCGCGGACACTCGCTCCGTTTTGGATTCGGACATAACCGACACGTGAGCATTTCATTGATGGGGCCAATTGTTCGACGACATTAAAGAAGAGATTGAACATATCTCTCTCGTCTCACGAATTTCTACCGGCACTCTTCATAGATTTTTGTTCCTTCCGCCAGCCGATGACTCTCGCTGGCACGCCAGCGACCTTTGCAAATTCTGGTACGTCCCGCGTTACAACTGCGCCCGCACCTACAATGGCGGCATGGCCGACCGTTATTCCCGGCAAAATGATAGCGTTCACGCCAATATCAGCGCAGGAGCCGATACGGACCGGAGCAATTTGCAAATCCGTTTGAATAAGTGGGATATCCGCGGGCAAACCTGTATGCTCGGAACCTAACACCTTTGCTCCAGGTCCCCAGCCTACATGATCCCCGATGACTAAGTCACGGGCATCGAAATAGCTTTGCGGACCGATCCAAACTCCTGCGCCGATCACACATCGACCATCGAAGCGGCCTTGAATGATGGTCTGCTCGCCGATGAACACACGATCGCCGATCTCGAACGTCTCCGGGTGGATTACGCTGACGCTTCTTTGGATAGCTACTCCTGAACCAAGTTTCTTGACGAGCGCCCGAAAGCAGATGCGCCTCATAAGCACGTCGATATAGCCGGCGCCACTCGAATATTGCGTGAAAGCCTCCAGCAGTTGTTCGCTGTTAAGGCGTCCTCGAAGATCCACGGCCAGATCCAACTCGAATTGCGGATCGGGTGCGGCCTCGCGGACGCCGTGGACGGCCTTGACCGTCCGAGCACCACTCTTTTCACGCCGTGTGATAGGGGAAGGGGTTCGATCAGCAGCACCGGATGTCATGGCACTCTCTCTCCGATTCTTTTCTTGTCCTTCAAACGAACCGGATTGCCTTGGGCCGCGATGGAACGGGAAGCTGCTTCCAAAATTTCAACAACCTGCAGACCGCTCATTCCATTAGAGATGGGAGACGCACCAGTGCGAAGACAGTCAATAAAATGCTCCGCTTCCGTTTGCAGCGCTTCCTTGGCAGGAAGGTGGGGCGCCCACATATCACCAGCACGGTACCCGATTCTAAGCTGGTGATCGCTTTCCTCCCCACCTTTTACCGTAATTCCCTTATCGTACACCTTGATCTTCTCGGTTGCTTCCAAATCATCGTACACGATCATCTTGCGGCTACCGCCAATAAAGGTTTGACGAATCTTCACTGGTGATAGCCAATTGACGCTGACATGGGCAATACAACTGCTCTGAAAGAACAAGGTGATATGGGCCATGTTCTCCGGGGTTCCGGCAACATGGCTTGTGCCCGTTGCCGAAACCGCTACTGGGCCTTCATTGAGGATATACCGGATGATCGATATGTCGTGAACGGCCAAATCCCAGATGACATTCACATCGCTTTGGAACAGACCCAAGCTGGCGCGAATGCCGTTGTAATAGTAAATGTCCCCAAGGGCTCCTTCCACGATCAGTTCACGAATTTTCTGCACCGCCGGAGTATAAAGAAACGTATGGTCCACCATTAGAATGAGTTTTCGTCGTTCCGCTTCCACAATCAGATGATGCGCCTGCTCCGCAGTCTGGGCTAGCGGCTTCTCAAGAAAAACATTCTTCCCCGCTTTGAGTGCGGCTAACGCCAAATCATAGTGGCTATGTACAGGTGTAGCGATCGCAATGGCGTCAATCCGGCTATCTTTCAGCAGGTCGCGAAACTCCGCCGTTGTCACGATTCCCGGATAGCGGCGTCTGGCCAGTGACAACTTGTCTGGATCCAAGTCGCTGACGGCAATAACCTGCGCACCCTCGGTACTGGCGAAATTGCGTACCAGATTCGGGCCCCAATAGCCGTACCCTACCACTGCAACGCCCACCGACCCATGCCACATCACATTCCCCTTGCTGTACAAACGGTTAAGTCCCGGGCTCAATTTCCATACACGAGTTGGGGCGTAAATGAAATATTGACGTGTAATAAGGTTACCACACTTAGCCGCTCACAATTACTTTGATATCGGCCGCATTACCTAATAATTCTTTCGTCGATCTTACAGACGACGGCTCCATTTGACAATTATACTTGCGTTCGATCTAATGTAATCTTACAGTTTGCTGTCGGCACGATCCTTTCTCGGAAAGGGCACCCACTCAAGTCTTGAAAAGACTGTTGTCGAAAATCGTTTGACGCTATACTTAAGCTGTCCGTCCGTGTGGCGTGATGGTTTGGCCAAATTGGGGGAAATGGACGAGCGAATGCAGTCAACGCGGCCATTGATCTCCGTCATCATACCCCATCTCAACCAGCCAGAGGGCCTCAAAGCTTGCCTCGATAGCCTTAACTCTCAAAGCTTGGAACGTGCGCGCTTTGAGGTTATTGTTGTGGACAACGGCTCGAGGACTGTTCCCGAGGACTTGGTCACCTGTCACTCCGGAACACGGTTGCTCCATGAGTCGACGCCCGGTCCTGGCCCTGCCCGCAATCGCGGAATTCAAGCTGCAAGCGGCAATATATTCGCGTTCATAGATGCCGACTGTCGTGCGCATCCCGACTGGCTTCGAAGCGCGCTCAATGTTCTCCGTTCCTCGCCAGAACGCACCCTTCTTGGTGGTGATGTTCGGATCTGGCGAGATAACAACAACTCTTTCACAGCGATCGAGGCCTATGAAAGCGTCTTTGCATATCGTTTCAAACGATATATTGAGCGCCAAGGTTTCTCCGGAACTGGCAACCTAGTCGTGCGCCGCGCAGACTTCGAAACAATTGGCCCATTTGCGGGAATTCAGATTGCGGAGGACATTGAATGGGGACAGCGTGCTCGCGCTGTCGGGTGTACGTTCCGCTACGTTCCAGAAATGATCGTTTTTCATCCAGCGCGGCAGTCCCTGCAGGAACTATACGTCAAATGGGATCGCCATATTCAGCATTTCCTTAATATGGCACGCGAAAAGCCTGGGTGGAGAATTCGCTGGATCGCTCGTGCACTCGCCGTTCTCGTTTCACCTATTGTAGATGTTGCCAAGGTCTTCACGAGCGACCGGATCCAAGGTGGATCGGCGCGTATCAAGGCGTCGTCGGTCCTGGTTGCCATACGCACCCACCGTACTCGAAAAATGCTGAGTCTAATGCGCGCAAGCAAGGGAGTTGTTTGGAACCGGGACGAGGAGCATAGCTAACTCCGGTAAGCTTGGATACCCTATAGAGCAGAATTCGGGCCTGTTTCCCATTAATGTCAGTTAGCACAAATCCGTGCGTCTGCGAGATTTCTCGGTTGGGTTAGGGCCTCGCTGAAAAACTGGTTGTGGGTCAACTGTGGGAGATCAGAACGATGACCGAACGACCAAAGAATCCATCCCAATTCGTAACTTCGGCACTCCAGCCGCAGCCTTATGTCTGCGGGATCGATCAACCGTGCTGAATACCCTAAAAACGCGTTGCGAACAGCACGAATCATCCTCAATTTTTTGGTATGCAATTCGCGCTTCCGGGCATGCGAGCGAATGGTCATCTGCAATTGAGGTATGAGCATCGGTCTGGACAACTGATTGTGACCAAGCATCCAATTGAAACCTTTTATCAACGCATCTCGTGCCCCAGGGACATTGTGATGCTCGGCCCACTCCAGGAAGGCTGGTGCCATTCCACACTGATGGACCGAGTAAACTTCGTAAAAATCGAGAATTAAGCCGTTTTGTGCATCGAAGAACCAGGGCCATTCACCTCTAGGACCTTGCAGGTCGATCAACTTGCGAGTACAGGCGTTTGCGATCTCAATGGCCCGACAATTGTTCGCAAACTCACCATAAGAATAACAGGCAAGAGTCAGATATGTCTGGCTTGCAAATGATGCGAATCGTCGGCGCAATCCGAAAGGTGCGTCAAAAAATAGTCCGGCTGTGCCGTGGTAGTGCTGAATGAGAAAGGCGAAGAGTTCGTCTGCGAACAACTTCCACTGCTTTGGATCAATCCGGGCCTGAGCCACAACACCCGTCAGTATCATTCCAAGATCTTGAGCACGAAAGGTCTGCCAATTTCTCTTTTTAGATAGAACATCCTTGAGGTAGCGCTCAACATCAATAGGGATTTCCAGCTTCAACTCTGCGGCCGCCCACAATGCCATACCAAACGCGTATTTTTCCACGGGCAGCCGCAGCAGTTGTTGAACATTACGGTGGAAAGTCCCTGAGACATCGATGCTATCGGGAAGCCGCCGCACCCGCGCGCAGCCGAGAAGCACATTGAGGGTATAGAACACATCGCTCTGCGCCAAGGACTCATTGGGTGGATCTCGGCCATCCAAATGATAGATATGCGACCAGCGACCGTGCTCCGGAAGCCAGCACTTATGGAGGCCCTTGAGGGCATAATTCACCAGGGGCGAATTTTGGTTGTTATTCATTGAAATTTCTCAGCGCTGCACCCGGATGATTGGACAGCCGAAAGTGTCAACGGCGCCTCACACGTCGCTTCGTGCATAGTAAAAAGAATTAGCAAAGTGCAGCTGACCTTCCACACGTTCAAAGACGACGAAAAGACTATATCACGGTTCGCGTATGCTTTCATCGAGGCCCCGAAGCAGCGGATAAAGGAAATAGGAGATCACACTGCGATGTCCGGCCTTCATTTCAGCTGTGACTGTCATTCCAGGTATCATTTGGAACTGTTCCGGTAAGTGCCGCAGACGCGTATCGGTCATATCCACTAGGACGCGATAGTAAGGGGGCGTCGAACGACGTGGCGCATCGGCCTTTGCCTCAGGTGCAAACGAGTCTTGGCTGACAATCCGGACCACCCCCAATCCTGTTCCGTGCTTCTGGAAGGGAAAAGCGTCGAACTTCAGCCGCACCTGCTGCCCGACCGCAACCTCGCCGATGTCCTTGGCATCGACGTTGACCTCGGCCTGCAAGGCTGCGTCCCGCCGGACCAGCACAAAGAGAGTCTCTGCCTCACGGACCACAGAACCGACAGAACGATTGCCGATTTCGAGCACCACCGAGTCGACCGGGGCAGTCAAGACGATCAATTGCCGGCGGAGCTCGGCTTTCTTCAGGTCTTCCGCGGCGCTATTACGCTTCGCCAATGTGTCGACGAGGTCTTGATAGGCGGTGCGGTGGAAATCCTCGATGAAGACTTGCCGCTCCGCCCGGACCTTGTCCACGCGATGCAGGAGGTCGGCTTCACTTCCGCGAACGCGGGAAAGATTGTCCTCGACCTCTAGGCGCGCATCACGGGACAGTAGCAAGTTGAGCTGAGATCCCAGTTCCCTGTCCGCCAGCGTTTGGCGAATACGCTCGATTGAGTTCAAAGCCTCGAGCCGCTGAACCAAGACCGCCTCTTCGTCGTGGCTTGTCTGGAGGTTGGCCTGCGCGCTGGCGATCTGTGCATCGTAATTGTGCAGCGACACCTCATAATATGCCTTACGCTGAGTGAACAGCCTTGCCTGTAGCGCAGCATCTGCATTCGCTGGATCTGTCGCCGTGAATTCAAGACCATTCAACTCGGCGTCGAGACGTTTGCTCGCCGCATCCAATGCCGCGAACCTCGTCTGCAGCTGATCCACGTCGGCTTGTGAAAAAGTCGGGTCGAGCGTGGCGAGCGCTTGGCCCCCGCGAACTATATCTCCAACCTTTACATTAATTTCGCGAATGACTGAGGTTTCAAGAGGCTGCACAACAAGGTTTGAACTGGTAGTAATCAGCTTGCCTTGTGCCGTTACAATCGAGTCCACGCTCGAAAATGACGCCCAAGTCACCGCTGCTACGATGAGGGCGACGACGAAATAGAGCGTGATGCGCGTCATAAGAGGCGGTGCGCGCTCTTCGACCTCAAGCGCGTCGGACTGAAATTCCGCGACTATCGGCAGCTTGGCCAGCCCAACGACCTTGAGTTGGCCTCGCCGCGCTTCGTCGCCGCTGGCCGCAGAGGATTGCAAAGTAGCGCGGGTCATGCGATCTGCCTTGTCTGCTGGTTCCACAGATGTCGATAGGGCGTGCAGCGCGACAGCAGCTGATCGTGGAGACCGATGTCGGCGATCCGGCCGCGTTCGATCATAAGAATCGCATTAGCGTCGGCCAGCATCGATAGTCGGTGCGAGACTATGATTACCGTGCGGCCATGCGCAATGCGCCGGAGATTCCGGCGGATGATTGCCTCGCTTTCGGAATCGAGGGCGCTCGTTGCCTCGTCAAAGATCAGGAGGCGTGGGTTGGTAATGAGCGCCCGGGCAATTGCCAGTCGCTGTTTCTGGCCGCCGGACAGGTTTTCCGCATTCTCCTCAAGCATCGTATCGAAGCCGCGCGGCAGACGCTCTATGAACTCGTCGGCGCCGGCAAGGCGGGCCGCTTGGGCCACCTCTTCAAAGCTTGCGTCGGGTTTAACACAGGCGATGTTCTCACGGACCGTCCCGCGAAACAAAAAATTCTCTTGCAACACCAGTCCGATACTCTTGCGCAGATGGACAAGGTCAAGCTCCCGAGCGTCAAATCCATCGATGCGCAGTAGCCCCTGTTGGATTGGATAAAGACCCGAGATGAGCCGGGTAAGGGTCGTCTTGCCTGAACCACTTCGTCCGACGATGCCGAACACACTTCCCGCGTGGATCGTGAACGAAACGTCATCGAGTGCTGGCGGCCCCTCGGCCCCGTAGCGGAAAGACACGTTCTCGAACTCGATTTCTCCGCTCAGGTCCGGTCGCAGCCCATCTTGTTTGGCCTCGCGCTCTGGCTTCCGGTTCATAACCTCGCCCAGCATTCGGACCGCTAGGGCGACCTCTTGATATTCGTGCACCATCGTGACCATCTGCACAATCGGCCCCGACACGCGGCCGGCGAGCATATTGAAGGCCACGAGTGCGCCGATGGTCATTTCACCATTGAAGACATCCAGCGCGCCAAAACCGATAATGGCGACGCTCATCAGCTTTTCGAGGAACCCAGTCACGGACTGGGCGACCGCCGATATCCTTTCGACGCTGAAGCGCATCGAAACCGATTGCGCAGAGCGATCATCCCAGACTCGGCTTTGCAGCGGTTCCATGGCCAGCGATTTGACCGTCCGCATTCCGTGTACCGTCTCGACAAGGAGAGCCTGACGTTCGCCTTCGGCCTGGTAAAGACTGTAAAGGCGACGCCGAAACGGCCCGACGAGCACGGTAATCACGATCCCGATCAGCCCCGTAAAGGCGAGCACGATAAATGTCAGCTTCACGCTATAGAGGGCGAGGACGGGAACAAAGACCAGTAGTGATACAGCATCCAGCATTGTCAAAAAAAGCCGACCGGTCAAGAATTCCCGAACGCGGGCAGCTTGTTGCATATGCTTGACGAGCACTCCAGCCGACATGTGCTCGAAGAAGCTGATTGGCAGACTGAGAAGGTGACCGAACGTCTTCGTTGCGACGCGAATGTCGACCTTGTTTGTCGCATAGAGCAGCAGGTACCGCCGCAAGAAGTTGAAGACTGCGTCAAATCCGAGAGCGATCGCCACCCCGACGGCCAGTACATAGAGCGTCGTAAAGCTCTCGTGAACGAGGACTTTGTCGATCACAAGCTGAAAGAAGATCGGGACGACTAGGCCGAGAGCGTAAAGCAGTATGGCAGCCACGGCCACGTCGGCAAAGATTCGCTTCTCGCGGAGCAGTTCGGGGATGAACCAACGAAATCCGAATGGCCTTGGCGAGCCGGCCAACCCGCGACTCCGCTTCAGCAACATGACATCACCGCGCCAATTGGCGCAGAACCTTTCTTGGGTGACTACCAGCAGTTCCGGCCGTTCCGCAAGCGGGTCAAAAATACTGACTGCGTCGACGCCCGTTGTATCTTTGCACGCAGCAGCCACAATGACCCAGTTGCCATTGGCAAGCTGGGCTAACGCCGGATAGGCCTCACCTAGCCGAAGCAACGCATCCCAAGTCAGCCGCGTACTGCGCGCGCGCAGCCCCGCCTCCTTGGCCATGCGGAGCAACAGTACCTGCGAAATCGCGGCCTTGCCGACGGCATAAGTATGGAGCAGGCGATCGACCGACAGATCGAGACCGTGATGACCAGCAACGATCACTAGGCATTGGAGTGCCGTCTGTGGTTGTTGCGGGGATACGGACTCTATCGGATGCAACATTGGTAGTTACGAGACCGGCCTCGGCGCGGCTCAGCGGAAATTCGCCGAGGAATTCGGCGGCCGCGGTTTGTCCGTTACCGCTGGAGAAACGCGCTCGTCACTACCGGAGGGCGTGTTCGGAGTACCGGTCACCGCCCTCGGCTGGTTGCGCTTAACCACTCCGGCATCCACCAACCCCTGAAGCGCCTTTTGCATGACTTCCACTGAATTGGCGAACGCCTCGACGGAGAAGATCAGTCGCTGCCGGAAGACTGCTTTGGGATTGTTGTTCGCGTCGCGTTCAGTTGGCGAGAGGCTGACCAAGTCGACACGCACAATCGTACCGTTGACCGTGATCTCGTCGACTCCGTCCGTGTAGACTTCGGAGTGCATTGTCTTCCTATGCGGCTAACTGGGGTTTGAAGAGGACATCGACGCCGTAGCTGGTTGCATTACCGCTGTTTGCCGGAAAGAGGCTAGAGCTTCCATAAGCATATACACCGTTGCCGCCACTCGTCGAGTTGGATGGGGCCGTAAGTGGACCGTTGGTTAATGCATTAGCGAATAAATTGGGATCAGCCGAATAATCCCCGTTCGTGTGGTAGGACGCGACATAGGTAGTCCCTGCGGTGACTGGCACTGGATTGGCAAAGTTGACCTGCTGCCAGCCGCTGGCGGTCTCGTTGGTGAACGTGGCGGTCGCGAGCAAGCTGCCCGTGGCCGTCCATAGATCGGCGACATGGGTACCCGTGTTCTGCGGGCTCTTGTAGAACCGCATCCCGGTGATTTGCCCATTCACAGACGCGTCGAACTTAAGGCCAAGCTCCACAGAATTGGAATCGTTCACTGTTACAATGCTCGGCGTCGAAGTAGGAGTGAACAGGCTGGCAACCGACGGGTCATTGACTAATAGCGCCACGTTGGCCGACGCGGCGCCCTGGCCGTCCGTGATCGAATAGGTAAAGGAGGCGGTTCCGGTGTAGCCGGTGGTCGGCACAAAGCTGACGGTCTGCGTGCTCGCGTTGTAAGTGACCGTTCCGTTGCTTGGATTGCTGACGCCCGTGATCGACAGCGGAAGTCCGTTGGGATCCGTGTCGTTGGCGAGTAGCGCCGAAGCTGGAATTGAATCGGTGGTGTTTATAGTCGCAACAAACCCGCTGTCATTGTTGGCCACCGGCGGGAGAGGCGTAACCGTGAGCGCGACATTGGCCGAGGCGGTGCCGGCTTGGCCGTCGGTGATGGTGTAGGTGAAGCCAGCTGGCCCAGTGTAGCCGGTGGTCGGCACAAAGCTGACGGTCTGGGTGCTGGAGTTATAGCTGACGGTTCCGTTGCTCGGATTGCTCACCCCCGAGATCGACAGCGGAAGTCCGTTCGGGTCCGTGTCGTTGGCGAGTAGCGCCGAAGCCGGAATCGACACCGCGGTGCTTTCCAGAACGGCAAAACCGCTGTCGTTGTTAGCCACCGGCGGCTGCAGCGCGGGTCCTTCGAAAACAGCATCAACCCAGTAGTTGGCGGCATTATTGGTGTTGGTTGGAAAGAGGTCGCCAGCTCCATAGGCATAGACGCCGTCACCGCCGCTCGAGCTGCTGGCGAGCGCCGTCAGTGACCCGCTGGCATGCGCGGTAGCGAAGTAATTGAGGTCCGCCGAGTAGTTGCCGACGCTGGTATGGTAGGAAGCAACATACGTCGTTCCCGCGGTGATGGATACCGGGCTGGCAAAGTTGACCTGCTGCCAGCCGCTCGCGCTCTCGTTGGTGAAGCTGGCGGTCGCCAGCAAGGTGCCCGTGGCCGTCCATAGATCCGCGACATGGGTGCCCGTGTTCTGCGGGCCCTTGTAGAAACGGATTCCCGTGATGGTACCGCTCGTAAGGGCCTGGAACTTGACGCCAAGCTCTACTGCATTGTGATCGCTCACCGTCACAATGGCTGGCGTATCGCTGGTGGCGAACAATGTCTGCGCCGTTGCCGGGTTGTTGACGGTGATCGAGACGCCAGCCGAAGCAGTGCCGCCCAGCCCGTCGGTGATTGAGTAGGTGAAGCTGGCGGTCCCGGCGGTCGACGGCACAAAGGTAACCGTCTGCGTGCTGGAGTTGTACGTAACCGTGCCGTCGATCGGATTGCTCACCCCGACGAGCGATAGCGGAAGCCCGTTGGGGTCCGTGTCGTTGGCGAGCAGCGCCGAAGCCGGGATCGAAAGCGCGGTGTTCTCGGTCGCGACAAACCCGCTGACATTGTTGGCCGTCGGGCTGTTGACACCGTCGTTAAAGACTACGTCAACCCAGTAGTTGTCGCCTTGGGGAGCGATGTTGGTCGGGAAGCCGTTGCCCGAAGCATAGGTGAACACGCCATTAAGGCTCGTACCAGTGGCTGACAGGGATCCGTTGGTTGGCCCACCTTGGATGGTGTCAAAAAAGTAAGGTGTGTCGGAATACTCCCCGACATTCGTATGGTAGGAGGCGATGTAGGTAGTACCCGGCGTAATGTTGACTGGTGTCGAAAAGTTGACCTGCTGCCAGCCGCTTGCGGTCTCATTGGTAAAGGTGGCCGTGGCCAGCAGAGTGCCCGTGGCGCTCCACAGGTTTCCCGTATGAGTCCCAGTATTCAGCGGGCCTTTGTAGAATCGAATTCCAGTGATCTCACCCTTGGTCGCAGATTGGAATTTAAAGCCCACCTCCACCGAACTTGTGTCATTCACGTCTGCCGTGGCTGGGGTGGCGCCCGGACTAAATAGGGTCAGAGCGGTGGACGGTGAAACCGTATATGAGACACCCGCCCCAGGCGTCCCGAGATTAATGCTGTCGTCGACGGCTTTGGACTGGATTGTGTATGTTCCAGGCGCCCCCGCCGTAAACGTATACGTCCAGTTCACACTCGCGCCTACCGGGCTACTCGCCGGGTGCCAAGTCGCGCCACCGTCTGATGAAACAAGCACACCGGCAACCAAACCACCAACATCGCTGGCGGTACCGGTCACCGTGACTGACCGCCCCTCAACAACGGTAGTTGCGGAAACGGCCGAGATAGCGGCCGTAGGAGGTGTGTGATCCGTCGACTGACTCGCAAGCATAAGGGTCGCCTGCAAAGTCCCCGGCTGGACCCCCATGTCTGCGAACAGGTTCACCATCGCCTGCTGAACATTCGGATCCGAAGGGGTGCCAAAGTTGGTATGGTCCGCGGATAGGCCCCATGACCAATCAATTGACCCGGCCCCAAAAACGAGAGCTCCACTAGTTGGATCGCGATATTCCACCAGGTTATGGGTGGCAGTCCCAGCCCCGAACGTAGTGCCATAGTCAAGTTGATCTTGGGTGGTCACCTGGAGCGTTGTGGAGGAAAGATCAACAAGGCTGACCGGGCGGAAGCCGTTGTCCGGAGATGAGTCCCATTCGATGCCAAGGAGCCCCGGCGTAAGAGATGCCGTCTGGCCGGCGGGCGTATTGGCGATGGCGCTGTTACGCCAAAATCGCAGCTGGGTCATACTGGAAGGGATAGTGATCGTGTCATTGCGCACTGCGTTGACTTGCATCACTGTGCCAGTCAGCTCGTTCGCCGGCAGGGCTGGACCAAAACGCGGATCTGAAAAGTTGTCGGTCGCAGTCCCAGTCGGATCGATCAGAGCGTTCGCGTGAGTATCCTTGTAGCTGACGAGCGTACGGTTGGCCGATGCGCTACCATCGATGCTTGGCTCAAAGCGGGTTTTCCAGAAGATCTCATTGCCGGACAAGAAGGTGAGATTGACGCCAGCATCTGCCGCCGCCTGAACGTTGGCGCGCTGCGCAGTGGTCCAGTACTCGTCATGCCCAGCATCCATGAAAATTTTATGGTTGAGCAACAACGCTCCGTTTGTCGCCGTATCGACACCCGAAATATAAGAGACGTCGTATCCGTTCTGCTCCATCCACTGGATCGCCGGATACTCAGTGCCCATCAAAGAACTGTACACGTTGGCATCAGTACCAATGCCATCTTGCGTCACGATCGGTCGATTATAGCTGACCGCATAAGCCGAGCCACCGAAGCCCGGACCGTTGCCGCCATATAGATTTGATCCGCCCCAGCCATTGTAGGCTTGCCAAGTCTGATCAGACGTCTGGTACACGATATCGCTGTGCGAACCGTCATTGCGTACGATGAATGGGATCTGGAACACCTGCGAGCCGTCGACCACATTTGCAACGTAAATGCCAGACGTGGCGTTAGCCGGGATCGCCCAAGCGTCCGTAACCTGCCAATTCCCCGCATCGACTAGACCGGTTGTCGGGTCAACGAGAGCGGCCGGCTGGACGATGGTACCCGACTGGTGGTTTATACTGGTGACGAGGGTGGCACCGTCGCCGCCGTAATAGCCCAACCGATAGATGTTGATCTGGTAGTTCGCGTTGCCCGTTTGGTTGTTGATCTTGAAATCGACCGTCCCGCCAACATTCGTGCTCATGCTGGTAGTAAAGCCCTGGATGGTCATGGAGTCGGCGCCGGGGGCAACCTGCCACACGCTCTCAGGAGTCCCGGGTTTCTCGTTCTCCAGTACGATAGCGTTCGGGCCGGTCGCCAACGTGACGCTACCGTTGGTGCTGTGCGCCGCCGGATCGGACACGCTATAGGTAAAGGTCGAACTCTGACCCGTGCTGTCCTGCGTCGGCTTGAACATAAGTCCAGTTAGTTGTGCGACGGTCAGGCTCTCTCCTACTGTTACTGGTGACGTCCCATTCGCCAGTAGCACCGTTCCATCCGTTGGCAGCCCGGTCACTGTCACATTCAGCGCTGACGCGGCGAAGCTCGCGTCGTTTGGCGCCACAATGCCAATCGGCGTCACCCCGCTATTCTCCGCCACGGTCAGCGAGGTCGGGGTTGTCACCAGAGGCGTGTTGCTCGGACCAATCCGTAGCGTCGCACTACCCGACGTCGTCGCTCCCGTCGGGTCCGAAACCCCGTAAGTGAAATTCGAGCTCTGAGCGAAGACTCCCGACGTTGGCACAAACTCGAGTCCGGTTAACTGCGCCACTGTCAAGCTTTGGCCCGTGCTCACCGGCGTGATTCCGTTTGACAGGACCACAGTCCCGTCCGTCGGCAGCCCGGTCACGCTCACGCTCAGAGCGGATGGGGCGAAACTCGCGTCGGTCGGCGATTGGATGCCGATCGGCGTCGCCCCGCTGTTCTCGGCGACGGTTAGCAGCTGCGTCGAGGTGGTCGGCGGTGTGTCGGGGCCAACCTCGAGCATCGCGGTGCCACTGGAGCTCTTACCCGCGGGGTCGGACACGCTGTAGGTCAAGTCCGATACAGTAAAGCCGGACCCCAGGGCCGTCGGGGCAAACTCAAGCCCAGTCAACTGCGCGACGGTCAGCGTCTCGCCCACCGTAACCGGAGTCGTTCCATCCGACAGCAGCACTGTCCCATTTGTCGGCAGTCCCGTCACCTTTACGGTTAGCTGCGAGGAGGCGAAATTGGCATCGCTGGGCGCCTGGATACTAATCGACGTTGCCCCGTCCCTTTGGGGTACGGTCAACGAGCTCCAGCCAGTCACCACTGGAGTGGTGCTGGGACCGATCGCCAGCGTGGCAGTGGCGCTGGCAGTATTTCCTGCAGGATCGGAAACAGTAAAGGCGAAGCTAGAGCTCGCGCCGAAACTGTTGAGCGTTGGCCTGAATTTCAGCCCAATCAGTTGCGCTACCGTCAATGTCGCACCCACGCTCACTGGGGTAACGCCATCTGAAAGCAACAGCGTCCCGTCTGAAGGCAACCCTGTGACGGTCACCGTCAACGCTGAGGAGGCAAAGCTAACGTCTGTGGGGGCCACAATTCCAATGGCCGTGGCCAAACTGTTTTCTGCTACCGTCAATGATGCCGAGCTCGCCGTCAGATTGGGCATGCGATCACCATAATGTGTTGCAGAATTTAGCGCCTCGCAGCGATGCTACCGCAATTTAGCGACTGCCGTCAAAGTGTATTATCCAATTGCTAAGCATATAATATATCAGCCAAATTAACCCTTTCGACTAAATTTCAGTTGGCGATTGCTTTGCGGCGGATGCTACTAGAGGTTGAGGCGGCACGCTCCACCATGCTAAATGGTTGCCCAGAGGAGCCCTTAAATTTCACGTGAGCCGAAGCAAATCGCTGAGGAATCAGGGATGGCGCGCTTGGACGTCAGTGTCGGCGGTATTTTGCAAAGGTGGCAACGCGAAAGCCATAATAGTACGGCCCACCGCAACTGCCACATATTGGCGCCCTCCTAACGCATACGTCACAGGAGCGGCCGAAACCCAGCCGCCAGCCTCAAAATGCCAAAGTTCCTTGCCCGTCTCAGCGTCCAGAGCGAAAAGTGTCTCGTTGTCCCCCCCGAAAACGAGTCGGCCTGCTGTGCTCATTAGACCGCCTGGCGTGTGGGCTTTCCGCGGTGGCCGAACATACTGCCAGCGCACTCGGCCAGTCGCTACTTCCAACGCCTTCACTGCGACAATCATGTCCTCGTCATTATTAGCGATATCCCACCCAGCGAGGGTCTCCCCGCCCACTTCCACGGGGTGATCGGGCGATGCGAAAAATATACCTCCGTGATCCAACGTAGGTACATAGATCAAATCGAGATCAGAATCGTATGTTGGTGGCCACCAGTTAGTCCCACCATCGACGCCCGGATACACAAGCGCGCCTTCGCGGGTGGGCAAAGATTGCGGTCGAACGCGCGGGCGGCCACTTGCATCAATGCCGTCTGCCCAGGTCTGCCTGACGAAGGGGGTGCCAAGAAGAAATTCCCCTGTCGCACGATCAAGCAGGTAGTAAAAGGCATTACGATTGGCCCATGCAAGCAACTTGCGCTTCACGTTACCAACTACGGCATCGACTAGCACCGGAGTTTGAACCGAGTCCCAATCATGCAAATCGTGCGGCGTAAACTGGAAACGCCAGCGCAGCTTCCCGGTATCGGCCTCAAGCGCGATAACCGAAGCGGTATTTAGGTTGTCGCCAGGTCGGCCCTCCCCGTAGAAACTCGGTGATGGATTGCCAACACCCCAATAAATTAGTCGCAATTCAGGATCGAAGGATCCGGTGACCCACGTGGATCCTCCCGCACCGGCGTGTCCTCCCCACGTCTCACTACCCGGCTCTCCAGCAGCAGGGACGGTGTAAAAGCGCCAGCGCCGTTTTCCTGTCACAGAATCATAGGCGTCCACAAAGCCTCGTGCTCCATAGTCGGCGCCGGCGACACCGGTAATAACCATGCCGTCCACAGCGAGAGGTGCGCCCGTGATGGCGTAACCGTTCGAAGGTTCGGCAACGGCAACGTCCCACACGACGCTGCCCGTATTCGCATCCAGCGCAATGAGATGCGCATCTAAAGTGCCGACAAAGATTCGGTCACCCAGTAGCGCTACACCCCGGTTGTGAGGACCGCAGCACACCGCCAGACGAGCCGGAAGATTACGTGTATAGCTCCAAATCACTTGACCCGACGCGGCGTTTAGCGCGTAAACGCGATTTGGGGGTTCGGTGACAAACATCATGGACCCCCGAATGATCGGCGACGTCTCGACACGCTCTGCGTTTGTTGGCAACTGGCGTACCCATTCGTTGCGAAGCTGTCCAACATTGCCTCGATTGATTTGGTCCAAGCGACTATGCCGGTGCCCCCCGTAGGCGCCCGCATACATTAGCCATTCGGCGGGACGATTGTCGGCGTCGCGAAGGTCAGCGGCGGTGACCGGCTCAAGCGGCACCGTGACCAGAGTAGACACTCCCCTGTCCGCAGCTACGATTATGCCATCGAGATAGCTGACCAATTTCCAGACGTCGTCGCGCGACAGCCCTCTGTCCACCATTGGCGTACCCGGGATGCCCGACTTGATTGTCCGATACAACGCCAAGTCGCTGCGACCCTGGCGAAATGTGCGGTTGTAAAATGAGGGGCCGCCTAAACCTCCACGGCCTTGATCCCCGTGGCACGATATGCAATGCTCACGATACAATCGCTCGCCCGCTTCGATATCGTCCTTCGAGCCACGGGGGCTTGTGATCACCTCAAAAGGATTCCCGTTGTAGGCCCGCTGAAGGTGCGTATCAGAGGCGGGGCCGAGCATTCGAAAAAGATCAATCCAGCTAATTTCATCGAGCTTCCCCACGGCCTTATCAAAAACGATCCACTCACGCCATCTGACACGATTATCGGAGGCACCAGCGATTAAACCCGCAATCGCTACGAGTCCCATCCCCACAGCGACCAATACCACAACCCGTTTTACAAGCACCACTTGCCTCTCAATTTTGATCCGTCGGCGCGGGCATCGCCGCCGGCCCAGGTACAACCGCCACCGGCGAAAACACCGGCGCAGCGCCAAGCTCGTGCCGCCATCGGAACAACTGGCTTACGTGAATCCCGGCTGAACGGGCCACCTCGGAAGCGACCGCACCCAGCTCCATTGCCGCCGCAACGATCCGTTCCTTCTCGGCTCTCGGCCACCGCCGGCGACGCTGCACCGACGTGATCACCTCAACCTGCGTCTTGGTCATAGGACTATCCCTATGACTTCGCACCCGCCTCCCCGCCTTCAAACCCGCAAGGCGGCCTTCACCGGACGCGTACCGTAGATAGTCCGATTTGGCGGTTCTGATTACAAACAGATCGCAATTCAGTCAATGGTTCGCGGTAGACCGGTTAATGGCACATTTTTGGGGCGCTGTTAACCGTCATGGCGGTGCCCGCCGATAAGGTAATGCAATGGAAAAGCCCTTATGCTAAAGCTCAAGTAGCGGGCCACTCCTAGTCAGATAGAGCTCGTCGCAAACCTTCGCGGAAATTTAATAGTATAGAATCAATTCAGAAGAAGTCCTATCTTAGACGACCTCCATCGACGCATGGTTATTCGTACTACAATATTGGGAGAAGTAGAATGCGTGCCTTCCTGTTCGGATGTCCCATTGACATCTTGACAATGGCGGAAACTGTCGAGCGTGTATACGAGGCGATGCGCACCGGCAAGCGACTGCAGCACGTTGCACTGAATGTTGCGAAGTTGGTCAACCTGCGCACCGATTCACTATTGGCCGCTGATGTGATGGGAAGCGACTTGGTCGGAATTGACGGAATGGGCATTGTATTAGCAGCACGCTGCCTCGGAATTCCGGTTAAAGAACGAGTGACGGGCATCGATCTGTTTTTGGAGACTCTGACGCTTTGTGCAGCGAAGGGCTTCCGTCCATTCTTCCTCGGTGCGACGACCGATATCGTCCGCAAGGCTGCCGAGGAAGTCAAGAGGAAACATCCAGATATTTGCTTCGCCGGGACACGGAATGGATATTTTCGGCCCGAGCAGGAACCTGAGATTGTGGCGGAGATTCGAAATAGCGGTGCCGACTGCCTATTCATTGGCATGCCGACGCCGCGAAAGGAAAGGTTTCTTGCGACGCACCGAGACCGGCTTGCGGTGCCGTTCATTATGGGAGTAGGCGGGTCATTCGACGTCTTAGCAGGATACGTGCGTCGCGCTCCGCCCCGCCTCCAGGCAGCGGGGCTCGAATGGCTGTTTCGCGTTTACCAAGAACCGCGTCGTATGTGGTGGAGATACGCGAGAACAAATACGATCTTCGCTGCGATGCTACTTCGGGCGATATTGCAGCGAGGAAAAGGTGATAGTTGAAAGAGGCTCGCAATCCGGGCACGGCCCACGTCGATCGTGTAAGAACATTTTTGTTCTTTTTGGAACTCGCCCGGAAGCAATCAAGCTTTTTCCCGTCATCAATCGCCTGCGGACGGAAAAGGGCGTGAACGTTACAGTATGCGTAAGCGCCCAGCATCGAGAGATGCTGGACCAAGTTCTCAAGGTAACGAATATCGTTCCCGATATCGATCTGGATCTTATGGAGGCCAACCAATCACTTGATCAGCTGAGCGCCCGCATCCTGCTCGCCGCAGGCGAAGCGCTTGATCGAGTGCGCCCGGACAGATTGGTCGTCCAAGGCGACACGGCCACAGCCATGCTAGGCTCACTCGCTGCCTACTACAGGCGGATTCCCGTTTCCCATGTAGAGGCAGGACTCAGAAGTGGAAACATCTATGCGCCTTGGCCTGAGGAAGTGAACCGTAAGATCGTCGGAACCATTGCGGATCAGCATTTCGCGCCGACGAAGCGAGCCGCGGAAATGCTGATGAAAGAGAATGTGCCGCGTGAGCGCGTTCATGTTACCGGAAACACAGTAGTCGACGCTCTGTTGGCAACGAAGAAGCTGATAGACTTAGATCCTGAACTATCGGGCCGTTGGGACGATCTTAAACGGCGGCACAGAGATCGCCGCATCATTCTTGTGACCTCGCATCGACGCGAGAATTTCGGCACGGGGATGAATAATATTGCCGACGCGCTATTGAAAATTCTCGAGCGAGAGGATGTCGTCGCCGTGTTGCCGCTCCACCCCAATCCAAACGTGCGCGACATTTTGGGGACCCGGCTCGCCGATCATCCACGAATGGAGCTTATCTCTCCGCAAGAATATGTCGACTTTGTTGGCCTGTTATCTCTATCATATCTCGCGCTTACGGATTCTGGCGGGGTCCAGGAAGAAGCCCCGACCCTAGGAAAGCCAGTCTTGGTCATGCGCGATACGACTGAACGGCCTGAAGGAATCGAAGCCGGTACCGCCCTTCTCGTAGGAACCAGTTGCAGTCGGATCGTGTCGGAAACAATGCGATTGCTTGACGATCCTCATCACTACTCAACCATGTCGCGCGCCCACAACCCATTTGGGGACGGTCGCGCCAGCGATCGAATCGCAGAGGTGATGCTTGGCCACTGAATTTCAAACTGTCACAATTCTTGGCCTCGGCTATATCGGGCTGCCTACCGCCGCAATTATTGCCAGTCGCGGTATGCGTGTCACCGGAGTCGATATTAACGAAGAGGTCGTCAGAACGGTCGCTTCAGGATCTATTCACATCGCCGAACCCGACCTCGATGGCCTCGTTCAAAAGGTGATATCTAGTGGCTGGCTTACCGTGACCACGGAAATGAAGCCCGCCGACGTGTTCATTATCGCGGTTCCGACCCCGATCGACAGCAGCAATACTGCAGATATGCACAGCGTGATGGCTGCTGCGGACAGTGTCACCCAGGTCCTCGCGCCCGGCAATTTGGTGATTCTGGAATCGACCTCTCCGATCGGAACGACTGAACGAATCGCGAAACGAATCACCGAGAAGCGTCCTGATCTGTCCATCGGCACGGTCGAGAAAGATCAAGCTGGAATCTCCCTTGCTTATTGTCCTGAGAGAGTCCTGCCCGGCCGCATCCTGAATGAATTGGCGAACAATGATCGGTGCATTGGTGGGGTCACACCTTCGTGTGCGCGACGCGCCCAACGCTTTTATAAATCATTCGTTCGCGGCGCCTGTATTGCGACTACGGCGCGCGCAGCTGAAATGGTGAAGCTGACGGAGAATGCATTTCGGGACACGAACGTGGCGTTTGCCAATGAGCTGTCGTTGATTTGCGCTCGATTTGACATCAATGTATGGGAGGTTATCGACCTCGCAAATCGCCATCCGAGGGTTAATATCCTTCGGCCTGGACCAGGGGTCGGAGGCCATTGCGTCGCGGTCGATCCCTGGTTCCTTGTCGAGTCCGCGCCTGATCTCGCGCGCCTCGTACGGACCAGCCGGGAGATAAACGATGGGAAAACGGACTGGACGATTGAGCGGGCGATCTCGCTTGTCAACGAGCATCCGTACGCCAAAATCGGCTGCTTTGGCTTGTCATTTAAGGCTAATGTCGATGATATGAGGGAAAGTCCCGCTTTAGAGGTCGCGTTGCGGCTTGCAGGTCAGTATGGCTCTCGGGTGAAGATCGTTGAGCCAAACATCAAAGACCTTCCTCCCGAATTTACGGGATCAAGCGCCGAACTGACCGACCTAGACGAGGCGATCCGGACATGCGAGATTGCAATTATTCTCGTGGATCATGATCAGTTCAAGACAGTCCCGCTAGCGGAGCGTCGTCATATGGCGGTTCTGGATACAAGAGGCATCTGGCAGGACATGGCGGGGCGAATTTGATGGGTCAGTACGGCCGCGCACGATTCTACCCAGAGAGGTATGGGACATAGGCTCATGTTGAACCGCACCCGGCCGACACGGACGTGATCTTTCCCGGGCTGTCTGTCGGGCTTCTACGGCTTGTCGGAGGTTAATTTTGGGCTCTTCTCATCATCGTCGCAAAGTAGACGAATTATATCTTTAGCATATAATACACTGGTCCAGCAGATGCGAGAGCTGACGACCATAGGTCGGCTCGACCGATACAAGAGTACAAGAAGTCTCATGCTTCATGATAATAAGGCACAAGCCTTCCTTAACGATGCCCGACCTGGGATAGCTGAACCGGCTGACGGGCCGGGTGAGATTGTCGACTTCGCGATTAGTTTTTTGCGCCGACAATACCCGATTATTTTGTTCATCGTAGCACTCGGCCTGGGAACCGGCTTTATCTATCTCCGCGTCACGCCGCCGGTCTACACAGCACATGCCAGTCTCATTATCGACCCGAACAAGAGTCCCTTTATCCAACAACAAGGACTTTTGGGAGACAATCCGATTGAGGTCGATAGCCAGATCGAGATCGTAAAATCAACGGCGGTCGCGTTGTCCGTCATCAAAGACCTCAAACTAATGGACGACCCCGAATTCCACAGGTCTGGTGGTGGACTTGGATTATCATGGCTATTGAGTTTTTCCACAGTCAAGCCTCAATCCGAATCGGATGCGATGGAGGCGTTGATAAATGGATTCTCAAACGGCCTTTCTGTTGGGCGTGTTAGCGGCAGAGTCATCGATATCAGCTACAGCGCACGCGACCCCAATAAGGCTGCGCAGATCACTAACGCGATCGCCCAAGCCTACATCACCGACCAACTAGAGGCGAAGTACGAGGCCAATCGGACCGCGTCAAATTGGCTGCAAGAACGCCTAACGCAATTGCGCGAACAGGCCGATACGGCTCAGCGCGCCGTTGAAATATTTAAGGCGCAAAATAATATCGTTTCCATCGATGGAAAGGTTCTAGATCAGCAGCAGCTTGCTGAACTCAATGGCCGGCTTTCCGCGGCTCGCGCACAAGCATCTGACTTATCGGCGCGTCTGAACCGACTTCAAGCCATCGTTCGCGCTGGCCCATCGGATACGAAACTAGACGGAGCCATTACAGAGATTGGGGCCGACCCTATCGTTACAAACTTACGCCAGCAATATCTTGAGTTGGCAAGACGTGAAGCCGAATGGTCCGCCCGCTATGGTCGAGATCACCTAGCGGTGGTCAATTTGAGGAATCGTATGCGTGACGCCCGCGAGTCGATGTTCGATGAATTGCGGCGATCAGCCGAGACAGCTAAGAATGATTATGAGCTTGCCAAGCAACGCCAGGAACAAATTGAAAAACAGCTGGCAGACGCTATCGGTCAATCCCGGAGCACGAATCAGGCGCAGGTAACGCTGCGAGATCTCGAAGGCGCTGCAACCGGCTACCGTAATCTCTACGACAGTTTTCTTCAGCGCTATATGGGATCCGCTCAACAAGAATCGTTTCCGATCACGGAGGCGCGGGTGATTTCGCCTGCTTCCCCTCCCCTAAGCAAGAGCAAACCCAAGGGCATAGTCGTTCTTGTTTTGAGTTTGATCGGCGGCTTGGGCTTGGGTTCTGGTCTCGGGTTGCTGCGGGATATTATGGACCGCGTCTTTCGCACCGGAGAACAGCTTGAAGCAGCATTGCAGACGCCGTGCATAGCCCTGGTGCCTCTTGTGAAACTGGGGCTCGCAAAGCAATCGCCGCATGAAAAAATGGCTTATCAGGCAGTTGGCCAGCAAGGCGTCGCGAGTGACGCCGTATTCAGGACTGTGGTTGATTCGCCTTTATCCAGCTTTACGGAGGCAATTCGCGCGATCAAGCTGGCGGTGGATCTGCATGTTGGGAACCGGCCCGGAAAAGTAATAGGGTTTACGTCTTCGCTCCCGAACGAAGGAAAATCGACGGTCGCGGCTTCTCTTGCGGCACTCATAATGCAAGTGAGCGGGCGCGTCATCCTAGTCGATTGCGACCTTCGGAACCCGTCCCTGTCTCGCAGACTCGCCCCGAACGCAAACATTGGCATTGTTGATGTAATTGCCGGGAGGAACTCACGACAGGAAGCGATTAGAAAAGATGCCAAGACCAACATTTCACTGCTGCCAATGGTAAAGAAGACGCCGTTATTTCACACGGGCGAGATTCTTGCTTCCGATGCGATGCGCAAGCTCTTCGACGAGCTGCGCGCTGAATATGATTATGTGGTGGTTGATCTGCCGCCGCTTGCGCCCATCATTGACGTCCGCGCGACTACTCACATTATAGATTTCTACATGTTGATCGTTGAGTGGGGGCGTACAAACACCGATGTAGTCCAGCAAAGCCTCAAATCGTCACCCGGGATTTACGATGCTCTCGTCGGCGCTATACTCAACAAGACAGATATGGCTGCTATGAAGCTCTATGACAGCCACCGTGCAACGCTCTATTACAACAAGCATTATGCTCGGTACGGCTACACCGAATAGACTGCTAACTGCCCTGCCCTGCCATGCCTTGACCGCTGGCGCGCCACAGAGCGACCGAAAATAGACCCGTAGAAATTCCCACGAAAGTGCCTGCCACGACGTCGCTCAAAAAGTGAAAGTTCAGCATTACAAGCAAGGCAGATGCCATGATAGTGCACGCCGTGCATACGATACGCAGCTTCGGACACAACAACCACACCACGGAGGTCACTGCGGCAAGTGTGGTTGCATGTCCCGACGGAAACGACTCATATGCGGGGCCTGAGTGAAACGGGTGAAATCCATACACACCGTCGTGAATGAGCGATAGGTTTGTCGATCTCCAGTTATCAGGCCAAGTGCGCCCGAAAACCAACTTAAGTTTGCTCTTGGTCGGCTCTGCGGCCAGAACACTGATGACCGATAATAGAACGGTGGTCTCGATCTTCGTAAATCGACGTCCCATCACGGCGCCCAGTCCGAGAATGACAAATATAAAGGCCGAAACGAGTGTGATTGACACGGCGGATCCACGAGCAACCCCCCGCGGCAGCTGCCACGTGCCAAACGTGTCGTGGAAGAAATACGCAAGCGTCCTGTCGAACCATAAGATTGAAATGATCGCAAAGAACGTGGTTAGCAACGTGCCTACTAACCAGAATTTGAATGCGCGGGTCATTGTGATCCTTGAAGGAGGCTGAACAACCGGACGTCGCAGTGATCACGCGACTGCCAACTACCGGTGTGCACCGCTGGGCAAGCGAAATAGGTGAGCACCTCAGAATCCAGCTCAATAGGCGGTTTGCGGTCCGTTTGTCCAACTTCTACTTTGGGCAAGCGCCAGCCCAAGAATGGCGCCCGCCAATACCGAGGTTGCCGGACCAAGCACACCCGTATTCCCGAAGGCGAGGATCAGGAGAGCCACGAGACATCCCGCCCCAGCCGCGGGATAGAAGGAGTCCCGTCCGCGTCGTAACGCCCCATGAATGAGCATCCAGATGCCGAGGAGGGTCATGCTCATGACAACCAAAAGCATCGGGCGGCCCAACTCTATCGCAATCGATGCAGCGCCTGTTGGTGCAGTGGCGACTCCTGTTTCGTCGACGGCACGATAGATCGGTACAAGAAATTCAAATGTGCCCGCGCCGGTGCCGGTCCAAGCGACATCTGACAATATACGCTGAGCAATCGCGTCTGAACCCGAAGCCCGCGACGACCAAGCGAGCGTTAAATCCACGTCCTGGATTGCTGGCGTTGTAGCGATAAATCCGAACGCACCAAAAATTGCCAACGCGACAAGCCCAAATTTCCCCCATCGACCGATTCTAAGCCAGCGAATTGCGGCCACGCTTATCAAGGTGCCAAGTCCATACGAAATGCCAAAAATCAGAGTCCTGTCCCAGTTCGGAAGGAGTGCAGCCAGGCAGATTGCGAAGGCCGCCGCACAGGCCACGAGTACGAGTGCGAGCTTAGCGGGGGTCCTCCCGGCGCCTTTTCGCCGCGTTTCGTGTCGCTCAAAGGCACGGATTCCCAACGATGTTGACAAAATTAGTCCCAACGCTGCGCTGTCCAACGCTTGGGCATGCTTAACCGTGTCTGAGAACTCACCCAAAAATGACCCAAAGTAGCCCAGATGGTAGCTCATGAGCTCTGCGGCAATCAACGTGGTTACTCCTGTGAGGAGCATAAGCACCAGGCTCGCGCGCTCTCGATCGAGGCTCACGGCGGTTGATAAGAGCAGAACTCCTGTGAGGCAGAAATACCGCGCTAACGAAAGCAATGTCGCGCCGGTGTCGATACTGATGGTGCCGGCAATCGACCGCCCCAACGCAGCGGCGGCACTCGTCCAAACCGGGTGGGCCCAACCGATTATGGGTAGTGGCACGATCTGAATTAGCATCCAAATTGCCGGAATCAGCGCGATAATCGAAACAGGTCGGAGGAGTTCAATTAAGCGGCCAGCCTCGCCCGAGCGCATATTGAGCGCCACGATTGCGATGCCCATCGCAACAATTGCCAGGATGAACCCGTCAATGAGCGTCTCGTCGATGACGAGAATCTCTGGGGAAACCCCAATAAGTGAGGCCAGGAGGAGGAGGGCGGAAGACACTGCTTTCGATCACCACTTTCAATGACTGACCATAACGTGCTCAAATTGCAACAATTTCGTGAAGCGTCCCCATTTGGCTACCCCTTGATATAGCATCCCGGGTTCAAAACGGGGAAGAGCGAGCGGGTGATCCGAGACCCGGCCTCAAGTCTGAACAGGACGATGAGGGGACTTCCTGCCTGTCGGCAGGCACACTGTGCCCCACGAAGCAGCAAAGACGATGCGCAGACCGCCTCGGCGGACCCACACAGCGGCCTCCAAGGCAAAGGTGGCGCTTGCCGCCAAAAGGCGATCGAACACTGGCTCAGTCGAGAGACATTTGGACGTCCACCCCAATCAGATCATGTTCATGAACCGCCCGGCCTCCCGGTCGTCCGAAAGCTCGGAGAAATGGTCCAAATCCAGCACCAGTGGCGCCCGCTGCGATCATCGCTCGCAAAGAACCTGCTGGGATCGTGCATGATCGGAGCTCCCTGCGGAATCAACTGCAACCAGGAATTACGGCCCCTTGTCAGCGAAAAATCACCCAGATCGACCCCATTAACCTGACTTCCGTGAAGCTTCACACTTTCGCTAACGGGTGGTGACCCGCATGTGCTAGGTTGGGGACGGAGGTCGGGGCGACCGCTGGGAGGCGCCAATGATTTTCTTTGGAGCCGGTCTGCTCGCGCTAATTGGATCTCTCATTCTGCTTGTACCCAATTCCGCGACTACCTTGGTTGCCATTGGGTGTGGAGTGGGAAGCATATTGGTGGTTTTTGCTGGCATCCGATCCCATCGAAGCGCTGCCGACGTGCGGAACGCAATTGAAAAACTGCGTCGTGCCGTCCATCATTTAGAAGGGGTCGAGAACCAACGGTTAATTTCGTCATTGAATGCTCAGTCGCCCCAGATGCGTCTGATTGACGAAAAAAGCACGCCCTCCATCGTTCCCCCAGAAAAAGCCGGTACAAATCCAGTTCCATCGACGCCTTCTTCTTCGCCTTCCTCGCCTCCTTCTTCAATCAGCACATGAGCCCTTCAAATTTCTCGGCTTTACCTTCATCTGTGAACGCAACAGCCGCGGGCAGTTCCTTGTCAAAAGGATCACGCGGCGCGATCGCATGCGGGCAACGCTCACCTGCCACATGGTCAGCTCGTGTTGATCATTTTGAATGATCGTCATCGTTGCTCGGCATGTTGGAAGTTCGACATCTGGCCTGCTGCCGGTTCGGTTGACACCCGCTTAAGCTAATCCAGCCTGCATCTCGAACTCCATGGGGCTCATATAGCCGATTGTCGAGTGCCTGCGCTTAACATTGTAGAAGCGTTCGATGTAGTCGAACACGTCAGCCTTGGCCGGTCAGTGGCCGGTGGGTCTGGTGGCGCTTGGCGTCTTGCTGACGTTAATTTGGATTGGAGTGCTGATCTGGACTTTTTCATTTTTTATGATGGGATTTCATTACTGATCCTCTCGACCACTGGCGAATCAAAGGACAATCGAAAAATGTGTGCCGAAGTTGATACTGTTGTAGTGCGCGGACCTCCCTAATTGCCGTCCATATTCCCTGCTAAGACCCAGGCAGGCTGATATGATAAAAAGATAGACTCGACTTGACGAGAGCAACCCCGCCGGTGGACAGTTGACTTGGGCCCATTATTGCGAGAGCGACTTTAGGTGTCCTGGCGCACCTCCACTCAACAGTGAACGAGCGAATTAATCGCAATGGCTCCAGCATCATCACCCTTTCAGCTAGTGGCCTTAGGTCTTTTGGCGGTCACGACCGCCGCCTGTTCCCAGGATGAGCAGACCAAAGACCAGCGTTTATCGCGAGCCAACAATTATTTTTTGGCCGAGCAATATGAGAAGGCCGAGGCCGAATATCGAAATGTGCTCCGCGCAACCCCGACCGACCGGGCCGAGCCGATGGCGGTCGGCCGATTGGGCATCATCTACTTTGAAGAGGGCCGGCTTCGAAAGGGTTTTCCGCTGCTAAAAAAAGCCGCGGAAGTGCAACCGGACAATTTGGAAGTGCAGGTAAAGCTCGGGCTGGCCTATCTATCGGGCCAAGCTTACAAGGAAGCACGCGACACAGCGCTGCAAATTCTTGAAAAGCAGCCCGGACACCAAGATGCATTGCTGCTGTTGGCGAGAACGGCCGTTGCGCCGAAGGACGTCGAAGAGACCACAAAATTGATCGAGAGCCTTCGAGAGAAAGACACTAATCGGGTAGGATATCATCTTGCCTTGGGCCAAATCGCCTTGCAGCAAAACGATCCAGCGCGCGCCGAAATTGAATTTGGGGCGGCCCGGGAGTTCGCTCCCAATTCGAGCGCGGTTCATTTCGCATGGGGCAGCCTCTATTGGGCCCGCAAGGATCTCAAGAAGGCGGACCAGGAGTTGAAAACTGCATCAGATCTTTCGCCGTTGCATTCTTTCCGGCGGCTGCGTTATGTGGATTTCAAACTGCAAACCGGAGCCGTCGCTGAAGCGAAAGCCATCCTCGAGGGGATTGTTGCAAAGGTTCCCGACTCTCTCCCTCCACGCGTTTACCTGATGAAGCTGGCCTGCGGGGAACGCCGCGACGAGGATTGTGCAGCGCGCATTCAGAGCATCCTGGCAGAGGACGCGTCGAATTATGACGCGCTTTTATTGCGCGGCGAGCTCGACCTTGCAAGAAATGAACCGGCCAAGGCGCTGCAGGAATTTGAGCAATTGAGCAAAAGCTATCCTCGCAGCCCTCAAGCCCAATACCTGCTCGCGATTGCATATTTACAGAATTCACAAGACTCCAAGGCGGTCCAGGCTGCCGTAAACAGTCTCGTCTTAGCCGTCAGCCTCGATCCGCATTTCGACGAAGCAACTTTGAAGCTCGCCGAACTTGAGATCGGAAACGGCCAGTATGCGCGGGCCGTAGATTCATTGGCAAAGGTGATCAAGGAACGACCGCAGCTTCGGCAGGCGCGCCTGCTGCTGGCCTCTGCCTATCTGGCTCAGCAGAATCAAGACCAAGCCTTGGCGATCTACCGGGAGATGCAAGAACTGTTCGCGCAAGATCCGCAGCCCCCGTTCCTCGTCGGAATGATTCAACTTGGGAAAGGACAGCGGTCCTACGCCCGCGAGGCCTTCGAGAACTCGCTCGAGGTCTCTCCGGATTACCTTCCGGCCCTAGAAAAGCTTGTCGACTTGGACATCACCGACAAGCAGTACGTGTCGGCGATGGATCGGATGCAGAAGCAGATAGATCGGCAGCCGAAAGTCGCGCAGCTATGGGCGATAAGAGGTAAAATATACCTGGCACAACTGAACTTCGCTGATGCAGAGACGGACTTGTTGAAGGCCATTGAATTAGATTCAATGCTGGAGAGCGCTTACATAATGCTCGCAGGCCTCTATGTTGCCACGAACCGGCAGGAGCACGCCATCGAAAGGCTCACGGCGTTCGCGGACAAGAACAAGGATGTGCCCGCTTTGATGCAGCTCGCGACCATCCACGCGCAATTGAAACATTACGATATGGCCAGCGGCGTCTATGAAAGGCTCCTCGCCATAAATCCGAAATTCGTCCCAGCCCTCAACAATCTGGCCTATCTGTATTCCGAGCGCTTGGGGCGTCCCGATGCAGCCTACGAACTAGCAAAGCGGGCGAGACTCGTTTTCCCCGAAGAGCCTAACATAGCCGACACGCTGGGTTGGATACTGTTCAAGAAGGGCCAGTATCGCGACGCGCTTGGACTGCTCCAGGAAGGCGCGCGCAAGCTGCCAGACGAGCCCGAACTTCAGTACCACTTAGGTACAACGCTTTATATGCTGGGCCAGGAAGGACCTGCCGGTATCGCGCTGCAAAAGGCTGCTGAGGCGGCCAAGGAGTTTCCCGGCAAGGACGAAGCGCGCCGACGACTTTCGTTGCTGGCTATCGATGTGGACACAACAAGTCCCGCCGCTCGGTCGGAGCTGAAAGTTCAGCTGCGCGGAATGCCCGACGATCCCGTAGCGCTGGTTCGCCTTGCAGAGCTTCAACAGCGTGACGGAGCTGTTGACCAGGCTGTTAATACGTTTGAGAAAGTGGTCGATGACTATCCACAGTTCGCGGCCACCACTCGACAGCTCGTGCTCCTTTACGGCCAGCGTTCAGCCAATGACCAGAAAGCCTATGAGCTGCTAACAAACGCACATCAGGCCTATCCGGACGATCCGGAACTTACGAAGACATTGGGGATTCTCGGCTATCGTCGTGGAAGATATTCACAATCCATCGATATGTTACGGAAGGCTTCTACAAAACTGGCGGATGATGCCGATCTTCTCTATTATTTAGGCATGGCGCATTACCGCCTGAAACACTATTCCGACACAAAGATCGCCTTGCAGCGTGCTTTAAGTTTGAATCTATCAGGCAAGTTTGCGGGCGAGGCGCGGCGCGCACTAGCGGATTGCTGCCAGGAATCGAAGTGAAATCAAATCAGCTGCGGGGACTTCCGACGACTCCGCCACCAAACAAGAAGCCCGCCGAGGGCCAACAGCAGACCCGGCAGTCCTCCCCCTGCAATGGGACCAGGAGCCCCGGATACTCGGGCGGGGCTCACAGTGAAATTAATCGGGTTCACACCACAACAATAGCCATGTGGATCGTTGAAGAGCTCAGCAATACCGTAGTCGTATCCAGTCCAGCCTACACCCCATGCGTCGCCATTTGAGGTGGAAAAGGAGATTCCCGAGAAATCGACGTAGTGGAATCCGGGGTCATAAAGTAAATTATCGGCACTCGCATAAGAGGATACACCCATAATGGTGAAACCGTTTGCGACACCGCTCACTCCGGTCACGGTGTACGGGGAACCAGTGCTGCCGGTAATGAATTCCCCACTACCAGAGACCGCCGAACTTCCGGACCCACCGGAATATGAAAAATCAAATACGAGAGCCTGCGCGGATGCTACGAAGCCGCATGAAAGCAGCAACGCCGCGACCAGCGCCGAACGGCCCGTCCTCAGGAAGAACATTGCTTACCTCGACGCAAACCCCATGCCGCTTTTTAATGGTCTATTCAATTACTTGGCTTGTCAAGAGCCACCGCGCAACTTTCGGTAACAGGCGCGTTTATAGTGGTTTATGCGGTTATAGTCTACAGAATGTGTTGAGCCATAGGTGCGCAGCTACCTGTAGCCGATGGAGGCGGGGAAAGCTCAGAACCGTCAGCAACCATGATCCCGATCTGGGGACCCAGTAGCCAACCCAACGAGTGACTATCGGCCTCTGACCGCGTCTTGGATCAACGATTTAGGGGACAAGCTCACCCCATGGCAGTCGATCGGTATCGCAAGATGAATTCCCCCCTACGGCGATAACGGGAGTGATGTCGCGTCTCAATCCGAGCTCGCGAAGAAACCTGGAGGAGAGATAATGGACCACCGTCCATATTACTGGCTGTTGCGTATAGACGTTGCCGCGAAAGACGACGAATTGGCGATCCGTATCTCCGGTAAGCGATCGAATGAGATCCCGGTTCGATCCATCGGGAGTCAGCCTGGCGATGACCAGACGGCATGAGTTGCTGGTGGCGTGGATTATTGGTACGTAATTTACCGACTCATCGGTCACAACGACGTTAAAGCCGTTTCGCTCAAAGAATGCGACTAGCTCTTCCTTTAGATCGTCCGGGTTGTCGGGCGGGACCGCGATCTTCCAGGCGAGGGTCAGGGGAACTAAGAGAGCAATAGACCACCTAAGTGCGCGCGAAGAGTTCACGCCTTACTCCTAGCACACTGAAGCCGACCGTTAGTCCGAGTATAATTATATTCGCGACTGCGTCGCCCCAGTGATTATGAATCTCATCATATTGCATGTGGTTCAAGCCCATCAGACTTATCCGGGCAACGTTTACCCCAACCACCGAGGCACACGCCAGAAAACACCACAAGAGATCGTAAGCGGACCTTTTGTGGCGCACGACCTGGCTGATAGTAACCCAACACAGGAATGCAAGAGAGACATTCGCAAGAGAAGAACAACTAGGAAGGATCACAAGAAGACCGGAACCGTCCGCAAATTCAACCATGTTCCCGGTCCGATGAGTACCCAGTAGCCACCCGACGAGTGACGCATCGGCCTCCAGGATCGGGTTAGCAAAAAACTGAAATAGCAAACGGCTCCAAAGCATGGGAATGGTGCTAGCGAGCAAGATAAGGGCACCTCGTCGTAACGAAGAATCATTAGTGGAGAAAAGGACATAAATGCAGAGTACGGTCACCGCGAGCCAGCTCAGAGGGCCGATTGGAAGGATGACCAGGAGGAGGAATCCAGCCCCCACGGCGAAATCTGCCGAACGTACGTCACCCGTTTGGTCGCGAAGAATCACCGATATCCCAGCGAGACAGGAAAGCCAAACAATCGCACTAATTTCGAATGTGTTGGAGAGGGCGTCGGCCCAACCAAATTGATGCACCGATTGGATGATTCGCGAACCGAGTCCGTTGACGCAGCCAAGAATGAAAAGCGCCGCGAAGAATTCCCCACGAGACACCTGGCCTGCCATCGGCAATGCGGCCGCGCGAACAGTCGATTGGTCTAAACGACTGATCATCGGCTCCAAGCTCTCTTGGCCAGACTCTCGCATTAGCGAACGATAGCAGACCCGCGAGTGAGCTGTCCCTGCTTTTTTTGGACCAGTGTTAATTGATAGCCTGCTGCCGGTTCCGCAGACACCGAGTTAAGGTGTCATGATGGAACCGGAGGTGGACTATGGAGAGGCGGAAGTTTACACGCGAGTTCAAGCTTGAGGCTGTGCGGCTGATCAAAGAGCGAGGCGTCGATGAGCGCCGGGATGACGGCCCAGCTTGTCACCGACGCGCTGATCATGGCGATCTGGCGCAGGGGCAAACCCGACGCGCTGCTGCACCACTCTGATCGCGGCAGCCAATACAGCAGCGAGCAATTCCAACGACTGATGGCCGATCACGGGCTCGTCTGCTCAATGAGCCGTTCGGGCAACGTATGGGACAATGCGGCGATGGAGAGCTTCTTCTCCTCGCTGAAAACGGAGCGCACAGCGCGCAAAACGTATCGGACGCGCGACGAGGCCAAGCGACGGATTCGGATCAGCAAGAGCGCGCTTTTCGCGTTTTTTTGCTCGGCACGACATCACCTTTAAAAAAAGCCTGCAAGCCGCGAAACGAGAACGAGCGGACGTGGCGCGGGCTCGCCGACGTTGGATCCGAGAGCAAGGCATGCTTGATCCGGCCAAGCTGGTGTTTATCGACGAGACTGCGGTCAGCACCAATATGGTGCGGCTCAGGGGGCGGGCTCCGCGGGCCGGCATTCGGGAGGCGATTGAGAAAGCGCGGGCGATACTTCGTTACCTGCCGAAGTACTCGCCCGATCTCATCCGATCGAGCTGCCCTACAGCAAATTCAAAGCTTTGCTGCGGAAAGTTGCCGCGCGAACCGTGCCCGGACTCCATCGAACAACTCGCGCGTTCGTGCCCCAGCTCGGTGCTCAGGAATGCGGCAACTACTTTTCAGGCATGCAGGCTATGCTTCAATATGATCGGGAACCGCTTTAAATTAGCAGATGCATTAGCAACCGCTCAAGGTCAACCTATTATGCGAACTGCGGCTCAACCATGTCGCGCCACAATCATCGTTTTGCAAGAAGCTTAAGGCGACGCGAGGCTTCGGGCGAGCCGAGCTCCTTGGCTTTTTCGTACCAACTTCGCGCCTTGCCTAGGTCCGCGCTCATGCCCAGGACACCGAGGCTGGCAAGCACGATCGGATCATAGGTTGCGCCCATTGCCAGCGCCGCGGTCGCATCGCCCGCTTCCGCCGCGCGCTGGAATAGGAGCCGGGCCGTAGCCAGATCGCCAGCTGCTGTGAAACGTTCGCCTTGTTTCATGAGGAGCTTGATGTCCTCGGGATCGAGCCTGCGGACGGCTTTGCTTACTGGCGGCATCTGGGCGCCACTTGGACCAGGCGACAACATTGCCGTCGCCTCTCCCTCGGGAGATGCTCCACTTAGGGAAGAGCTCGCCCCGTGGGATGACGTCGTATTTTGCGAAGCCGGACTCGGAGCGGATATCGCGCCCTGAAACGGGGCTGCGCTTTGGGACAATGCCGCGGTCGGGGAGGTCGTCACCTGGGGAATTATCGCGCTCTCTGGCGATATCTTGCTGTCGGAAAGTGCCGCGGCGGGGCTGTTTCGCGGCTCCTTCCATTGGAACTCCTGCCGCGCCACCGCCGTCGCGATAAGCACCGCGGCCACGCACGCGAACATGGTGAGCGGCCTAATTAAATTGCCGCGGTGCTGACGCATCGGAGGTGGAGGCCGCGGACGCTCGGGCATGAGCGCGGGCGGAACCCGAAGGCCGTTGATGAACTGCTCGCCCCTGTGGGGGATTTTTCCCGCGCGAGCGGTTCCCGCCACCGGCGGAAGCCCCGTCACGGGGGGGAGCTGGACCGCACGAGGGAGCCGCTGGTCGGCCCCCTCGCGCTCGCTGGATGATGCAAGCCGGCGAAGAGACGCGTCAGCATCGTTCGCCACGGGTGGCGGCAGCTCCGGCTGCTCGCGCCGCTCTTTCGGCGCGTAAGCAGAAAACTCAGCTGAGGGCTGAATCGGTTTTCCCGACGGGACACTCATGACAACACTCCCGCAGACGCATCGATTCCCTGTCTTTATAGTCCCTTCCAGCTCCGCGTGATCCGGGGCTCGAAGACGCAATCACATTTCCACATCAAGCCACTCACCGCGGCCGATTGACGTGCTCGTTTTACTTGCCATTGCAAGAATTCGCGTTTTCGGTGCCGCCTCATCCGAGGGATTTCGTCACCGACTGCGCTTGGTCGGCCGCCACGGAACCGGCACCATGCGACCCCCAATTGTAACCAGCCTCGGGCTGTTCGTCTACGCGATAGATGCCGCTGATCTCGCGATTTTCACTCTACCGAGCAGCGGGTGATTAACGCCTCATTGGGCGGGCGATTATGAGCACGCTTCGATAGTATCCTTAACGGCCTTGATGGGGATCCGGCAAAGCTCCATCTTCTGCGCGAGGGCCAGGGCTCGATAAGATTTGCCAGCTAGGTGTCTGACTTGGACACTATCACGGATAGCACGCGGGCGGTGCGAACCTTGCTGGCGACCGTCTTCTGCTGCTGTCAGTTTGCGCCCACAAGCAACTTGTCCAAACTGCCTTTCAGCGCGGCCGGGCCCATCGACGCAGCCCGGCGGGACCGCTGGATATGCCGCTGATGAACAAAGCCATGGGTTTCCGGCCGAAGCGGTTCTCGCCGCAGATTCGACCGCCTCGCCATTCACCTGTATGAAATGGTGGTCGTCCGGCGAGCCATTGTTATTCGGTTGGCAGCACGAGGGTTGCGGAAAGCACCCACCTCGCGATCCAGCGACCAGCGAATGATAGTACTGCCCCGGTCCAAAATGTCACCGAATTTGCATGGCCCGCCGGTTCTTCCTGCGTTGCTGCCTGGGTGCTTCGTCCGCGTCGTCATCCCCTCGAGGATCGCCAGCCACTGTTAGCGTAGGGGGAGAAGGCCGATAACGAACCGAGCCATCAAGCCCCACGCTCCCGCTCCACCAGCTGGCGGTTTCCCCCGACAGCAGGGGCTCCCCATCTTCCATTTCAGTGGTCATACCGCGGCCCGGACGTTCCATAACGAGCCGTGCGACACACCCACCGATATAACCAACCTGCAAGGCTGTGGTGATTCCAATCATCAACCCCGCCAGCGCCCAAAGGTCGTCCCCTCGTGCGCCACCGCCGATAGCAATCGTACACGCCACAACACAAATCACGGGAACAAGGACAAACGCTTTGAAGCGAAGGCCGAGCGCCGCCCCAACGAGAACGCCAATTAGGATAAGAATCACCATGGCGACCCCCTCTTTTGAAAGACGCCTACTCCCAGAATGTAACTTTCCCCCAAAGAGTTCCATCCGCTTAATCACGATAACCACCGAATTTTGTGCATCGGAAGTCACACGGTCATTACAAACCCCCTGCTATGATCTTGATGCGGGACTCAGACGCAAGCTTTCATGGGAACCAAGGCTTGATAAGTACGTTATAGGCCTCGTGAATTAGCGGCCCATCTGGCGGCCTCCTTTATAGGCCATTCTCATCCGTTATAATCACGTTCGTAGTCGTGCGTGTTGTGTCGCGGTTCAAGCGTCTCATCTGGTGCCGCTCAACACGATCGGCGTCAGATGGGGGCGGTGCGTTTGCTCATCTTGCCTTTCCGACTGGTGTAGGTAGTGGCCGTGCGCCCCTTCAAAAACAAACCGACGATCGGCTCCCCGCGTTCCAAGAGTGCCGATGCCAAATCGACAGCAAACATTTCCCCTGCATTCACTCATGGCACGTCGGCTTTCTTCCTGTTACAAAAAGCCGCCAAGCGATCGTTCGACATCATAGCCGCGACCATTGGACTTATTTTACTTTCTCCTATTTTTTTGCTGTGTTCGCTCGCCATCGTACTCGACTCCAGAGGGCCCATCATCGATGCCCGGGTGCGACGCAATTACGGCAACGAAACATTTCGAGTTCTCGAGTTTCGATCCACCGCAATGGAGAACATTAACGATGACACCCCAGCAACGAGCACAGGCTTAGGTGTGACACGTGTTGGCCGCGTCTTGCGTTCGACTGGTATCGAAGGGCTTCCGCAGCTAGTCAATGTTCTCCGCGGCGAGATGTCGATTGTGGGACCCCACCCGTACACAACACTTCCCAGAAAGTTTTTTAATGAACAAATTGCGCAGATTGTGCAGCGACGCAACATCAAGCCGGGGCTCACTGGCTGGGCGCAAGTCAATGGCTGTTGGGAGCAGGTCGATACCTTCAAAGCGATGCAGCGGAGAATCGAATATGATTTGTATTATGTTGAAAACTGGTCATTCGCTCTCGACATGAAGATCATCTTGATGACCCTGGGCTCGAAGAAAATATACGCAATCACCGAGCGGACGGGTAACAGATGAGGCCGCCTGTTGCGGACCACTTGGCGCGGGTGGAGAAGGCGGGCTCCTGAACCAGAGGAATTGGCGCTAC
>Ga0207158_1015_pt1 | contig 55140 bp, 56 predicted proteins | sample Alteio_BWMinHeat_22_FD_153512 | JGI IMG/M metagenome (GOLD analysis project Ga0207158, IMG submission 153512) | Enriched cells from forest soil in Barre Woods Harvard Forest LTER site, Petersham, Massachusetts, United States -... | ecosystem: Environmental > Terrestrial > Soil > Temperate forest >... | reverse complement strand
TACACGTATCAATACCTCTGCACCATAGCCGGCGGCGAAGTGTTCCCCAGCGATTGGTGATCGTCCAATTCCGACGGAGGAGTTCGACCATGCGCGTGCGGACACGTTTTGTTTTATTGCTTTGCTTGCTGGCGTGCGGCGGCTGCGGCAAGGAGAAATCGACCGACGAGTTGATCGCGGATCTGAAATCGCCCCAAGCGGAGGAGGCGGATCGGATCAAGGCGGTTCGTCTTTTGCCGCAGCGAAAGGGGGAGGCGGCGAAGATCGTGCCGGCGCTGACCGAGGCCCTCAAGGACAAAGACGGGGACATCCGCTGGAGCGCCGCCATCGGGCTTGGGTATTTTGGCGAACAAGCCAAGGACGCCATCCCCGCGCTACAGGAAGCGCAGCGCGACCGCGACGCCAGGGTCCGCGAGGCTGCCGGCGTCGCCCTGTCGCGCATTGATCCGAGCCAGTTTCCAGACCCGTCCAAACAACGGGCGACGCGCGGACAATGAGGAACCATTAGTTTGTCGATTAAGATAGTGAACGTTCCTTCCCTTCATCTCAGCGGTTTCGTCTAATCGGAGCGTTAAACAAAACGTTTCGTTTAACATCATGCCCTTGTCATTCCTTGAGTTACGGACCGTCGCCTGTGTGTGCTGAACGAGTAAACGAAACGAAAACAGTCAGGGGCGTTTCGTCTCGGTGCACCAGGGGGCCGTCTCTTTGAAACGGGGGGTGAGCGTTTTGCACAGAAACTTGCACACAAACTCTGCCTCGACCCCAACATTCAAGCGGCTTGATCGTTCAGTGATGTTTTTGCCGATTTGGCCAAGTCCTCGGATAACCATTCTTTTGGTCTATCCTTATCAGCGCAACTGATTTAGCCGATGATGCTGAAGCCGGTCGACCGACGGAACGGTCGAGGTCGTCCCTGCGCGCCGAGACGGCCATGCTCATCTGCCTAGTGCTCAGCGTGGCCGTTAGCGTGGGGCAAACCGAAGCGCCGCCCGAGGTTCCCGCTCCGCCGCCAGCCGTGACACCCGACCGCTGGCTCCTGATGCGTGCCCTCCAAGGCACTTATCCTGGATGGCTGCTCGACGGCAACCGCATGCAACTTTCCGGTTGGACCGATGCCTCATTCACGGCCGGCACTGCCTCCTCCAGCAACCTGCCGATGGGCTTTAACCATCTTGCGAACGACTTTGCGCTCCAGCAGAACTGGCTGCGCTTCGAGCGAACGGTCGATCAAAGCGCGTCTACGCCGACATACGGTTTCCGTTCCGATTGGATCCTGCCGGGTACGGATTACCGCTTCACGCTGGCCCGAGGTGCCTTCAGCAGCCAGTTGACCGCCGATCACGGCCAACCGAATACCTATGGCATCGACCCGATCCAGTTCTACGCCGAAGCGTACTTTCCCACGGTGGGGCGCGGCCTGGACCTTAGATTCGGCCGTATCTTTTGCCAATACGGCGTGGAGGCGAACGACGCACCGAGCAACGCCCTCCTGTCGCACGCGTACACCTTCATTTACGACCCGTTCACTCACACCGGCTTGATGGCCACGTTGAAGCTTACTCAAGCGTGGTCCGTCCAGGCCGGAATCATACTTGGATCTGACATTTTCATCGACCCTGCCGACGAGCCGTACGGCATGGCCGACGTCAAGTGGGCGCCGTCCAATGGTCGCGACAGCATCCTGTTATCGGTGATCCTTGGCTCAGGCAAATTCAACCGCGAACGCCAGTTCAACAATCCAAACATCGTCGATTTGGTTTACACCCACCAGTTCAGCCCGCGACTGAGCTACAACTTCGAAAGCCTGGCAGGATATCAAACCAACGTTCCCGAAATCGGCACGGCAACCTGGTTTGGCGTAATCAACTACCTGACGTACGTCTTCACGCCGCGTGTGAGCGCCACCACTCGCGTGGAGTTCTTCGACGACGCCCAGGGCCAGCGGACCGGATCGAAGGGCCTCTACTCAACCTTGACGGCCGGGCTGTCGCTCAAGCCGCGCAAGGCGATCACGTTTCGGCCGGAATTACGTTACGACTACAACAACGAGACACAGCCTTTCGAGGAAAAGCACGGCCTATTCACCGCAGCCGCGGATGTGATATTGCGCTGGTAGCTTCGGAAGCATGCAAGTTGCGGAGGCGACGCGTTGCGTTCATGTGCTAATTGGAAATGGAGGTCATGGATAGTGAAGCGTTCATTGTGGCTGCTCATCTGCTGTCTCATGCCTGGCGCCAGCTGCCTCTTAACTCCGGTGAAGGCAGCGGATGCGTCGGCCGTATCGATCGTGGTCGGATCAAGAAAGGCCTCGGCGACGCCAACGCAACAGGGGTTTACCCACACCGGGGGCGGAAACATCGATGTCGCGCAGCCCAGCCCCGACACAGTCGTCGTTACCATGACCGGCGTTGCGGTGGCGGGGGCGCATCCGTGCAAGGATTCGACGGCGACCTTGGCATTCGACGTAATGCAAAACTTCGAAGTCGTGCTCGAGAAGCCCGACGTGAAGAAAGCGAAGCTAACCGTGGAAGCGCGCGTAATCGGCCTGTTGCGCAGTCATGTTAAGGGCGGCGGTGCGGCCACCGTCGCCACGCCTGGGCAGGCGACCGTTCTGGATGGTGACAACAAGACCCTAGTGACTGTCGCCTTGCCGGCGCATTCGGTCTGTGGCGGCGAGAACGAGTCGGTCAACAACCGCGAAACGCCGGAGGGCGTATCCATCAAGGCGGGCAAGTACACGCTGCATCAGGCATTCGCTCTGTCGGCGACGCACCCGCGCAGCCTAAAACTGTGTAAGGCAGCGTCGGCGGAGTTCGCGCCGGATCCCGCCCTCGATCCATTGTGGATCAGCGCATTCGAGCCGTTTCACGGGGCGGCCAAGAAGGACTTCGGATTTCAAGTGACTGTCAAGGCTTCACCGGAATGAAGCTATCTCTTTCCGGTAGGAGCGCGACTCCTAGCATGAGAGTATGAACCCATGCATCAGTGAAGCAAGCACCCTCCCCTCAACCTTCGCCGAGGACGTGGCCGCTTATGCCGACGGCGGTTGGACGGCGATGGAAGTTTGGTTGACGAAGCTAGAAAAACACCTCGAGAGCCACTCAACGGAGGACACGCTCAAGCTTCTTGCCGACCGTGGCATCACGCTGGCCGCGGCGTCGTATCAAGGCGGCCTGCTCCTATCGCAGGGCGAACAACGCAAGGCCCACTACGATCACTTCCGCCGCCGGCTGGAGCTGTGCGGGCACTTCGGCATCCAAACCCTTCTCGTTGTCGCCGACTTCGTGGACCACGTCGAGGACACCTCCTTGCAGCGCGCTGTCGTATCACTCGCCCAAGCAGCGCAATGGGCGGCTGGGGCGAAGGTACGGTTGGCCCTCGAATTTCGCGGCAAAGCGACGTTTTGTGCCAGTCTCGACACGGCGCTGGCCCTCGTCGCTCAGTGCGGCGAGCCGAACGTCGGCGTCAACCTCGACGTGTTCCATTACTACACCGGCCCGAGCAAATTCGAGGACCTTGGCCTTCTGACCCCTGCGAACCTCGCGTTTGTGCAGGTTTGCGATGTGGCCGGCTTCCCGCGTGAGCTGGCTACTGACGCCGATCGCATCCTGCCCGGCGACGGCGATTTCCGCCTCGATCCGATCATTCAACAGCTGCGGCACATCGGTTATACGGGCTGGATCTCGCTCGAATTGCTGAACCCGACGTTGTGGCAAGTCAAGGCGTCGCAACTTGCGGAACTGGGATTGTCGGCGATGCGGCGACTCTTGAAATGAACTGGACGACAACCGCGAGCTAAGCTAGAAGCAGCCGCGCGCGGAGGCAGGGGGCATCCGCGCCAACGGGGACTAGAGAAGGGACGCCGGACGCGCGTCTTGGGCGTTTTGGGGTTCGATGGGCAAAGCTACCGCCAGAAGTACGATCGGCACGTCGCGACGGAACCGAAACTCCTACCGACAGACGGTGCGCGCATTGAGCGACCGGCTTGTGGAGGCGCAACGACCGATCCGCGTGCTCGATGCCGTCAAGTGGGGCGAAGAGATCGAACGGGCGTTTTTCGCGCGCGGGGGACGAGAATTGCCCCCAATCACGGTCGACTATTATCACACTCATTCGCTACATTTTGACCCGTACACGAAGATCGAGGAATTGAACGGCATCGAGCGCGACGTGGTCCGGCGGCTCGGCGAAGACGACGCGGTGGGCCAAATCCTCGCACGCATGTGCCGCGAATACCGTGCGGTGGTTTGGATGCTGGCGCGGCGAGGAACGCCGGGTTTCTGCAAAATGTCGGAACAGCTCTACGGCAGCGCCGGAGACTGCGTTCATCCCGAGTCGCCATGCCTGGTCGAGGTGGGACGGCGCATGGCCGTGCTTCTCGACGGAAGCCACCACGAAGGTTCCCGCGAAGGAAGGGCTCGTGATCTCGGCGCGCCTCGCGCCGCCGACTTGCTCACGGCCCGTCTCAATCGTTATTTCCAGGACCCGGCAGTGGTCCACGTGCGAATCTCGGACGGCATCCTCGCCGACGCCGCGGCGGGCTGCGACTACATCAAGATTCGGAGTACGGCGCGCTTTACGGCGCAGGACCTCCGTCTACTCGAAGTGCACGAAGGCTGGGTGCATCTCGCGACGACGATCAATGGCCAACGGCAGCCGTTCTGCACTTTCCTCGGCAAGGGGACGCCCTCGTCCACCGTCACGCAGGAGGGGCTGGCGGTGTTGACGGAACTGCTCGCCTCGGCGTCGTACCCGCAACGGCTGCGCCGGTTGTGCCATCGCGTGGAAGCCATAGCCCGCGCGGAGGCCGGTGCGGATTTCTTGGAGGTCTACCGCTTCTACCTGGATGAGGGCTACGCGCCGCGTGCGTGTTACCAGCACACGGTGCGTGTTTTTCGGGGCAGTTTGCCTTCCGGGTGCGGGCCGTTCACGAAGGACTTGTGTTACGCCAAGGGGTTTGTTCAGGTCTGCGAGCACGTTCGGCGAGCCGTGGAATGTGCCAACAGCGCCAAAGTGACCCTCTTGTTTTGCGGCAAGACGATGCTTGCGGAGCTTCCCGTGTTGGCGCAATTGGTTGATGACGGACTGGTCGTTCCGCCGCGATATGTTCCGCCTACGTTCGCCGACGCGCGAAGATTGGCGGCCCGCATGCACTTCTTCCCTGATTTCCCCACCCCGGCCAACGGGCCGGTTGAATCCTCGATGCCCTCCGGTCAGCGCCCATCTCGTTCGTGAACGCTCGTTACATCACATTCGCACCAGTTCAGCAATCTTCACCAAAGGAGTACACGTTCATTGGAAGCGTGTGAAAACACCCCCCTATTGCTGGTTCAAGACGCGCATTCGCGCCAAACCGACCCTTCGGGGCGTCAATTCTCCTTGAGCAAAAGCGAATAGCCAAGGTACAATCGTGGCAGTAAACTCACCACCAGCGCCCGGCTTTCTCTCTCTTCCAGCACCGCCTGGAGCGTGGCTCATGGTCGCCGATACCCTAGACACCATCTGGCAACGCGCCAAGGAGGCAATCGAACGGCAGGAATGGGACGCTGCGCGCCCGCTCCTCCTGCAAGCGCTCGGAATCAAGTCCGACTCGCCCGATCTGCATTACAATCTGGCGACCGTTTCCTTCCAGCTCGAGGACCTGCCCAACGCAGCCTACCATTTCAAGGAAGTCACGCGGCTCGATCCGTTGCGGGCCGGGGCCTACATCAATTTGGGGGCAATCTACAACCTGCTTGACCAGCTGGACGACGCCATTTCCGTGCTGCGTCGTGGCTTGCAACTCGATCCTCATCGCGCGGAAGGGTATTACAACCTGGGCCTGGTTTATCGTCGCAAGGGACAGAAGGACATGGCGATCCAGGCGTATCGCGAGGCGATCCGCGTGAATCCGCGCATGGTGGATGCCTATTTCAACCTGGCCAACCTGCTCCTGGACAAACAACTATTCGGCCAGGCATCGACCGCATACCGGCAGGCCCTGCAATTGCGTCCGGCCTGGGACCGCGCCCTGAACGGTCTCAAGCAAGCGGAAGCGGGCCTGGCAGCAATGGAGGAGCGACCGCAGCCGGCGAAGGCCACGCCCGAGACCTCGGTCATGAGTCCGTTAACAGCGGAGACACGGAAACCGGCGTCGCTCGATCCCGAGAAAATGGTCAACCCGAACATTCACGGCAGCCTGCTGAACAACCTTCACAAGGCCACCATCGATTCCGAGAACCACGGCCGGCACTTCTTGAAAATCCTGGAGAGCGAGGTGGAGCCCGCGATCAAGGAACTATCGACCTGCCTGCTCTATCCCAACAGCCCCGCCAGTGAACTCGGCGCCTGCGTGCAGCGCTTCGAGAACGCGATGCAGAACATGCGCAGCTTGCAGCATGAGTTGCAGGCGTGCATCGAGAAGATTCGCAGCCTCGGCGACAAGATGGTGGAGACTTAGGCATCACGGAATCGCTTCATTGCGCGGTTCGTCGCCATAGGCTGCGTCCTCTTCTTCCGCCGCGCTGTCGTCCTCCTCGGCACATGGTTCATTCAGGCTTTCGATCCAGCGCAGAATGCGTTCGTTGTGCGCTCGTTGGGCCGCGCGCAAGTCGCCCGACGCTTCCGGGGACAGGGACACTCTCACATACTGTTCACCGCCGCTGCCGAGGGTGACTTCGACCTCAATGCCGCCGTATTTTTCACGGTGATGCACGCTGGTCGGCACGGCATTGATTTCCACCTCCTCGCTCAGACCGGCGCGAATGGCGTCGATCACCTCGCGGAGCAGCGCGCTCCACTCATCCGACGAGAATTCCTGTGGTTCATCGGACTCATCGTCTTCCGAGGCGATCGTCAGCTTGTCGTCAACCGAATCGATAAGGAGCCGGGGGATATCCTCTTCCTGCGGCTCGCCCGACCACTCGGGAGGAACGGCGGCTTCCTGTTCCTCGGCGGGGGGCTGTTCCTCGACGTGGATGATGAGACGGGGGACGGTGGGGTTGGTGGTTTCCTTGAGGACTTTCTGGAGGGCGTCCACGATTTTGGGGTCGATGGGGGGAAGAGTGGGCGTTAGTTCCTCACGACCCATCCGGTCGATCTTCTCCACTCCCTGCGAATCGTAGCGGCTGCCAGGAACCATCTCGTGAATTTGCGCGAATAGCGTCAACGCACTCTCGCGGTCGCCATTGCGGAGATGCGCTTGGCCCATGTCGTACAGCTTGCTCGCGGCGGAAAGCTTCCGGAGGTTTTCTTCGAAATCGCAAAGAGGAGGAGACTTGGTATCTGAATGGGAGTGTTCACACTCCTTTTGCCGTTTGAGATAAGGGCATGTCGTCGAACTCTCGATTGGCAGCGCCTGCCCAGTGGGTTCGCCGACGGACCGCATAAATCGATGAACGTAGTCGGGAATCTCGCGCAGACTAAATGCCGGCGTCGCCGCCTCATCATCCACATCAACCAGGCAATCCACGTCAACCAGGCCGGCCGCGGGATGTAGGCCGATGAGGAGACTGCGCACGAGGGGCCGTAAATCCGTAGGGCGTTCTTCCGGGCGCGGCTCGTCTGACCGACTGGCCGCCACGGGAAAAACGGGCGGTTGCGCGTTCGCGGTTGCCACACCGAACGGAGTCACGATCAAGGCAACGATCCAGACGACATTCGGTAAACGAGCAGACATGAGCAGGGGCCTCCGATCCGAGAGATGGGATTCGCCGCGGCCTTCAAGGCGCGGACGCACGGCGGGAGGGGGTGTAGCAGGGTTGCGCGAAAAGATCAATCACAGGCCCGCGCCGACCGGAACCAGGTTCGGCAGAAAGCGCAGGTGGCGGACCATGGCGGGGGGGACGTTGATGAAAATGCGTTCGCGGTGGATCTGAAAATCGCGAATGTAACTGCCGACCACCCGGCCGATCTTGTAGAGACGTCGCCGCTCGCGACGGTTTACGAAGGGGGACTTCAGCTGGCGGATCAATGCGTACTCGTAGTAGCTCAGCGTGCCGCCGGGTTTGAGCAGCCGCACGTACGCCCGAAAGATGTTTCGCACCTGGCTGGCGGGGAAGTTGTTGATGGGCAGGCCGGACACGATGTAGTCGTAAACACCCTTGCCGGGCAAATCCTCCACGGCGGAAGGGATGACCTGCACTTGGCCGGGCCGATAGCGGAAGCACCACTCGTTGTCGAGCCGGTGACGAATGAGGGCCACGAAGTGAGGATTGATCTCAACGGCGTCGAGACGGTCGCCGGGGAGCAGGCAGCGGAGGATTTCCTTGGTAACGGAGCCGGAGCCGGGCCCGACTTCGAGGATGCGTCCCGCGGGCCGGAGTTCGCGCAGCTGAAGGGCCAGCGCCCGTGCGAGGAAGGGACTGCTGGGCAGGATGGAGCCCGTGTTCCGGAAGTGACGCCGACATTCGCGGAAAAAGTCTCCGCATTCCGCCCAGTACCGCATCCTAGTAGGCCTCGCCTCTAAGCACTGCCGGGGGATCGACCGCGCTGGTGCGAATGTAACTGAGTCTATTTCGACAGGGGAGCAATCAGAAAGCGAGGGACTACGCGACCACCCGGAGACCGGATGCGGTTGTACTTTCTTTCGGAATGCATCCTCGACCGCAAGGGGATTGTAAACGTGGCGAGGTGGAAGGGAAAGGACCAAGTTGCCTCTTTTGGATCCGGACTTCGGCGCGAGGGCCGGGCATTCGATATCGCCGAAGAAGATGTGCGAGATTTGCCGCGACGGGAATCGTGCCCCGCAGACGAAAAAGCGGCGGCAAGTATGCCACCGCTTGAATTTGAATACTCGGTTAAGGGCCTACTGCATCATCTTCATTTTCATGTTCCGCATGGCGTTGGCCAGCGCGCGGGCTTCTTCCTTCGCGGCTTGCAGCTGCGTGTCGCTGCCGTTCTCGGATTGCTCGATCACGCGATGGGGGACGACGCCTTGGCCGTGATACGGTTGGTTGCTCGGCGACAAGAAGTGGGCCACGGTGATCCGCATGCCGCCGGGAACCTTGTTGTCAAATTGGACCAGCTTCTGAATCGAACCCTTGCCGAAGGTGGTCTCGCCGATCAGCCGGGCGCGGTTATTTTCCTTGAGAGCCCCAGCTACAACCTCGGCGGCGCTGGCCGTATCGCCGTCCACCAAAACGACAACCGGCATCAGGAAAGCGTTCGGGTTGAGGGCCTTGTGCGATTCTTCCTTGTCCCGGCCTTGTTTGTAAGCGATGACGCCTTCGGTCATGAACAGCTCGGCCACTTTCACGCCCGCGGGGAAGGAACCCCCCGGGTTGCTGCGCAAATCAAGTATCAGAGCGTCGATACCGGACGATTCCAGCCGGAGGATCGCCGATTTGAGATCCTGGACCGTCGTGTCACTGAAACTGTTAACGCGCACGTAGCCGACCGCGCTCGCGTCCTTGGCGTCGTCAGGCGGGAGGACAAGCGGATCGCCGACGCTTCGCACTGGCACGCGGCCACGCTGCACTTTCACTACGCGCGCGCCCACCATGCCCATCATCATCATGCCGCCGGGCGATTCGACCTTGAGTTCAACGGTCGACCCTTCGTCGCCCCGAAGCAGGTCACCGACTTTGGCAAGATCGTTGGGGAATTCGAACTTGGAGATGTCGTGGCCGTTGATCTCAAGGATTCGGTCGAAGGGCTTCAGGAGGTCTTGGGCAGGGCTGTCGGCGAACACCTTGGCGATTACAAGCTGCTTCTGTGCGCTGACACCCAAGCGGACGCCGATGCCGATGAAGTTGCCCTTGGTGTTGCCGTGCAGGTCGTTCCACTGGCGGGGCGTCAGGCACGTCGTGTATTCATCCAACGCGTTGCAGGCGCCCCAGGTGAATTCGAAGATGACAACCGTCGGCTTTAGTTTGAGCGCAACCGCCGCCAAGGCCACTTCTTTGACTTTCTCGCGTGCATCCGCCTCGTTTTGAATCTTGGCGTCGATCAACTCCAGCAGTCGATTGGAGAAGTCCTCGATGTCCTTGGTCGGGACGTTCGAGAGGTATTCACTTTTGAAAACTTCATCGAGAAGGGCAAAGTGAAGCCCGAGCAGCCCTTGCCGAAAGAGTGACGCGACATCGACTTTGTCCTTGTCGAGGTAATTGTCGCGCAAAGCGACGAGCACTTTCTCGTACACGTCGAGCGCGTCGCTTGGCCGTTTGAGGCCCAGGAGCTTGGTGCGGAAACTCTCGTCCCGGTGGCGGCGTTCTAGGTGAATAATGCGAAGGCAACGCAGGTATCCCTCGCGCGCTTCCGTAGAGTCGCGATCGCTTTTGGCGATTTCGTCAAATGCCTGGCAAGCGAGTACATATTGATGGGTGTCTTCGAGACGGTGGGCCTTTGTGAGCGAGGCCGGTTCGGTTTCGGCGCGAAGGGGTGCGGAGAGCCAAGAAATGACTACAAGTGCCAGCGGTCCATACCGAAGACTTCGCGTGCTCAAGGCGCACCTCCGGGCATTGCAAAGTTACCGGGCCTGAGTCCTTGGCTCGGTTCGGGCGTTTTTTGGCTGCCGTAGGGTTGATCGCCGACCGGAGAGAGCGGCGCGCAAAGTCCCCAGCTGCATGGTGGTCAAGTATAAGGGTACCCGCCCGTCACGTCAAACGATCTCTGGCAATTGTTACAAACATTCCGGGACAAGACCAGAACCCATGAAGGCTGGCTCTTCCAAGGCTCATCTGGTTTCTACCGGAGTGAGCTACAGACATCTTCCCTATAACTAGACGACGGCCAAGCCTGCTTCGTTTAGTTTTTTTGCTGCTCGACCAAACGGATTTCGCTGAATACTGTCCAACCGGCCGTTTTTCATCCGCGCGCCAAGTGGGGGGTTCCCGGCATTGACGCGAGGCGCGCCCTGGTGGTTTACTCACTGTGAGGTTCGGCATTTCGGAAGAGAATTTCGAACCGAATCCCAACACGTTCAACGAGCCATCGCTGGAATTGTTGGCGACTTAACCCGTTTCCTCGATAATTCCCGCAAACCGTCGGTTTCGTCATGGTCGATCCGGTCCGTCAGGAAGTGATCGCACTGGCCCATACGGTGGTCGTCAAAGTCGGCACCAACGTACTGGCGGGCGGCGACGGAGCGCTGTTGCCGGATCGCGTGCAAGGGTTGGCGGACCAGCTTCACCGACTTCGAGCGAACGGGCGAAAAGTGGTGCTGGTTAGTTCGGGGGCCATCGGCGCGGGGATTGGACGGCTAGGTCTCGATCGCCGGCCTACCGACCTCCGGCAGCTGCAAGCATGTGCAGCGGTGGGCCAGTGTTTCTTGATGCGGGCGTACGAGGAATGCTTGGCAAAACACGGAACGCCCACCGCACAGATCTTGCTCACTGCCGGCGATTTTGACCATCGCCCGCGCTATCTCAACGTCCGCAACACGATCTTGACTCTCTTTGAGTGGGGCTGTTTGCCGATCATCAACGAGAACGACACGGTCAGCGTCGCGGAAATTCGCTTCGGCGACAACGACCATCTCGCGGCCATGGTGACGAACCTCTTGCAAGCCCCTTTACTTGTTCTGCTCAGCATTGTGGACGGCTTGTATCGGACCGATCCTGAAAGCGATGCCGGCGCCGCGATTGTGCCGACCGTTCCGATCATCGACGACGAGGTGATGGACCTCGCGGGTGGTAGCCGCAGTACTCTCGGATCAGGAGGAATGCGAAGCAAGCTGAAGGCCGCAAGGCTAGCCACAGCTGCGGGAGAATCGGTAATCTTGGCGAACGGCGCGAAGCCCGGCGTTTTGGACGAGATTTTCGCCGGAGAACCGATCGGCACGCTGTTTCTGCCTCACGGCGGCACCGTGCCCGCTTGGAAACGCTGGGTAGGTTATACCGCCCAGCCTAAAGGGCAGCTTATAGTGGACAAAGGTGCTGATCAGGCGGTCGTCCAGAAAGGGCGTAGTTTGCTTCCCATCGGCGTGGTCAAGGTTGTGGGGTCGTTTAGGAAGGGGGATGTTGTCGCCATAAGTTCTTGCGAGGGAAGGGAAATCGCCCGAGGATTGACGAATTACTCGTCCGAGGACGCAAGCCGGATTTGCGGCCTGCGCACGGAGAGAATCAGCGAAGTGCTCGGTGGATTACCGTACGAGGAGATTATTCACCGCGACAACCTCGTCCTTATTACATGAGAACTTAGGACGAGAACCGTGTTAGGTGCTTCCCAGGCATTCGTCTTCTCTGTGACCACGAAAGTGGTGATTGCCCTGGCTTTGCGGCGGGGCTAAACTGAAGTACAACATGAATCCGAGCCCGCACTCCGCAGGAACGCAGCACGCGGACTTCAAGACCCTGTACCAGAGGCATGGTCGGGAGGTCTGGGCGCTCGTTTACGCTCGGTGGATGAACGCCGAGACGGCGATGGACATTTGCCAAGAAGCCTTCTTGCGGCTATGGAAGCAATGGCAAACAGGTGAGGAGATTTTGAACCCGCGGGCCTGGCTGCTTCGGGTGGCCCGCAACCTGGCGGAAGATCACGCGAAAAGCTCCTTCCGTCGCAACGGCACGCACCCGCCCCAGACGATGAACGGCGTGGCCGCGGATGGGCCGTTGCCCGTGGAAGTGATGGAACGGGAAGAAACCTTCGCCCGCCTCCGGAACGAGTTGGAACAGTTACCGAATAGCGACCGGGAGATTTTGACGCTCCGCTATTGCTTGGATTACGATACCAACCAGATCGCGGACCTGCTCGAAATCAATCACACGGCCGTACACATGCGCTTGAGCCGCGCCCGGCAACGATTGGCCGAACGCCTCAAGCTGCAAGGCGTGGTGGGGTTGCCCCACTAAGGAAACAGAGACCGGCACTCAAGCCGGGATTGGATCGGAGTATTATGAGATTTATTGAACCACCTACGGTCGGCGCCCACGGGTCTGCCCGATCGGGCGACGATCTGGACGGACTGTTGCGGGCCTTCTTCCGGGCCGAAATGCCGCATCCCTGGCCGGACCTGGAAGCGCCGGCGTTCACGTCCGTCCCCTCGGCGCGCCTCGCGTTCTGGCGGGGGATCAAGCGCAGTCATCTCGCCCTGGCCGCGTCGGTCGCGCTGCTGATCGGCGGCTCGCTGCTGTTCAACGGCAAGTTGCCCGCCGTTGGAAACATTATCGGCAAGGGTACCGAAATCGGTGGAATAACGGACGATGTTCACCATCCCAAGAAGGCCCAACCCGACACAGCCATCGACCCGAACAAGATCCTCAAGAACGAGAGTATTATCGTAACGCCCGAAGGCGCGGCGTTCCGCTTCGAAGGCGAGGACCGCTACTAGATTGCCGATTCTGGAGGTCGGATCAGCCCTTCCAGATCGCCCGGAGCTTGGGAAATGAAGCCTCTCCTCGTTTCTCTCGTGTGCGCCGTCGTCTGCCTGCCTAGTCTGGTCCGCGCGCAGCAAATCGATCCTTCCAAGGACAAGGGAACTTATCTCGGCGTGCTCTTTAGCCCCGTCCCCGAAGTCCTTTACGACCAGGTGCCCGACCTGCCACGAGGCCAAGGCGTCGTCGTCACGCACATTCTCCCCGATTCGCCCGCCGCCAAATCGAAGCTGAACCGGCACGACATCATCCTTCAATACGACGAGGACAAAGTCCGCGATTGCGAGCATTTCGCCCGGCTGATTCAGGCCGACAAACCCGAGCGAAAAGTGAAATTGCTTGTGCTGCGCGCCGGCAAACCGATGAACGCCGAGGTTACATTGACGATCGGTCCCATCCTCCGCATCGCCAAGGATAACTCGACGGGCACGACCAATTCTTCTGGAGAAACCACGCCGAAGGGCACAGTGAAGCCGACCGGCCCAAGCTCCGTCAGTGTCACGGCGCTGCCTCTGGGCGAGAACAAGATCAAGCTCACGATCGAGTATTACGAAGAAGGTCGGCTGCAAACCGCTTCCTGCTCCGGCGAGCCGAAAGTCATCGAAAGTGAAATCGACAAGCTGCCGAACCGCGTGCAAGCTCTCGCCAAAGCCGCTCTTACTCGCATCCGCGACCTCAACTTGCAGACCACCATTCAAAACGACAAGCCGCCGAGCGATCCCAAACATTGATCGCTTTCACACGCACCTTTCGCCAACCAGTTGGAGACCATACCCAGCCGAAGGGCTTCGTTACCCATGCCAAGTGTGCGTGATTGGCATTCAAAGGCGTCAATAATGGTGAATGGACGCTCAAATTCGCTCAAATGCCCGTGTCTCACGGTTTCGTGAGACACGGGCATTTCTCTAACCTAACTCGTAACCCATCAAGGAGTTGCACCCAGACCTGTGCGTGTGCACTCGCTTGAGATACGAGCTTTCTGTTAGGGCTTCGCATCTCTCTTTGCTTCCTGCTTCCCAATGCAATACATGCTGTGCAGGCCGCGAATAAAGAGCTGCCCGTGAGAGATCGCCGGTGACGCGTAGCATTCCTCGCCCAGATCGTTCCTGGCGAGGACCTCGAACTTGTCAGTCGCCTTGACGACCCAGGTCCGGCCGTCGTCGTCGATGAAGTACAAGCGTCCCTCGGCCGAAACCGGTGAGGCGCTATGATGCTTGCCCAGCCGTTGGTTCCATTGCCGCTCACCGCTTTTGGCTTCATAGCACGCGGCCACGCCTTCGTCCCGAACGACAAAGCAATAGTCGCCCTGTGCGATCGGCGAAGGGACGTAACCGCCGCCGTTCTCGATGTTGTACAAGACGTGCGTGTCGGTCACATTGCCCTTACCGTCCGGCTTGATGCCCATCACGCCGAGCTTGGGAAAACCGTACGTCAGGAAAATCACGTCCTTGGTGAACACCAGGCTGGCGACAAACTGCTCGGTGGGCCCATCCACGATCCAGATTTGTTCGCCGGTGTCGGGATTGTAGCCGGCGACGCATTTGCTGCCGCTGAACACCAACTGCTTCCTGCCTGCCGCTTCGATGAGCAGCGGCGGGCAGTACGACCGCGTCTTGTTGGGTCGCTCCGCGCGCCATTTCTCCTCGCCCGTCGCCTTGTCCAGCGCCACCAGGTAGCCGTCGCCGTCGTGATCCCCGTTGAGGATCACCAGGTCCTTGTAAAGGATTGGCGGACTACAGAATCCGTGCTTCGACTCGAACTTGCCCGGCTCCTTCCGCCAGACCTCCTTGCCGTCGAAGTCGTAACAGACCAAGAGAGCCTTGTCCACGTCCAAGAACGATACCCAGATCTGCTTGCCGTCGGTCGCGGGCGTCGAACTCGCGAAGCTGTTGAGCTTGTGCTTGTTTTCCAACTTGGCCTTGAGGACGACTTTCTCCCACTTCTTCTCGCCCGTCTTGCGGTCAAAGCAATAGAGCATGCGCTTCTGCTCCTCTTCGATGCACGACGTGACGAACACCTGGTCGCCCCAGATGACGGGCGAGGAATGGCCTGTACCAGGAATGGGAACCTTCCACGCAATATTCTCCGTCTTGCTCCATTTAACCGGGATCCCCGCTTCGTCGCTCCTGCCGTCGCCATGCGGCCCGCGCCAACCAGGCCAGTCGGCGCCGGCCGCGGACATCGCAAATAGAAAAAGGGCAGGGAAGGAAAACACAAAGCGCTGGCCCATCACCAAACTCCTGGTTTGTCAGCCCCCTTGGCCGTTGGACAAGATTGGGATTCAGTCCGCACGGCCTTCGAAACCACTCCGAAATGGTATGTGGGCGTTTCGGGCAGTGTCAATTCATTTGCCGAGTTTATTTGAAAGCTCGCCCTTTCAACTTGACACGCCTGTCGCCGGGGTTTAGCCTTTCATGTGACGGTGAAAGTGCTTCCGGCGACGCCTTCGCTCTCCACCGATGCGTCCAGTTCCCACGGACCCGGCCCCAGAGCGGCGAACGCCAGCCCTTGCCTGCCTACCACAAAGAGGGGGAATCCTCGCCATGCTCACTATTCTCGGCCACAAGCAGCGGTTTTGCGACGGCCTGTCTCGTCGCGGTTTCCTCAAGATCGGCACATTCGGCCTCGGTGCCGTCTCTTTGGGATTGACCGACATTCTCCGCGCCGAGACGCGGGCAGGCGTCACCTCGTCGAACAAGTCGGTCATCAACGTCTTCCTCGGCGGCGGACCTCCCCACCAGGACATGTGGGAAATCAAGACCGAGGCCCCGAACGAAATCCGCGGCGAATTCAAGCCCATCGACACCAAGGTCAACGGCATCCAGATTTGCGAGGTCTTCCCCAAGATCGCCGCGATGATGGACAAATGCGTCGTCATCCGCGCGGTCGTCGGCTCGACCGGCCAACACGACGCCTACCAATGCATGACCGGCTGGGGCCACGATTCGCTCAAGCCGATGGGCGGCCGGCCCAGCATGGGCTCGGTCGTCGCCAAGCTCCAGGGTCCGGTTGATCCCTCCGTTCCGCCCTTCGTCGGCCTGGCGGGCAAGACGCAACACATGCCCTGGTCCGACTCCGGCAAGCCCGGCTTCCTCGGCACCGCGTACACCGCCTTCAAACCGGACGGCGAAGGCATGGCCGACCTGAAGCTCAAGAACATTACGGTGGATCAACTCGACGACCGACGCAAGCTGCTCTCCAGCTTTGATACGCTCCGCCGAGACCTCGATGCTTCGGGAACGTTGAATGGAATGGACGCCATCACCGAACGGGCGATGGGCGTCCTCACCTCCAGTAAACTTCTCGAAGCGCTCGACCTCACCCGCGAGCCGGACAAGGTTCGCGAGCGTTACGGCGACGGCAAACCGTACAAGTTCCAGTTCGACGGCGCTCCGACGGTCAACGACCAATTCCTCGTCGCCCGCCGTCTGATCGAAGCGGGCGTCCGCTGCGTCACCATGTCCTATGGCCGCTGGGACAGCCACGGCAAGAATTTCGACCTGGTTCGCGATCACGGCGGCAAGCTCGACCAGGGCATTAGCGCGTTGATGGAGGACCTGGAAGCCCGGGGCATGCTCGACGACGTCACGATCGTCGTCTGGGGCGAATTCGGCCGCACCCCGCGCATCAACAACAACGCCGGCCGCGACCACTGGCCGCAAGTGAGCTGCGCGTTCATGGCCGGCGGCGGTATGAAGACGGGCCAGGCCATCGGTTCAACCAACCGCCTCGGCGAATTCGCCAAGGACCGCCCGGTGCATTTCCAGGAGATCTTCGCCACGGTCTATCACAACCTTGGCATCGATCCCGCCGTCACGACCATCAACGATCCAACCGGCCGCCCCCAGCACTTGATCGACATGGATCCGATCAAGGAATTGATCTAATCCGTTTAGCCGCGCCGCGGAGTCTTCGGAGCGGAGCGCGGGGATCGCGCTCCGCTCCGAAGACTCCGCGGCGCGGCTAAACGATCACCTCTTCCGCGTTTCGTATTTCTTCGCCTTCCCCTTGCTTCCGACCTTCACCTCGTAACTTTTGGCGTCACGCGCCACAACGAGTGTGATCGATTCGCCCTGGCACTTCTCCTCCGCGTTGGCGATGAACTCTGGATCGGTATTCTCCTGCGCCTCGACGGCGAGGTTCTTGTGCATCTGGTAAATCGCCTCGAGGCCTTCAATGCGGCGCAGCGTGGCGGTCACGCTCGGAGCACATCCTTTCTTCGCGCCGTTCCCGTAAATCGCCACACGGGGTTGAATCGTTTTGATTAGGACCGGATTGTTGCTGATATCCAGGCCGTGGTGCGTCACCTGATAGACGTCGATTCGGCCGAGCTTATCGGACGGCGCTACCAATTTGTACTCGATATTCCACGTCAGATCGCCCAGGTCGAGGAAGCGAAAGCCGCCAAAGGAGAGGATGAAGCCCAAGCTTTTGGCGTTATCGGTCTTGTCCTCGTCCTTGGCCTTGTGCTCCTTGGCGATGGGATTTTCGGGCGCGTCCGGTTTGTCGGGCAGTACCTCGCCGTCGCCGCAGATGCACAGGAGTTTTACGAGGGGGACGCCCTTGACTTGGTGCAGCTCAATCTCGTCGCCGGGCTTGAGGACCTTGGATTTGCCCTCCGTGGCGGTCTTATAGGCCTCGATCAACGTCGGAAAATTCTTCGGATCTTCCTTCAGTTCCTTCGGGATGCCGTGGTCGTAGTAGTGATGGATCGGTATCAGCTTCGACAGCCGGCCGACGCCGCCGTAATGGTCGGTGTGCCAGTGGGTGATGACAAGATGGTCGATCGCCCTGAGGCCGACCTGTTTGGTCGCTACTTCGTGAATGCGTTCCGCGTCGCGGTTGCCGGGGTTGCCGCAATCAATGAGGATCGACTCGCCCGCGGGGGTGAGGATCAGCGTCGCGGCGCCGCCTTCGGTATCAATGAAGATAATGCTCAGCTCGCGTGGCGCTTCCTCGGACCGCGCCGGCACGGCGAAAGACAGAACAATCAAGGAAACGAACAACCAGCGAATGTTCATGGCGGAACCTCATGCATCTTGGGACTCTAGGCGTCGCCCATCTTCCCCGATAACACGCGGTCTGGCAAATGAATTGGCGGCGCGGTAGATTCCCCGCGTACCGATTTCCAAAACTTCCGATGTCTTCGAAAACTTCGGAAGTTGTTCAGGTTCACCCCCATGCTTTCCTTCTTTGAGTTGCAAGGCCATCGTGGCGCCCGCGGCCTGAAACCCGAGAACACCTTTTCGGCGTTCGAGTCCGCGCTAGACCTCGGCGTAACTTCGATCGAGACCGACATTCACCTGACGCGCGACGGCGTGCCGGTGTTGATGCACGATCCGCGCTTGAGTGATTCGCTTTGCACCCTGACTAACGACGATGGCTCTTTCTCCCTTTCCCAGCATCCGCTTATCAGTGCGTTGACCTTGGCCCAGATACGCCGTTGTCGCGCCGACCGGAATCCCGACGCACGCCGATTTCCGCGGCAAGACGCGTCGGTGACGCCGCTCGCGCGCTGGTTCGGCGATCAGCAAGGACTCGATCCATACTCCCCACCCACGCTGCCAGATCTTTTTGCGCTCGTGGACGTCTATGCCGGTTCCCCCGGCGCCGCGATGGGCAAAACCGACTCCCAGCGCGAAAAGGCGGCTCGCCTCCGCTTCGACCTGGAGCTTAAGCGGGTTCCGTTTCATCCTGAAGTCATCAACGACAGTTACACGGGAGAAGCGCCGGATCTCCTCGAACAGAAAATCGTCGCGGCGGCACGCGCGGCGAACGTCGTGCAGCGCACCATCGTGCGCAGCTTCGATCATCGCTGCGTGAGATTCCTGCGCCAAATGGAACCGGGCCTGACGGGAGCCGTGCTGCTGGCGTACACGGCCCCGGTGTCTCCCGGCGACCTTGCCCAGACGGCCGACGCGAGCATTTATTGTCCCAGCTTTGATTTTCTCGACGCGGAGCAAGTGCGTGCGGCCCACGCGGCCGGAACCAGGGTGCTGCCGTGGACGGTAAATGAGCCAAACGACTGGGAAAAGTTGATTGACTGGGGTGTGGATGGGATTACCACCGATTATCCGGATCGATTGGCGACGTGGTTGCAAGAGCGCGGTATCACGTATTGAGCCCGCAGCGCAAGCAAGGGAACGACAACGGGCTCTCAGCTCGTACGATGCACCGCCCGTTCCGCGAGGTTTTCGAGGATCGTCCGGCAGACCGAACGTGGCAAGCATTCAAGTTCCGCCTGGGCCAGGTTCGCGAATTCTTCGGCCCGGCGGCGGGCGTAGTCGAGCGCGCCCCCTTCGCGCAGTAGCGGCAGCAACGCCTCGCGCTTGTGGTTGCCGGGGCTGCACATGATCTGGCGCAGCCGCGTCGACGCGGCTTGCGGGGATTGTTTCAGCAGGCGGATCAACGGCAATGTTAGTTTGAGTTGATCCAGATCGGTGCCGAGCGATTTGCCGGTCGTCCGTTCTTCGCCCTCAAGGTCGAGGAGGTCGTCGGCAATCTGGAAAGCCAGGCCGAGCAGCCGACCGTAGCGCGTCAGGCCTTCGACCACCTCCGGTTCGGCGTCGCTGAAAAGCGCCCCGAGCCGGCAGCAGCAGGCGATGAGTTCGGCGGTCTTGCCGTCGATCATGTCGAAATACGCGTCTTCGGCCAGTTCCAGGTTGCCGCGTTCCAGCCCCTGGCACAACTCCCCTTCACACACCCGGTTGGTCGATTCGCCGATGATCCGGCAAGCGCGGGGGTCGCCCAGCGTCGCCGAGAGGTGGAAAGCGTGTGTGAACAGGTAATCGCCCAGCAGGATGCTCGTCTGGTTGCCCCACTCGGCGTTGACGGTCGCGACGTGCCGGCGAACAGCGGCCCCGTCGAGAACGTCGTCATGGACCAAGGTAGCCGTGTGGATCATTTCCACGACCGCCGCGAGAACGTGATGCGCCGTCGTTACCAAGCCGCACGCCCGGGCGGTCAACAACAGCAACGCCGGCCGAAGCCGTTTGCCCCGATACTGCCCAACGTGATCGACCACCGCGGTAATTTGATGGTACCGGCTTCTGAGCGTCTGCGCCAAAACCCGCTCGACTTCCTCCAGGTCGCGCACAATGGGTGCGTAAAGATCGGGCGGCGCGGCCGCGGGATGTGCAGGGTTTTGCATCAGTTGGCTCATGGCCGTCTCCCCAGCCCGTGCCGCGAACGGGCGCTTCAGGCTGGTTTCTGAAGTTTCAATCCGGCGTGAATATTAGCACGCGTGAGACGGATCGTCAATCTTCCCGGCGGAACGTGCCGCTCCGGCCGCCGCTCTTCTCTTCCAACCGTATTCGCTCGACCGACATAACACGATCGACGGCCTTACACATGTCATAAACGGTCAACGCGGCCACGCTCACGGCGGTCAGCGCCTCCATTTCCACGCCGGTTCGGCCGAACACTCGGACGGTCGCCTCGATGCGAAGGAGGTCCTCGCCCTCGAATGCGAAATCGACCGCGGCGGAAGTGATCGGCAGCGGGTGGCAGAGAGGAATGAGCTGGCCCGTGCGTTTCGCCGCCATGATTCCGCCCAGCCGGGCCACTTCCAGCACGTCGCCCTTGGACAGCTTTTTGTCTCGGATCAGGGTGAGGGTCGCGGGGGCCATGCGCACCAGGCCGCTGGCGCGAGCTTCGCGGAGGGTTTCGGGTTTATCACTTGTATCGACCATGCGGCTGGCGCCGTGATCGTCGAAGTGGGTCAGATCGGGCATGACAGTCCCTCCGCAGCCGCGCGGTTCTGTGAACCGCGGCCAAACAACCGAGGGATTGTATCCGGAATGCGCTGAAGCGTCCCCGCAGCCGTTAATTCGCGGCCAACGCCTTGAGTTCGCTAGCTTTGTCGAGTAACCGCTTCCCGGACTGTTCCGTGTCCTCTCGACCCGCTGCGAGTTGAGCGGCCAGTCGTTCGTATTCCGACGAAGCGAACAGGAGGGCTTTGCGGTGTCCTTCGCAAGTTGATCCGGCAGGCAAGCCTGGGAAGAAGCCATCGCCCTCTTTGCCATAAAAGAACGAGGCCGGCCCGTCGAGCAGGCCGTCAATCACCTTTTCCTGCTCCGCGGCGCCCAATGCCCTCTTCCACTCGATTTCACTCTTGGCCCGCCAGGAGTCAATCTCCACGATTTCGTATCCGGGACGGTAGATTCTTAGTTTCACGCTATGGACCGTGTGTTTATCAAAGATCAGCGCGATGCAATTCCAAACCATGCCATAATCCACGGCGAGCTGCGTCTGCCCGCTCACCGTTCCCTTGGAGGAAATCGGTATTTCGCGGAACGTGTAGGTGCCCAGGTCGGCGAATTCAAGGCAGTTCTTCTTGTCGGTTGCATCCACGCGAAACGCATGGATCTCCTCTTTCGCCTCAGCGACTTCCACGCTGGGAACGTGTGAGATCGACGGAAGGGCGTAATAGCAGGGCACGAAGGGTATGCAGCCGGCCAACGTAAATAGGCCCGGTCCAAGCAACAGCGCGTACCGTTTCATGAGCACTCTCCTCGTACGGGGGATTGCCAGCCAGCTAAAGGCGCGGCACGATAGCGAGGATGGGAAGCGCGGTCAAGACTGTTGTAAGGCCGCTAATAGCGGGAAAGGTTCGGATCGATTTGCAATGACCACGCGTCGATCCCGCCGGCCAGGGAAACGACGTTCTTGAAACCGGCCGCTTCGAGCAACGCCGCGCCAGACAGGCTGCGGATGCCATGATGGCAGTAGACGACAACCAGCGCCTCCGCGGGCGGATGGAGTTCGTCGGTTCGGCCCATCAGTTCGTTGAGCGGTACAAGCACGCTGTTCGGCAGCGCTGCCGTTTCGTGTTCCCACGGTTCGCGAACATCAATGAGATAGACGGACTCTTTTCCCGCGAGTTTCGCAGCCAGATCGCCCACGCTGAGTTGTCGGACCACGTCGTCGTCCTATTCCGATTCCTTGAGCAACAATTCCACGTCTTCGAGCGCCCACTTCGCCTTCAGGAAACCGAGATGGTAGATTTCCCGCACTCGCCCCTTGCGGTCCACCAGGAAGATGCGCGATGGATGATCCAGTTGCCCGTTCGCCGCGGGCTTGGCCCACATGCCCCAGTCGGCGACGACCTTGTGCACGTCGTCGGCCTTGCCGGTCAAAAAGGACCACGAACCCGGGTCGGCGTCGTAGGCCTTCATGTAGGCGCGCAACACCTCAGACGTATCCCGCGCGGGGTCGAGCGTGATTGACAGAAGCCGCACCTTGCCGTCTTTCAGGATGCCCTTGTCCTTGAGCGCCTCCTGGATCTGCTCCATGCGGTGCGTCGTCGCCGGGCATGTGCCGTTGCAAGTCGTGAACACGAAGCTGACCAGCCAGACTTTGCCGTTAAGCTCCGAGGAGGAGAACTTCTCGCCCGCCTGATCGATCAGCATGAAGTCTGGGGCGCTCTGAATGACGGCGAGACGGCTGGGCTTTTCTTCCGCCATACCGGGGACACCCAGCCAGAGTCCAAACGAAATAACTCCAAGCCACAACATAGGCAGGTTGCAGTTGAACGGATGAGTTGGAGCTCCGGCTTTAGCCGGCCTGCCCCGGCTGAAGCCCGTACTCCAACCTATTGATAACTGACGAAACACCATTTTGTCGATCAAGATAGGGATCGTGCCCCTCGTCCAACTTATCTGTTTCGTTTAACCAGAGCGTTAAACGAAACGTTTCGTTTAACATCATCCCCTTGATATTCCTTGAGTTACGGCCGACCTTCTGTGTGTGTTAAACGGATTAAACGAAACGAAAGCTGCACCCAGGGTAAACCTCTCGCGGAGCGAGAGGTCTACGATTCCCGCCGCCATCCCGCAGTCGAGGCTGCAGAAATCACTCAGTAAAGCAACATGTCATGACCGCGCGCCGCGCCGGTCTTGAACTGCGTCAGGTCCACGTTGAAGAACGGGTCCATCTTCAGTCCGTCGGGCCCGACATGGGCCAGCCGCACCCAGAAATTCTCCGAGCGGTCGAGCGTGCTGAGCAGCGAATTGGTGATGTACATCCGCTTGCCGTCGCCGGTCACGTGCATCATGTTCGGCTGCACGCCGGGCATGACGCTGCTGGCGAGCTTCGGTTTCTTGAGGTCGCTGACGTCCCACTGCTGAATCTCGTTGGAAGCAAAACAACTCACGTAGAGGAAGCGGTCGTCGGGAGACTGCCGCAGGTCGGCAGGCAGCTTGCCGGTGTCGCATAGTTTGCGGGCGGTGTATTTGCCGTCCGCGTCGCCCTCCCAAATCCAGATCGAGTTGTCGAGCGCGCAATTCGTGAAGCCGTGGTTTGCGCCTTCCTTCAGTGACCACCGGCATTCAAGCGGCGCCGCCCCGGTCGTTAGCTTGGTCAGGACCTTCCGCTCTCGGAAGTCCCACAGAAGGAGTTCCTTCCCGAAGTGCTTGAGGTCCATCTTGGTGAACGGCTTCTTGTAGTTCTCCGGCGGCGTGAAGCTCGACGTCACCATACGGTTAAGGTCAGGCTTGATGGCGACGTCGTAGCCATACGGTGCGTCTTTGGGGAACTCGAACTTTCGCACGAATTTGCCGTCATTGGTGAACTCGGCCAACCCTGCCGGCAATCCTCCCTCCTTGTCGCCCAGGCAGCTTAGCAACATTCTCCCCGGTAGCGCATAAGGAGAGTGCGGGCCGGAAAGCCCCGTTTCCTTGGGCAATTCGTCGAGCACTTTCTCCAGCTTCGGCTTGGCGGGATTGTCGGCCACGTTAATGATGAAGACACGGCTTGAGAACAGGCTGCATCCCCAGATGTGCGTCCGGTCGTCGGTGAAGCCAAAGTGATGCGTCTCGTTGCCGGAGGAACCAACGTCAAGCTGATAGAGGATTTTGCCGTAGCTCTTCGATTCGATTTCGACGTCGATAACGGCCAGGAAATCGTTGTCCTTGGCGTCGGCATCCACGCAAAAGACGTACAGGTATTTCTCCGGTCTGTCGAGCCGCTTGACGAAGGGCGACAGACAGGTTTCCGCCTCAACGGGCGCCAAACAGGCGACACCGATGGCCGCAGCGATCACGCCGGCGAGGAAAGCGAGAATGTAAATGTACCGTAGCATGAACAACTCCAGCGACTAGGGAAACGCGAGGGTTGGCACGCATGCCAGAGTAGCGAAGCCGCCGAGGTCCGGCAACCGCCAATTCGGACCGAGAGGGCTTGCCCGCGAACCGGCCAACCCACTATCATCGTGACTACGCTGCATGTCATCCCCACCACGACAACTTGGATCTTCATGGAGATTCACGCACTCAAATTGCTTATCACGGAGCATGACCTTAACGCGATTGCGGCACGGGCGCTGGCCAAGGAGGAGCAAGTCCGTGAAGTCCGCCTGCGCTTGCTGCCCGAGGGCTTACATGTCAGCGGCGTCTATCCGACGCCTTTCATGTCGGTCCGCTTCGAGACGCTTTGGGAACCGGCCGTGCGCGCGGGGAAAATCGGCGTCAAGCTCGTCTCGGTCAAAGCCTTGGGCCTTCCCGTGAGCATGCTGCGCACAGCGATCATGACCGCCCTGGCCGACGTCGCCGGGAAGGGCAACGGCCTGGATGTCGAAGGCGATCAACTTCTCTTTGATCCCGATCATTTGCTCGCTAGCCACGGCCTGATCGGCCGCACCAACCTCACAATGGTGCGCTGCGAGGTGGGCTTGCTCGTTATCGAGGCATCCTCAACGCCCATCGCGTGAGCCTGCGCAAGTTCGTTAAAGCGGAGAACGTTCGTAGAGAAAATAATTCGACGGCGCCATTCCCATTTGTCGGTAAGTCGCCTGTGCCCCGAGGTTCTCCTTGTCGACGTATAATCGCAGCGCAATCACATTTCCCGTTCGGCGAGCCTCCCCCCAGATGGACTCATACAACGCGCGAAACACGCCGCTCCGCCTCGCCTCGGTCCGAACATAAACTCCTTGAATCCACCAAATCCAGCCGTTGCGCCAATCGCTCCACTCAAAGGTGATCTGCATCTGCCCGAGAATCGCTTCTCCTTCGACTGCCAGGTAATACGGTCCCTTGGTTGGATCGTCCATTGCGGCCGTGACACCTGCCGTCAGAATAGGAATGTCAAGCGTCTTTCCTTCGCTTTCCTGCGCCAAGCGGCTATTGAAATCGACAATGAGGGGAATGTCGGCCGGTGTTGCGCGACGGATGGTGATCGGCATGGTTGCCTCTGCCAAATGGGGGTTGTATCCTGGCATGGCCTGACGGCGAAAGGACGTTGTATGAATCTGGCCGACTACATCCGTGACATTCCCGATTTTCCCAAACCGGGCATTCTCTTCAAGGACATTACGCCGTTGCTGGCGGACCCGGCCGCGTTTCAGGAGGCGATCAACCTCCTGCACGCGCATTATCAAAACAAAGCTATTGACGCCGTCGCCGCGGCCGAGGCGCGCGGGTTTCTGTTCGCGGCCCCTTTGGCGCTGCTCATGCGCAAACCGCTCATTCCGCTGCGCAAGCCGGGCAAGCTGCCCTTCCGAACCTATTCGCTGAAATACGACCTGGAATATGGCACCGCGGAGTTGCATGTCCACATCGACGGCATAGCGCCCGGGGCGCGTGTGCTCCTGGTGGACGACCTGCTGGCAACGGGCGGCACCATGCACGCGGGCTGCCAGCTCGTCGAAAAGGCAGGCGGCGTTGTCGCCGGTTGCGCGTTTCTAGCGGAACTCACGTTTCTTAAGGGACGGGAACGCCTCGGTTCACACGAGGCGTTCAGTTTGATACGGTATTAATCAATCCGTTCGCGATTCGGGTCTGTAGGATGATCTCATTCCCGGCGGCGACGCTTCATTTTCATCACAGAATGTGAGAGCGAGAGCCATGCCCGCGAAAGTATCTTGTCCATCATGTGAACGGCAACTGCTCGTTCCGGACGAACTGCAAGGCAAATCCGTCCGCTGTCCGAGCTGCGAAACGGTCTTCACGGCCCAGCCGGAGTCGCCGGACCCAGCGCCCGCGCCTCCGCCGCGCGCTGCGTCGGATGATTTCGAGCAAATCCGCAAAGACACTTACGGTGGATCGCGAGTGGAAGAAGAGGACCGCACCCGGCCTCGAGACCGCTGGGAGGATAAGGATTACGATCGCCGCGAAGATAGGCGCCGGCGGAGTTATTACGGCAATTCCGGCATGGCCCTCAATGCCGTCTCGGGACCGGCAACCGCACTTCAAGTCGTGGCGGGCATCAAATTGGCGTTGATGATATTGGGAATCTGCATTTTTGTAATCATTCTTGCTGGTGGACAAAACCGTGGCGGCAATGGTCCCGATCAGGGGATACAGATGGTAGGAAACCTCGTCAGCGTCGTCATTGGACTCGTTCAGGCCGGCGTGATTCTATGGGGTGCGGGCTGCATGAAAAGGCTGGAGAACTATGGCGCTGCGATGACCGCTAGCATTGTCGCGTTGATTCCTTGCTCTGGATGCTGCATTCTTCTTATTCCGTTCGGCATTTGGTCGCTTGTGGTCCTGAGCAAACCTGAAGTGAAGGACAGTTTTCGTTGACGCCCCAGGAACCTGAGGTGGCTTTCATGCTCGACTTTGAAAAATCCGGAGGCCTGATTCCCGCCATCGCCCAGGACGCGGAAACGGGCGAAGTGCTCATGCTCGCCTGGATGAATCGGGACGCCTACGAGGAAACGCTGCGCACCGGCCGCGCTTGCTACTTTAGCCGCAGCCGCGGCAAGCTCTGGCGTAAAGGCGAGGAAAGCGGCAACGTGCAGGAAGTGAAGGAGGTGTTCATCGATTGCGACGCGGACACCGTTCTCCTTAAAGTTCGCCAGATCGGCGGCGCCGCCTGCCACGAGGGCTACCGCAGTTGTTTTTTCCGCAAGGTCAATGGCGATGCGACACAGGTCATCGGCGAGCGCTTATTTGATCCGAAGCAGGTGTACAAGAAATGAGTGAGCAACTACTCAAACTGGGCATACCCGCCGGCAGTTTGCAGGAGGCGACGGGTGAGTTGTTCCGCAAGGCCGGCTACAAGATCACGTTCGCCAGCCGCAGCTATTACCCGGCCATCGACGATCCGGAGATCCACTGCACGCTCATCCGCGCCCAGGAGATGCCTCGCTACGTTCAGGACGGCTCCCTCGACTGTGGGCTAACGGGCTACGACTGGATTCTGGAAAACGATGCCAAAGTTGTGGAGCTGGCCGAACTGGTCTTCAGCAAGGTGAGCAAGCGCCCGGTGCGCTGGGTGCTGGCCGTGCCGAACGATTCGCCGATCCAGGGCGTTAAGGACTTGCAAGGCAAGCGCATCGCCACGGAAGTGGTCAACGTCACGCGCCGATGGTTGGCTCAGCACGGTGTCACGGCCCAAGTCGAGTTCAGTTGGGGCGCCACCGAAGTCAAACCGCCAAGACTCGCCGACGCCATCGTCGAAGTGACCGAGACCGGCAGTTCCCTGCGGGCCAACAACCTCCGCATCGTCTGCGACCTGATGCAGAGCACGACGCGGTTCATCGCCAATGCAAGAACCTGCGCCGATACATGGAAAAAACAGAAGATGGATGACCTGATCCTGATGCTGAAGGGCGCGATGGCTGCCGAGGGGAAGGTTGGCTTGATGATGAACGTCCGCCGCGCCGACCTGCCCGCGGTCTTGAAGATCCTGCCCGCATTGCAAACCCCCACCATCTCCGCCCTGGCCGATACGGAGTGGGCCGACGTGAACACGATCCTGGACGAAAACATCGTCCGCCACATTGTACCGCAACTCAAACAGGCCGGGGCGCGCGGGATCGTGGAGTATCCGCTGAACAAGATCATCGACTGACTTCCGTGGCCTTGAGCGTCTGTTCCTCAATGTAGGGCCTAATCTTCAATCTTGCGCAGGCGCAGCACGTCGAGCCATTGATGCGGTTCCAGGGTAAGGCGGCCGACCATGTTTGTTTCGTCGGCCCAGAAAGCGAAGCCGACCAACAGCGGTTGCCGCCCCATCTGTGCGCGGCCGGCCACAAGGACCCAGCGCGAGGCGAAGTTGTCGGGATCCGGCTTGCGCATGCGGCGGTGGAAGGAGGTGGCGAAACCGGTGTGGCTCAACTGCGGCGGCCAGACGCGAATCTTCGGCCGGTCGCGACGGGCCACGTCGGTCAGCCCCGACACGACTTGATCCAGCAGTTGCTCGACCGCTGTGGCGTCGAGGTCCGATTCGCGCCCCATCGGGGCCACGACCACAAGACGAACGCGGACGGGCAGGTGATACACGGTCAACCGGCGGTCGCCCGGGTGGCCCTCCGGCATAGGGCAGTGAATCAACTCTTCAGTAAAATCACTGTCGGAATCGATCGGGGCCGGTTTGCGGCGGCCAAAGAGCGCGCGAAACACGGCGCGCACCATCCAGGCCAGGATGAGCAAGATGAGTAGCGCGAGGAAGCCGGCTACGAGGAACCAGCCGCCGCTGTTTAGGAAGTTCTGTGCGCCTTGCGGCAGTTGGTTGATCCAAGGTTTAAGGACGTCCGGCGGTTGCAAATCCATCACGGCACCCGGGTCGGTGAAAATCGTTACAATAATGGTCCACGAAACAATCCCACCGATCAAGTGCCCAACGCTTAGGAGCCGAAAATGTTCGTCACTCTCGCTTGCTTGCTCATCGCCGTCGAGCTGGACGACTGGGAAAAGGCCGAGGCGGCCCATCTGTCCAACATCAAGCAGGTAACGAGCGGCTTCGTCCGCGCCGGCGAGGGATACTTTGCGCCCGACGGCAAGCAGATCATTTTCCAGGCCGAGGAGAAGGACACCGGCAACCCGTTTTACCAGATTTTCGTTCAGGACCTTGAGTCAGGCAAGTTCCGCCGCGTCAGCCCCGGTGACGGGAAGACCACTTGCAGCTACTTCCGGCCCGACGGCAAGAAAATCATCTTCGCCAGCAGCCACCTCGACCCCGACGTCAAGAAGAAGCAGGACGAGGAATACAAGCAACGCGAGGAGGACCGGAAAGCAGGCGTGCGCCGCAACTACCGTTGGGACTTTGATCCGCACATGGCGATTTTCGAGGCTAACCCCGACGGCACGGGAATGAAACCCCTGACCGACGGGAAGGGCTACCATGCGGAGGGAAGTTATTCCGCCGACGGCAAACAGATCGTTTTCTGCTCCAACCGTGACGACGCAGAGAATTTCGAGCTGTACATCATGGACGCCGACGGCAAGAACGTCCGCAAACTGACCGATGCCCCCAAGTGCTACAACGGCGGACCGTTCTTCTCGCCCGACGGCAAACGCGTCATCTTCCGCAGCGATCGCAAGAAGAAAGATCACCTACAGATTTACGTGATCGACGCCGACGGCAAGAACGAAAAGGCGCTGACAGACAACCCCAACGGCGTCCACTGGGGGCCGTATTGGTACAAGGACGGCAAGCACATCATCTACGCGGCGGCTGACCACAGCGACCCGAAGGCGCGGCCGAACTACGACCTGTATTGGATGAACGTGGAGACGGGCAAGACGACGCGGCTGACGTACGCTCCCGGCGCGGATGTGTTGCCGGTGTTCAGTCCGGATTACAAGAAACTGATGTGGACTTCGACGCGGGACGGCACGAAGCCGGCTCAACTCTACATCGCGGACTTCACGCCGCCGAAGGACGAGTGACCGCACCCCCCAGTTGACCCTGTGGACCAATTCGAGTGGGCGCACAGGGTCCGCAACCCTCTAGAGGGTTGGTCCACTGGGTCTAGAGGGTTGGTCCACAGGGTCGACAACCCTCCAGAGGGTTGGTCCACAGGGTCCAGAGGGTTGGTCCACAGGGTCTGCAACCCTCCACAGGGTTGGTCCACTGGGTCTAGAGGGTTGGTCCACTGGGTCTAGAGGGTTAGTCCACTGGGTCTAGAGGGTGGCCCAGAGGGTCTAGAGCCTCGAAGGGTGAACGCGTCCTGCCATTTTGGCAGCCCGTCATCCAATTACTGGTCCCTGCCCGGATTCCATGCTGCTTCGTTCCCACTCACGGCGGACCTGTGTGAGCCCGTAGGCGCACAGTTCGAATTCCTCGCTCAGGCGGCGCAGGACGGGGGCTTCCTCGCGGTAGGGGTCGTCCTCAAATGTGCTCGCAATGAAATAGGAGCGTTTGCCCTGTTCGCAGTAGTTGACGAAGAAATCCTTCGTGAGCGCCGAGCGCAGGCGGTTGACCACCTCGGGATAGACGCCGGTCCAAAAGAGGGCGAAATCACCGATGTGGCGGTGATACTCCCGGCGGGTGCGACCCTCGGCGGGCAACTCTTCCGCCTCATGGACCATATCGACGACCTCGGCAAGCGGCTTGCCGGCGGCATTGCGCAAGCGGTGCAGGGCATCGACGTGGATGAAACGGGAGAGCAAGGCGGACAGGTAATCGATCAGGCGGGGGTCGCCGACGCCCAGGCGCACCTGGAAGGTCTGCTCGGTAATGCCCGCGAACATCCTGCGCAGCGGATGCTCCGGGTTGGGAGTCCACATGATCATTGGCTCTCACTCCTCGCTCCGTAGGCTCGTTCTTCCGTGTACGGGCCTCCTTTTTCACTGTAACACGGTCCTGTATTGAGTCAAACCCAACCGGTGCAGGTTCGTGGTACCGCTTGGCGTCGGAGTCCCGGCATCAGCGGGCTGAAGCCGGGACTCCGATGCCAAACTCTACCATTGCGCGGTGCGGAGCGGGATCGAAAGGAAGGCAAGCAGGGAGAAATAGCAAAAAAAGCCCACGGACGGAAGTCCGTGAGCTTCTTCGATCGGTTGGGTAAAAGAGGCTTACTGGCCGCCGGAGCCGCCCGAACCGCCTGGCCCGCCCGGCTTGCTAAAGGGGTCATCCTTTCCGGGCTTCGTCTCGTTCTTCTTTTCCATGTCCTCGATCTTTTTGCGCCAGGCCGCCAGGCGTTCCTTGCGTTCCTTGTCGTCCTTGTCGGCGTCGGTGTTGTGGACCAGCAGCTTACCTTCAGGCGAAAGGACAAGCACCTCCTGGGGCGCCGTGTCCTTTACTTCCAGTTGCACCGGAGCGCCGCCGTCTTCCTTCGACTCCGCGGTCCGCTTATACGACACCACCGGGTCGGTGAAGTCGACCAACACGGCGTCGTTGTTGGTCGCCCCGAACGACACGTGGATTTTGTGTTTATCCTTCGAAAGTCGCTCGGCGGGGTTGGTCATGAGAATGAACTGGGACTGGTCGAACATCCAGAAGGGGATCTCGACCGTGTGGACCTGGCCGATCCGCTCGCCGCGATAGACCACCTCGCGCTCCGCGACGGACCAATCGCCTACTGCGAAGCTTGGCGCATCTCTCTTGGGACTTACCGTGTTCAGCCATTTGTGAATCTGCAAGACGGTTTGATGCTTCCCGTCCGGTGAGCGGATGTCGTCGAACTTGCGTTTCGAATCCCTCGGTTCCAATCCTTTCTGATCGACGGCATAGTAATGGATTTCCTCGGCGCCGACAGCGAGTCTCTGGGGCACCAGGGTCCACTCCGACTCGAGGTGGTCCTTGCCCGCCAGGTCCTCGCGCACGTCCTTGCGCTTGTGGTTCGGATTGGCCATGAGGACCTTGACCTGGTACTCGTAGGTCCTTCCCGGTTCGAGGTAGATGTCGAGGAAACGAATCAGGGCAAACTCGGGCACGTGCAACTGCTGACCGGCGAACGGATTGGTGGGTTGACCGTCTTTGCCGTCGGGACCATCGACGCCGGGACCGCCCGAGCCGGGGCCCTTGGGTGAAATCGTTCCCTTGCCGGGGCCGTTGTCCATCTTCTCGCCGCTGGTGACATGGCTCAGGTCATACGGATCGAGATTCTCGGGATCGGTGAACGGGTTCGACGGCACGACCGCCGGCTTGTCCTTCAGTTGCGCGAGGCTGTTCTTAATGGTAGCCAGTTCCGTCTCGAGCGGCGGATAGGGCGGGCTATCGTCGAACTGCTTCGGGCGCGGCATGGCCAGGTGGCTCGACCATTGCAGGATCGGGCGCAAGTCGGGGTTTTCCTCCTCGGCGCGGCGGCCGTTGTTCAAGGCCCACCACTTGGCGGCGTCCTCGACGGGGAGATCGATCCACTCGGCGTCCTTGGCGTCCGGGGTGATGGTGCGCCGTTGGACCTTGATTCCCAGGAAACGGAAGTCCGCCTTGGCGCCGAACAGTTCGCCCGAGTTGCGAGCGTGCAGGGCCTTCTGGAATTCCTCGATTTGTCTCTTGAGCGGGAAACTGCCGACGACCATGGCGACGTGCATGGGGTGCATGTTCTCAGCGTAGACGATGCCGCTGCTGTTTTTCAGGTCTTCGAATTTCACGAGATTGATGACCTTCTTGGTGTCCGCGTGGCCGCCCGGAGGGCCGAACTTCCCGGGGCCGAAGGGCATGCTGCCGGACCCCATCCCCTTCATGCCTCCTGGCATTGGCGGTGCGGAGCCAATCATGCCCATGCCCGCGCCGGGGCCGCCGGCGCCGCCCCCTTGCATCTTTGACATCATATTGCCGCCGTAGAAGTCACTTGGGTTGGCGTTGCCACCCCGGTTCTTCTTTTTCGGATCCTTCTCCTTCGGCGGCGGCGGGTTGGTTAGGACGTAGATGCCCGTTTTGTCGTCATTGAACATGTAGAAATCGGCCTGGATGCCGAACGCCTTCACGAGAAACTCGGTCGGTTGAAGAACGAATGGCTCGCGACGCCGTTCATCGAGGCTGCTGATGGGAGGAAACCATAGATTGCCCAGTACGAACCAACTTGGGCTGTAATCCAATTTCATGTTCTTGCCGCCATCGGCGATGACCGGATCCATGGCGGTCAATTCCTTTAGTTTCTGATCGCTCGGCTGGTTCGTTTTGATCTTCTGGTCCGCCTTTTGGGTCAGATCTTGCATGGCGGCGGCGTTGGCGCCGGGGCTAAGCGAGCCGTTGCGGCCCGCGAGCAGGATCACGCCCAGAGCGATCAGCAAGACGGCAAGGCCGGCGGCCACATAGAGGCCGACGCGTTCGCCCTTTTGAAGCATGAACTGCTTGAAGTCGAAATTCATCTTGGCCATGACGAGATTCCTTTGACCACGATCGGTCGGCGGCAATGGAGTGTGTATTCCCAGATTTCCGAAGTCTTTGGAGACTTCGGAAATCTTCCCAGTTTATCAGGGTTTTTTCTCAGCGGGCGGCGTCTGCTTGGGCGGGCGCTCGTACAGCGAGGCAATGCCATAGACGGACAGTTCAACCAGGTTTGGGTCTTCCTCGACAGGCGCGGCGGAAGAAGAGCCAAAGCCGGGCCAGGAGCCGCCCGGGACGATGGGAGAGCCGCCGGCGGGACCCGTAGGCCCAAATCCGCCGCTGCCCGGGAACATCATCTTACCGCGCATCATCATGCTTCCCGTTCCATATCCATCAGGGGAGGTGGGACGGCCCTCGGTGTCGCCCGTGCTCGGCCTGTCGCCCTTGTCCTTCTTGTCGCTCTTGTCGTTATCGGCGCTCGGCCGAATGCCGTACGCGCGGTGGAAGGATATCTGCGTGGGCTGAATGCGTAAGCGCGAATTGACCACTTGGGTTTGAAGGTCTTGCATGTACGCCTGATCGACGATGAGCGCCATGCCGATGGGCATCCAGCGAACCTGGTCGGTGAAATCCAGGTAGCGTTCACGTCTGAGGTCCTTGTTAAGGCCTTTGCCGCCGGCTTTGCCACCATCGGGTTTCATCATGTCCGTGCCCGGCCCCATCATGGAGCTAGACCCCGGTAGAGGGGAGGTGGTGCCATAAGACGCTCCCGGCGGGGCGCCCGCCGGCGACATCGAGTCGCCGGGTTTGTTCGGGTCCTCGGAATCCGGTTTCTGCTTACCGATCGGCTTGGCTTTGCAGGGGCGATTGGCGGTGCGGTGCGAGTTGTAGCCGAGGGCAAGAGCGTCGATGCGCTTGATGGGCGAGGTTGACCAGGTAAGGACCTGTTCCACCTCGAGCGGCTTGGTCGGGTCGATTGTGAGCCTATGGCGCTCATCGGCGACGGCCTTCTTGATGTCGGTAGTATCGCCCCAGTTGAGGTTGTCGACAGGGATGGCGAATTCCATGAAGTTGTTGCCCGATCCCTGTTTAACGCGGAACTTGACGTCGGCCAGTGAAAGATTGCGCTTCCAGGCATTGATGTTTTTGATCTTGGTTTTGGCGCTGATGACGACTTCCTTGGATTTCTCATCGGGCTCGGTGATCAGGTCGAGCTCCCAGTTGGAATTGCGCATGAGTTGCCGCTTGCCGCCGTCGGGGATTTTCTCGGCTTTCGCGTCCTTTTCCGCGTCCTTGTCCAGTTTTACATCCTTGAAGATTCGCACCTCATCAAGCGTTTTCTGAATGATCTCGAGAAGTTCGCGCTTGACCCAGAGATCTTCCTGAGCGAGCCAGCACTCCTCGGGGGTCGGGAGTGGATCGACGGTCCAATGCGAGACGGGCCTGACGATGCTGGTCCAGCCGCCCTGGTATTCAACGGGCTTGATAATATCGGGGAAATTCAACCCGGCCACATAGCTCTCGTACAGTTTGTTGCCGTATTCAGCGCAGTCGCTGTCCTTCAGGTAGGTGCCGAACGGCGCCTCCTTGAGCCTTTCGTCTAGTCTGGCGTTTCCGCCTTGGGGCCAGGTACACATATCTTTCTGGAACTCCCACGCGATCCCCCAGACGTCGCCCTTCTTGTCCTTGAGGTTGTCTTCCTTTTTCACCAGCGGCTTGACGAAGTTCTCGTTCTTGGGGTCGGTGACGCCTTTAATCCCAGTCTGGGCGTCCGCGTATTTCTTCTCCACCTCGGCGTTGCTGCTGCCCTGAACGGTGGGGATCAGAATCAACCCGACCAGCCAGATAAGGCCAAAAACGCCGAGTGCGATCCAGAAGCGGTGCTTGATGAGTGTTTCTTTATCGACAGTCATGATTCGATTCCCTTACGGGGCCGAGGCACAGGTAATCAGTCATTACGCAGAGATTTGTCCAAGGCCCTATCGGCCAAGATACAATCCGAGAAATCCAGGATCACAAACCACGCTTAATATCGGTATCCCCGCCGCCGCCCGCGGGAGGAGTGGGCGTGGGCGTTCCACCTCCCGACGCTCCCGTTTGCCCCGCGCCGGGGCCCATCGGACTCGCGTTGGTGGGCGGTGGCGGCGGTGGCGGTTCGCCGTTGGGGAAGCGGAGCTTATCGGAGGGTGTTGGTTCTTTCCAAATGAACAGGATGACAAAGTCGTAGCGCTTCCGCTGTCCAGCTTGTGTTTTCGCCGGGTCAGTGCCGCCGCCGTCGGGGAGGGGACCGCCGCCAGGAGGAAGAATGCTCCCGCCGCGGGGGGGAACCGGCGAGATGGGACCGTCTCCGGAGCCGGGACCGCCCGGCATAAATGGTCCCATCTTCGAGCTGCCTAGGGGATTACTCCCGCCGGCGCCTGCGATGGCGGTACCGAGAGGTCTCCAGCTTGCTCGGCTGCCGCCCACAGATGCCGTGGACGTTGACTCTTTCCCCATCATCATTGACGAGGAAGGCATCATGGCTTTCATCCCTTCGCCGGGTCCGCCCGAGCCCCCTCCGCCGCCGAAGACGGATCCCAGCTCGCTGGCCACCGAGAAGCTGGCGCTGGTCGTCGTTTCATTCACTTTGAGCAAGACGACGTGGCTGATGTTGCCGATGACGGGTTCCGTCTTTTTCTCCTCGGGTTTCTCCGACGTGTCCGCGGCGGGAAGCGTCCCGGCGGCCGGCTTGGCATCCGCGGGTTTGTCCCGAACGCCCAGAGCGGCAATGTTCTCCAATAGGGTGCTGCGTATGAAGGTGTTGGGGTCTTCGTGGTCGGTGGAGCCGCGCATCTCGACGACCCAGCCGCCTTCCTTCTCCTTGGGCGGCGTGTCCCAGTGCTTCTTGGGACGAACATAATCCTTCTTCTGGTCGCCCAGCTTGGATTTCATGCTCGTCCAGTAGGCGCCCAAGTCCTCGGCCCAACGGGCGTCCACGGCCTCGATGTCGACGCGAATCAGGTGTTCATCCTTGGCGTCGTCGGGGCCGGGCAGAAGTTTTTCCCCCGCAAGCCGCTTTTGGTAACGCTCATACGCCTGCTTCGCCTTGTCCAGTTCTGGGGGCATCAAGTACTGATTGCGAGCCGATTCACCCCACAGGTTCGCACTTTTTGCACCGTCGGTAACGTCCGGCCGGGGCAGGACATCGCTGAGGAACTTGTTGAGCGCGAGCCAGTTGGGCAATTCGTCGCGGCCCGCGATGATGCTGCGAACGGCGTCCTCTTCCTTCTTGACTTTGTCTTGTTGCTTCTTGAACGCCGCGGCCAAGTCCTTGTCTTTCTTAACCGTTCCTTCGCTCTGCTTCTCGGCATTCACAACCTGATCCGCGCCGAAGGCCCAGCCGACAACCGCATACGCCCCGGCGAGACCCGTGGCGCCGACCAGCAGGGCGGCGGCGGCGGCGGCGGCCCACGGCTTCTTGGCCTTCACCATCCGCTCGACTCGGATTTCCGGCGGCAGCAGGTTGGTCTGCAACCGGGACAACTTCAGGCCTTGCAGGGCCAGGCCGTAAGCGACCGCGAAGCTCAGGACGTTCTCGGTGTAAGCCGGCGCGGTGACAACCGGGTCGCCGGAAAGCTTATTGAGTTTCTGGAGTTTGCGGACGTCGAGTTGCAGCTTTTCGCTGAGGAAGCGTTGCAGGCCGGGCAGGCGGAACGCGTTCCCAAGGCCGACCATATAGCGGATGGTGGCGTCGCGATGGGTGTTAGTAAAGTAACCCAGGGACCGCTGCACCTCGCCGACGAAGTCGTTGAGGACGGGCTTGAGGGACGACAGGATTTCCTTGAGCTGCGGCGATTTGGTGGCGTTGCGTTTCAGGTGCTCGGCCTTGGCGAAGGTGAGCTTCATGTCCTTGGTCAAGGCGCGGGTGAAATGGTTGCCGCCCAGAGGGATCGGCCGTTGCCAGATGATACGCGCGCCGTCGGTAATGACCAGGTTCGAGCTGTCCGCACCGATGTCGAGCGCGACCACGCACTGTTTCTTGCCGCGCGATTCGCCTTCCTCTTCCCCTTCTTTCTGCTCGCCCGTGAGCAGGTCATAGGAGACGAAGTTACACAGCGACAGCGGCGCCATCTGCACCAGGTGGACTTCAACGTTCACGTCCTTGAAGTGCTGGAGGTAACGGCTTACCATGTCGCGCTTCATGGCGAACAGGCCGATTTCCGTCTCCATCGCAAAGCCGTCGGTTACCGCGCCGGAGCTGAGCTTTTGATAGTCCCAGACGACTTCATCGAGGTTGAAGGGAATCTGCTGCTTGGCCTCGAATCGGACGATATCGACGATCTTTTTTTCCTCGACCGGCGGCAGCTTGACAAAGCGAGCCAGACCGCTTTGGCCCGGAACGCTGATCGCGACTTGATCGCCGCGAATGGTATTGCGCGACAGGAATTTATCCAGCGCCTCGCGGGTTAGCTGATCGGGGTCGGCGTCGGGTTGGCTGAGAATCTTGGGATGTTCGACATAGTCGAAGGCGGTGGCGACCACGCCGCTTTCGCCGACTTCCAGGCGCAGGGCCTTCAAGGCACACTGCCCAAGGTCTATTCCCCATACGCCGAGTGGTTGTTTGGCCATGCGAACGCTCTCCCCAAATGGCGATGTTGTAAACAGGGAATATTCAATCGCTCAACCGCCCGCGAGTCAAACGCTTGCTTCGGGTCGAGACCGGCTGAATTCTAAAATCTGTAGCTACCGTAACATGGGGCGAAGCATGCTGTCAACATGCTGGGTGGGAAGGCACCACTCTTCCGCCCCAAAGCCGCCTCTTCGTGCCGTCACTTAATACAACCCGAATCAACACCGTTCGTTGGTGGGGGCGATTGTTTTTCTTTATCGGCTTTTGGTTTCGCGCTCATTTGCCGCGAGGCCTGAGTCGAAGGTTCCCGGTAGATTGCCACTTAAATAACGGCTGACTATAGACTTAACAATTCCCGCGCTCCGCGGCCCAGAAGCTCGATAGCGAGCTGAGAGCCGAGTTGCTCCGCTTGGTTGAGCGGTCCCGCGAGCGTCCCTTCCACTTTTCTTGATCCATCAGGTGGAAGGACCGCGCCCCGCAGCGTCAGAATCCCATCGTCAATCCTGGTGGTCGCGCCGATCGGAACCAAGCACCCGCCGCCCAGCGCCCGCAAGAACGCGCGCTCCGCCAACACGGCTAGGTGCGTTTGCCGATCATCCAGCTGGCCCACCAGCGCCCGGCTATCGGCGTCGTCCGCCCGGCATTCAAGCCCAAGCGCCCCCTGGCCGACGGCCGGCAGCATCCAAGCGGGGTCGAGAACTTCGGTAATCGCGTCCGCTAAGCCAAGGCGCTCCAGTCCGGCTTGGGCAAGTATGAGGCCGTCGAGAGCGTCCTCTTTCAGCTTGCGCAAACGCGTCTCGATGTTGCCGCGCATGTTAACCAGTCGGAGGTCGGGCCGCCGATGGAGGACCTGGGCTCGACGCCGTAGGCTGCTGGTGGCCAGGACCGCGCCGGCAGGCAAATCGTCAAATCTTAGGAATCGGTGCGACACGAACACGTCGCCGGTCGCGGCCCGCGCCGGCACGGCCGCCAGCACCAACCCCGCAACCGGCAGCGTCGGCAAATCCTTCAAACTGTGTACGGCAACGTCGACCTTGTGCGCGAGCAGCGCTTCCTGAATCGCCTTGGTGAACAGGCCGTCGCCGCCGATCTGAGAAAGCGGCACCTCGGGCACGATGTCTCCCGTCGTCTCGATTTCGACCAACGCCACCGGTCGCGATCCCGCGAACGGCCGCAGGCGCTCGGCGACGAAGTTCGCCTGCCACAAGGCGAGCCGGCTGCCACGGGTGCCGATGCGAAGCGGTGTCGTCATGATGGAGAGGGAATCAGGGTCGCGAGCTTGTCACGCAATACGCGCACCGTCGCCGCGCGATCAGTGAATCCGGTTTGCAACCGTATCTTCTCGGCCATGTCGCGCTCAGCGTGGTCCAGAGCCAGCCAGACGGGTTGAAGAATCCGAGGGTCGTTGGCGTAGCGCGGGAAAACGTGCCAATGCAAGTGAGGCACTTGATTGCCGAGTAACTCGTAGTTGAGCTTGCGCGGTTGGAAGCACACTTCGATGGCGCGCGCGAGGATGCACATTTCGTCGAGAAACGCACGGCGTTCGGCGTCCTCCAGGTGGTTCAGCTCCGTCGCGTGGCGCCGCGCGACGAGGATGCAGCAGCCGTGGTAGAACTGCCATGAGCCGAGCAAGGCGACGGAGTGAGGGAACGTCCAAACAACCTCCTCCGTGGCCATGCGGTCAAGCTGTTGAAGCTTCCGGCAAAAGTGACAATCGGTTGGCGTCATGTCGGTCAGAAGTCGCCTCCACCGCCGCCGCCGAAGTCGCCGCCGCCACCGCCGAAGTCGCCACCGCCGCCGGCATCACCACCGCCAAAGAAGCCGCCGCCGCCGAGATCTCCGCCGGCGTCACCACCGGCATCACCACCGCCGAAGTCTCCACCACCGCCCGCATCGCCTTGATCGCCGCCGAAGTCGCCGCCGGTGCCCGAATAATCGGTGTCCTGCTTGTTTTGGTCGGAATAATCCGCTCCACCGCCGCCGGAATGGGTCGCGCCGCCTCCGCCATAGGACGAATCGCCGCGGAAGAATCGATCATACATCCAGCTGCCGGCGGCCGCCCCGAACATGCCGCCCAGCATGCCGCTCATGAAACCGCCCCCTCCCCCGTAGCCGCCGCCATACCCGCCACCGCCGTAACCTGGTCCATAGCCGCCACCGCCTCCTCCCATGCGACTGAAGGCGCGAATCAGCGCGAACACCACCCACACGACAAGAAGGATCACGAGGCCGATGCAGATGATGCCACCGATCCCGCCGAGCAGGCCTTTCGCGGGGAGCGTCGAACCTTCTCCCGAGTCGACCTGCCCAGGCGCGGCGTGGGCTTTTTCTTTGCCGAGGTTGGCGTCCACGGTATCACGGACGTACTTCACGGTGTCGAGCAATCCTTCGTCGTAGGTCTTCGGGTCTTTCAGCTTGGCAAGGAAGATTTCGTCCAGCTTGTCGCGGTTGGCAATGGTGAAGGCTTTCTTGCGCGTTTGATCGCCGACCTCGATCTGTAGGTGGCCGGGATGATCGTCTCCCTTGTGAAGAAGAAGGATGTAGATGCCGTTGACCTCCGCCTCCTTGGCCCGCTGCCGTGCCCACTTTTCAAAGAACGCATCGCGTTCCTTTTTGTCCTTCTTGACTTTGTCGAAGTCCTTCTTCAGATCGTCGGGGATGTCCTTGTAGGTTTGAATGAATAGGTCGATCTTATGCTCTTCCTTGAGTTCGCGAATGACCTTGTTGGCCTGGCGAATGGTATCCGCCTTGAAGAAGCCGCCGTCGTCACGGATTTCCGCAACGGCGGCAGCCGTGGCCAGGCCGGCGGTGAATAGCCAGCCGACGACAACCGCTGGGACAATCAGCGAACGGGAGAGGGAATACATGATGCGTTTCTCCACAAGGTAGTGTCACCGCGGCCGCTGCGAGGGGCGCAAGTCACTATTATTATCCCAGGGGGAGTCGTTTCTGGAAAGAGGACGGAACCGGCAACCGTCCAGTTAGGTGATGAATACTCCTCTTTTCGCGCGCCGCGCGTGGAGACCACTCTTGGCTACGTATCGTTCCACCACCATCCTTGCCGTTCAGCACCAGGGCAAATCCGCCATCGGCGGCGACGGCCAGGTGACGCTCGGCGCCGTTGTCATGAAGAGCGATGCCCACAAGATTCGCAAGCTCTATGATGGGCGCGTATTAGTGGGATTCGCCGGCGCGTCGGCGGACGCTTTTGCCCTTTTGGAGCGTTTTGAGGCGAAATTGAGAGACCATCAGGGCAGCGTGCCGCGCGCGGCGACGGAACTGGCCAAGGAGTGGCGCATGGATCGCGCCCTGCGCCGCCTGGAGGCCATGATCATCGCGCTCGATCACGAAGACTTGCTCCTGGTTGGCGGCACGGGCGACGTGATTCAACCGACCGACGGACTCGCCGCCATCGGCTCCGGCGGCCCCTATGCGCTGGCCGCCGCCCGCGCGCTCGCCCAGCATTCCAAGCTGACCGCCGCGGAAATTGTTCGGGCCAGTTTGGATATCGCGGGGGAATTGTGCATCTATACCAATCGGAACATTGAAGTGGAAGAAATCTGATTGCAATTTGGAGGAGAACCGTGCCAGATCTGACGCCGCGTCAAATCGTCCAGGAACTCGACCGCTACATCGTCGGGCAGGAAGCGGCCAAGAAGGCGGTGGCGGTGGCCATTCGCAACCGCTGGCGGCGGCAGCAACTGTCCGAAGACTTACGCAAGGACATCACGCCCAAGAACATCATCATGATCGGGCCGACCGGCGTCGGCAAAACCGAGATCGCGCGACGACTCGCGCAACTCGTAGGCGCGCCGTTTCTCAAGGTGGAGGCAACGAAATACACCGAGGTTGGCTACCACGGGCGCGATGTCGAGAGCATGGTCCGCGATCTGACCGAATCCGCCATCGGCATGGTCCGCCAGGAACAGCGCACGCTCGTCGAAACGCAGGCCAAGGAACGCGTCACCGACCGTTTGCTCGACCTGCTTCTGCCGCAGTCCGGCACCTGGGAACCCGACAACACCGAAGAGAACGATCGCCGCCAGCGCACCCGCGAGAAGATGAAAGCCCGTCTTGAAGCCGGAGAACTCGAGGAACGCTCCGTCGAGTTGAGCGTCGAGCACAAGGCGGTGCCCGTCCAGATCTTCTCCAACCTCGGCATGGAACAGATGGACGTGGATTTCCAGAACATGTTCGAACGGATCATGCCCAAGCAGAACCAGCAACGGCAGCTGAAAATCCGTGAAGCGCGCCGCATCCTCCTCGAACAAGAGACCGAAGCGCTCATCGACCGCCAGGTGGTGACGGAAAAAGCAGTCGAACTGGCCGAAAACCAGGGGATCATTTTCCTCGACGAACTCGACAAGGTCTGCGGTCCGCCGTCGTCGCACGGGCCGGACGTTTCGCGCCAGGGCGTGCAGCGCGACCTGCTGCCCGTCGTCGAAGGCACGACGGTCAACACCCGTTACGGACCGGTGAGAACGGATCACATCCTGTTTATTGCCGCCGGGGCGTTCCACGCCTCGAAACCGTCCGACCTCATGCCGGAGCTTCAGGGCCGCTTCCCCATCCGCGTCGAACTGACCGACCTGAAGCGCGAGGACTTCCTGCGCATTCTCACCGAACCGAAGCACGCGCTGACCAAACAGTACGCCGAGTTGCTGGCCACCGAGGGCGTGACACTTGAATACACGGCCGACGGCATCGAAGCCCTGGCCGACATCGCCTACGAGGTGAACCGTACCACCCAAAACATCGGTGCCCGCCGGCTGCACACCGTCTTGGAACGCGTCGTCGAGGAAGTCAGCTACGAAGGCCCGGATTTGCCCGAAAAGCGCGTGGTTATTAACAGCGCCTATGTGCGCGGCCGGTTGGGGGAGATTCTGAAGAAGGAGGATTTGAGCCGATTTATTCTGTAACAGGCGGCGCGCACGCCGCTGAGGAAAACAAGATAGGGACGGACGCATGAATACAGCGTCCGTCCTCTTGTATTTCAGTCTGAAGTCTCGCCTAACTCCTCGCTGATCGAATCCATGAGGAAGCGGTTCACGTCGCGAAGCATATCCCGGTGCAACTTGTGGGTCGCGGGATACGTGTGCATTCGCACATCGAGGCCGGCCGTATAAAGCAGCGCGTGATCGGCCTGAGCCATCGTCAAGGGTGTAAATGAATTGGCGATGCCGTGAGCGATCATGACCTTCAACTGGCGCACTTCCGGCAGCCGTAGCAACGGGCCCCCATGCCGCGCTATGGCACCGTTGAGCGAAATGACGCCCCCGAAGCGCTCGGGGAACGACAGCCCAAGGCAATAGGCCATGGTGGCCCCTTCGCAGTACCCGGCCAGGTAAATGCGCTCGGAATGGATGTGATACCTGAGCCGGGTCTGTTCCACGGCGCGAAAAACGTAGTCTTCGATCAGGGAATCGTGCTGGCCAGGCGCACCCCAGGAAAAGCCCATGCGGCCGTTGGGGCGCGACCCGGTCTCAATAGGACCGCGCAGGCCGATGCACACGTAATTCCGCCGGCTGAGGCGCGGCGCCAGGTGCAGAATCTGTCGTTCGTTGCCGCCGTGCCCGTGAAAGAAAACGACCAGCGGGTAGGCGTAATTCGGCTCGTAGCCCGTCGGCAGGAAAGTTCGGACGGGCAGCCGGCGGGGGGCGTCCACCTCCGAGGAATAGAACCCCTCGGCGGGCCGAAACATGCGCCAGGATAGATCGAGATAGGCCATAGACTACCCACTCCGCCAGGAAGGTTGAATTTACCGGTGGTAGGAGATTTTCGGTCCGTCGCGCGTTGTCATCCGCCCTAAGCACTTACATTCCTTCAAGTTGCCGGGCAAAGTCTACGTTTGCTCCAAGAACGTGTCAACGCGGGCGGAAGCATAACTCCGCGAAAATCAAGGCGAAGTTCAAAAAAATGACCGCCTGCAACGGTTAGGCGAAGTGAATGGGAGGGCGGTGATTGGGGTGATTCCGCGCGTCGGTTCGGTCGGAGCGAAAATACCTCTCCCAGTTGAATCCGCCGAGCGCTCAGGAAATCAAAATGCCCTTCGATAGGAGGTACTCGATGAGACGGACAGCGGCCTCTTGCGGCGACGTGGACGTCGCATCGAGCGTCAGCTCAGGGTTGAGCGGCGCCTCGTAAGGATCGTCGATGCCGGTGAAGCCTTTCAGCTGACCGGCGCGGGCTTTTTTGTAGAGGCCCTTGGGATCGCGCTGCTCACACGTTTCGATCGGCGTGGCAACATGAATCTCGATAAACGGCAGTTTGCCTTCGACGTGCAACGCACGCACAACGTCGCGATCCTTGCGATACGGACTGATGAAGCTGGTCATCGTAATGACCCCCGCGTCGGCGAAGAGCTTGGCAACCTCGCCGATGCGGCGAATATTCTCCTCGCGGTCGGCAGCGGAGAAGCCGAGGTTCTTGTTAAGGCCGTGGCGGATATTGTCGCCGTCGAGCACATACGCCAACCGCCCGCGCTGCACCAGCGCATGCTCCAGCGTGAACGCGATCGTGCTCTTACCCGACCCGCTCAGACCGGTGAACCAGAGCGTCGCGCCCTGCTGCTTCAACAAGCCTTCCCTCTCCTCGCGGGTGACGTGGCCCTCGTGCCAGGTGATGTTCGTCGCTTTGTTCTCCGCCATTCGCCGATTCTCCTTGCGGTAATGGTGCAGTTCAACGCAGCGGACCATGCCGCTGGGCTGCAACCGCTGGACCTTGAGTTTTTATGGTTTGCGCGAGGGTTTAACCACTTCTCTCGTCGCGAAGTTCAGTCCGAGCAAAAGCGCCCGAGCCCGCAGCGCGAGCAAAAGCGCGGGAGCCCGCAGCGCAAGCAAGGCCCCCTCGCTCGCACTGCGGGCTCGTTGGAAGAGTACAACGCCGGCAGGGACCTGGGCAAGACCCTCGCCGGCGTTTGGTTAGCGGCTCAATGAACGGCAATCAATTGCCCGTCGGCGGCGTCGGTGGGTGCGGGGCGCTCGCGGACACGCCCAGAACCTTGGCCTTCGGCCGCGACATGTCAAGGACCACCTTCTCCTGCAACTCGCAGCGCGTCATGTTGCCGGCCTTGTCGGTCACTTCCATGCAGACGTAAAACTCCGCGCCCACATCGCGCGACACGGACCAGCGGTAGCTGCCGTCGTTTTTCAAACCCTTAGCAATGGGCAGCCACTGCCCGTCGCGTTGGGCCGCGTAATAGAGACTCACGCAGTCGGCGCCGAGGTTCTTATCGTTCGCCTGCCAGGTGATTTGCAACGCGCCGGAAGCATCTCCCTGAACCAACCTGGCGCCCATGAGTTGGGCGACCGGTTTGGTGGTGTCCACCTCGATCCAGTAATCGGGCTGGTCGCCCTTGCCGGGCGGCGGATCACCCTGGCCGTTGCCGTTGGTCACAACCACGCTCAGACCGTACAGCCCTTCGCCGGGCAAGTCGAACTCAGCTGGGCTGACGCGATCCTTGTCCTCGCACAGCTTCTGCCACGTCTTACCCTCGTCGTTCGTCATCCAGATCTCCACGCGGCCCACACCGCTTGGACCAACCTGGTCGATCTGATAATCGAGCGACACGCGCGCGCTGTTGAGAAGATGTCGAATACCAACGGCCGGCGACTTCTCAGGAAGCGGCGGCAACTTGTCGGGAAGCGGCGGCAGCTTGTCGGACGTACTCTCGACCTTCGGTGGGGGGACATCGTTCTTGCTGGTATCCACCGGCGTCGTCGCCTTGAGGTTTATTTCCTTACAAACGGCGTTCTTGGCCCAGTCGGACACGCTCGCTCGGACCAGACCCGTTGTAGCTTTGTCCGCCGGTACAGCAAACAGATCGGCAGTTCCTGGAACCGGATCGATCGGCATCCAGGTCGTTTCCGTGGTCTGGTACTCCACCTTGAGGGTTCCGGCTGCGAGATTGGCGTCACGCGCCTCGCAGCGCAGAACGGTGCCGCCTGCCGAGGTAGGAACGACACTGATGTCAAGTTGAGGCGCCTGAGTATCGACAACCACGATCAGCGCCGGCTCTTCGCGGCTAACGTCCGCGGGAATCGCTTTGCCTGCTTGATCGACGGTAACAATGCTGAACCAGTATTCCCCGTCGCGCGGCGCTTTGAAAGTGAAATGGCTCTGGGTCGGCGCGACCTTATCGGCCAACACCCAGTTGTCATTACCGTATTTGACGTACAAATGTACTTCCCGGAGGGTCTGCCGTTCCACGTCTCCCATTTGCAACGGGAGCTTGAACTGCGCATTCTTCGAGAAGCGCTTTTCCAGCTTAGGTTGGCCTTGCCCCTGGGCACGAACGGCCGGGGCCAGGAACGTCAGGATCAGCAGCGCCGCCGCGACGGCCCGGCCAATCCGCACTCCCTTTCGGTTTCCGCCGCGCCCCCCGGCGCATTTGGGACGCCTAGGGTTTCTCGCTATCCGCCCCCTGTCTCCTGAGATCATGATCCGCCTCCCCCGATTTCAAGACTACGCCCGGCTCTCCCCAAGAGCCGCGGCCCGTCCCCGTTCCGTGAACGCGAAAATCCAAAGATCGGCGGGCCGTTCGGTAGGCCGGCGCATCCTTGCCCGGCTGGCCCGTCAAGTCTTTCACTTGAATCCACAACACATAGGACCCTGGCGGCACGTGCGGCGGCACCGCGAATCGGTAGTTGATGAAATAGTCATGCCGCGCGCTATGGCTATGATCCGGCTGGGCCGGGAAATCCCGCCGCCAAACCAGATTGCCACGGTAATCGTGAATCTCGAGCGAACTCGCCAAGCACGTCTCGAACGAATTCCCCTGCTGTTTGCTGCCAAAATTGCGCAGCTCGACGTACACCTGCACCAGTTCACCTGGCTGGTCGCCGGCGCCGGCCGTGTAGGCCCAATCGTCGGGGACTTTTTGATAAACGCCGTAGCTCTCGATCTTCCGGCACAGGCACATTTTGTCGATGCCCAGCGCCGCGCGCTCCGCCAACGGCCGTTCCAGCGCCCGCAATTGCTCCAGCACCGCCGCGATTTCGCCCGGATTGGGCTGTTGCAAACCGCCCTCCGTCAAACGAACGGCCAAAGGCAGCAGACTTAAGAGCAACTCCTGACTGGCTTTTTCATAACCTTTCAACAAATCGAGCGCTTCCGCCGGCCGTTTCTCCATGAGCGCCCGCAGCGCGGCAACCAAGGGCGGATCAGGTGGCGTGAGCGGCGCGAGCGTGATCACTGGAGAATGCTTGGCGGCGTCTCGTTCCGTCTTTTCCCGATCAGAGTCAGCCTTGTCGCTGGCTTGGGTCTCTTGTTTCCGTTTCGCGTCCGGATAGCTCGCCGGCGCCACGAAATCCTTGATTTCGTCCTGCCAGTGAACTTTACGCTCCGGCAGCGGGTGATACGGCGATTCAATTCTCCCCGTCCAAATCTCTTTTGCATCGGGGCTCACCGGTTGGATCGCATCCGCTGAATCCTTGAGCCAGGGGCGGAAGCACCCCGGCACGAGGCACGCGCCCAATCCCGCCGTGACCACCAACATCCATGCCGGCCGCGCCATCCGTGACCTCGATCCCTCCGCGTTCGCTGGAACTCCCCGGAACAAGGGGCGGAACACTAGCAACGTCGGCGCTGGGAGTCAAGAGAACAAACAACGCAATTCGCGCGCAACGATCCCAATGTGGGCAACCCTTGAAAGATGGAGAATTCTTCTGGTTGTGGAATGAGAGAAGAATCAACCGAAGAGGAGCATGACATTGAAAGGAGGAAGCGTCAGGAACTGGCACCCCAACTCATATTCGGAACCTTCCGCCCGGCAGCTCTTCACCTGCACCTCGACCCACGGCGCGGTCTCCGGCGCCTTGCTCGGACGCACGCGGACGATGGTCCCTAGAGGCAGGGAATGATCCAGCGCCAAGCCGATCCCGCCCGCGGAACGGTCCACGACGTAGCCGCGCACCGGCACGCCGTCGTCCACTCCCACGTAAACCGGAATCGCATTGCCTGTACGGCGGACCGTGCCGCGCTTTTCCGCGGAAACGCCCATCGACGCCAACTCTTGAAGGCCCGGTTTCCTTGGCGTATCGCTCTTCTCCGCCGGGGCAGGCTGCGCACGTGGCGCCCGGCGAATAGTGGATTGCACAAACAGCGTCGTCAAGCAGCCGCACGCAAACCCGATCGTCGTCGGCAACCAGATTCCGCTGTCGCCTAAGTCCAGACTCTGCCAAAGGTCGGCCAACATAAACGCATCCTCGCGGGCTGATCCGCGTCCAACGAGAAAAACATTGCCTCGTCTGAACTCTAGCCCATGACTTGGAAGACGGCAAATCCAGCAACGGCGGTACGCATGAACAGGAATATTCTCATGGGTCTCAGCGATGGTTGGTCGGTCCCGACGCTACTCTGGTTTCGCGCCCCACAAAATGCTAGCCTCTGTGGCGTGTACGTCCCCTCGGAACAACCGGCCCATCGCAAGGTGATTTCGAGGACCGCCGGAGAATCGAATTAGGGACATCGACAAGGAGGAATTCCATGAAACTGCTCGGTTTGTGCTTCGTGTCCGTGCTTCTGCTCGCGGGGAGCGCGCCTCCCAAAGTAGGCGACGAAGGGAAGCGGGCTGAGGAACTGAAATGGGCGAGAGGAATCGCGATGGATTTCTTCGCGGTCGCCGGCCGATCGCGCGCTGAGGCGGAGGGGCTTCTCAGTCCGGAGTTCTTCAAAGCCGTCTCGGAACAGCGAGACTGGACCTTCTTCGGTGAGCTTGACAAGCACGATTGGAATGATCCGAAAATCACGACCGAGGAGATGGCACCCAACGGGAATGAGGTAATCCTCAAGGGGACGCTGAAGCGAACGGAATATGTTATCGAGAGGAACGAGGACAATACGGAACGATCGCGACGTGAAAAGACGCTGGAAGCGGATTTCACTGTGCGGATCGTGAGGGAGTCGCCGGACGGCGTATGGCGGATTCGGTATGTGCGAATAAGGGAACGCGAAGAGGAGAAATAGAACCGCTGAGTGATTCCACACCGGTGGAACTCGTGGTCAAATTCGGGTTCAACGCCCGCGAACTGAACTTGATCCGAGAGATAATTGAGGACCATCGCAACGATCTTCTGGAGGCATGGCATGAGCACCTCGGCCGATAAGCCAAGATGGCCCAAGAAAAGCAAAGAACCAATGCCGCCCCATGCCTTTGTGCCGGCCGCGGCTCTGGCCCAAGCGGTGGATTTCGATGACGACATGATGCGCGTTACGTTTATGGACGGCCGCGTGCTGGCCGTGCCCCTGGCATGGTTCCCGAGGCTTCGGAAAGCCACGCCCAAGCAACGCGCCAAGGTGCAAATCGGCGGCGGCATCAGCTTGCACTGGCCGGCGCTCGATGAGGACCTGTCGATTGCTGGTTTGATGGCGGGCGTCGATTGGCGATCGGCTTGAACCGCTTCCACTACAACCACAACTTCACCCGCTCCCTTAACCCCTCCGGCAGTTTCGGCTCCACGTACCGCCGAACCTCCTGCGCGTGATAGCGCGTGCTGAAGTGCGCGCAGATGATCAGTTCATTCTTGAACTTGTCCGCCCGTTCGATGAAATCGTCCAGGTGCATATGGCCGAACTTGTGGATCTTCTCCCGGCGATGGTTGGGACGGATAAAACTCATTTCAGTGATCAGAATCTTCGCTTCGAAAACAGGCGGATAGGCATCCAGGCCGGCGGGGCTGGTGTCGCCCGTGTAGGCGAGCAGCGGCGTACGCACCTCGCGCGTCACGGCCGTGCCGCCAAGCCGCAGGTCGCGAATCTGCTCGCCGGGCAATCCTTGGAACTCTTCCTTGAGCTTGAAGCGCCGTTCCCAAACCAGGTAGCCGAGCGACGGGATGGTGTGCGTCGTGGCGAACGCCGTGATCACATGATCGCGCGACAATTCCATCTCCTGCCCCGGCGTGACGCCGCGCAGATCGCAGATCATGCGGCCGCGGTCGAGCCGCTGCATGATAAGCAGCAACCGGCGCACGTCCTCAACCGCTTCCGCGGGCAAATAGAGAACGGGCGGCTCCATGCGCATCATTCGCCGCCTGGCGACATAGACCGGAAGCGCGGCTACGTGGTCGAGGTGCGTGTGCGTCAACAGCCATGTCGGCGTCCCCATGAAGTCCCACGGTTGGGCCCCAAGGTCGAAGCCGATCTTCAACTCCGGAATACGCCAGTACGACTGCACCGCGGCGCGCGAATACCCCTCGACGGTTAACCCGGCGTGCTGGCACGTCAGGAACGGTGCGTTTTCGACCATGTAAACCGGCCAAACTTCGATGAAGGGAGCATCCCGGCCGACCCCTGCGGCCCTTGTTCACTCTAAGAAATGCTCGACACAAAACCAAGCCGGAAGGTTCCGTCGCGCGGCTGCCGCAAAAGCTCCAATCCAGACATAACACGATTGATTTCATGCGGAATGCGCGGAACAATAAGGGCGTTCCTTCCCTTCTCATCGCACGGGGCCGTCAGCCCGGAGGAAGCCATGAACCGTAAAGCCCTTATCGTTGAAGATGAGCGCGATACCGGGGAATTGCTCATCGAAATCCTCCGCCGCAGAAACCTCGACGCCACTTTGCTCCTCGAAGGCAAGCCGGCCGTCCCGTGGGTGTACGCCAATCAGCCCGATCTCATCCTGCTCGACCTCATGCTCCCCGACATCGACGGCTACAGCATCTGCGAGGAACTCAAACTCGATCGCGAGACGAATCTTGTCCCCGTCATCATGGTCACGGCTCGCGACCAACATGCCGACAGGATTCACGGCCTCCAAGTCGGCGCCAATTTCTACCTGACCAAGCCCTTTTCGGTCGAGCAACTCAACAGCGCGATCAATGACGTCTTCGCCTGGCGCGACGACATGGAGCGGCGCGGAACGTCAGGGGAGATTCATTTCCAGTTGCAGAGCGACACCCAGTACCTCGAAGAGCTCAACCACCTGCTGGCGTCTCTGTTCCTCTTCAGCGGGTTGACGCAAACGCAAATCCGGCAACTCACAACCGCCGTGAGCGAAATCGGCACCAACGCCATCGAATGGGGCCATCAGAAGGACGCCAACCGAATCGTTACGGTGACTTACCAGATCGATCCGGAGAAGGTCGCCATCGTGGTGCGCGACACCGGTCCCGGCTTCAATCCCAAGCAATTGGCCCATGCCGCTCAGCCGGAAGACCCCACCAAACACATGATGGTGCGCGAAGCCCTCGGCATCCGCGACGGCGGCTTCGGCATCCTCATGGCGCGCGGCCTGGTCGACGACCTGCAATACAACGAAACCGGCAACGAGGTGAAGCTCATCAAATACTTCGCAGCGAAACCGGCCGGGGTTTAGCGGCGAAGGAAAGGACCCGTCTTTTGTCTAGGCCTACCCAGCACCAATAAGCTAAATGCGTTTTCGCCAGCGGTGGGAGCTCCGCCTACCGTGAAGCACCGCGATAATCAGCACGTCGGCGGCGTGGATTCGGTAGTACACGACGTACGGATACCGTCGCAACGCGGTCGCACGGACCTCGCTTTCAATGATTCCTTAGAGATAGGGGTTGGATTGAATGCGGTCGATCTGGGTTCGCAGCACTTCCAAGAACCCGTCGCCCAGCCCCGTCCGTAGTTGTTCGTAGGCGGCATGGACTTCGGCGATGTCGTCTTCAGCCTGGGGCAGGTAGACGACCGGCAGACTCATTGCGGCCTCCGCACGCGCTCCAAGACTTGCTCCCAGGTGCGCACGTTGGTCGGGTCGGCCTCGTATGCAGGCAGCCGGCGGTTAAGTTCGGCCTTCAGGTCGTCCGTCACTTCCGGTCGCCACCCGCTGTCGAGAAGCTGGTCCCACAAACGAAAGACGAATTCCAGTTGATCTTCCATCGGCCACGCTTGGACCGCTTGAAGAGTTGTCGTCGGATCCACACATGCCTCCATCGCCAGGGAACCAATGTCTCACCGGCGTCAATTTACCACAAAAGCACGGCTGGGAGAATCCGCAATTTCGCCCAGGGCAAATCAATCTGGCCGGGCGCTCGACGCAATTCTCACCGCCAAACTGGGCCGCGAACGAAGGATTTGACTGGCGGCGCCGCCGTGGGAGGCACGCTTGGGAAATTCGGTGACGAGGCACAACGGCGGGGCATGCGGGCATTCACCTGCCCATGGGACTATTAGAGAGGTGCTTGGATCCTACCGGCAAGTGTCGACCTGCGTTCCGTCCCGCGGACCGACTTCCTCGCCGGGTTCGGCGCCGGGAGGGCTTAGCCGCCAGGAAGGACCGCCTGCGCCCGCCTGATAACCCTTTTCAAACATCTGCCGTGCGGACTTTGGAAACACCTCCCCAAAGCCGAGCGGCTCGTCGGGAATCTCTTGGGGCATGGCCAGCAGGTGGTATTGCATTCCGGAAACCGCACAAAGGGAATACAGTCGGGCGATGTCCGACCGGGTGAGGGCTTCAAAGGTCGCGCCTATGTACGCCATGGTCCGGGACATCGCTCGCTTACGAACCGGCGTCGGATCGGAGTACAGCTTCCGGCAGGCAAGCACATAAAGGTTCGAGCCTTTCAGCCACCCAGGCCGGGCGGGAGCGCCGTGCTCCGGCCACCCGGGAAGGGGCCCGAAGCGTACGAACGCCATGGCACCCGCGCCCCCGTCGTAGTGCTGTTCATGGTAACAGCGGCCGTCCACCTCCACGTTGAATTCGACCGGCGGCAGGAGTCCCGGCCAGGAAAACGCGGCCAGGAGCACCTTGCGGACCAGGTCGCCCGCGTCGGGACGGCCACTGGACGCGATCGCCCCGACATCCCAGATCGCCAATTGATTCGTTTGCAGGTCCATGGTGCCGACGAAAAAGCGGCGTCCCTCGGCGTGGGCTTGCCGTAGGTCGGCCAGGAAGTCGTCGTTGATTCTGGTCTCAAGCAGGTGCTTCGCGGGCGCTGCCGAGCCGAAGGCGCCGTCCCGGAAAACGTGACGCAGCGGCTGGACCTTGACCAGATCCTCGCTGGTCAGGGTCAGGATCAATTCCTTCAGCTTGGGATCGTATTTCGGGCCGAGGAAGGCATAAGCGCCAAGCAACGCGCCGCTGCTGATTCCGGTCACTACGTCGAAGGTCGGCCGCGTGCCGGACTCCGTCCAGCCCACCAGCGCCCCGGCGGCGTAGGGCGCCGCCCCCACCCCACCGGACAAGGCAAGAACCTGGAGCGGTCGCGGGCTGGCCGGAGGCGCTTCCGCCGGCCTAGCCAGCTCAGCCGCCAGACCGTCGGCGACCGGCTTTTCCACGCCGGGGTACGGTTCCCTCGCCAGGGACGAGACATCGTGCGCGAGCGAAGGATCACTTTTGGGAGCTGCCCTGCAACCGAAAACTCCCACGCCGGCAAGGACGAAGATCACCACGCCGCGGACGCTTGATGCAGGGAAACGGAGCAATGGAATCACCTCTCCTACCCCTCCATCCGCGGCGACGGAGAAAACCGCATAACTCGCAAAATTGCGCGAACCCGATTACTCTCCTCAATTCGGTTGTGAGGGGGAACTTCTTGACCCAAACCGATTGGGTTAAGAAGGGAGAAGAGCGGGCGAGTGCACCGTCACAAGTCGAGCGATGGATGACCTCGTAGCGGAATTCGCCAGAATTCCGGGGCGACCTCGTAGGGGAATTCGCGAGAATTCCGGGGCGGCCTCGTAGGGGAATTCGCCAGAATTCCGGGGCGGACGGGTAATAAAGGATGAAGAGCGGATGATGACCAGCGGCAGTGATACAAACCCGTTGGTATATCACAGAGGCAAGAGCGTCCCGGCGAGAAGGGTAGCGCTATGTCCATTCGACCGCCCCTTCCTTTCACGCAACGAACGATGGGCAGCGATCGTGACGACTACTTCTTCGTCCCCACTCCCATCTTGCGAAACCGTTCGATCGCCTCGCGCGGACCGAATTCCTCGAACTCGAAGAAGGGGCGGATCTCGCACTCGCTCTCTCCGCCGAGGCGCAACGGGGCGTCAACCCGCACAAAGCGATTGGTCCACTCGATCGCCTCGGCCTTCGACGTGAACTGGAGGATCGCATAGCCGGCGACGAGCTCCTTCGTTTCCGCGAAGGGTCCGTCGGTCACCATGCGTTTGCTTCCGGAGTATTGGATCCGCGCGCCCTTCGAGCTTGGCTGCAACCCTTCGCCCGAGAGGAATACGCCGGCCTTCACCCCTTCCTCCATGAACGCTCCCATGGTGGCCAGGGACTTCTCGTCCGGGAGGACGCCCGCCTCCGTGTCCTTGTCGCCCTTGACAATGCCCAGGTACCGGATCGTTCCGGGCTTGCGGCCGGGCGGGGCGGTGCGGACCTGCTCCTCCTTCTCCCGCCAACCATCGGGCTTCTCCGCGGCGTCGACCGGGAAGTCGAACAGCTCGTACAGTGGGCGCAGCTCGATCTCGCCTTCCTGAAACGGGACGCGCTTGGTCCATTCGATGGCTTCGTCCAACGATTTCGCCTGGATCAGGCAGAAGCCGGCGACCAGCTCCTTCGTCTCGGCGAAGGGCCCGTCGATCACGGTAAACTTCCCGTTGGCGTAACGCACGCGCGCGCCCTGCGAGCTCGGCTGGAGCCTCCCAGACTCGAGTCGCGCGCCGGCCTTGACCATCTCCTCGGTCCAGTTGGCCATCTCCGACAGGAGCTTCTCGTCCGGCCAAACGCCCGCCTCGAACTCCTTGGTGGCTTTGACCAGCATCATGAAACGCATCGTTGTATCTCCGTTTGCCTTGGAGCTAGACCGTACCCACGGCTTCGACCGCGAGGTCGGCCTTGGCTTCGCTGTGAACACCCAATAATCGTTCGGCGCGGGCCAGAATCGACAACGGGAACACATTTCCTTTCAGTCCGATTCCTCCTGCCGATTACGCAGTCAACGCCAAACGCCTCCAGACCCTGGGCGAAGAGCCGAGGAGCTGTCCCAGGCTTCAGACCATTTTGGCGAGTTGCGCCTCAACGCTGTGCGCCCACTGGAATTGGGTAGTGGGCGAACTGTGTGTTGATTCGGTGCGAACTTGGATCTTATTGCGTTGTGCGCGCGGTTATTTTTTTTCTTTGTACGCAAGATCTGCGAGAAGGATGCCGAAACCAAGTACGCCAACAATCAATGCGGTAAGGGTAAGTGCATCGCCCTGGCGACCAGGACTTGCCAGTCCAGCGGCAGCACCAAGCACGGCTGCCGCAAGAACGACAATAGCTCCCGCGATTGCTCTCACGTCATGCCTCACTTCTTCTTGCGCTAGGAAAATGGGGAAAATGGGGACGCTTTTGCTAACTGCTTGTTTCTTATGGTGATATAGCGGGCAGGGTGGCCG
>Ga0207158_1014_pt1 | contig 56970 bp, 59 predicted proteins | sample Alteio_BWMinHeat_22_FD_153512 | JGI IMG/M metagenome (GOLD analysis project Ga0207158, IMG submission 153512) | Enriched cells from forest soil in Barre Woods Harvard Forest LTER site, Petersham, Massachusetts, United States -... | ecosystem: Environmental > Terrestrial > Soil > Temperate forest >... | reverse complement strand
TATCGATGAGCTGCGCGGGGAACGCATCGATTTAATTTCCTATTCCAATGATCCTGCGAAATATATCGCCGCGAGTCTTTCGCCGGCGAAAGTTCTCACCGTCAATATTGTGGACGAGGCCAGCAAGCACGCGGAAATCATCGTCTCGGATGACATGCTGTCGCTGGCCATTGGCAAGTCAGGCCAGAATGCGCGCCTGGCGGCCCGCTTAACCGGTTGGCATATCGATATCAAATCGGAAACTCAGCGCAAAGAAGCGGCGCAGGAGCGCGCCGCGGCCAGCGCCGAAGCCTTAGCTAAACTCGAAGGTGTAGGTCCGAAGACCTCTGAGATCCTGATTAAAGGCGGATGGGGGAACCTTGAGAAATTGGCGGGAGCCAAGCCGGACGATTTGACCGGCCTGCGCGGCATCGCCGATAAGACGGCCAAGAAGATCATCGATGCCGCCAAGAAGGTTTTGAAAGATATGGCAAAAGAGAAAGAAGCCGCTGCTGAAGAACAGCCTTCAAGCGAAACTCCGGCGGCCGAGCCCGCAGAAGCGACTGAGGCGGCGGAAGCCTCCGAGACTCCAGCTGAGGAAAAATGACCGAAAAGCCTAAAAAAGCGAATATGGACGGAGAAAAGAAGCCGCCGGTGAAAAAGAAACCCGCCGCTCATGAAGAACCTGCGGATGCCCCGGTTAAGGCCGCGCCTGCTGCACCCGAAAAAACGGAAGCACCGGGGGCGAAACGCATGGTTTTGAAGACGCTGAAGCGTGTCGCAGCGGCGCCTCCGCCTTCTCCCACTCTGCACAAAGTGACCGGGGGAATCACCCGGCGAGTAGTCTTCAAGGCTCCGCCCAAGCCGAAGGTCGTTGAGCCGCCACCTCCACCACCGCCTAAGCCGGTCGAAAAGGCAACTTCTGTTCCTCCGGTCGAACAGGCGAAGCCAGCACCCGCCGCGCCTCCCAAAGAAGTCCCGGCCGCCGTTCCGAAGGCGCTCCCCGCTAAAAAGTTGGAAGAAGCAGCACCGGCTAAACCCGCGGAAAAACTCAAAAAAGAACCCGCTAAATTCGAACCTACAGCAACCTACAAGATGCCGGCCCCGGGTCCGCTCAAACCGTTGCGACCGCAGACGGTCCGGCCGCCCGCTTCCGCGGCTCCGCGTTCTCCGGCCGCCGCGACAGCAGAAGCAGCCAAAACCGCGACGGCTGGCTCGGGATCGCCCGACACCACAGCCGCTCCTCGCCAGAAAATCCGAATTCCTGAAGTGGTGACGGTGAAGGACTTGGCGGATCGCCTTGGGGTCAAATCCATTGATGTGATCAAGAAACTGCTTTCTTTGGGTACGATGGTGACGATCAATCAGCAGATTGATTCCGATACCTCCACTCTGGCAGCCGACGCCTTCGGGATCGAAGCGGAGATCGTGCCTATCCTTCAAGACGAGACGGTGGAAGAAAAGGACGATCCGTCCAAACTCAAGCCACGCCCTCCCATTGTGACGATTATGGGCCATGTCGATCACGGCAAGACCAGCCTTCTGGATGCGATCCGCAAAACCCGCGTCGCTGAAAAAGAAGCCGGCGGCATTACTCAGCACATCGGTGCTTATCGTGTCGGCACACCGAAAGGAGACGTCGTTTTCCTTGACACGCCGGGCCATGAAGCGTTTACAGCCATGCGGGCGCGCGGCGCCCAGGTCACGGATATCGTGGTGCTGGTGGTGGCGGCCGACGACGGCGTCATGCCGCAAACCGTCGAAGCCATCGATCATGCCCGCGCTGCGGGGGTCACGATTGTCGTGGCTGTCAATAAAATTGATCTTCCCACCGCTGACGTGGAACGTATCAAACGTGAATTATCGCAGCATCAACTGATGCCGGAAGAATGGGGCGGCAAAACGATTTTTGTCGAAGTATCGGCCAAGAAGGGAACCAACATCGACAAGCTGCTGGAAATGCTTTCGCTGGAGGCGGAGCTGCTGGAGCTTAAAGCCAACCCCGACCGGTCCGCTCAGGGAGTGGTTGTCGAAGCTCGACTCGATCCGCGCCGGGGCGTCACGGCGACTCTTTTGGTGCAAAAGGGAACTTTAAAAGTGGGTGATGTCCTGGTGGCGGGTGTGACGTTCGGACGCGTCCGTGCGCTTACGGATGATCGCGGAGGACGATTAGAAAAGGCCGGTCCGGCCACCCCTGTCGAAGTGTTGGGATTAAGTGGTGTTCCACAGGCCGGCGACCGATTTACGGTCATGGCGGATGAACGCGAAGCGCGAACCCTGGTGGAGCGTCGGCAGCTGTCCGTAAATGAAGAAGCAGTGCGTCGTCGTCACGTGACACTGGAAACCCTGCATGAACGCGTTGCCGAGGGCAAGGTGCGCGAGCTCAAAATTATTTTGAAAGCGGATGTTCAGGGATCAGTACAAGCTGTGCGGGACGCTTTAGAGCGCATGTCGACGGATGAAATCCGCCTCGCGGTGATACATTCCGGTGTGGGTGGGATCAACGAAACGGATGTGACGCTCGCGGACGCCAGCGACGCTGTCATTATCGGGTTTAACGTCCGGCCGGACTCCAAGGCCGAGGAAATTGCACGCCGCAATGACGTGGACATCAAGACGTATCGAATCATTTATGAAGCCATCGCGGATGTCCGGGCGGCCATGGAAGGACTGCTGGAACCGGAAACATCCCAGGTGAAACTAGGTCTGGCCGAGGTTCGTCAGGTTTTCAAAGTCTCCAAAGGTGGGACGATCGCCGGCAGCTTTGTGACCGAAGGCAAGATCGTTCGCGGGGCGAAGGCGCGCGTGTTGCGTGACAGCGTCGTGGTGTATGAAGGCCCGATCGATTCATTAAAGCGATTCAAGGATGACGCCCGCGAAGTGGAAAAGGGTTTTGAATGCGGCATTGGCATGGGGAATTTCCAGGACATCAAAGCGGGCGACCTGATTGAGGCTTACACGGAGGAAACGAAAGCCAGAAAGTTGGAGAGCAAACCGTGAGCCGCCGACGTCAGGAACGGGTGACGGAGCTGATTCAGCAGGAGATCTCTAAGCGCATTCCACTTTTAAAGGATCCGGGCCTCGGCTTCATCACTATTCTGGCGGTGCGCATGAGTCCCGATTTCAATCAGGCCAAAGTATTCTATTCCGTTCTGGGTGAGGCGGATGAGCGCCGACGGACCCAGGAAGCGCTGGAGCGAGCGAAGCCTTTTCTGCGCAATGAGCTGCGCTCTCTTGAGAATCTGAAATTTCCACCGGAACTGACATTCGTCCTGGATAACAGTGCGGAAGAAGCGCAGAAAGTCTTTGAAGTGCTCTCCGAGCTGGAGAAAGAACGCCAGTCGCAATCCCCAAAATCCGCACCCTAGTCATGCCTGAACAGGCTTCCGGACTTCTAATTGTCGACAAACCCGCCGGACTGACTTCTTACGATTGTGTCCACCGCGTCAAAAAAATCCTCGCTAACGAAAAAGTCGGGCACTGCGGCACTCTCGATCCCCTGGCCATGGGTGTTTTGCTTCTGGTTGTGGGGCGAGCTACGCGCCAGCAGGCCACATTTCTGGAACTCGAAAAACAATACTGGTTTCGCGGCGAATTCGGTCGCGTGACGGAGACCGGTGATCGCGAGGGTGCCTGTATGCGAATGCCGGCCTACGACCATGTGACGGAAGAAAATCTGCGGTCAGTCATTGAACGCTTTGTCGGTGAACAGATGCAGACGCCTCCCCGCTACGCGGCCCTGAAATTTAAGGGCAAGCGCTATTACCAATGGGCGCGGCAGGGTGTTGAAATCCCGCGAGTCCCGCGTCCCGTTCACATTTATTCTTTCGAGCTTCTTTCATTCAAAGCACCCTACTGGGAGGCCCGTGTCGTTTGTTCGCGCGGAACCTATATCCGAACGCTGGTGGAAGATGTTGCAGAACGACTTGAAACGGGCGCCACGCTGGACGCGCTCGTTCGCGAGCGTATCGGCCATTACTCTCGCGAACAGGCGCTGAGCTGGCCCACCGTGTCGGCCAGTTCTCGTCAGCAGCTGCTTGATTCCTTTCAATGCCGCGCTCTGTCGTAACTCTCGGGACCTTTGACGGTGTCCATCGGGGCCATCAAGCCATTATCCGTCGCGTCGTTGGTCGCGCTCGTAAGCTCAAAGCACGCAGCGTAGCGTTGGCCTTCGGGATGCCCCCTCGCCATGCGGGAGGGGGGGCGGTAAAACCTGTTCTCCTGACAACGCTTTCCGAAAAGCTGGAAATCCTTCGCCGCTTGGGTGTTCAAAAGATCCAGGTCCTCATCTTTGACAAGAAGACGGCCTCTACTCTCCCCGAGGATTTTTTCACGCAGACTATCTTGAAAAAGAACCGCGCTGTGGAGATGGTGGTGGGCCCCCGGGTAGCCTTTGGCCGCCATCGAGCCGGTCGGCTTCCATTCCTGAAACAATTGGGCCGGCGTTACCGAATCCGCATTCACGTCGTTCGCGCCGTTCGAGGCCGAGCCGGCCCCGTCGCCTCTCGCCGCATCCGTTCCTTCCTGGCGGCGGGTCATGTCGAAAAGGCGGCTGCGCTTCTGGGATACCCCTATTCGGTTTCCGGCCGGGTGGTACATGGGAGTGGGAGGGGGAAACGTTTGGGCTATCCGACGGCCAATATCCAGGTTGACCTTGCAAAAATCCTGCCCCCGGGTGTCTTTTGGGTGAAAGTTCTCCCGGCCAGCGCTCCGTTTCCGCTGGGCGCTGGCGAGCTTCGACAAGCGGCCGATGGTCTGTGCAACGTTGGAACACGCCCCACCTTCACGCCACAGTCTGAGACAGTGCACTGCGAGGTCTTCCTCTTTAAGGGGGCGTCAAGCCTCTACGGAAGAAGGCTCCGAGTTGTTTTCCTGCGGAGAATACGGGCTGAAAAGCGCTTCCATTCTCCAGAACAGCTCAAACGCAGGATTCGGGCGGATTTTCAAAAAGCTAAAGCTTGGGCCAAGTAGTTTTTCTTTACAAAATCAAGCCGTTTCGATATAATAACCCTCGTAAAACAACGACTAAAAATACATGCCGCTAACCAAAGAAATAAAAAAGACAGCAATAGAGCGATATAAACAGCATACTACCGATACCGGCAGTCCCGCTGTCCAAATCGCTCTCCTTACCGAGCGCATCAATCAATTGACGCAGCATTTCAAGGCTCACGGGAAAGATTTTGGTTCCCGCCAGGGCCTGTTGAAGCTGGTTGGCAACCGCCGCCGGCTTTTGAATTATCTGCGGACCACAGACCGGGATAAATACCGCGAATTGATTGATCAGCTGAACCTGCGGCGGTAAGCGTCATTTCAGGCCCATCGCAATAGTTGAGCAGGCGCCCGGCGCCTGATTTACTATTGTCGATGGGTGTTTCTTATGGGCGGCTCTAACTAACAGGAGGATACATCCGTGTCAGACAATGTACGTAAAGTTGAAATCGAATCAGGAAAACAGAAAATAACCATCGAGACTGGCGCTCTGGCCAAACAGGCCAACGGTGCGGTTCTCGTGACGTCCGGAGAAACCGTCGTCCTTGTGACAGCGGTTGCTTCCGCCAAACCCAAGGAAGGGGCCGATTTTCTTCCGCTCACCGTGGATTACCGCGAGCGTACGTATGCTGCGGGCCGCATTCCGGGTGGATTTTTCAAACGTGAAGGCAAAGCGCGGGATAAGGAAATTCTAACGTCCCGCCTCATTGACCGCTCCATCCGACCTCTCTTTCCGGAAGGATTTACGCATGACGTCCAGGTCAGCGCCCTGGTGCTTTCCAGCGACGGCGTGACCAATCCGGACATTCTCTGCATGATCGGGACTTCCGCGGCGCTTGTCGTCTCGGATATCCCATTCCACGGCCCTCTGGGAGCTGTCCGAATTGGACAGATCAATGGAGAACTCGTGGTCAATCCGACTCTGCCGGAAGAAGAAGAGAGTAAACTGGATTTGATCGCGGCCGGCACCAAAGAGGCGCTTTCGATGGTCGAAGGCGGGGCTGAGGAGTTGCCCGAACCGATCATTCTGGATGCGCTATCGCAGGCCCAGAAGGAAGTTCGCCGGATCTGCGAAGCCCAGGAGCAGCTGGCGAAGGATCTGAAGCCGAAAATGAGCTGGAGCGGCCTGGCCGTTTCCGATGAGCTCAAGCAGGCGATTGATAAGCTCGCGCGCTCTGGACTTCATGAAGCCGCGGAGATCCAGGAAAAAACCGCTCGCGATGAAAAAGTCGCCGCGGTGAAGGATCTGGTGAAAGCTCAGCTCGCCGAGAAGTTTCCGGATTCAGAAGCGGCGATATCGCTTACTCTCGAGAATATTCTCTATGAAGAGGTCCGACGGTTGATTCTGCAGGAGAAGCGCCGTACGGATGGACGCACATTTACTCAACTGCGGCCTCTGTCCTCACGCACGGGCGTTCTGCCTCGTACGCATGGCAGCGCGATTTTCACGCGCGGGCAGACGCAGGCGTTGGTCACGGTCACACTGGGAACGCCTTCGGACATGCAGATCATGGACGAGCTACAAGGGGAGTATAAGGAACGGTTTCTATTCCATTACAACTTCCCCGGTTTTTCGACCGGCGAACCGAAGATGGATCGCGGTCCGGGACGCCGTGAGATCGGTCATGGAGCGCTGGCGAAGCGATCGCTTTATCCGGTGCTACCGAACGATGAGGAATTTCCATATACCCTGAGGATCGTCTCCGATATTCTGGAGTCTAATGGCTCCAGCTCGATGGCGTCTGTTTGCGGAGGCCTGCTGGCGTTGTACGACGCCGGCGTTCCGGTCAGAAAACCGGTTGCGGGCATCGCGATGGGTCTCGTCAAAGAAGGCAATAACTATGCCATCTTGACGGACATCCAGGGGCTCGAAGACCATCTCGGCGATATGGACTTTAAGGTGGCCGGGACGCCGGACGGCGTGACGGGCATCCAGATGGATATTAAGATCTCCGGTATTTCCGTGGAAATTTTGAGAGAAGCTCTGGAACAGGCTCGACAGGCCCGTCTGCAAATTCTGGACCACATGCTCAAGACCTTGGCTGCGCCGAGGACTGAAATGTCAGTCTATGCTCCACGCATGGTGACGGTGCAGATCCCGGTGGATAAGATCGGCGCTCTGATCGGGCCGGGCGGCAAAAACATCCGTCGCATCATTGAAGTGACCGGTGCCGAGGTGGAAGTCGAAGACGATGGGAAAGTCTATATATCCTCCACCGACTCCGTCGCCGTTGAACGAGCCAAGGAAGAGGTCGTGGGGCTCACTGTGGAAGCCGAAGTCGGCAAAATCTATAAAGGCAAAGTCACCCGGATCATGGGGATCGGCGCTTTTGTGGAAATTCTCCCCGGCAAAGAAGGCCTCATTCGGATGAATCAACTGTCCGATCATTTCGTCGAAAAGGCGGAAGATGTGGTGAAAGAAGGCGAAGAGATCGAAGTGAAGGTCCTGGATGTGGATCAGCAGGGCCGCATCAATCTCTCGCGAAAAGCGGTGACCCATCCCGGGTCCGAGAATGAACCGCGTCGAGAAGGAGCCGGCGGCGGTTTCCGCGGTGGACCTCGGGAATTCCGCGGCGGAGGCGGAGGCGGCGGTGGGCGTCGTTTCGGCGGACCAGGCGGCCCACGCGGCGGACGGGGAAGAGGATTTTAATTATCCCCATTAATGGTTTCCAAGGAAGAAAAACCGGCTCAGGCAGACACGGACAAACCGGCAGGGTCTCCGGAAGTTCAACGTTTGCAGGATCTTTACGAACTGATGATCCGCGAGGGATTGGATTCCCTCGAATTGAAGGATCAGGACGGCCGCATACGTTTGAGCCGCCGCGTTCACTCGGCGCCTGTCGCGATGGCGATTCCGCGGGCGGCTCCGAAATCGGCGGAGCCCGAAGCTTCACCTGAGCCAGGCGCCCCAGAAGCGGCTCCAGACTCCCAAAATGCCATCTCCGCGCCTCTGGCCGGTGTTTTTTACCGAGCCTCTTCGCCAACGAGCGCTGCGTTTGTAAAGGAGGGAGATGCCGTTGAAGTGGGCCAGACGCTTTGCATTGTCGAAGCCATGAAGGTCATGAACGAAATCAAAGCGGAATCACGCAGCCGTATTACAAAAATCCTGATTGAAAATGGCCGTCCCGTTTCGGCCGGCCAGCCTTTGTTTCAAGTGGAGCCCGCCTGATGCGCAGCTGGCGACGATTAAAGGCCCAGCTCGCTTACCGCCGCGAAAAAAAGAAAGAAAAAGTTCACCGGCCCGAGGTCCCTGGGTTCTTTCTGACAGCCGCTTCTCTCCTCGGTTTCTATTGCCTGATTCTGCCCCGCCATTCCGGTGTTGCCGGCGCGATGATCGCCCGAAGCTTTACCCGTGCTTTCGGCCAGGGCGCCTATTTGATCTGGCTCATGGCGGGTTATCGCGGGGTGCGCCTCTTATTTCATCGGGAAGAGCGCAGGCCCTGGAGATACGTTCTTGTGGACGCCTTGCTTCTCGTCGCGGCCTGCGCTCTAATTTCCTCCTTCGGATCCATTTTTCTCGACATTAATCCGGGCGGCTACATCGGCAAGGCCGCCGCCGTCACGCTGACACAGATGTTTGGCCGCTGGGGCGCCTTGCTTATTTCGCTCTTCACGCTCGGAGGGCTTTTCCTCTGGCGATCGGGGAAAAAACCGCGGGATCTGATGGTCTGGATATGGACCCGATTGGTGAATGACTGGCATGAATGGCGTCGCGAGCTTTCGGTTGAAAAAAGCCGAGTCCAGCAGCCGGCCCCCAGAAAATCGCTCCCCAAAGTGATGCCGCCACGAGAGACGGAAGACTCTCGCCCGATTGTTCGGGTGCCGCCGAAAGTGGAGAGACCCTCCAGCCCGCCCTCACCCGCCCTCCGGGCACCCTCTCCCAAGATGGGAGAGGGCCAGGCCAGTCCGACCTTCTCCCTTCAGGGAGAAGGTGGCCGAAGGCCGGATGAGGGCCAGCCCGAAGAATTCGTCCCATTTCAGCAGCCGCCGATCGAGCTTTTGACCGTTCCCGATGCCGCTCCGCAAATGCGGCGGGAAGAAGATCTGCTGGCCAACGCCCAGCATCTGGAGAAAACGCTGGCGGACTTCGGCGTACAGGGCAAAGTCGTCGAAATTCATCCGGGCCCGATTATTACGCGGTTCGATTTCACTCCGGCTCCCGGGATTAAAGTGCAGGCGGTCGCCAGCCTCGCCAACGATATCGCCATGGCTATGAAAGCCATGAGCGTGCGCGTACAGGCCCCTATTCCCGGAAAATCGGCCGTGGGGATCGAGCTCCCCAATCCCAAGCGGGCCATTGTCCGCATCCGCGAAGTATTTGAATCTCCCGCTTTTCAGGGGCATAAATCCAAGCTCGCCATCGGACTCGGTAAAGATGCCGAAGGCCACCCGCAAGTGGCGGACCTGGCCACGATGCCGCATTTGCTCATCGCCGGCAGCACGGGGTCCGGCAAATCCGTCTGCATTCATGCGCTGGTGACCTCGCTCATGTACCGCGCCTCGCCGCAGGAAGTCAAACTGCTTTTGATTGATCCCAAGCGACTGGAACTTCCGCTCTACAATGGGATTCCCTATTTGTTCGATCCCAATCAAAATCCGGAAAACGTGCGAGTGATCACCGATTCGAAAGAAGCCTCCAAAGCGCTGGAAAGCATGACCAAGGTCATGGATCACCGCTTCAAGAAATTCGCCAGTGTCATGGCGCGCGATATCGGCCATTACAACGAAAAAATGGCCGCCGAGGGTAGGCCTCCCGAGCCCTTTATCGTGATCATTATCGACGAGTTGGCCGATCTGATGGCCGTCGCTCCCAAAGAAGTGGAAGGATCCATTCAGCGGCTGACCCAGATGGCGCGCGCCGTGGGCATTCATATGGTCCTGGCGACGCAGCGTCCGAGTGTGGACGTCATTACCGGCGTCATCAAGGCGAATCTTCCGGCGCGCATCGCCTTCCGCGTGGCGTCGCAGACCGACTCGCGCGTCATTCTCGATACCATGGGTGCTGAAAGCCTTTTGGGAGAAGGCGATTTGCTTTTCCTGCCGCCGGGTGCGCCGAAACCTGCGCGCATGCAGTGCGGGTTCATCTCCAGCGGCGAAGTGCAAGCCGTCGCCGATTTCGTGCGCAGCCAGGGCAAACCCTCCTATGAGCGACTGATGTCGCCCATCGCCAGTGCCGGCTCGGGATCCGGCGATTCTGGAGCGCATGAAGAGCTCGACGATCTCCAGCAGGCCCTGATGCTGGTTTTGGAACGCCGACGAGTATCGCAGGATCTGCTGAAGGCGCATTTCGGTTCCTCGGCGCGCGCGACAGATCTCCTCAGTATTCTTGAAGTAAAAGGATTTATCACCAAGCCCGAAGGAACGAACCGCTGGACCATTTATTACGACCGAATCGACGCCTATCTAGGCCAATTAAAGAATCAGGCGCCGGTGGAGTCGACCTGATCGAATGAGCGACGTGATGAGCACCGAAAATAAAGAATCCGCCGGAGACCTGCTGCGCCAAGGCCGCCTGCGCCAGCGACTGTCGATTGCCGAATGCGCTAAGCGCACGCATATCTCCTCGCGCTATATTGAAGCCATCGAAGAGGAGAAGTGGGCTGTCCTGCCGTCAGAAAGCCACCGGGTGGGCTTCCTGCGCCTCTACTCGCGTTTTCTCGGGGTCTCCACCGACGAAGTCATGTCGCTCTACCATAAGAGCAGCGATGCGGCTGCGTCTGTCGAAGCCCCAAAGGAACCTCCGCGAGCCTCCCTGGAATCATCCTCCAGTTCTCCCATGTCATGGCCGCAAATGGTGGGATGGCTGATTGCCACACTCCTTCTGGCGTGGGGCGCCTATCATGCGGTTCGATCCAGATGGCCGGAATCGCATCCTTCCCAATGGGTGCATTTGCGATCCAGCGCACCGCGTCTGATTACTCCGAATAAGCCGCTTACTTTTAATGAGCATGTACGCGTCACAGCGCAAGCCGACAGCTGGATGCGCGTTGTCCAGCGCCACCAGCTCTTGTATGAAGGCATTCTGCCCGCCGGGTCCACCAAAGAGTGGACGGGACCGGGTCCCTTCCAATTTAAAATCGGCAATGTAAAAGCAGTCTCCGTTTATTGGAATGACCAGCCGGTGGATATCGCAAGCGGAGCGCAGGGCAATCTTAATGAACTGCAGCTGCCTCTGAATAAATAGCCGCACTCAATCGCTCTCGCCATCATGCAAATGACCCTCGCAAATCGGATTACGCTCGTACGTTTAGGCCTGGTACCCGCCTTCATGATCTTCATGGTGGTGGATAATTTCTGGACGCGCCTGCTTTCCCTCGTCATTTTCATCGCCGCCAGCATTACGGACTGGTACGACGGCGCCATTGCGCGCCGTACCGGCACGGTCACGGTGGTCGGCATGTTTCTTGATCCGCTCGTCGACAAAATGTTGATCGCCGCCGCTCTTGTCGGTTTTGTCGAACTTCGCGAACTGCATATCCCCGCCTGGATGGTCGTGCTGATCATCAGCCGCGAATTTCTCATTACCGGTCTGCGCACGCTGGCGGCTTCGCGTGGCATCCTCATGGCAGCGGAAAGGGCCGGCAAGTTCAAGATGACTTCGCAAATTACGGCCATCATTACCATCCTGGTGATTCTCTGCTTGAATTCCGCTTTCGAGCGATGGCCCTCCATTTATCCCGGCGGGTCCGAGGGCTGGCCTCTTCTCCTGCGCGAAGTCATGGAGCGGCTCCCCTACTGGCTCGTATTCTGGGTCACCTTGCTGACCGTCCTTTCTGGCTACATTTATATCCGCAAGTATCAGGACCTTCTGAACCGGGAGTTTTCGATGTTGAAGACCAACCGAGCTGAATGAAAACCCTTGGTGCTTGGTTCACCACAGCTCTCGCTTCCTGTTTATTTTTGAGCTATTTGCCGGCGCAGTGGCGACATGGACGCCGATTCACCGGAGCGGGTCTGGTGGGAACCTTGTTCGGTTGTGCATCCCATAAGCTTTTACCCATCGATCCGTTACGCGCGGCTGTGGTGCTTATCGGCGCTTTCGGCATCGCCGTGGCCGTCAGCGACTATGCGGAGGAAGTCATGGGGCGCAAGGATGATCCGCGCATCGTGATTGATGAATGGGTCGGTTATTGGGTGACCATCGCATTTCTGCCGCAGAACCGTTTGATTTTGATTGCAGGTTTTATCCTTTTCCGGTTATTCGATGTACTCAAGCCATCGTATGTGCGCCGGTCGGGAAACCTCCCGGGTGGCTGGGGAGTCGTGATGGATGATGTGCTGGCCGGCGTGTTGGCGAACCTATGCCTGCGCTTGATAGTCTATGTCCATCCGTGAAAAAGTTCTTGCTGTTGCTCTATTTTTGGGAGTTTCCATGACCGCCTTTGCCGCTTCGCAAATCCCTAATCATCTCATCCACGAGAAAAGTCCCTATCTTCTTCAGCACGCCTATAATCCGGTCGACTGGTATCCCTGGGGTGACGAAGCCTTTGAGAAAGCGAAAAAGGAAAATAAGCCGATTCTCGTTTCCATCGGATACTCCACCTGTCATTGGTGTCACGTGATGGAACATGAGTCGTACGAAGATCCGGCGGTCGCCGCATTGATGAACAAGTACCTGATTAACATCAAGGTGGATCGGGAGGAGCGTCCGGATGTCGATAAAATTTACATGACGGCTGTTTCGGCGATGACCGGTTCTGGCGGATGGCCGTTGAACGTGTTTTTGACGCCGGATCTGAAGCCCTTCTTCGGCGGCACTTATTTCCCGCCGCAGTCGAAATGGGGACAGCCGGCCTGGACGGATGTCGTTACGCAGATCGGTAAAACCTGGCAGAATCCTGAAGAACGCAAGAAGATGCTCGCTGCAGGCGAACATATCGCCGAATCTCTTCGCAAGTTCGCGGCATCCGCTGCCGCGCCCGTTGAAGGGGACGCAACCTGGCTGGATGCCGGTTTTAAGGAATTCGAGGGCGTTTACGACGCGTCACGCGGCGGCTTCGGAGGCGCCCCCAAATTCCCGATGCCCGTCTATCACAATTTCCTGCTGCGCTATTATGCGCGGAATCGGCCCTCACCCGCCCTGCGGGCACCCTCTCCCCGGATGGGAGAGGGCCAGGCCAGCCCGGCCTTCTCCCTTGAGGGAGAAGGTGGCCGAAGGCCGGATGAGGGCAAGCATGCTCTCAAAATGTCAGTACACACCCTTCAGGAAATGGCCAAGGGGGGGATCTACGATCAAATCGGCGGAGGGTTCGCCCGCTATTCCACGGATGCCGACTGGCGCGTCCCGCATTTCGAGAAAATGCTTTATGACAACGCGCAACTTGCGGTGAATTATATCGAAGCTTATCAGATCACCCAGGATCCGGAGTTGGCGCGCGTTGCGCGCGAAACGCTCGATTATGTCCGACGCGACATGACGAATCCGGAGGGGGGATTTTATTCTGCGGAAGATGCAGATAGCCTGCCCTCAGCCGATGCGACAGAGAAAAAGGAAGGCGCTTTTTATGTCTGGGAGAAAGTGGAAATCATGGGGATCCTCGGCGACCGCTCTGGCGAGGTGGTTTCGTTCCGCTATGGTGTCCGGGATCAGGGTAATGCCGCGAGTGATCCACACGGGGAATTTACGAATAAGAATATTTTGTACATCGCCCATTCCATCCCAGAGACCGCCCGCCAGTTCAATATGACCGAAGCTGAGGTTCTGGACATCCTGGCCGATGCGAAGAAGAGGCTTTTTGACGCCCGGACTCGGTTGCCGCGTCCTCAAACGGATGACAAGATCATCAGCGGCTGGAACGGGCTGATGATTTCCGCGTTTGCGAAGGGCTATCAAGTCTTGGGTGATTCGGAAGATCTGGGGGCCGCACAGAAAGCGGCACGGTTCCTGAAAGCCAATCTATACGACACCACCAGCCGCCAGCTCTATCGCCGCTGGAGGGACCCAAAATCGTCATCCCCTGCGGCCTCTGGCAGGGGATCCATGGATTCCCCGCCTACGACCGCGGGGAATGACGATGTTTTGGGCATCGCGGATGACTATGCCTTCCTCGCGCAGGGATTGATCGACCTCTACGAAGCGGACTTTGACCCCGCCTGGCTGGATTGGTCGGCGGAGCTCACGGAAGAGCAAATCAAACGGTTTTATGATAAGGAAAACGGCGGGTTCTTCATGACCGCGCCGGATCAGGATCCACATCTACTGGTCCGGGTGAAGGAAGATCAGGACAATGTTGAACCGTCCGCCAGTTCCGTCGCGGCCTTGAATCTCCTGCGCTTGTCCCAGTACTTCGATCGCCAGGACTTCCAGAAGGAGGCCGAGAAAACGCTCAAAGCCTTCGGGACGCAGATGAAGGAATCCCCTCGTGCGATGCCGCAGATGCTGGTGGCGCTGGACTTTGCGCTGACCGAACCCCGCCAGATCGTTATCGCCGGCACCGCCAGTGCGCCGGACACTCAGGCCATGCTCAAGACCCTTCACGCACACTTTATCCCGGTCAAAACCGTCATGCTCGCCGATGGCGGGCCGATCCAGAAGCACCTTGCGCAGAAGCTCGATTTCCTCGCTGGCATGCGTCCCATAGACGGCAAAGCCACCGCCTACGTCTGCGAACACCACGTCTGCAAGCAGCCCACTGCTGATCTCAAAACATTCGAAAAGCTACTGAGCGTTTTGTAGTCGGACGGGAATAGCATTTGAAATCTCGGGCGAATCCGTCTATACTTGAGCAACCATGACGAAACAGACAATTCTTAAAACGCTGCAGGATCGTCAAGACGATATCCGTCGCTTCCACGTAAAGGATTTGGCGCTTTTTGGTTCTTTTGCCCGGGACGAGAATACAGAATCCAGTGACCTTGATTTTGTCGTGAATTTCACCGAAAAGACGTTCGATAATTATATGGACCTCAAAAACTATCTTGAGAATTTGTTTAAGCGCCGTGTGGATCTTGTCATTGCCGATTCGATCAAACCTCGCCTCCGCCCCCAGATTCTGGGCGGCGCCATTCATGCCCCGGGACTATAAGGTTTACCTCGAAGATATTCTCGAGGCTGTCCAAAAGATTCGATCATTCACGGCCGGTTATTCGCGGGAAAAGTTGATGCAGGACGCCAAAACCCTCGATGCGGTCGTGCGCAATCTGGAGGTCATCGGTGAAGCTGTAAAGCACATTCCCAATGATCTGCGGACCAAGCACCCTCATATGGATTGGAAGAAGATTGCCGGCTTGCGCGATATTCTGATTCATGAATATTTCGGGATCGATGTCGATATCATTTGGGATATTCTGCAAACCAAACTGACCCCCCTCGAAAAGGCTGTCAAAGAAATCAAATAACAAACTGAACTATAATTTCCAGCGCATATTCCCTCCATCCCAGCTGTCCGGTTGAACCCGCAAAATGGCATGTATCGAAAACGTTCGAATTCTGGAACGGCATGGGGACGGTCCCAACGGAGCGCCACATTTGAGCATTTGGACCGTCCCGGGTTGTAACCCTCCCTGAAAAAATAAGCCCACGGCCTATTGGGTTTGGACAGGTTTTGTGGTACAACTCTGCTGTTACTCACCCCTACCTAACTCCAAGGAGGACACAACCATGTCAGAGACCACCGTCGTTGCGCCATCCCTGCAGTCCATCCCCGTTGATAAGATCAAACCCGCCGCGCATCAGGCCCGCAAGACGTTTGATGAAGAAAGCATCAAGGCCCTGGCCGAATCCATCCGGCAGGAGGGGCTGTTGCAGCCGATACTGGTGCGTCCGGTCGCCGAAGGATACGAATTGATCTCCGGCGAACGGAGGCTCCGGGCGACCAAGCTGCTGGCCTCGCCGACCATCGAAGCCAAAGTCATCCAGCCCATCAGCGAAGCCGAGACAGCCGCCAAGGGGCTGGTCGAGAACCTCCAGCGCGAAGACCTGAACCCCGTAGAAGAGGCTGAGGGATTCGACGCCCTTAATAAACTGGATCCCAATTACTGGACGCTTGAGCAAATTGGGCAGGTTTCCGGTCGGGATAAGGGCTATGTGAGCCGTTCGGTGAGCCTGTTAAATCTGCCGGATGAGATCAAGGAAAAGTTGCGCCGGCGCAACTTTTCCAGGTCTCATGGGGTAGAGCTGACACGGCTTCCTTCTCACGAACTGCAATTAGAAGCGGCAAAGCTGATGGAAAGCGGCCTGAAACGCGATGAGGCCCGCAAACTGGTGGACAAGATGCTGAAACCGGAAGGAAAAGAAGGGGGTAACGGGGATAAAAAGGCAATTCCTGACCCCCTCCAGCCGCTCTGGCAGAAGCTCGAAACTGACCGCTTCAAGCTTGGCTGCTGGTCCGTGAGCTACCCCAAAGAAGACCAATGGGTTTTCCATTTCAAACCTACACGCGAAAGGCCGTTGGCGGCGCTCGCCGACCTCCTAGACTCACTGAGCCTGAAGCTCAACCAGTATAACCTCGACCAAGAAAACGCCAAGCCTTAAGGCCGATGAAAATCACGCATACGGGGGGTCACACCCGTAGCGCGAAATGGTGCTGTCGTTTGGGACACAGCAGATGTATGCCTGTGTCCCAGATGAGGCTCTAGATTGCTCAGAAGGGTGTGACCCCTGTCACTACTGTCACTACGAAGGAACATTTTTCTGCGTGTTTCGTCTAAGTAGATGGACAGGGAAGAAATGAGGATCGTGAAATGAAGAATAAGATAACGGTGTTCATGCTGGCGGCCGCCTTGATGGCTCCCGCCGCTTCTCTATGGGCGTCCGCAGGAGATTCCAGCATACAAGGCGCTAACGGGACGACCACGGGATCATCTCAGCCATCCGTCAAGACTAAAAAGCACCATGGGCATCACCATAAAAAGCCCAAGGCCTCTGTTGCCTCCAACACATCAGCGACGTCTAATACCCCGGCAACCAAATAAACCCTTACCAGGGAAATCTCCATGACGAACGACGGTCGATTTGCGGCCGTCGTTCTCATGGAGATCCAGAGGAGACATGTATGACAGATGAAAGATTATTCTCAAGTCTGCTGGCGGAAGTCCACCATTTCGAAGAATTACTGGAGGTTCTGGAAGGGGAATCCTGCAGTATCGAAGAGGCCATTGGAATGGTCAACGGGATTCAACGCGATATTGTTCAGCTTTATCACGCGGCTCAGCCGTGACATCGGAATATAAAAAGGCCATCCTCATCTGGCGCCTCCGCCGAGATCTCGATACCTTAAAGGAACTTTGCCTCAAATACGATCGGCAGGGTATTAGCAAGTCGGATTTGCGCAAGTTTCTGCTCGAACTCAATACGTACTATGAAGATATGCGTCATCGCCTGCGATGCTAAAATCTTAGGGTTCCAAATATAAAAGGAGGCCTTATGATTATTTTTTCAGGGATCGGCGTGGGCACCCTGGCGCTCATTAACGCCGGGCTGGCACAACTGCAGGGGCGAAGCGGGCTGAACTGGTTTTTGATATCCGTATTCCTGGGTCCCTTGGCCACATTGTTCCTCGTGATGACTTACGAGAAAAAATAAGCCTCTTACGGATGGGTGGGATTTGCGGACAATACTTGGAGAGGCGCGCCGGGCTGAGCGAGTTGGGCCAAGAGTGCTCCGTCTGATTGCTTAATTTGTTCGAAGTGCTGGCGTTCTGCCGGGGGAATACTGCGACGGCTGTTCTTCATTTTAAGTGAGAAAAAATTTATCAATTGCCCATCGCGCTCGAATCCAAAATGCAGATGCGGCCCCGTGGATAGCCCGGTCGAGCCCACATAGCCGATCACCTGTCCCTGTTTTACATGCGATCCGATATGAATCCCGCGCGCGTAGCCCCGCAAATGGCCGTAAATCGAAACGTAGCTGCCCGCGTGCCGCACCCGTAATTCATTCCCTAACCCGCCTCCCCAATCCTTGGCAATCACGATGCCGTCTGCGATGCTCGACGCCGGTGTGCCGGCAGGCGCTGCGTAGTCAATCCCGTGGTGCGGCCGATAGATCCTTAGAATGGGATGGAATCGGTGTTCGGTAAAATAGGAGCTGATGCGACGGTAAACCAACGGCGCCCGAAGAAATTCGCCTTTCAAGGAATTGCCGTCCGTGTCGAAGTATTCTCCGGCCAGAGGGTAGGCGAAAAATTCACCTTTCTCATGGCTTATATAGGATGCACAAATGATGTCGGTGTCGCGGATCGCCCCATTGCCGTGATTCCTTTTCCAGATCAACTTATAGGTATCTCCTTTACGCGGTTCGGTCAGAAAATCGAGCCGCCAACTGAAAAGTTCTGCAAAGCGGATGATCATTTCCGGTGGAACGCCTTGCCGTGTCATCGCATCCCACAGCGATCCCTGGATCTGACCACTCACCCCGACGGTCGATTCCTCCAGCGTGATCTTGGAGGCCGAAGCCACTAGAACTCCCGACGTCGATTTAACGACCTTGAAATATTCAAAAGGAGTCGGCCAATACGTCAATTTCTCAAATTGTCCGCCCGTCGAGCGTTCGACTTCGTAAACATCTTTCGGTTTGGAATATCGGGGATTAAACAACGGTCGCAGAGCATGCTCTACTTGCGAGGTCTCCATCGCACTAAGGCCGGATTGACCGAGAGAATCCGATAACGAACCGCCGACACCGATCGTTCCGGACGATAGGAGCACGGGGAGCGGGGTTGATTGAGGGTTCGATGGTGGGATGTGAATCTTCATTCGGGCAAAATGTTTGTAAGCAAGAAAAATCAGACCACCGGCGCCCAGAACGATGGCGCAGGCGGCAATTTTCAGGCGTAACGGTGTGCCTGTGGAGTGACGTTGAACCCAGCTAACCATAAAAAACTATTATAGTTTTCCATGGAACAAAATCTCCTATTTGTCGTCTAAAACCCTGTCGAGATTCCATTGACTTCATATAGAACATCTGATAGACTTCGCAGGGCAGATTTGGTCTAGAATTCGTCTCAATTTGAGGAGGATCACTTTGAATAAATCGCTTGTTTGGATCCCTGTCTTGGGTGTGGGTGTGCTGGCGGGTTGCAGCCATAATCAAACCTATGTGAAAAAAGGCGAAATTCAACAGACGATTGACCAGGATCAAGAAAAGAAAAATTATATCGAGACCATCGGCATCGGAGCAGCCGACTCGACCCTGACCAACCAAACCCAACGCAAAGCCACATCGCGCGATGCGGCGATCGTCCAGGCCCAATACGAAATGCTTTCCATTATCAAGGGGATTCAGCTGGAGGGCGGTATCACCGTCCAGAAGGCGATGGAAACGGACTCCCAACTTGAAACCTCTGTAAAGGCCACCATTAAGGGCGCCGATATTATCAAAACTGAATGGACGAATGACGATGGTTGTGTCGTGACCCTCCGTCTGAACCGAAAGAAACTCGCGCAGGACTCCGGCTTGAAAATACAATCATGAATTGGAGAGCTTGGCTTTCGTGTAGCGTAGCCGCTACCCTGGCCCTGGCCGGTTGCGCACCAAAAACCCGGATTACAAAAGCCAAGGGCGAAGAAGGCGAAGTCGTTATCGCCGAAGGGGTCGCTCCGTATAAGGCCGATGACATTCCCGGGACAAAGGCGGCTTCTCTTGCCGCGGCGCAGCGATCCGCCGTTGAACAAGTCGTGGGCGTTTACGTCAACGCGAGGACCCGTGTGGATAAGGCCGTTGCGATCGAACAAAGCATTCTTAGCAAATCCTCGGGGTACGTCAAGCGGTACGAAATCTTAAGCGAAGGCCGCGATGGCGACTGGTATAAGACTAAAATCCGCGCCCTGGTGTCGACGAAAACCCTGCATGATGATCTTGACACGCTGGGCTTATTGAAGCAGCCCGCGGTTGGATATCCCCGGATTGCCATTCTGCTTCAGGAATTCGTCGGAGAGAAAGAAAGCACCGACGGCCATGCCACTCACGCCTTGACCCAGGGGCTTTTGAATCAAGGCTTCAAGGTGGTTCAGCTGCCACGCTCGGTTAATTTGGGTGACGATCCTATTGAGATCGCAAAAACCTTAAGTCACAACAGCGCGGAGCTCGTTGTGGCCGGCCTGGCGCGGGCGCAGAATCTCGGTTATGGCAAATCCTTCGGCGGGATGTCATCGTACCGCGCTTCCATTACGTTCCGGGTGATTGAAACGGGTTCGGGCGAGATCATGTCCACCGTGTCCGAAACGGCCAGTGGACTGGAGGCGACCCCCGACATTGCTGCAGGAAAAGCGCTCGAACAGGCCGCCCAACTCGCGGCCAATGATCTGACCAGTCTCCCACAGGAACTGTCCAAACGATCTCATGTCGATCTCACCATTTCCGGCCTGACGTCCTTTGATACCTTGGGTAGTTTCCAGAAATCTTTATTGGGTGTGCCAGGTGTGAAAGATGAATTCATGCGTTCGTTTTCGCAGGAATCCGGAGTCGCCGTGCTGGACGTTTCCATCGATCAGATCAGCCCGCAGGATCTCGCGGATGCCTGCGTAAAAATCGGCGGGTCCGCCTGGTCCGTTTTCCAGGTCAATGGTCGTTCCGTGCAGCTCTCAGCTTCTCAGGCCGGGCGGTAAGTGCGCAAAGCATGCCTGGCTGCATTTCTGATATTTCTGGCCGGTTGCGCCGGGCCCAAAGTATATCTAGCGAAGGAATATGTTTCCGCAGGAAAAATCGCCGTCCTTCCGATATCCAATGAAAGCAATGATCTCGACGGCCCAATTTTCGTACGTAAATTGATTCAAGACGGCCTGGCAGGCCGAGGTTTTGAGATCCTGCCGTTGGACTCGATCGATGCGCAGTTGAAAACGCAGGGATTTACGGACGGCGGCCAGTTGGGCGCGACCACGCCGCAAAAAATTGGCGGATGGACCGGAGCGGACACACTGCTGTACACCACGCTCGAGGACTTCGACTATATCAACATCGGTTTTTATGCACAGCGACGCGTGAAGATTCTCTGCAGGCTGTTTGATGCCCGGACCGGCGTGCGCTTATGGGAGGCCGAACGGGAAGGGTCCACGAGGGTTCTAGTCGCCGACAAGAAGCAAGCGGAAGAAGTGTTTGCGGCACAGCTCGCGGCGAAGGCGGTTGAGAAAATGACGCACTTGCCGCTCCAGCGAGAATCTCGAATTGCCGTGGCCCAGATTTTAAATGCCTTACCTTATCGACGCTAAGAAATCATAAACGGGAGAACTCCATGAAAAAAGCCATCGCTGTCAGTCTGCTCTTTACCCTGGGTCTAAGCGCCTGCTCGCCATCGGAGACGGTCAAACAGAAGGAAACGATGACCATTGATAAAACGAAGGGCATGGTCGGGCTAAAGCGTCGCATCGGGGTCGTGGATTTTCAAAACAAAACGACCTACGGAGCCAACCGCCTGGGCACTTCCGCTTCCGATATCCTCATTACGGAACTGGCCAAAACGGGGCAATTTATTGTGGTGGAGCGGGACAAGATTGACAAAATCATGGAGGAGCAGAAGCTCGGCATGAGTGGCGCGATCGATCCCTCGACGGCGGCCAAAGTCGGCAAGATCCTTGGATTGAACGCCATCGTTACGGGCGCTATCTCACAGTTCGGCGAAGAAACCGAGGGTTCCGAATATCTCATTACACAATCCAAGAGCCAGGTGGTAAAATGTACCGTAGATATTCGAGTCGTGGATGCCGAAACGGGCCAGGTTCTTTATGCGGACTCCGGGTCGGGCCTGGGTCGGAAGCATTCAGGCGGCGTACTGGGGCTCGGCACCCGCGCCGGTTATGACGAAACGCTGGAAGGCGATGCTCTGCGGGCGGCGATCGTCAAGTTCGTCAATAATATCGTCGTTCAGGTCGGCAAGAAGCCTTGGAGCTGCCGAATTGCAGATGTGGATGGTCAGAGCATTTATCTGAACGCGGGGCATGATTCAGGCCTCCCCCAGGGCACGAAGCTGATCGCGTATCATGTGGGCCGCGCCATCAAGGATCCGACCACAGGTCTGGTGATTGGCAACACAGAAGATAAACTCGGAGAAATCAAGGTGGATCGCTATTTTGGCGATGACGGATCCGTGGCCGTGCTGGTCAACGGAACGATGCCTTCTCCGGGGGACATTGCCCGTCAGCCGGGTGAATAAAAAACCGGGAGCACCCTCTAACAGGTACAGCCCCAAACGTTTTAGCAGACTATTTCACATATAGGAGCGTGTTATGGCAATCAAAGATGAACGGATGAAGGCCCTGGAACTGGCCCTGACCCAGATCGAAAAAGATTTCGGGAAAGAAGCCATCATGAAGCTGGGGGAGAAAAATATCAAGACCAAGGTCGAAGCGATTCCCACCGGGGCGCTTCCCTTGGACATCGCGATCGGAGTTGGCGGCATCCCACGCGGCCGCGTGGTCGAAATTTACGGGCCGGAATCCTCCGGCAAGACCACGCTTTCTCTGCACGTGGTCGCCAATGCCCAGAAAGCGGGCGGCGTGGCGGCTTTTATCGATGCGGAACACGCGATGGATCCGATCTATGCCAAAAAGCTGGGTGTTGATACGGACAATCTCCTGATCTCGCAGCCGGATTCAGGCGAGCAGGCGCTTGAGATCACCGAGACCTTGGTCCGCTCTGGAGCGGTCGATATCATCGTGGTGGATTCCGTCGCCGCGTTGGTTCCCCGCTCGGAAATTGAGGGTGAAATGGGAGACCAGCAGATGGGCATGCAGGCGCGGCTGATGTCGCAGGCCCTGCGCAAGCTCACCGGCACGATCTCCAAATCGCAGACCAGCCTCATTTTCATCAACCAGCTGCGGCATAAAATCGGCGTCATGTTCGGCAATCCGGAGACGACCCCGGGTGGTCTGGCGTTGAAATTTTATTCGTCGCTGCGCCTGGATATCCGCCGTGTGGAATCGATTAAGTCCGGCGATCAAGTCGTGGGCAACCGAGTTCGAGTCAAAGTGGTCAAAAACAAAGTCGCCCCGCCCTTTCGGCAGGCCGAGTTCGATATGTATTATGGCGAAGGCGTTTCCCGTGAAGGCTGTCTGCTTGACGTGGGTGCAGACTCCGGTATCATCGAAAAAACAGGCTCCTGGTACATCTGGAACGAAGAACGTCTGGGCCAAGGACGCGATAACGCCCGCGCTTACCTGCGCGAACATCAGGACGTCGCCGATAAGCTGGAAAAGGTGATCCGTGAGAAGTATTTCAGCGCCCCGGGGGCTGAAGCGGCGGCCAGCGCCAAAACTCCGGCCAAAACGGATGCCAAATCGGAACCCGTCGTCGCGAAGCGCTGAATCGCCTGAGTCGCAGGCGGGCGGCGAGGAGCCGGCCGGTACCGACCACCTCCATTCCTTCCTCCGTCATTTACGCGTTGAGCGCGGTATTTCGCCCCGGACGCTGATCAGTTATCAGGGCGACATCCGCAGCTTTCTCCAGGCCCTGACGCGGATCCCGCGGGATCCATTGCAGGTTACACGCGACGACCTCACTGATTATCTGTGGCAGAAGAAATCCATCGGTCGCAATCCGTCCTCAATCGCCCGCTATATCGCCAGCCTGCGGGCTTTCTACCGCTTCTTGATCGCTGAGGAATTGATCACCAAAGACCCGGCGGCCCTGCTGCAGTCTCCGCGCAAGCCTGAAAGACTGCCGCGCTATTTGTCCGAGGACGAAGTGTCACGCTTGATTACGTCCATCCGGGGGAAGACCCAGGCTGCGTTTCGTCTGCGTGCCATGCTTGAACTCATGTACGCGGCGGGCCTCCGCGTGGGCGAGCTCACAGGCCTGACATTGGACCAGATTGATTTGACCGTCGGTTATGTGCGCGTCCTGGGCAAAGGAGGAAAAGAGCGCGTCGTGCCGATCGGGGAGCGGGCCCGCATGGCGGTTCAGGGTTACCTCGATCAGCGTCCTGAAACGCCGGCTTCCATCAAGACCGTTTTTGTATCCAATCACAAAAAGGCCATGAGCAATGTGCAGTTCTGGCGGCTGATTCGGGCCGCGGCCCGGCAGGCCGGGATCCTCAAGCCGGTCACACCCCACACGCTTCGGCATTCATTTGCGTCTCATCTGGTCCAGCATGGTGCGGATTTGCGCGCGGTCCAGGAAATGCTCGGGCATGCCTCCATTGCGACCACGCAGATTTATACCCATGTCGGCCGGGCTCACCTGCAGGAAGCCCACAAGAAATACCATCCCCGAGGATAATCCGTCGACTATGTCCTTTTCCTGGAAGGATCGTCAGGCCGCGCTGAGTTCCCTGGCTGAAAATCAACCGGAAGTGCTTATTATCGGTGGCGGCGTGGTCGGGTGCAGCATCGCTTGCCATGCCGCCCGGTTGGGACTGAACTGTGTCCTCATCGAGAAAAACGATCTCGCCTTCGGTGCCAGCGGCAATTCGACAGGGCTCGCCCATGCCGGTCTGCGGTATCTGGCCCAGGGCCGGCTCGGCTATGTGTTCTCGGAAGGGCGCGAGCGCCAACGTCTGCAGGAAATAGCGCCGCATTGGGTCCGCCCTTTTGATTTTCTATTTCCCGTTTACAAAAAGGATCCGTTCAGTTATGCGGCCGTACGTTTAGGCACTTGGATTTATGATCTTCTCGGCTCGGTCGATGCGCTTCTTTCTCGGAAGAAGCGCGCGCGCAGGCATCGGGTCGTTCAAGTGCAGGAATTAGCCGCGCGTATCCCGGGGATCCGGGCCGAAGGACTGGAGGGAGCGACCGAATATTTTGTCGATGCTCAGCTGCAGGATTCTCGTTTCACGATGGGTCTCGCACAACAGGCAGCGCGCCATGGCGCGCGCATTCTGACCTATACGGAAGCAGCCGCTCTTTCGATGGAAGCAGGGACGATCCGGACGGTCAGCTGCCGGGATCGTCTTGGCGGACAGACCTACGACCTCATGGTTCCCCTCGTCATCAATGCGACGGGAGCTTGGATCGATACTGTGCGTCAGTTCATGGGCTGGCGCAATCCGTTAGTACAGATGAGCAAGGGGATCCACCTCGTTGTCGATCATATCGCCGATTCACCACTGATCTTTTCCACGGAGACCAAGGGGCGCGTTTTTTTTGTGCTTCCAATGGGGCATGAGGCCTCCATCGTAGGGACAACGGATACGCCGTTCGATGGCCCGCCGGATGAAGCGGTTGCCGATACGCGCGACGTACAGGAGCTGATTCGGCGGCTGTTCCATTTCTTTCCGTATTTAAAACAGGGCTCCAACCTCATGGAATCCATCGAACTTTATAAGGAGGTACACGTCCGTGATGTTTACTGGGGTCTCCGGCCGCTGGTGCGGCAGGCCGGCAGCACGGTTGAGGCGTCCCGCGGACATGCCCTGGTCAAGGAAACCCCCGGGTTCTGGTCTGTTCCGGGCGTTAAGCTCACAGCAGGTCGTGCCGTCGGCGAAGAAGTCGCGCAGGAAGCCTGGAAGGTTTTGAGAAAGGCGGCCATGCCCGATTTGGTGCCGGAGCCTTTGCCCGGCGGCGATATCGATGACTACGACCGTTTTGTCCAGGAGGCTCAGAAGCGTTTTCGTCTGGGCGAGAACTCCGACGATATTATCGCCTATCTTGTGTCGATGTACGGCACGCGCTATGTGGAAGTGCTGCGTTGGGCTGATCACGAACCGCATTACCGCGAACGTGTCCTGCTGGAGGAGCCCTGGATTCCCGCACAAGCTGCCCATGCCGTCGATGAAGAAATGGTACTGACTTTAAATGATTTTCTTTGGCGCCGCACGAAGTGGGCGCATTTGCGTGATATTCCGGACGCGAGCCTGCTCAAAGTTGTGAATGTTCTGGCCGAACGCCTCGACTGGTCACCGGATGATGTGGAAAAGCAGCTGAACGATTACCAGACGGAACGCAGCAAACATCGGCTGGTTTCATGAGCCTGAAGAAAGCCAAGGCCCTGATTGCCCATAGCGAACGGTTGTGCGTGCTCACCGGCGCCGGAATTTCCGCAGAGAGTGGATTGAAAACGTTCCGCGACGCCGGCGGTCTATGGGAGGATCATCCCGTTGAAAAGGTCGCCACACCGGAAGGATTCCAGGAGGATCCGGAACTCGTTTGGCGCTTTTACAACGCCCGTCGCAAAGCGGCCGACATCGCGACGCCCAACGCCGCCCATCTGGCGCTGGCGCGTCTGGAGTCAGGCGGTGTCCGCAAGCACAAAATGAAGCCCAAATCCGGCGCAAACGGCAATGGCAACGGCTTGCATCCTGAAGCGGAGGCTCCGATTACGATTCTCACGCAGAACATTGATGGCTTGCATCAACAGGCCGGCAGCCAGAATGTCATTGAATTACACGGCAGCATCTGGAAAGTGCGCTGCACGGGCTGCGGGCTGATCACGACGGACTACCCGATTGAGGTCCCAATTTTGCCCCGATGCGAGGAATGTGAGGCCCTGCTACGGCCTCACGTGGTCTGGTTCGGCGAAGCGCTCGAAGAAGAGGTGCTGGCCGCCGCCGAAGAGGCGGTGATGGCCTGCGATGCTTTTCTGGTCGTTGGCACCTCGGCGCTCGTTCAGCCCGCAGCGTCCTATCCATTCATCGCCGCCCGCCGCAAAGTGCCCGTGATCGAAGTGAACATGGAACACACCACCGTCTCCCCCATCGCCCAATTCACCCTGCTCGGCAAAGCGGGGGAAATACTGCCAAAAATTATCTAACCCCGATCAGCAGTTCACGCTGAAATTTCAACTTGATTTTGCCTGTCAGCCCTGTTAGACTCGGGGCGTGAAAGCCCACGACGACCGCATCGTTCTGTGCGGCGGCATCCGCACCCCCATTGGCCATATCGCCAAAAGCCTCGCCTCAGTCTCGCCTGAACATCTGATGACCATGACCATCAATGCCCTTCTGGCCAAGACAACGCTCTATCCCCAGGCCGTCGACGGGGTCATGGTGGGGTGGGTCGGGCAGGGAAGCCATGCGCCGAATATTGCCCGAATATGCGTTCTCATGTCACATCTGCCGGATAAAGCGCATGCGGTCACGCTCCAAGCCAATTGCGTTTCCGGGATGGAGGCCATCAGCTCGGCCGCCCGGCATATTGTGATGGGTGAAGGGGAAGTGTACATCGCCGGCGGCACCGAGTCGATGTCGACTTTCCCTTATGCGATCCGCGGTGACCGCAGCATGAAGGAATTGCGCTCGCTTGATATGGTGCGGAAGAACTGGGCCAGCCTGCTGGACCACGAAGGGATCGGGGTGGTCGATTGTATTGAGGAAGGCCTGAATGATCCCGTAAAGAATTTGAATATGGCGGCGACCGCCGAGGTCTGTGCCCAGATGTATTCGGTCGACCGCGCCGCTCAGGATGCCTATGCGCTGGAAACTTTCCGGCGTGCATTGGCCGCCGAAGAAAAAGGATTTTACGCGACCCATAGCGTCTCAGTCGTTGAGCACGAGAAGACTTTGTTGGAAAAAGATGAATATCCCTATCTGCGCGAGGGCTTGGTACGGAAGCCCGAGATGATGGCCAAGGCGCCGCTTCTGTTCGAAGGCCCCAATTTTACGATGAAGGAGTTTTACGACTTATACGGTGAACATATCGAAGGAAAACAGTATATCCCCGACCAAACCAAGGCGAGCATAACACTCTTTAATTCCTGTGCTCGATCCGACGGTGCAGCCGCCGTGATTGTGGCCTCCGAAAAGCGTGCCAAGGAATTAAATCTCGAAATTCTCGGCGAAATTGTCAGCTGGGGCTATTGGGGCAATAATCCGGCTCATATGGGCGTGGCGCCGGTTTTCGCCACCGCACTGGCGCTGGAGCGCGCGGGCATCTCTTTTGACAAGCTGGATTCCATCGAACTGCATGAAGCGTTTGCCGCTACCTGTTTATCGATCTTCAAAGTGGGTCGTGAAAAGTACGGACATTATTGGGAAAGTAAGTGGAAGGATGCCAAACTGAATCCGAACGGTGGGTCCATTCCTCTCGGCCATCCCCTGGCCGCCACAGGAACGCGCATTGTGCTCAACGCCCTCTACCAGATGAAGCAGAAGCCCGAAATCCGCTATTCGCTCGCCGCTGCCTGCGCCGCCGGAGGGTTGGGCGGTGCCATGATCATCAAAAAATACAGCTGAATTCGTAGTGATTGTCAGGCGTAATGTCGTACAACGCGGATGACTTTGCCGACAATTTCGGTGTTTTCGTCGACGGGAAGTGGTTTGTACTTGGGGTTTTCAGGCGCCAGCTGGATCACTCCCGGTTTGCGGACCAGTTTTTTAACCGTCACTTCATCCTGGGCCAGCCGAGCCACCACAATATCGCCATTCTTGGCCGACGATTGCGGCTGCACGATCACCAGATCGTTATCCAGAATGCCCGCCCCGGTCATCGAATCGCCGCGCACTCGCAGAGCAAAAAGCCCGCGACCTTCAGGACCCATCGTCTGATGAGCGGGCAGCGGCTGAGAGCGGATCTCGGCGCTGGCCGGCTTGGGCTCGTCCTGAATCGACGAGATATAACCTTCCACATGTTCAAAGGCCAGCTGCGTTGGGCCCGCCGGTACGCGGCCGATAATCGGAATTCCCTGCGCCCGATCACGTAAAATAATGCCCCGGGAGAGCCGGGGCTTGATTTCCAGAAAGCCGGCGTGCGCGAGGTTTTTTAGGTGATATTGGATGGTGCCGATGGCGGAGAATCCGCAATGATCCTGGATTTCACGCATTGTTGGGGGCATGTGATGGGTGTCAATATAACCGCGGATGAAAGTGAGAATCTTTTCCTGCGTTGCGCCCGACATGCGAAAATCCTACCATACAGATGTATATAGCGCAAGAGGATGAGCCATGAGCACGTTTAACGACATCGATATCTCGTGCGAGGAATGCGGGCACGAATTCCGCGGGACCATCTGGACGGCGGTGCATGCGGGGGAAGATCCGGAGCTCAAGGAACTTCTGCTGGGCGGCGAGCTGAACATGGTGATGTGTCCGGAGTGCAGCCATGTGGCATTTCAAGACCATTTTGTTCTCTACCAGGACCCCCCGGCAGAGTTGGCCGCCTACGTCTACCCGGCCCATCAGGTGAGAGAGGCCGATAGCTTGCGTAAGATGATGGTGCAAAGTTTTCGCGAAGCGCAGGAAGTGTACGCGCCTAAGGACCGCAAATCTTACGATCCTGTTCTGCTGTTCGGCCTGGAAGCCCTGGTCGAAATGATGACGCAGGAAGAGGCCCGCGCCGAACAAAGCCAGATCGCGCAGGAAATCTGCAAAGAAAACGATATTCCCTTCATCCTGCTCCGCCCCTCGGAGGCGCGCCAGCGGGGTATCATGCGCGTGATACCAAGGACGGGAAAAACTCCCAAACCGTCACGCGAGGAAATTCTCAAAGGGCTCGACCGGCTTCTGGCCCTGAACCCTAAACTCGATCTCTATGCACAGCTCAAAAAAAGCATCCAGGTTGATAAAACATGGACACTCATCTAATGAAAGGACGGTACCTATGAGAACAGGACTTAAAATTCTCTTCGCCGCCATGACTCTGCACATGATCTATGTGGTTTGGAAAACCAGTGTCGCCAGTAATTTGTTTGCGGATTGGGCCCAATTGTCGCAGATCCCCTGGATGACGGCCACGGTGAAGGATTTTTACCAGACGCAGACGCCGCTGATTTTGTGGATGCTCTACAAGGAAGCGAAGTGGCTCTGGCGCATCGTTTGGCTGGTGGCCTTCGTGGCTCTTGGAAGCATCGCCACCTCGGCCTATGTGTTCATTGAGTTGATGAAGCTGGGTCCGGACGAACCCCTGCATAACATTCTGCTTCGCAAAGCCGCCGTGTAAAAGGGGGGATCAGAATGGAAACGAGCATGAGCCGCTTTCGAAGGTTTTTCTTCGTCGCATTCCTGTTTGTGGGGCTGCTGCTTCCGCATTCCGTCACAGCGGAGTCGAAGGAAAATGATGTTCACAAGGCCAAGGATTCCGTTAACCAGGCGCTAAGCCATTTTGCCGATGGCGTGCATGAGGCGTTGCATGGGGCCAATAAGAGCGGCAATACGGCGCTGCAGAATTTCAGCGACTCCGTTCACCGCTTTTGGGCCAAACTGACCGGCCCTTCGACAAAAAAATAACAGTTAGAATTTTACGCCGGCGCGGAGGAAGAAGTTGCCCTGCGTAATGTCCTGTGACGTGTGAGCGCTGAAACCGGCCGCGCGTAACGCCGCGTTATCATCCGTATTAAGACCCGCCAGCCAGATGCCGCGCAGTTCCAAACCGAAGAAGAAGGAATCGTTGGGAAAAATATCCATGCCAATGCCGTAGCCCAGCGCGGCGGAGGTTTCATTTTTGTCCACGAGCATGCGGCTTTCGGTGCCGCCACCGGGCCAGGTATTACCGGGTTGGGGGGTTGCGGATAGCTGCTGTTTACTGTTGTGGACGCCGACCCCGGCGAAAAGATAAGGCCGCCAGGTCCCTCGCGGGAAGGCCAGCTTTTCAATGATCAGGCCGACCAGGGATTTCATCCGCGCGGTGGATTCGTCGCCGGACAGCAGGTCGCCGCTGCGCCTGTTGCCGTTGAGCGACGATGAAATATCGGCTCCGAGCGCCAGCGCAGGGCTGCCGGTCAAATAATACAGATACTGCCCGCCGAAGGCGCCGCCTCCGCCCGTGACCGGCCTTCGGTTGCCCGGCTCGTAATCGTAATCGCTGGAGGAGCCTCCTAATCCCCCGAAGACGGCGATCGTCTGTGAACCGCGAGTGAAATCAGCGAAGCTCAGAGATGCTAGGAGCGAGATAGTAGCGGCCGCAAGAATTAGTCGGTTCATAGTTATTCTCCCAATGCTTTGAGGATCACGCGCTTCTGACGCTGGCCATCGAATTCCGCGTAAAACACCTGCTCCCAGGGACCAAGATCGAGCTTGCCTTTGGTGATGGGCAGGGTCACCTGATGATTAACCAGCATCCGCTTCAGATGTGCATCCCCGTTATCTTCACCCGTCTTATGATGTTCGTAATCGCCTATCGGTGCGAGTCGTTCCAGTAGCGCCATAATGTCTTTTTTCAGGCCCGTTTCTTCATCATTCACGAACACGCCTGCCGTGATATGCATCGCGGAAACCAGTATGAACCCTTCCTTGATGCCACTTTTGCCGACCGCTTCGGCGATCTCGTCAGTAATGTTGACAAGCTCCTTTCGCTTCGGCGTGTTCATCACCATATAATGGGTAAAGGTTTTCACGGGATAATTTTACAAAACCCACCGTTCGCTAATTCCGCATTTCAGAGAACGTCCATGGTGTCAGGCGTTAATGTGTGAAAGTTGTCGTCAAGTCTCACAGTCTCACGTCTGACACCAATGCCTTGAGCAGCTGTCCGGTTAAAGTCTGAAACAGAGTTGGATTTGTCTCTTTAGCCTTGCGGAGTTTGGTCCTCGAGGTTAGGGATGGCGCGATGGGCTGTCCAAGAACCGGAATGAAGGCATGGGGACGGTCCTAACGGAGCGCCGAGTTTGAGCTTTTGGACCGTCCCGAAGCCTCCTTCGTGAAACGTTGTTAGAGCGGCTTTCGCTAATCGATTTGCTAGGGCTTAAGGAAGGCAGAATTCCGAAGGTCAGGGATAAGATGCCGCTGTGTTTTGGTTTTTAAGAAAGAATAGAGGTGCTGTGCGTTATGGGCGTAATCATTTAGGTTCTGCACTAAAGCCCCGCGCGGCCGGCCAGCCAAATCCCCCCTGGGATCAAAGCAATCAAGAATGCCCAGCCAAATAATTTGCGGGCTTGGGCGTTAAAATCCTGATTAACACCCCCGTATCCAAACCAGAACAGAGGCGACTGAACATCGCGTCCCGCATCGGCATACTCATCTTGACCTGACCAAATGAGGAACAAGGTAAAGCCGACGATCAAAAACACAAACATCACCTTACCGATCGCCCCGCGAAAGGTCCAAAAACCATACAGGGCATCGATCGTCGCTATGAGCCAGGCAATTTGCTTAGATAGGCTTCTCATAGATTATGCCTCAAGGATAGCGTTTTAGTCGGTAATTACAAGGAAAGAGTTACAAGGTCTTTCAGACTTTAACCGGACAGCTGTGGACGGCCATAATTTCGGAACGGGGTCTGCCATCGCAAACGCTACTGCGATGACTGCGCCGCCACCATTAAAAGTAAGGTGTGGCGCTGACCCAACCGAGAAATATAGGCCATCAAAAGGGACATAGCTAATTCTCGTCAGAACCTCATCGAAGGATTTACAAATTACTTTGTCCCCAGAAATGCTCTAATTTTCTTCGCCGGGCCAGACCCTAATAGTTCTAAGGATGTCCCCTCGTATGGAAAAGCTTGAATGACGGATTCGGCGCAAAATATTCTGATGTGGGGTATTATTGCTCTCGTCGCCGTGGGCAGTCTTGCTTACCAATTGCTTAAAGACGCGGATACTCGTTTCGCGAGTGAACTTCAAGATGTGGTGCATGCCTACCGAGTTGGTTTCGACGCGATTCTTCGGAACCGGTGGCTCGTAATGCTTCCTGTGATACTCAATGCCGTCGACTTTTTACTCGATTTTGCTCGGCGCGCGCGTATTTTAAATTCGATGAGTCCGAGTATGCATGAATTTCTGGTCAATCATGGCCTGATGGTGATGATGGGGAGGCCCTTCAACCTGCTGTTAAAGAAGAAACTCCTTGAAGGATTGATTGATGCGCCGGGGCATTTGATGGAAGCTTACTATGGAATCCTCTATAAATTTGCCAACGTTAACTCTACCTTGCTCCTGGCTCTTTTGATCCTGGCGGCTTGGTTCCCGTTCATATTTAGGAGACTAAAGATTGATACCGACTTATCGGAAGCTCGATGGGAAATACTTGGCGGGCAAGTTTTTAAAATCAATTTTATTGTTTTTGTGATCGACTACATAGTCATGTGGGCAAGCTATATGCATGTTGGCCATCTCACAGATCACTCGCCGGTCAATTACTGCATGTATTTGCTGAAAGATTTCATCAGCCTGAGTGTTGTTTCCCTGCTGGAAGGCTGGTTTTTAATCAGCGTATGGATGACGCTCCAGCGAAATGGCACCAACCCCTCACCCACTCTGCAGGTCGCGATGGTCCGGTTCAAGCCACTTTACCTATTTAATCTACTTTGGGTAGGAGTGTATATCCTCATGAGAGAATCCGATCGTATCACGACAGTCCTTGTGCGTCATAGTACGACGTATGCTCACTCGGGGATCCTTCATGGTTTTAATGCATTTGCGTTTCCCTGGTACTTAGCCCCCTGGCTGGAGTTTGCGACCGCATGCATGCCGTTTTTGATTACTTCTGACGAAATAAGTCTGCATCAGGCTTGGCGTCGGAACACGTCTTTCATTCAAAACAATTGGCCAGGGTATCTCACATTCATGGTGTCGGGAATGATTCTGTGGCTTATTCCTTCAGTTTTGCATCGGACATTCAGTGATGTGTTAAATCCCTTGTCTTTCATTCGAGGCGATATCGAGTTGCTTTTGGGTATTCTCGAGGTTTTGCTAATGACGTGGTTTTTCGTCAGCATTTATGGCTGGTTTTGGAAACAAAATCAACGTCGGCCCGAGGGCCGGAGTGTCCTGTTAAATCCTCTTCTTTCAGTGAAAATACCCGAGCCTTGGTTCGCCAGAGCCAACCGATTGCGGGAAAAGGGCGCTACGCCAACGTCAAAGGAACGACGATTGGCGTCCCATTCCGTCTGTCCGCACTGTGGGGCCCCGAATGAACCGGATTCAAACTTCTGTGACCAATGTGGAGTGGGATTGTCGTCCTGACAATCTTAGATAAAACGGCTCGCCGTCTCCTCCCTGACAGGTCTCCTGCGTCGACCCGTAAGGGCATGCCCCTACACCCTGGCGGGTATCAGGGCGCCCCAAATCAAGCCGCGTCACACATGTCGATTAAAATGCAGTCGTCAGACGTCGGTGGTCGGGTTGATAAATAGTAGTCCGCGCTTTAGAATCCTGGGTCTTCGAAAAAATGATCGCCACGTTCTCACCTTGCATGGTCATCCCCGCTTCAGCACTGCAATTGCCGAATTCGTGGGTCAGATAGGGTTTTTGCCCAGGCGTCAGATCTAAAAGGCGATAAAGCTGCGGACAGGAGCCGCCGCCTTCATCTATTTTTAACAGGATATACTGAGCTGAAATCCCCGAAGGAACAGCGCTGTCGATCTCCACGCCGAAGGCCCCGAATTCCACAATAAAATGACCATCGATCGTAAGGCGATAGCCATCGTCGCCGACCTGATCAATCTGCAACCGTCCCTGAACGGTTAGCAGACTGTCGATCGGTTCTATGTCCCATCCCCCTTGAGCGAGGCAAGAGGTGCCGAACCCTGCACACAAAATTGCTGTGAGCCATATTGTCTTTCGCAATCCGGTCATTCTTTGTGAATTGTACTTCTTCGGTTGCAATCACGATGGCAAGAAATCGTGTGCCTTCTCCTCCCGCCCTGACAGGTCGTCCTGACAGCTGGCCAGGGGCCAGCCATAAGGGCAGCCCTTACGCCCAGAGGGCGTCCGGGCGCCTGCGGCGACCCGAAAGGGCATGCCCCTACACCCAGCGGGTGTCGGGGCGAAATCAAGCCGATTGACGATTTGAAGTCTCTTGGCTCCGTCAGGAGTGCGTCAGCTTTTTATACCGGATCCGATGGGGCTGCACGGCGGCGGGGCCGAGGCGGGCTTTGAGGGCTTCTTCGTAATCGTGGTAGTTGCCTTCCGTGAACGTGACCTGGCTCTCGCCTTCGAAGGCCATGATATGGGTCGCGATGCGGTCGAGGAACCAGCGGTCGTGGCTGATGACCAGCACACAGCCAGCGAATTCGAGGATGGCGTCTTCGAGCGCGCGCAGAGTATTCACATCCAGATCGTTCGACGGTTCATCCAATAGAAGCACGTTGGCGCCGGATTTAAGCATCTTGGCCAGATGCACGCGGTTGCGCTCGCCGCCGGAAAGCGCGCCCACCTTTTTCTGCTGGTCCTGGCCGGAGAAATTGAAGCGGGCGCAGTAGGCGCGGGAATTAATTTCCTTTTTGCCGAGGGGAATTAGGTCGAGGCCACCGGAGATTTCCTGCCAGACCGTTTTATTGTCGTCCAGCGACGCGCGGGATTGATCGACATAACCGAGTTTCACGCTGTCGCCCACGCGCATCGCTCCTTTGTCAGGTTTTTCCTGCCCGGTGATCATGCGGAAGAGCGTTGTTTTGCCGGCTCCGTTGGGGCCAATGATGCCTACGATGGCGCCGGCGGGAACTTTGAACGATAAATCTTCATATAACAGGTTCTCACCGAAGGCTTTGGTCAGCCCGTCGCCTTCGATGACCAGATCGCCCAGCCGCGGTCCGGGTGGAATGTAGATTTCCAGTTCCTCCATGCGCTTCACGGGATCCTGTGCCAGAAGTTCCTGATACTGGCCGATGCGCGCCTTGCTTTTGGCCTGCCGCCCGCGTGGTGACTGGCGCACCCATTCCAGCTCGCGTTCGAGCGTTTTCTGCCGCTGGCTTTCTGATTTCTCTTCGCGGCGCAGACGTTCCTCTTTCTGCGCCAACCAGGAGGAATAATTACCCTTCCAGGGCACGCCCTGGCCGTAATCGAGCTCGAGAATCCATTCGGCGATGTTGTCGAGGAAATAGCGATCGTGCGTGATGGCGACAACAGTTCCCTTGTAAGTTTTCAAGTAATTTTCCAGCCATTCCACCGACTCAGCGTCGAGATGGTTGGTCGGTTCGTCCAGCAGCAAAAGGTCGGGCGACTGCAGCAGCAGCCGGCACAACGCTACCCGGCGGCGCTCGCCGCCGGACAAATGGGCAACCGGCAAATCGGAGGGGGGACAACGTAATGCGTCCATGGCAATCTCGAGAGTATGGTCCAGTTCCCAGCCGTTGGCCGCTTCAATCTTCTCCTGTAACTCGGCCTGGCGGTTGAGCGCCTTCTCCATCGCGTCCGGATCCATGCCATCGGTAAAGCTGCCGCTGACTTTCTCGTATTCAGCCAGGAGATCGGTGACGGCTTTCATCCCCTGCGCGACATTCTCCTTGACCGTCAGCTTCTCTTCCAGTTTCGGTTCCTGTGGCAGGTAGCCCACGCTGATGCCCTTGCCGGGAAAGGCCTCGCCGTCAAATTCCTTTTCAATACCGGCCATGATCTTGAGCAGCGTGCTCTTGCCCGCGCCGTTTAAACCGATGACGCCGATCTTGGCGCCGTAGTAGAAAGATAAATAGATATCCTTCAAAACCTGTTTCCCCGGCGGGTAGGTCTTTGTCAGGCCTTTCATATTGAACACGAAGTCTTTAGCCATACTAGGATTTTACTCCAATCCGGATGACGACGTAGTCGTCTGGATAGTCGTGATTCATGCGGTCGGCTTTAGCGGCCTCATAGCCGATGGTCTTAAATGCGCGCTGTATCGCTTCGCCCGCCTCCCGCGATTGAGGGTTAAATTGTATCTGAATTCCCGACAAAGGCGGCCCGTCTTTTTGTTCAAACGGCGGGATGTAACCCCACACAACGTAGCCGGCCGCCTTTAAGAGCTCGCTGATGGCCGATGCGAAATCAAACGCGCGCTTTTGATCGGACTGGATGAATTCTAGGGCGACCTTGCCTTTCGCGGCGCCTTTCAAATAAGCGGTGAATGCGTCTTTCTGGTCCTGGGATAAAAGCCAGGGAGCCTGTTTTTCTTCCAATCGAACCGCATGGGCGCGGACTTCTTCGGTCGACAGGCGGGACTGATACAGGTCACGCTGCGTCCGGGTGAGGGACGCTTGAAGGCCATCTTCAATCTTCTGGTGCGACATTTCTTTGAGATGCGCCATGCGGTCGCTGATTTTCCACGCGATGAACCCGCACAGGCCGATCAGGATCGGAAAAACCAATAACGAAAAGGAAGTCAGCCAGCGAAACCAGACCGGCAGGAGATCTTCCGGAATAAATTCGATGAGTCGAGTCAGCATGCCGTATTCAATCATTTATTACAATAAGCGTCTATGCGGAGAGGATTGAGGCTTTTTACCGTCGGCGCTTATGTCCTTTGGATGAGTTTTGCGGGTCGAATCGCCGGCGCAGCGGATACTTCGCGTAACCCGGATCGCTGGGTTGAGCTCGGATTGCAGGGAGGAGGCTCTGTCAGCGTTTATGGTAATCAAGCCGCCTCCTCGAAAGGGACTACCCAGGACCGCGGCACCAATTCCAGCAGCCTCAATTTCCTCAATGAGCTCCTTGTTCCTTTGAACAATAATTGGAGCCTGCGTGCGGCGGGTGGTATAACATCGACCGGATCCGGGACGGATGAAACGAAGACCCAGGTCGGCGCCAGCAATGACAACGCTTCGGCAAATTATCTGGCGACGCTGCGGTATTATTTTCTAGATAGTCATTTGGGTTCGGCTGATATGTCTAAAAATCCCGATCAGTGTCCTTCACTGGCGGCGACCTGGAGTGGTTCGACGCAGTTGTTCAATGATGATATTGCGACCAACACTGTCGCGGAAAATGCTCTGCAGAACATCGATACCCTTACGGTCGATACACGTTTGCCTGTGGCTGACGCGGTGACAATTCTGGGGGATGTGTTTGTCAGCCGCAGCCACAGTGCGAAGGATACGACATCCACCACAGCGGGCTCGAACAGTAAGTCGACCAGCGTGGGTCTGGGAGCCGGGTTTCGGTACTATGCCGTGGGAAAGAATTTCATCCACGCGGATCGCGGGACCAATCCTGATCGGTGGAGTTCGGTTTCGTTGGTCGTTGGTGGCTCCCGGATAACCCGCGGAGAAGATGACCAGATTTCGGTTCGAGGGGTGACGACCACGCGGGATCTTCAAAGTAAAACGGGAGATCTTACAAGTGAACTTCGTCTGCCCGTCACAAATACGCTGACTCTTCGTTTGAGCCTGGAGGGTTCCTGGTCACAATCCGAGGTGGCGGAGACCGCAGCTCTTGCCGGCAGCCGTACCACAACCGTGTCCCTGACCGGTTTCGCGGGCGTGCGATATTACTTCATCGATTGAGGACAATATGGATAAAAAAGAAGACCGCCTGATCTGGCTGGACCTGGAAATGACGGGACTGGAGCCCGAGCATCATGTGATTCTGGAAATCGGGTGCTCAGTAACGGATTCAAAACTGAATTTGATCGCTGAAGGTCCGGTTTTTGCCGTTTCTCACTCCGATTCGATTCTGAAATCGATGGATCCCTGGTCGCAGGAGCAGCACGGCAAGTCTGGCCTGACTGAACGCTGCCAGCTCTCCAAAACAAGCCTCGCACAGGCCGAGCAGAAAACGCTGGCGTTCCTGCGGAAGCTCTGCGTGGCGAAAGCTTCGCCACTATGCGGCAATTCCATCGGCCAGGACCGGCGATTTCTTTATAAATATATGCCCCAGCTCAACGACTTTTTCCATTATCGGAATGTCGATGTGAGCACCATAAAGGAACTGGCTCGTCGCTGGTACCCGGCGAAACTGCAGGCGCCGGAAAAGACCAAAACGCACTATGTTTTGGACGATATCCGGGAATCGATAGCCGAGTTAAAGTACTACCGCAAACATCTCTTCAAATAGCCTGCATGGCTTTTCGCTTTCAATCTGTCATTTTGCTAAAATTCGTCTAACACATGTCGCAGGCCAACCTCTCGCTATCCTCCGGAGCGCGCTGTGCGTTGCCGAAGGAACTCCGGAAGTTACTTCAACCTCTGATCGATCGGGCCCAGGCCCTGCAAATGCCAATTTATATGGTTGGCGGCGGTGTCCGCGACCTCCTGTTGAACCGCCCGCCCGAGGATGTGGATGTGGTCGTGGAGGGAATCGCGACCCCACTGGCGAAGTCCGCGGCCCGGGAATACAAAGCCAAATTAGTCAGTCATCCGCAATTTTTGACGCATTCCCTGATTTTCCGCAATGGCCGCCACCTGGATATCGCGACGGCACGCACGGAAACCTACGCTGAACCGGCGGCTCTCCCTGTGGTCGAGCCGGCCAGCCTCCAAGAAGACCTTTATCGCCGCGATTTTTCTATTAATGCTGTCGCCTTGTCCCTTAACCCGGGTGATTTCGGCCACATCTGGGACCCGTTCGGGGGAGTGGAGGACCTGCAGCAGAAGAAAATCCGCGTTCTGCATGCGGAAAGTTTCAAGGATGATCCCACGCGAATCTTTCGGGCCGCGCGATTTGCGGGACGCTTCGGAAGCGAATTGGAATGGCGTACCCGGGAATGGCTCTCGGAGTGTATTGCCCAGCAGTTGCCTTCGCGCTTATCCGGCGCCCGGCTGCGGGAAGAATTAATCCCGCTTTTGATGGAAAAAGACCCCCGCCCGGCATTCCGATTGCTGGCGCAGTGGTCGGCGCTGACTTTCCTGGTTCCGAACCTGAAATGGGAAAAATCACACGAGCTCTTTTTCGGACAGTTGATCCGTTCCCGCACGAAAGGCGATCCGCTGATGATGCGGCTTCTGGTGCTGGTTCATGCGATCCCCTCCCCGAAAGCCGTCGGCAGTCTCGAGCATCTGATGTTCCCGGAGGCCATGATCCAGCAGATTGAGCAAGCCCTTCACGTCCTGGCTTGTCTGCGTAACGGCACATTGACGCCCAAGGAAGCACAGGCCACCCAGCGGCGACCGATGTCCGGTGAGGTGAAGACTTTTCTAGAAAAGGCCATGCGGATCAAGGCCATCGTTCCTAAGAAGGAACCGGTAGAGCAATGGCAGCGGCTGCAGGACAGCGCTCCGTGTCTCTCCGGCCGGGACATTCGCGATCTGGGGTATAAGCCCGGTCCGGTGTTCACGCGGATTTTTGACGCCCTGCGTCAGGCGCGCTGGGAAGGCAAACTGCGCACGCGAGAAGAAGAAATCCGGTTTTTAATGCTGGCCTTCCCGTTGAACGGCTCCTAGATGGCGGAGAAGGGGATTGTATTGTCCGGCATGCGGCCGTCCGGCAAGCTGCACTTGGGCAATTATTACGGTGCACTGGTGAACTGGCTTCGCCTGCAGGACGAATTCCGTTGCTTTTATATGGTGGCGGACTGGCACGCGCTGACATCAGATTATGCGGACACCGGCGCCGTGGAGAGCAATGTCTGGGAGATGGTCATCGATTGGCTGAGCTGCGGGCTTGACCCTGCGAAATGCGTTATTTTCCGCCAATCATGGATTGCGGAGCATTCGGAACTGCATCTGCTTTTGTCGATGATAACGCCGGTGGCCTGGTTGGAACGGAATCCGACGTATAAGGAACAAATGCAGGAAATTAAAAACAAGGATTTATCGACGTACGGGTTTCTGGGATACCCGGTTCTCCAGACCGCGGATATTCTTTTATACAAGGCGTCGCGCGTGCCGGTCGGGGAAGATCAACTTCCGCATCTGGAACTCGGCCGCGAGATCACCCGTCGTTTCAATCATTTTTATGGCGCCGTGTTTCCCGAACCGCAGGCGCTTTTGACCAAGTCGCCAAAAGTCCCCGGCGTGGATGGCCGCAAGATGTCAAAATCCTATAACAACGCCGTCCTGCTTGCAGATACCAAGGAAGAAGTCGCCACAAAAGTGAAGACCATGTATACCGATCCGGCCAAGATCCGCGTCAACGACAAGGGGCATCCGGAAGGCTGCGTGGTTTTTGCCACGCATAAACTCTATACTCCGGAGTGGGCCGACATTGAGCAGCGCTGCAAGGCCGGCACCATCGGCTGTGTGGCCTGCAAGAACCGGTTGATTGAGACTTTGAACGAGGGGTTGGAGCCGATCCGAACCCGGCGAGCGGAGTGGGTTAAGAAACCTGCGGCGGTCAAAGAGATCGTGCGGTCCGGCACGGCGCAGGCCAGAGAAACGGCGCAGGCGACAATGCGCGACGTGCGAAAGGCGATTCATCTGGAACATGAATGAAATAACGACATCGGGCGTGGATGTCCGGCTTGAGAATTTTGAAGGTCCCCTGGACCTGCTTCTTTACCTGATCAAAAAGAATGATCTGGATATTTCCGACATCCCGATCGCGCAGATCACGCAGGAATACCTTGCGTACCTTGATCTCATGAAAGATTTGAATCTCGAAACGGCGGGCGAATTTCTGGTGATGGCCAGCACCTTGATGCAGATCAAAGCGCAGATGCTTCTGCCGAGCCCGGAGAGTCAGACAGATGAAGGGCCGGACCCGCGCGCTGAACTGATGAACAAGCTGCTGGAATACCAGCAGTACAAGGAAGCGGCGGGGATTCTCGCGGGGTATAACGAAAAAGCCAAGGATGTGTATTACCGGACCGTTCCTCCCCAGTTCGGCGAAGACGACTTTACGTTGCGCGCGTCCGTTTTTGACCTGCTGGGCGCCTTCAAACGAATTCTGGAGGAAGCGCCGCGCGAAGTTGGCCAGATTCTCAAGGAAGAAATCCCACTTGAAGTAAAGATCCGGGAAATTCTCGATCTGCTGGAAGTGCGCACATCCATCACCTTTGAAGAACTTTTTAAATCGGGCCGGAGGTTGGATCTGATCGTGACCTTCCTGGCCCTGCTTGAACTGATTCGCTTGAAGCAGATCGTCGCGCGTCAGGCAGAGATTTTTGGTTCGATTCGTTTGTATCGCGCCGATGCTGTACCGGCTCAAGAGGCAAATGAGGAGGCTCCAACCTGATGGAACAGAGCGAGATTAAGAAAATACTGGAAGCATTGCTGTTTATTACCGAACAACCCATCCCGATCAAAAGTCTGGAGGAACTGTTCGAAGGCCAGGTTCCGCGCGCGGATCTGGATAGCCTCCTGCATGCGCTGGCGGATGAGTACCGCTTGAAAGACAGCGCGCTGGAAGTCCGTGAAATTGCGGGCGGCTGGCAATTCTCGACCCGCTCCGAATACGGCCCCTGGATCCGCCGATTGTTCAAGGATCGGTTGACCTATCGTTTGAGCAATTCGGCGATGGAAACGCTATCGATCATCGCTTACAAGCAGCCCATTACCCGAAGCGAGATTGAGGAAATCCGCGGCGTGGAAGTAACGGCCGTGCTGGATACTCTGGTGGAGCGCAAATTAGTGCGCGTCGCTGGCCGCAAAGAAACCGTCGGACGCCCGCTCCTGTACGGCACGACTCCGGACTTTCTGCGGGCGTTTGGATTGAACAAGCTGGAAGACTTGCCATCGGTCGAATCGCTGCTGCCGCCTGCCACAACGGAAGAGCCGGTGAGCACGCAGACCGGCGCTGAAGCGGAATCCGAATCCGAATTTCCCGCCGCCTTGACTCCCGAGAGGCAGAACTAAGACTAGAATAAAGAAGGGGTTGTTTTATGACAGAGCTTCGACGTGATCCTGTGATTGGCCGCTGGGTTATTATCTCCACCGAACGAGGCAAAAGGCCTTCCGACTTCGGAAAGGAAATCGAAACCGGGGTGGGGAAATTCTGTCCTTTTTGCCCGGGCAATGAGGATAAAACGCCTCCCGAGATTCTTGCTTATCACGATCCCACCCGGGAGAAGAACGGGCCCGGATGGTGGGTGCGCGTGGTGCCTAATAAATTCCCGGCGCTTCAGATCGAAGGCGGCCTGAACCGGCAGGGCGAAGGCATGTACGACAAGATGAACGGCGTCGGCGCCCATGAAGTGGTCATCGAGACCGCCGATCATGCGATCGATTTTCCTGACCTTCAGGATAAGCGAGCGGAGGACGTGCTGTGGGCATTTCGCGACCGCATCATGGACCTCAAGAAAGACCCCCGATTCGAATACATTTTGGTCTTTAAGAACAAGGGCGCGGCGGCCGGCGCATCGCTAAGCCACCCGCATTCGCAGCTGATCGCGACACCTGTTGTTCCCCGTAACGTGCGCGAATTGGTCAACGGCTCGAAGAATTATTACGAATACAAGGAGCGATGTGTTTTCTGCGACATGATCAAACAGGAAATGACGACCGGTCAGCGCATTGTGGCGGAAAACGACGATTTTGTCGCGTTCGTTCCCTTTGCCGCCCGATTTCCGTTTGAAGTGTGGATCATCCCCAAGGTGCACGATTCCGATTTTGAAGATGTTCAGAAGCATGAGGTGGTCAACTTGACCCGTCTTCTTCAGGGTGTGCTGCGCCGAGTGAAGGATGTTCTGGACAACCCGCCTTACAACTTTATCATCTTGAATTCGCCGCTTCGGGAATCGAAGCTTGCGCATTACCATTGGCATCTGGAAATCATGCCCAAGCTGACCAAGGTGGCCGGTTTTGAGTGGGGATCGGGGTTCTATATCAACCCGACGCCGCCCGAGGAAGCCGCTAAATTCCTGCGCGAAGCCGACTGATTTATGAAGATTCTATTCGCTGCATCGGAAGCGGTCCCATTTTGTAAAACCGGAGGCCTGGCCGATGTGATTGGCGCCCTGCCCAAAGAACTTCAGAAACGCCGGCATGATGTCCGGGTCATCCTGCCTAAATACAAAACCATCCGAGCCCAGGAATTTGGCATTAAGGAAACTGGCGAAATGATCCGGGTGTCCATGGGCGACCGGATTGAGACGGGCGACATCCGTGCTACGAAAACGGAAAAAGGCATCAAGGTCTATTTCATTAATCATGAAGGTTTCTTCGGGCGATCGGGCTTGTATGGGGGAAAGTCAGGCGACTACGCAGATAACGCTGAGCGATTTATTTTCTTTTCGCGGGCAGTCCTGGAGGCCTGCAAGGCCATGGAATTTCGACCGGACATTATTCATTGCCATGATTGGCAGACGGGATTGATACCGGCCTATCTCAAAACTCTTTTCAAAACCGACGCCTTCTTTCAGCATACGGCGTCCGTCATGACCATCCATAATATGGCTTATCAAGGTGTTTTTCCGAAGACGATCCTGCCGCTCACCGGCCTTCCCTGGTCTGAATTCACGATGGACAAAATCGAGTTTTATGATCAGGTCAATTTCCTGAAAGCCGGCCTCGCCTATGCGGATAAACTGACGACCGTAAGCCCGACGTATGCGCAGCAGGTTCAAAGCAGCGTGGAGTTCGGCTACGGCCTGGAAGGGTTTTTACAGAAACGTTCGACTGACTTTTCGGGCATATTGAACGGCCTGGATGTCGACGAATGGAATCCGGCGAGAGATCCATTTCTGGCAAAATCCTTTGATCTCGATTCGATGGCCGGTCGGCGCGATTGTAAAGCTCATCTTCAGCACAGTTTGAAGTTGCCAATGGATGCGCGCATTCCGATGTTGGCTATGGTAGCCCGCCTTGACCGACAGAAAGGCGTGGATCTTCTGGCCTCCATCGTCCCGACTCTGATGAGTCGGCCCCTGCAGCTGGTTGTGCTTGGCCAGGGCGATCCACAGCTACAGGATCTCCTGGAACGGTTCGAAACGCAATATCCGCAGTCGTTCCGCTCGCGCTCCGATTTTAACGATCCGCTAGCCCATCACATTTACGGGGGCTGTGACATTTTTCTCATGCCGTCGCGATTTGAACCGTGTGGTCTGGGACAATTAATTGCCATGCGCTATGGGGCCATTCCGGTCGTTTCCGACACTGGAGGGCTCCATGACACCGTGCGGCCCGTCACTGGCAAAGAATCCGGTACCGGCTTTTTATTTTCACCCGGCAGCGCCGCCGGTTTCCGCGGCGCGATTCAGGACGCACTGCATTTTTATTCCGACAAGACGGCCTGGGGCCGCCTGCAGCGCCGTGCGATGCTGAACAATTTTTCATGGGATCAGTCGGCTCAATCCTACCTGGATATCTACCGGCAGGCGCTGGGCCGCACTTCGGGTATCCGCCGATCCGTCAAAATCGTTTGAAGCGTCTGGGACTCTGGATTATTCTGTCGGTGTTCGCCGGCGCACTGGCCGTCGAACTTCACGCCCGCTGGCGGGAGGAAAAGGCGGACCACCGGCTCGTGCTCGCCGTCGATTGGCCGGAGTGTCGTGATCTGGCCGCGCGTGAGGATCACGCCGATGAAGAATTGGTGGCGTCTTTAAAGTCGAGCGGCGCAATGGCAATCGTCCTTTCGCCGCTCACACTCGACGATCTGGCAGCGCACCACCGCGTGACCGCCGTGACTCGCTCGTTGAGCAATGATCCGCTCGACACGGACCGCCTGCACTTTGCGACAAGAGCCTTGTCGGAACAGGCCTATCGCGAACTGTCCAGGCGCGGAGCGCAGGATCTGCGGCTGGATGCCGGCGACCGAGAACTTGGACTGGTGCGCCCGCATGGTTCCTTTGCTTCTCTGAAACAGGTCGAGCTTGGTTTTGATGTCGAATTAATCCAGCAGATCGCGGCCCGGGGGCTTGCGTCGATTGTGCGGGTCAACGCGGATCCGTGGATGGGCTTTCAAGCGATGGAGGACTCCTTGAAGGAGGACCTGGGTGTCCCCGGTATTTCCGGCCTCATTTTCAATTCGGATGATATGCCGGGCGGATTAGATTCGGTCCCATTGTGGCGGTCCTGGCTACGCCGCCATGATATTGTCCAGGCCTTATTCGAATTTCACGCCTCTCGAGCCGCATTGCAGATGGCGCACGTCGTGCCCGCCAATACATACCGCTCTCACAGCATTCCATCGCTCGAACTCAAGGATATGACGCCTGATCAGGAATTTTTGCGCTGGCGCCGCGCCGCAACGGAACGTTCGAACCGCATTCTCCTGATGCATGTGGCGCCTGGCGATTCCTGGCCGGGTTTTCTCAAGAAGATTGCGCTCCTGAGGGACGACCTGACTTCCCATGGATGGGTGCCGGGATTTCCACGTGCCCGGCTTTATTGGCGGGACCTCTCGGCGTTGCAGCGGATGGTCTATCCGTGGCTGGCTTTCCTGATCGCGGTCATCACGCCCTTGATCGCCCTGCAGCGCGGCCGGGCGATGTCGACTCCTTACGATGCGTTTTTGCGCATCACTCTGATAACTCTCGTGGGATCCGTCGTGATGACGGCGATAGCGCAAAATCCGGAGACACGGCTTGAAATTACGCCATTTCGCGGGATTAAAGCGGCCTTTTTATTGTCCTGGGTAGGATCGATCTTTATCCTGTATTCATGGGAAGAAATTCGTAACGTTCTTTCAAGATATGTCCGCCGTTGGGATGTTCTTTTGGCTGGCTTCGTCATCGCCGTCATCGCCTATATTCTAATTCGTTCCGGCAATGCCCCGGCGTCCTGGAAACCGGCGGCCGAACAGGGCATACGTGACCGTCTGGAAAGCTGGTTGTTGGTTCGTCCGCGGTTCAAGGAATTCGCCCTGGGCCACCCGATACTCCTGGTCGGACTTTATATTTCTCAACTGAGTCGTACCCGCCGGGTCGCCTTGGACGGCCGTCCCTGGATGGTGGTGGGAATGCTCGGACAAGTTTCGATTGTCAACACCTTCTGTCATCTGCACTCTCCGCTGGCGCTCGCGCTTTTCCGGACCTTTAACGGCGTTGCGCTCGGGTTGGTTATTGGATTCGTTATGACACAGTCGCTTTCGCTCTTGATATCCGGAGAAAAGGCATGAAATCCAACGCGATCGTGATCGCAGGCTATTACGGTTTCGGCAACGCCGGCGATGAGCTTATCTTGAAGTCTATGATCGATCAATATAGAAGTCAGGATCCGCAGTGCCTGCTGACAGTTCTGTCGAACGATCCGGTACAAACGCGGCATCATTTTACAGTCGACGCTGTGAGTCGGTGGCAACCCTGGGCGTGGTTGGGGCCTCTCTTGCGTGCCCGTCGCTTTATTTTGGGCGGCGGTGGTCTGCTGCAGGAGTCCAGCGGCCCCTGGAATCACGCTTACTATCTGTTTTTGTTATTCGTGGCCAAATTGTTGGGTTGCCGCACGGAGGCGCGTGCAATTGGCGTCGATCCTATCGACTATCCGTTTAATTGTTGGTGGACACGATTTATTCTCGATTCGGCGGTGGACACGATTTCAGTACGGGATGCGGATTCGCAACGGGCCCTTGAAAGCACGGGGATTCGACATCCGATCCTCCGGTCGGCGGATCCGGTCTTTCAGCTTTCGGTGACGCCTTCGGAGTCCGTGAATCCGCGGATTGGCTTTGCGGTGGCTCCCTGGAATCAGAGGACGGGCTGGGACCATGATTTGGCTTTTCTGGCGGACCGGTTGATCGATCACTTGGGTGTGAGCATTGATTTTCTGGTGTTTTTTCCCATGCAAGATGAGGAACTGGCTCGGGCGGTCGCCGTTCATGCGACGCATTCCGTTGGCGTGCGGACCTGGCAGCAACCCGAAGAAATTCTGACATGGATGGGAGAGTACCAATTGATCGTGGGGATGCGATACCACGCGCTGGTGATGGCGGCTCTGGCGGGGAAGGCATTTATCGGCTGGGGGTTCCAGAAAAAAGTCCGTACCCTGTGCCAGGAGTTCAGCCAGCCCATCTGGACCCTGGAGCGTGGGTGGGAATCGGATTCTGTTTTCCGGCAGGTCGCGGACGCCTGGCGTCATCGGGAAGTTCTGCCGCATCGCTATTCAGCCAAACTGCCGCAGTATAAATCAGCGATGCCGGCGGCGGTCGATGTGGCTTACATTCATCCGGCGATCAAAGTCTGATGGTCAGGTGTTTTACTGATCGACGGGTTTTTAGTATATTGGATTGATTTTGCGGCTTATTATGAAAATTCGATCGTTACTCTTCAGACCCAGCAATGCGCACGTTTTGATGCTCTCGTTTTTATTGGGGGTCACAAGCGCATTGCTGCTGGGACTTCAGCAAACGCTCGGCTCCGCGGAAAACGCCGTGAAGCGTTCCATGGCCGTGGCGGTCTTGCTCTCCGGTTCCGTTAACGATGCTCAGGCGACGGCGCTTTTAAATTCCCTCAAGGCGCGGGACCCGGAGATCGAGTCGGCCGTTTATATGTCAAAAGCCGATGCGCTTCAGGAAGCTTCCAAAGATCCCGCGCTGGCGAAATCGCTGATGCTTCTCAAAGAAAATCCGCTGCCAGCGTCCTTTGTTCTCCGCTACAGCGACCGGGCATGGATGGAACGATCCGAGCCTGCCGAACCGCTGAAATCCCTGCCGGAAATTCAGGAAATCCGGTGGGATGCTCAGGCGCGAACGGTGTTTCGATCGCTGGTTCAGTGGCGCGCATGGGTTCTGCGTCTGGCGGCGTTCGCGGTCATGATGCTCGTCGTCTGGTCCTTTTTCGGCGTTTATCGGTTTTTAGTATTACGAGCGCCCGTACAGCCTCTCATGATTCAACTCGGGGTCGGTGTTGTGGGCGGTGGTATTGCGGTCCTGCTCTGGGAGTATGCGCTGCGCTGTATTGGGACGGATGCATCCGTCTTCCGGCCGGATGGATTTTCGTTTTTACCCTTGGTAACGGGTGCGGCGGTGGCCATCGCCTGTTTTGGCTGGGGGGTTTGTGAAGAGAATTAGTCTCATTGGCCTCGCGACGTGCGTATTCGCCTCCGGACAAGTCCATGCTGACGCCTATGACACCCTGATGAAGCGATATGAAAAGCAGATTGGCCAGCAGGAGCGCCAGCTTCAATCGCTGCGCATCCACCTTCAGCAGAAGGAACGCGATGCCGCGCGCTGGCAGCAGAAGGCGCAGGACGCAAAAGCTCAGTGGTCTCAAGCCGCATCTTCCGTGGAACGAGCAGGGCAGGCGGTCCAGGGTATTCGGGAGCGCCGCAGCAAGACGCGTACGCTGGCGGATGCTGCGGAATGGTCAGCTACGGAACGAACATTGCTGGCCAATGCCGCGGACGGAGAGGCCGCTTACCTGGCTCGCGAACAGTATGTGACACGGTTAACGCCTCCGCTGATGTCCCCGTTGACCGTCCCGGACCGATCGCACGAATACTTTCTGCAGAACATCTGCGAGTTATCACAGTCGGCGCATCACGATTCGGAGGAAGCCCGGCAGCAGGAAACGGCTCTGCGGACGGAAGAAATGAGATGGCAGAACGAAGAACAGCGCCGTTCAGCCGACCTGGAACGGCTTCGCGATCAACAACAGGCCCTTTGGCTGCGATGGCAGGAAGCCAACCAGAAGCGGCTCGCGCTTGAAGAAGAGAAGAATCAGCTGGAAGAATCTGAACAGGCCCTCCGGGTGATGGTGAACGATCTGCGGGACCATCGAGATCACACACTCGCCGCCCGTCAGGGGCGCAGTGCGGACGACCGGGAACTGGCGTCGCTGAGGGGTTCGCTGCCCTGGCCCGCGTGGGGAAAAATCACGCAGAATTTCGGACGGCAATATTCCTCGGACCTCAATCAGCTCGTGATTTCAAACGGTATTAAGATTGAGACGGGCCCAAAGCATTCTGTACGCGCGGTCCAGCCCGGCAAAGTCCTTTTTGCCAGCCCGTTCCGGCAATACGGCCAGCTTGTCATAGTGCAGCATAAAAGCGGCTTGACGTCCGTTTACGGCGGACTCGGTCAGATCCAGGTGAAAGAAGGCGACATGCTCGAAGCTCTGCAAGCGATTGGAACTGTCGGCGACAAGGGCGCCTTTTATTTCGAGTTGCGTCATGATGAACAACCAGTGAATCCACTGGTCTATTTAACTCCCAATCATCAATCTGAAATTAGCTCAAGGAGGATGTATCAATGAAACGTCGGAATCTGGCTTTATCGTTTGCACTCCTGATCGGTCTGCTGGTTTTTTCACAACCGCTTGTACGATCGGCGGCTGACCAGACCTACGAAGACATGAAGATGCTGGTCGAAGTCATGAATTTGATCAAGGATAATTATGTGCAGGATGTGGACACCAAGCAGCTGGTGTATGGAGCCGCTACGGGGATGGTCCATGTGCTTGACCCCTTTTCTCAGTTTTTAGAGCCGGACGCCCATAAAGAGATGAAAACGGAAACCGAAGGTGAATTTGGGGGCTTGGGCATTCGGATTGCGATTCGAGACAATATTCTGACTGTCATTACGCCCCTGCCGGGCACGCCTGCTTACAAACAGGGAATTCTGCCGGGAGATAAGATCATTAAAATCGACGGCGATACGACGCAGGATATTACCATCGAACAGGCGGTGAAGAAGCTCCGAGGCGCGCCGGGTTCCAAAGTCATCATCACGATCGGCCGCGAAGGAGAAAAAGAACTCAAGGACTTCAATCTCGTCCGCGAGTTGATCAAGATCGAGAGCATCAAGTCGCAGATGCTAACCGATAATATCGGCTACGTACGGCTGAGCGAGTTTACCCAGCGTTCCGCACAGGATTTCGATGCGGCCCTGAAAGCGCTTAAAGCCAAGGGAATGAAGGATCTGATTGTCGATCTGCGAAATAATCCTGGCGGCCTGCTGAACGTGGCGGTCGACACCTGCCGGCTATTCATCGGCAACAATAAGCTGATCGTGTACACGGAGGGACGGCGCCAGCCTCGGCAGGAATTCCGCGCGGATGATAAAGCGCCATACGGCGACCTGCCGATGGCCATTCTCGTAAATCACGGTTCGGCTTCGGGGAGCGAAATCTTTGCGGGATGCCTGCAGGATTACCACCGGGGCATTCTTCTCGGATCGGAAACCTTCGGCAAAGGCAGCGTTCAGTCCGTCATTCCTCTGGCGGACGGCAGCGGGCTGCGTCTCACGACGGCGAAATATTACACGCCGTCGGGGCGGACGTTTCATCGTGATGAAAAAACAGGCAAAGGGGGCGTGACGCCTGATATCGTCATTGATGTCCCGCGAGAAACCGAAATCAAGTTGCAGGCCCAGGAGGAAGAGATTTTTAATCCCAAGCCGAAGTCCGATAAAGACAAGGAAAATAAAGATCAAGCCAAGGACGAGGCGCTGGAGCGGGCTGAGCAAATATTGAAAGCACGCGATATCCTTCTCAAGATGAACGCGTCCTGACCCTCCGTCCGCGCAATTCAGGACCCCGCCGACGTAAACACCCGTCCCCAGCGGGCTTCTTTTCATGCTGAATCAGAACGGTGACATGCGCCGATTGTTCCTATTCGCGCTGATTGTTTTAGTCGGCTGGTATTTGTTTGCCCGCTGGTGGCCTCGGCACAATTTGCGTCTGCTGAGCGCTCACTTGGAGACGGTAGTTAATCGCCGGTTGACTGAATTTGGAGTCACGGACAGCCAGATTATTTCAGAGATCCATAGGGAAAAATCGCGATGGGGCCTGGTGTGGGTCGAATCCGAACGTAATATTCAACTCACATCCGGCCAGGCAGCCGCGCCCCTGATTACAGTGCTGAGATCGGCGGCTGGCGACCAGAGCACTCACATAACGGTGGCTGAAGATCCGAATTCCACCACCGTGACCATGGGGTTAGGTCCCTTCGTTTTTCAGCGGATTATTTTGCTGACGAAACCGGCGGCGTTGCCTGCCCAAACGGCGGCTCCGGGTCCCGAAGTAGCATTCGTGATTGATGATACCGCCTATGATCTCGGGACAATGGACCGCTATACGGCACTGGGCGTTCCGCTGACGTTTGCTGTTTTGCCGCGCGATAGGCATTCGAGGGCTATCGCTGATAAGGCCCATGATTTAAAGTTTGCCGTGATACTCCACTTGCCCATGGAACCGATCGATCTGGCCCACAATGACCCGGGAGGTGCAGGCTTGTATCTGCGGATGACACCGGGTCAGCTGCATGAGCAGTTTGAAAAGGACGTGGCCAGCGTCCCGCATATCGTTGGCATTAACAACCACATGGGGTCGGCTTTTACGGAAGATGAATCAAAAATGGAGTTGGTCATGCGTTGGGTCAAAGAAAAGCATCTTTTTTTTCTGGATTCGCGGACGTCCATGCATTCGATTGTTCCTCGCGCAGCGAAGCGGATCGGAGTTCCCTGCTTGATTAATGAAACTTTCCTTGATAACAGCGACGACGTCGCGGCCATAGAACACCAGCTGGATCAAGTTCTCGCTCTGGCCGTTAAGCATGGAAGAACGATCGCCATCGGCCATTACCGCCGCAAGCACCTCGCTGAGGCCTTGGCCCAGAAAATTCCCGAATTTCGTGCGCGCGGAGTAAACTTGGTCACACTGCCCACGCTCTATCCGCGATGAATATTCTGGGTATTGAAACGTCCTGTGATGAAACAGCGGCTGCCTTGGTGAAGGATGGTCGGCATGTTCTGAAAAGCGTGGTGGCCTCGCAGCTGGCGGTGCATAAGCCTTTTAAGGGTGTCGTGCCGGAGCTGGCCAGCCGGGCCCATGTGGAGAGAATCAATGAGGTGATGCAAAGGGCCTTGGGTCGGCCCGAATTGCCGGTGCAGGGCATCGCTGTTACGACAGGTCCTGGGTTAGTGGGCTGCCTGCTTGTCGGCGTCGTCACTGCGCGCACGTGGGGATGGGTGCGTGATATTCCCATTATCGGGGTGAATCATCTTGAAGGACACTTATTCGCAGGTCTGGTCGAGCATCCGACTCTCAAACCTCCTTTTCTAGGCTTAATCGTTTCTGGTGGGCACACAGAGCTCGTGATTTTTGAAGGTTATGGTCGGTATCGCAGGCTCGGCGCGACACGCGATGATGCCGCCGGTGAAGCGTTCGATAAGGTCGCGAATTTGTTGAGCTTGCCATTCCCCGGAGGCCCCAGCATCGATCGGGCGGCTCGGCGGGGGAACCGTAATGCGGTTGCATTCCCGCGCGCCTGGATGACCGGGACTCACGATTTTTCGTTCAGCGGCTTGAAAACGGCTGTGGCTAATTACCTGCGTGAACGCTCACACGGCCGCCGTGAATCAGTCGCCGACGTCTCCGCTTCATTCCAAGAAGCCGTCGTGGATGTCCTGGTCAAGAAAACCATATTGGCAGCCGCTGCGCATGGCCTGCGCTCCGTGGTGGTGGGGGGCGGCGTCGCCGCCAATAGCCGTCTGCGGGAGCGCTTTATTGAAGCGGGTCGACGAGAGCGTCTCCGCGTATTTTTACCCGACCTGAGTTTTTGCACGGATAACGCAGCCATGATTGCCGCCGCAGGTTTTTACAAATTAAGTCGCCCGTCGCCTCGCCAAGAGTCGCTCGCTGTGGATGCCGATTTGATGATCAAAAGCTGGGCCACGGCATGACAACAATTTCCGCCACCTCCGCGTTGTCGAATCCGATCGTTCTCGGATCGCTCACGTTGCAGCATAACGTGATCCTGTCGCCCATGGTCGGCGTGACCGATGCGCCTTTCCGCCGGTTGAGCGCCCGGGGAGGGGCGGCGCTCATGTCCGGAGAGATGTTGTCAGCCCAGGCCCTTAAATTTCAAAACAAGAAAACGTTGGCCATGCTGCAATTTTTTCCAGATGAACGACCGGTGAGCTCCCAGATTATGGGCAGCGAACCGGAAATCATGGCCATTGCCGCACGCATGATTGAAGAGCGCGGAGCTGACCTCGTGGATATCAATGCGGGGTGCCCGGTGCCGAAAATCACAAAAACAAAGTCCGGAGCGGCTCTGCTGAAGGATGATGCCCGCTTTGCCGCGATCCTTTCCGCGGTCGTGAAAGCCGTCCGTATTCCCGTCACAATCAAAATCCGAATCGGTGTCCGAGAAAACGAATATCTGGCTCCCGCGCTGGCGAAACTGGCTGAAAATTGCGGCGCGGCGGCCGTCGTCGTGCACGCCCGACCGGTATCCAAACGTCATTCCGGCCGTCCTGACTGGGAGGGTCTCCGGCAGACGGTTGAGGCCGTTAAAATACCCGTGATCGGTAATGGGGGCGTGAATACCCCGAAGGACGCAGAAAATTTTCTGCGCATCAGCGGCTGCGCCGGTGTGTCCGTAGGGCGTTCAGCGATCGGAGATCCCGAGATATTCCGACGGATCCGGCACTACCTGAGCACTGAAGAACTTCTTCCGGAGGCAACGCAGCGCGAGAAGCTAGAGACCCTCGCTCAGCATGCGGCGTGGGCCGCCGAATTCTTTGGCGAGCGCCAGGGCCTCCTGCGCCTGCGAAAAATTGTGCCGTATTATGTTGCCGGATTTCCAAACGCGACAACATTCCGCGCGCGCGCCAACAAAATCGCTACGATTAAAGAATGGACTGAACTTCTGGAATCGACCCGTGAAACACTCCTCGTTTGACGATCTTGGATTTGCCCGCACCGAACCCCATCGGATTCACCGCCAGGGTTTTCCCGAAGCGATTTATTGCCCGGGTAAAACAGAACCTCAGATTCTTCAAATCTTTGGGAGTCTCTTGAAAGGTCCTGGACCTGTAATTGCTACGCGTGTGGACGCGCGCGTCGCTGTTAAGGTTGTGAAAAGATACCCGAGAGCCGCCTATTCCCCGGTCGCGAGAATTGTCATCGCCAAACCGCTGAAACCCTCGGGTCAGAAGGTGGCTGTTGTTACGGGGGGGACCGCCGATTTACCGGTTGCTGAAGAAGCGGGGCTGACATTGGAGGCGTTGGGACGATCGGTTGTGAGACTCTACGACGTCGGCGTAGCGGGTCTGCATCGTTTGATGGATCACCGGCCTCTGTTTGCCGACGCAGCCGCTGTTGTCGTGTGCGCCGGGATGGAAGGCGCTCTGGCCAGCGTCGTGGGGGGGCTTGCCGCCTGTCCCGTCATCGCCGTGCCGACCTCCATCGGTTATGGGGCGCACCTGAAAGGGATCGCGCCGCTTCTGACGATGTTGAATTCTTGCGCTGCCAATGTGAGTGTGGTCAATATCGACAACGGATTCGGCGCCGCAGTGATCGCGTCCCTCATCGCACAATGAACGCCTATTTAGACGGCTCATCCGGCGTTGCAGGAGACATGATCCTGGGGGCTCTCACAGGATTGGGGCTTCCTTCCGCGGAACTGAATCAGATTTTGCATCGTGCACTCAAAGAGAAGCGCTTCAAAGTCATGGTGAAACGGACCGAGCGTCAGACCTGGCCCGCATGGAGCGTGACGGTGAAGGGCGATCGTCACTTTGGTTCCATCGCTCAGATGCGGGCGTTGGTGGCGCGTTCTCCGCTACCTTCTTCCGTCAAAAGGCGATCGCTGGCGATTTTAACGACACTTGAATCGGCTGAACGCCAGGCTCATGGTGCTTCTCACTCATCTTTGGATCCTCAAGGATTGGGCCTGCTGGACACACTCGTGGATGTGGTGGGGTGTTCGTGGGGATTCTGGAAACTGGGCATTGAATCTTTGGACGCATCAGCCCTGAACACAGGACGCATCGCACCCGCGACTGCAGTCATGCTCCGTGAATCCCGCCTGCCAATTTATAGCGACCAACAGCGCTACGAACTGGCCACGCCTACCGGCGTGGCGATCCTGCTCCATATTGTGAGCCACTTCAGTCCTTTGCCACCTACGCACTTAGCCAAAGCCGGCTATGGAGCCGGACAGCTCGATATGGCGGGAAAACCCAATGTCCTTGCGATTTATCAAAGCGTATCGGACGAAACAGGCGGAAGCTGGCCTCGGGACCGCGTTGTATTGCTTGAAACGGCGATTGACGACATGGATCCAAGGTTATACCCCCACGTAACCGATCTTCTTTTCAAAGCAGGCGCGCTGGATGTCTGGTGGGCGCCAGTCGGAATGAAAAAGGGACGACCCGGGATTGCTTTTTCGGTGTTATGCCCCACCGAAAAGGAACAGGGTCTTTTGCAGATCCTTTTTCACGAAACCACGACTCTGGGTGTTCGGCGTCTGCCCCTGGAGCGTTACGTGCTCCCGCGGGAGCGCAAAGGCCTCTTGAAGACTGCTATACTGGCGCAAGGACAAATCAAGCAACAGGTCGAATTCGAACTCGCGAGAAAAAAGGCTCAGCATCTTTCCATCCCCCTTCGAAAATTGCTTAAATAGCGGCTTCCAAAACAATGCCTTTATCCCTTAAAGACCAACTGAAAGAAAAAGACCGCGAAATTGCGGTGCTTCATGAAATTGCCCGGGTTGTCAGCTCCAGCCCTGGGCTGGATGAGCTTCTGCAGAAATTCTGCCTGATGATTACCGAGCAGATTAAAGCGGATTCCGTCTTGATCTATCTTTTTGATGAAAATCGTGACGAGCTGATCCTGCGCGGTTCGGACAATCCCATGAGCCAAAATATCGGCAAGGTGAAGCTCAAGCTGGGTGAAGGCGTGACCGGCTGGGTCGCCGAGAAACGGAAAATCGCCGCGATATCGCGCCACGCCAGCGAAGACCCTCGCTTTAAGGCCTTCAGCAGTTTGCAGGAAGATCGCTATGAAGCGTTCATGTCAGTCCCCATTACGTTAAAAGACGAACTGGTCGGCGTCATGAACATTCACCATCGCAAGCCCCATTCGCACTCGCCGCTCGAAGTTAAACTGGCGGAACGCATATCGGAAGAAATCGCCGAAGCCATCGGCCATGTCGAACTTCATGAAGTCGCGCAGAAGAAAACGCGCCAGATCGAAACCCTCGCGCGCATGTCACAGACGATTGCCCAGGGCGCCTATATCCGTGAAATTCTCCAACTTATTGTGAGCATGACGGCGGAGATGATGGGCTCCAAAATCTGTTCCCTTATGCTCCTGGATGAGAAAGGCCGCGATTTGAAAATTGAGGCCACCCAGAGTTTGAGCGACGAGTACAAATCCAAACCTCCCGTTCCGGTTAAACAGAGCGTTTCCGGTCGCGCGATTCTCGAAAAACGCCCGATCAAGGTTCCAGACGTCTCTAAAGATCCTCAATATACGTATCCCGATATCGCGCGCAAAGAACATTTGAAGTCTCTGCTCGTGGTCCCGATGATGGTGAAAGATAAGCCGATCGGCGTTCTCAACTGCTACACGGCGCAGCTTCACGAATTTTCACCCGAGGAAGTCCAGCTCGTTCAAGCCGTAGCCAATCAGGCGGGTGTCGCGATTGAACACACGCGCGCGATTGAGAAAGCGCTTGAGGCTCAGGAAGCCCTGGAAACCCGCAAAGTAATCGAACGTGCCAAAGGCATCCTCATGCGCCAGCAGGGGCTCGTCGAAGAAGCCGCCTTCCGTCTGATTCAACGCCAGGCCATGGATCGCCGCAAATCCATGAAAGAAGTCGCCGAAGCCATCATCCTCTCCGAAGAAATCCAACAAAAAAAGTGAGCAGTGGTCAGTACACAGTGGTCAGAACTTCCCGTCTTCTGACCACTGATCACTGTTCACTGTACACGTATGTTTGAGTTTATCCAGCGGCTGTATCACTTCGACGAACTTATCCGTTGGGGCGGACACGCGGTCTTGATCGCCATCGTCTTTTCGGAAACCGGCATTATGG
>Ga0207158_1013_pt1 | contig 57415 bp, 49 predicted proteins | sample Alteio_BWMinHeat_22_FD_153512 | JGI IMG/M metagenome (GOLD analysis project Ga0207158, IMG submission 153512) | Enriched cells from forest soil in Barre Woods Harvard Forest LTER site, Petersham, Massachusetts, United States -... | ecosystem: Environmental > Terrestrial > Soil > Temperate forest >... | reverse complement strand
TCCGTCTATACCGTCCATAAAGTTGAAGAGATTCAGAAGCCACACCAGGCCAAGGCATGCGGCAGCCTCGCACATAAAGAGCACACCGAGAGGCAGGCCGTAGAGCGAACTTTTGGGCTCGATGCCGATCCAGAGGAGCGCCCACGATGCGGCGAGGAAATGAATGATCAAGCGGAACCTAGCCGGCAAAGACCGGTGGTCGTCGACAAAACCGCTTACGCCGACAAGCAAGCCTGAGCCGATAATTGCAACAGCGGGCGAACGACCCACACTCCCGTGCGCCGCCAAATAGTACGTGCCAAGCACGAACACGAGCACTACAGCCACGCCTCCGCCCCTCGGAGTCGGCACCGTGTGCGAACTGCGTGCGTTTGGAGTGTCAAGCACGTCGCCGGCGACCAGGTACCATCTGGCGGCGGCTACTAACACAGCCGACGCGACGAGCGCGACCGCATTCAATTGTAGCGAGTTCATCGTAGGCGCGACTTGAGATAATGTCTCGCCGTTTCGTGCAGCGCGTCCGCACAGCTGACCGGAGGAGTCCAGTCGAGCATTTGGCGAGTCTTCGAAATGTCTGCCCGCAGCGAATCGAGCAGGCGACCAGCAGCTTCGCGTCGACCGAGAGCGCCGAATATTCCGCGAACCACGGGCGAAGGTAGGAAGAAAAGTCGCGGACGTCTGCCGAGCGCAGCCGCCGTGAGGCAAAGCAACTCGGTCGTCGAAAGGTCGGCCCCGTCACTCACGAGAAACGTTTGATTGGCTGAGGCAGAACTTGAAACGCACCGGGACACCAAGTCGGCCAAATTTTTGCTTGCGACGAGGCTACGGAGGTTCTTCAGCTTGTCGAGCGGGAGCGGAATCCCCAGATCCAGCCACCGCATCATCTGCAGAAAGTTCGCTCTAACACCTGCCCCATATACGAGAGCCGGTCGAATGATGACTACTTCTAGCGACGTTTCTCTAGCCAACGCTTGAAGCCCCAATTCGGCGGCATGCTTGGCGGCGCTATAGGGATCGCGGGGGTTGGGCGCATCATCTGGACCGAATGGAGTGTCTCGCGGTGTGCAATCGCCGTTCACTTTGATTGAGCTTATGAAGATGAAGCGACGTACACCTTTCGAGACTGCCTCGCGCGCGAGCCGAAGAGTTCCATCAATATTCGTCTGTTTTATGTACTCATGACCCAGCTCAGACGTCGATCGCTGAACGTGCGCAACGCCAGCAGCGTGTACGACGCAGTCGATGCCAGCTAGAAAATCGGGCGAGAACGTAGCCTGCGCGAGGTCAGGCATGCGCACAATGCGATCCGCGTTGGTCTCAAATACATTCTTGCGAGCAGCTGCGTAAACCGAAAGTCTCCGATCCTCTGCGAGTCGCGCAGTAACCGCGGCGCCGACGAATCCGTTGGCGCCCGTCACCAAGACACGAGTCACGGCAGGAATTCCAGAACCTTTCGAGGATACTTTGAGAGCAGCATAAGCCAATTCGTGCGGATTCCCAGCGCTCGACAAGCGCGCATGACCTCCCTGTTGAGGAGAATGGTATTGCGCACTCCGCCGGTGCTCACGCCGCCGGTACGCATCATCACGAGGACTTCGGGAATGTGCGCATAGGTCAGCGCGCGATTCCGAAATGCGCGGGCCACCCATTCGAAATCACCTGCGATACGATATTCAGTGGAAAACAACCCGGTTTCCGCGAAGACCCGTGCACGAACAAACAGTCCTGGGTGAGCCGGCATCCAGCCCCATGCTATGCGGTCTGGTCGGAAATGCGCAGCGCGATAGCGCCGAACGACCCGATCAGGTGAGCCGTTGAAGAATGCGACGTCTCCGAGTACCGCTGAAAGTTCATTTGTTTGCAACTTCTCCGCGACGCTCGCGATCACGGTCGGATTCGAGTAAAAGTCGTCAGCATTGAGAAAAGCAATGACGTCACCGGTCGCGAGCCTTATGCCTTTGTTCATGGCGTCATAAATGCCTCGGTCGGGCTCCGATACTATCTTCGCCACATGAGACCCTTCCGTCGCTACCACGTCTAGTGTCGTGTCAGTCGACGCACCGTCCACGACAATGTGCTCGATGTGAGGCCAAGACTGATCCTTGACGGACCGGAGCGATGCACCGATTGTGCCAGCGCTGTTGCGGGAGACGGTAATGACCGAGACTCGTAAGCGCTTCATCGTCTGAGCAATAAGTGTTCTTGGCGTGGCTGGGCGGTCATGCTGCTGCGCCCGAAAGGGACGCGAGCGTTGCGCGGTAAGCAGTCAAATGGTTCTGCACGCATTGCTCTAGGCTGAGGTCGCGAACTGCGATTGCTCTCGCCGCAAGGCCAAACGACTCTCGCATTCCCGCATCATTCGCAAGCGCGGTTATGGCAGCAGACATGGATGAATGGTCTCCAGGGGGAGTGACAAAACCGCTCTCGCCGGTGCGGAGAATCGAGGAAACGTCTCCTACGTCGGTTGACACTACAGCGCAGCCCATTGCCATCGCCTCCCACAGTACCATCGGCCCAGCCTCACTGTGTGACGCGCAGACAAACACATCCGTCGCTTTTAGGATCGGCCTTACGTCAGAGACGCCCCCGAGAAAATGCACATTGCTCAAACCACTCGCGTCAACGAGTCGCTCCAGCTCTGCGGCGTATTGTCGTTGACTTTCGAAAATCGGACCGACTATATAAAAATTCAAACGCCCCGCCGAGCTCCTGGTTGCGATTGCGGCGGCCCGGATAAACACGTCGATGCCCTTGATCGGATTTACATTCGCAATCAGCACGATATTAATCCCGAAATCTGAAAGAAGAGCGCTTCGAGAAATGGCGCTTTTTTCGAACCGCTTGCAGTCAACCGGCGGAAGGATCTTGAACACAGGGACCGTGAGCGCTCGACGTCCAAAGTAGTAGGCGCGCACGCGATTTCCGGAGGCGATGAACGCAGTCGGCAGACCAGAAAGAAGCTTGAAGACAAATCGGATCGGCATCGGCATTGCAGTGTCGTTCAGATGCCAGAGCGTAGGAATGCCGGCACACCATGCAGCAAGTAGGCCCTTTATTTGCCAGGCTCCGCCGCTGCAGTGCACAAGGTCGTAGCGCTTCTCGAGAAAGTGCCGATAGAGATTAAGTAAGTCTCTCGGAAACAAAGCAACGTATTGCGCCAGAGTGCGCAGTTCTCGCCCCGGGCGCGTGAGGTTCATTGTCTGGGACGGGACAAGGGAGGCCGCGAGACGAGCTCGGAAATCGTTCGAGTCCGAACTAGGAATAATTACTGTCGTGTCGATGCCCTGCTCCTTCAAACCGACCGCGACAGTCAGGATCCTGACTTGAGGGCCGCCGACTCGTCCGTCCTCAATGATATTAGCAACTCTCATCGCGCGGCCCGGGTGAACTGATTGTCCGGGCGAACGTCTGATTCAAAGCACGCTCTGACAATGATTCTAGGTTCCTCACTTGGTGTCTCTCCTGCCCCACGAAGCTCATATATCCGATCAAGACTCCAAGTAGGGGAAGCGATAGTTGAATCGCCGCGAACATCACAGAGTGCAGAAACATCGCCGCGACGAGAAAAGCACCCAGGCTTTCTCGAAAATATCTCCTAACTGACAACGTGATCGCTAACGGGAAGGCTAGGCCAATAACACCTAGTTCGAAAAGGGCACCTCCATAACCGCTCATTATCTTGAGATTGTCATCATCGGTTGCCCCGAGCCAAGTAAATCCAGGCACGAGCGTGGAACTAGAGTGTCTGACAAACTCGGCAAATCGACCGAAGCCATGCGGCACACCGCGGGATTGCAGAGAACCAATAATTGAGAAGAGCATATGCCCAATCCGAACATTGACGCTCGTGTCAACGAGCAGAAGTTGGAGTGGGTTTGCAAGTAGATCAGCGGCGAGCGAACTGAGACGACTACCGGGCCGCGAGAGCGCGACCGCAACGGCAAACAGAACGGCCGTTACGAGGATCAAAACTGCCGTACGTTTCAACGAGAATTGAAAAATCGCGGAATACATGAGAAGCAGTGCCAAAAATAGGATCGTTATCGCGGACTGCGCGATGAACACCACTTGCACGAGGAGCAGCCACTGGACAAGCTTCGCACGCGGATCGCGCAAATAATTGAGAACCATCAGGAACACGCACACAACACCATAAAAAGATGGCTCGGTTGCAAGACTGGTGACGCCGCGATCGAGACCAGATGACATGGTGGGGATCATTGATATCAAAAAATCGCGATTCACTGCCAACTGCACGATGCCGACCGATAGCCAAACGTACGGAGAGAAACTGATCATTCGATTAAGAATCGCTGGCCGGAGTTCCATGATCGCATACGTTGCCGCCGCTACGACGAACGGAGTTGCGTAGCCAAGGACGCCTCGAAGGACGACAAATGTCGGAGGCTGGCCCGCCGCAACTAGTCCAGCGCCAGCGAAGCCGCCTGCGAGAATCCAGATCTCGATAGGCCATCGCCAATTCTGCGTGAAAAGAATGACAGCGCTCCCGAGGATCAATGCATATGGTTGAAGGTCCGTTCCAGTAGAAATGACGGCTATGTACGGAAAGAATGCCGCCCACGCAAAAGCCCAGAAAAGCACGGTTGCTTGTGGCTTCGTCGTTGCGATTTCGGGAGTGGCTTCGCGCGAATTCGCCACTACCGGCACCAGGGCGACGAATCGCAGTAGAGAGGGAACTTCTGGCATCGCAATCGCTGAGCCCTAAGCATTACGTCCGATGGTCAGCGAGTCGGCGACCGGTCGGCCCCGTAGGCGTGAGCGAAATCGCTGAGCATACCCGACATAGTCAAACTCGCCGACGATGGTGCGCGTTACCCTGTCTACGTCGTCGCAAGGGTCAATGCGGAGGCGGGGGACAATGGCCGTTCGCGAGTCGATTACTGCAAGTTCATTCTCGCCAGCCCTACGATTTTCGGTTGTGAAGATGCGCCCTATGCCCGCACCAGCGAGGAATTCTTCGGCGAATGCACTACGGTGTTCAAATTGACCATAGGGGTATGCGAATGAAGCAGGACGCAACGATAGAATCTTATCGAGCAGTGACAGCCCCAGTTCGCACTCATGGGCAACTTGTTCCGTGCTCATGAGCCCAAAGCTTCGATGCGTATGTCCGTGAAATCCAATCTCATGTCCGCGATCGCGCAGCAGTCCGACTTGCTCCCACGTCATCGGCCGCAGCCCATTGTAACTTCGAGACGAACCTGCTACGTCAGTCTCACCGTTGATAAATCCTGTGGACACAAAGAAGAGCGCCCGAAATCCGTACTGCTCAAGGATCGGGGCTGCGATGAGGAAGTTATCTTCGTATCCGTCGTCGAAGGTCAACAGAATTTGCTGCGTTTGGCACGAGATGCGGTCAAATACTTGTTGCTCGCCGGGCAGCTTCGGCAGAGCCGAAAGGTAGTCGCGGCAGGCCGCAATATGAGACTCAAATAATGATCGGCCTATGGAGCCGATCGCATTCGAACCAACAGAGTGGTACATGAGTACGGCAGTCGGCTTAGAGGGCTTTGGCACGAACGGAGTAAGTATCGTGCTCAGCGCCCTTCGTGCAGTCTCGCGAAAAGTCAGTCGTGTCAGTCGATTTACCGAGGTTAGTGGAGTGATTGCCGCCGCTGACGCGGCAACAAGTCTAGACTTAGAATTAGCTAGCGGTCGACAACATCCTATCGTACTCTCGCTGGCGGCAAGGCGCGTAGTGTCTGCGACACGCTGTCCTGGGAGCAGTCGTCGATGTAGCGTTTCGGGACCGCGATCAAGTCGCCCTCGACGGTTGCGACTATCAGCAGGCCGCCAGCACTCGTCGGACCTGCACGGTCGATGTGCCGTCCAAGCGCAAGCGAACAGCGCTCGACTCCTGAGACTGGATCCAACACACGGATCGTCCCGTTCGCCTCCGCGAGGTAAAGGTGTGTGCCTTCCACGAGAATGGGGCCGCGCGCGCCTCCCGCGCTGCGCCTCCATTTGACCGACAAGGTTCGTCGATCGAGTGCAACGAGCTGATCGGCAGTCGGCAGTATAGCGACTATCAGATCGCGCGTTGCGACCGCCGTCCCGGAAATATGCCCGTCTAGGTATCGAGTCGCCGGGAATAGTTCACTGCGCCAGAGCAGCGAACCGTTGCGCGCGTTGAATGCGTAGAGTCGCTGGCCGACGCCCTTAGTAGGGATCAACCCCAGAAATCGACGATACAGCGCAGTCCACGAGTCTAGAACAGGACGGGACGGTAATCCTGTCAGCCAAGCTCCCGCCGTCATCGGTTCGCGAGCGCTCACGTAAATCGTGTCGCTTAACACAGTCGGCGCGGCGTCTCCCAAGAGATCCACACCGGGGAGCGCAGAACACCAACGAACCTTCGCGGGATCGATCCCGATTACGCAAACAATATTAGGATCCAATGCAGCGACTAACTCTCGATGTATGATTGATGGTGACGCCATGACGGCGCCGCCGGGCAACGATAGGGAGTCAATCGACCTGCCATCAACTAGTGACCGAATTTGAAGCATCCCAGTCAATGTGATGTAAATAACGCGCTCGTTCGCAATCACTGGCGAAGTCATGACGGAGCCGCGCTCGAACTTCGTCCAAATGAGTCGCCCTGATGTGAGGTCGTACGCTGCGACACCTCCCCAAGAGTGGCCCGTGAGTGCGGATAAGTTGTCGCCGTAGCCGACGACGACCGTGGTACCGTCACTTACTGCATCCTGATGAATCCAGTTTGGAACGCGAGTGCGCCACCGGAGCGCTCCCGTTGACAGCTCGAACGCGCCTAGTGATCCCGTCTCATGCGCGCCGACAAGGACGGTTTTATCTGCCACCGACGCGGTGCTGCGTGCGGATCCGTCAAGTTCGGCCGTCCAACCTCGCTGTGGGGAATCGCCGTCTAAAGCGACGGATGCAGTTCGGTCGTTGTCTCGGCGATATTGTGGCCATACGACGGTGGAGGCCTGGCTTTTCCGAGGCACGTCACGAATGAAACTGAGCCTTTCCGGTCGCTTGAACGTAAAGGAAGTGTCGCTAGCTCGACTACTCCTACAGCGAGGGCCGACCTTGCTTTCGCTGGAAATGGATTCTCCAAGAGCAATAGCTGACTCGCAGACGCGCATACGCCCCAGAATCCGACTTGCGACGAAGGCAATGCCGCCGCTATCAGCCGAGAACGCAAGCTCGACGTCCTGCGGATACGGCCAATCCGCCGGAATCGTGCGAAGAAGTTGAGACGGAGCCGCGCTCGTCATCTCATGTGCTGCGAGTCGAAGTGCGAGTCGCATCTTGTCATCTGCTGAATTAAATCGGATCGGTGCCACAGCCAGCCTCGAGGTTGTGGCGGCGACGCTCCCAACAGCGATAAGAGAATTCAATAAAATCGACAGCCTTTGTCCGAACTTGCCAGATTTTGACCCCAAATTAAACGATAAGACAGATAGCATTGCGACGGCAGCGTATCCGACGCACGCTCGCGACGCGGTTCCGAATAGGTCTGATCGGCCAAGTTGCAGTGTTCGAACGGCGAGTACGGCAGTAGCCATCGATACGATGGCAACGAGCAGTATGCTGAGGTTCCGAAACTTCGTTGGCATGATTGGGATCAAGGAACACACGAGGAGCGCGCGGACCGTTCGCTAGCTCGACATTGCGATGAAAAGAAACCGCGTCGTCTACCTTTTTTCTGCGGTGATGGCAAGGGCCCAACCCCGACCGCTCGCGCCTGGTACGGCTTCGATAATACGAGCAAAGATATTGCACGCGTGGACGTAGACCCAGCGAAATGCAGTCATCGACGCGGCGCGGTATCCGATCCAGAAAAGTCGTCGCGGTAGCCAGAGATACGAGTGCGACTCCACGACACTAAAGCCAGCGAACTGTAGTTCACGCTCGATGTCACCGATGTGAAACGACACCGACGCTGCGCGGCGGCCATCCAGCCAGCCGAGTCGATACCACCGATTCGCATTCCAGCATGTGAGAGTTATTGTGCCGCCTCGTCGGAGCACGCGTCTCATCTCCGCCAGGCAGGGTTGCAGCGTCGTCATACCCTCGAACAGGCCGATTGCAAGTACGATGTCAACACTATTCGACGCGACGCTTAGACAATTCGCATCAGTCGCGACGCGCGAAATTCCCGGGATAGCGGTGGCGGCGTCCCCTCGGAGCATCTCGACAGAGATGTCGCAGCACACGAGCTGAGCAACACCTGCGTTTGCAAGCGCTTGCGCGTAGCGACCGGGCCCTGATCCGATGTCGAGGACAGTCTGACCCCGAAACTCTTGGTTGAGAACAAAACGATCTTCCTGAGAAGCAAAGTATTCTTTTAGCGGACCGCGGTACCGCTCGGCGTAACGCCTAGCGACCGAGCTGTCGTACCCTTGCATCGGAGCGGTTCCTAAGACGCGCTGCGTTGCAGCGCGCCGATTTGATCGTGCTGCATAGCGGCTCGGTAGACGAGAACCACGCGGACCCCGCCGACGACAGCACTGTACATCGAGGCCGTGAGAATTGACAAAGCTATACCCTGCACTCCGAAATAGTGCCGGAGCGGAAGCGCGATACCCAACATCACCACTATCGATTGCACGATGATCATCATTCCACGGCGTTCAAGACCGAGAGCGTTGAGAAATGCGCCGGCCAGCAAGGCAACCATTACAAAGGGCACCGACGCGGACAGTATCTGGAGGACAGTCACTGCGCCAAGATATTCGAGGCCAAAGAGTCGCAGCACCAATGGACGCGCGACCAGACAGACGGCTAACGAAGGAGTTACGGAGAGTAACAGTAGCCGCGCGAGCAACATTCGCCACATGGCGCGCAATCGCATCGGACCGATTCGTGCGGCATCGGAAATGTGAGGATAGCTCGCACTGATCAAATAACTCGTGAAGGCTACAATCGCGGCGACAACGCGATACGCAGCGGAGAATAATCCAGTCGACCGTTCACCGTCCATCGCATGCACTAGAATTGTTCCGAAAATGAAATAGATTTGACTCATCAACGCATACAAGAAAAACGGCAGCGACGCCGTGATGGCGCGACCAAGCGTATTGCCCTGCCATTCGAGCTGCGGTATCCACGCCTTCCTGCGCCGCAAGACGACCAGTTCGAAGCCCGCACCGATCGCAAACGCAACCGAGTACGAAATGGCAGCTAGCCAGCCGTCAGTGGGGTTCGATACTAGGAATTCCACCATGACGAGATAAGTGCCGAATCGAAGCAGTCGGCTTAGCACGAGTGTGCGAATGTCGCCGATTCCGACGTACACCCAGTCGGTAACGACGGCAGCGATCACTATGGAAAATGCGAGCGCCAACACCATCGAAGGGTCGGCGCGAAGGGTTGGAACCGCGAACGATACAGCAGCAAGCACTAAGACGCCCAACAGTGCGAGCAAAAGTCGAACTGCAAATACGTGATTGATGTGGTGCGATATGTGATCGCCCGCGGTAGTGTGATCGCGCACCTTGGCGACCCAATCCGTTCCCCTCCATTCAATACCTAAGTCATTGCCGAACGCGATCAGCAAGATGGCATTCTGTGCAAATGCAAAGCGGCCGAATCCGGCCGCTCCGAGCGACTGAGCCAGGCGAACGTATGCAAAAAATAAACAAGCCTTCCCTAGCAAGTCTCCTATGTTGAGAAGAACAAACTTGCTGCTAAGCGTCCGCCGAATGGCGCCTAACTCGACTACTTCCTTTTCTATTGGCTCGCTCACGTGCCGCGGATCGTCATCGCGGTCGAATACTCTCTCGCGCTCACGTGACCGTGAACAAGGAGCCAAGTCATCGCTAAGAATGACGGTCGAGGAATTTCGTATGTTGCGTCGCACACGCTTACGTACGCGTTCGCGCGCGTTCGTCGATATCGGGTTCGGAGCGGACGGCGCGAGCTCACCTATGTCTCGCTTCTTTGGCGCCAAGCAACGCGTGGAAGCACCTTTCGCTCATCAATGCTCGACCGATACCGACCCACGTGCTCTAACATGCCGGCGACAACATCGTCCGTCATTGGCGTGGGCTTCAAACCAAGATCGAGAAGTCCCGTATTCTTCGCATTGTAGTAATGCTCCTCGGCTTCTTTCCTTGGATTCTCGAGATGCTGAATCTCCACATTCAACCCCAGACCGTCTCCGACCGATTTTACCTTGGCTGCAAGACTGTTCACAGAGAAGAGTTCCGTGAACTGATTCAGAATTCGTAGTTCTCCTGGGTCAGCGGGCGTGCGCGCCGCAAGTTCTACGCATTGCAGCGTATCTCGCAGATTCAGATAACCTCTGGTCTGGCCGCCCTTCCCGTACACCGTTAGCGGGATTCCCGCGACAGCTTGGACCAGGAACCGATTCACAACGGTTCCGAAAATGTCATCGTAGTGAAAGTTCGGCAGTAGGCGTTCATCGCGATCGCCTTCGTCGGTCGATAACCCATACACCGGACCTTGCATCAGATCTGTGACGCGAAGCTGAAACATTCGAACATAAAACCACAACAGATCTGTGTCCAAAATTTTCGTGGTATGGTAGAGGCTCCCGGCCTGTCTTGGAAAGAGGAATTTCTGACTGCGTCCGCGATGCTCAACATTGAGCCAACCTTCCTCGATATCGATATTCGGTGTACCGTATTCACCCATGGTGCCAAGTTTGATGATATGGCAATTCGGGCAGTTTTGAATGACCGCCCAGATCACGTTGAACGTCGCGCCGATATTGTTCGTCAGCGTTCGCCTGGCTTCCTCGTACCCGATCATCGAATACGGGGCAGACGGCTGCTCAGCATAGTGGATGATCGTATCTGGCTGATACTCCTTCACTACCTCCTCTAATACGCGAAAATCGGTACAGTCACCGATCCTTACTTCGATCTTCGGTCCCCCCGTCGCGGTGAAGATCGCTGCCCTGTCGGGCAGAGACGGATTTGGCATTAATGCGTCGGACTGCGTTTCGCGCGCGATATTTCGCCGAAAATAATTGTCGACGACGCAGACGCGCCAATCGCGCGCAGCGAATGCCATCGCCGTCGGCCAGCCGAGGTAGCCATCGCCACCTAAAATCAGAACGCGCATTAACTAGCTCCCTTCGATTGTGATACTCGCAGCCAAAAACGCACGAATCGCGTCGCGAGAAAGAGGCCGCTGGGTTGCGGAGTTGTAAGGCTCTCGCGCCGTTAGGCCACCGCCCTCCGGATACTCATACGAGATTGCTCTGTACACTGACGTAAACGCCGGGATTACGGCGAAGTACTTGTCAAGCTCGATCGTTCTCCTAGTCTCCTCAGCGCTCAGAAGTTCTTCGTACATTTTTTCTCCTGCCTTTGCGCCCACCATCTCGATCTGGATCTGGTTCGGCCGAAATCCGTAACGTGGCGCCAACTCCTCTATCATGACTGCCGCCAGGTCCTCAATGCGTATCGCAGGCATTTTGGTTACGAAAACCTCCCCTCCGTTGGCGAGAAAAACGGAATCGATCACAAGGCTTGCGGCCTCATGCAACGTCATTACGAATCGCGTCATGTCCGGGCTTGTCAGTGTAACCGGACCTCCAACTGCGATTTGTCTCTGAAAAATCGGGATAACTGAGCCGCGCGATCCCAACACGTTCCCAAAACGCGTGGAGGCGAAAACCGGAGAGGAGCGACGACGCAGCGCATTGGCTGAGGTAATCAGCCGCTCACCCATCAGCTTTGACGTCCCCATCACATTGGTGGGATTCACAGCCTTGTCAGACGATGTAAAGACTACTCGCCTTACGTCGTTCGCAATCGCCGCGTCAATTACGTTCTGCGTTCCGACAACATTCGTTTGGACTGCATCGCGTGGTGACTGCTCGCACAGAATCACATGTTTGAGCGCGGCTGCGTGAAGAACAACATCAATACCATCCATCTTTTCATGCAGCTTGTCGCGGTCGCGGACATCTCCGAGCGAAAGGTGAATAGCAGAACTTCCACGGTACTGTTCCGCGAGAAAGAACAGCTCCGTCTCATTATTGTCGATGGCTACCACCTGCGCAGCGTTCATCGCCACCACTTGACGCAATAACTCCCGACCGATTGTTCCGCACACTCCGGTGATGAAGACGCGCGTATCCGCCCATCGTTCGCTGCGTTGCGATGTTGATGCCGTCACTTGCGGTTGACCCGAGCGAGGCCTGAAAGAGTTCGTGGTACGTGGCGCGCGATTTCCGCCCCGATCTGTTGCAAACGCAAGGCGTCCTTGTCGCCTCGCGCGCCCTCTGTATTCGTCACTTCAATCAAGGCCGCCAGTAGCACTCCGACCAATCCTCCTAGCGAAATGCCCACTCCGATTGCCAGGGCGATTTGCCGGCTCTGAGGAATGGTTCGTGCTGCGGGGGGCTCGATCATTGTAATCGCTGGCGTGTCTCGGACCTCCCTAATGCGCACGTCGTCGTACGACTGGACGAGGCCAGAGTATACCTGCTGTTGCAGCGACACGTCTCTCTGCAGTCGATCACGCTCAAATGTTAGCTCCGGCGAACTGGCGTATTGGCGGTTGGCGCGTAGGAAAGCAGCGAGACGATCCTCGGCCGTTCGAAGCTCGGAGCTCGCGACACTCATCCTGCCCTCCACGAATCGCCGCTCCGCGGATGCCTGTCCCTGTCGGGTCCGTTTGTTAAAATCGTCAACACCTTGGAGAATCTCACTAACGAGTGCCACAGAGAGGCTTGGCCACCGTGTGGCAAGCTCGAACTCGACGATACCGGTATTCCTAATCGTACTCGCGTTGACCATCCCGCTAAGCTTCGCAACGCCGAGGTCACTTCGTCTTGATTCAGTCGAAGCGTCGATCTTGAATAGGGAAGCAAACGTCTGTCGAGTTCCGTTCAGCTCCGGCACGGTGAATGAATCAGCGACGATTGGACCGAGTAAGACTCTCGACTTGAGAAGCCGAAGGTAAAACTCTGGAGACAGTGACTGATTCCCTGTTGGCAATGTCACCCCGAGTTGCCCGGCCAGGCCGGCCAAGCTGGAGCGGGTCGCGTCACCCCCCTGCGGCATAAAGGACGCGGTCGCCACATACAAACTCGGACGCGTTGTGGCCCAAACAGAAGTTAGGATGCCGCCAATAACGGCCGAGAACAAGATCAGCCGTCGCGAGCGCAGCAGCATGGTAGCTACCGCTAGAAACGAAATCTCGCTGTCATTGCGCCTATCAATGGCATCCATTTACTTGCTCCGCTATATCACGTAGTACGCGTCCGACAATCTTAATATGGGCGTCGTGCATGCTGACAGGCCGCGGGCGATACTATTTTTGCCTGGTCATTTCGCTAGCAGCAGGTGAAGCCTGCACACCGGTCCTTTTCGGCCTTCCACAGAAACACGTACCGGAAGTCTGCAGCAGCAAATCACCTGTTGGCGTCGCCTGATAACGAGGTCGGAACACCCTCTGCAATGAAACGTATCGCCAAACGGCTCCTGCCCGCTGCCATCCTAGAGAGGCTCAGGCGAGTCCGATCGTTCATCGTGACTCGCCACTCCGCAAAGCTAAAAAGATTCCTGGGCAACTCGCAGCATTTGCTGCAGTGCCAGATTGCCTACAACATGTACGGCGGATATTGCGTGCCGCTTTCGTCACATCATCGATACTCGGCGCAGAGTATTCTCGCGGGCATGATCTGGGAGCCGCTCACGATTGCGTTAGTAAGAAATGAGGTCGGTGCCGGGGATATCGTTCATGCAGGGACGTTCTTTGGGGATTTTCTGCCGGCGTACTCTCAATATTGTGCACGCGATGCGCGCGTATGGGCATTCGAGCCAAATCCTGAGAACTATCGATGCTCAATGGTGACAGTTCTCGTAAACGGACTAGACAACGTCGAATTGATTAATGCGGGCCTTGGAGTGACCAAAGGAGAAGTCTCGCTGATAATCGCGGAGGCCAATGGTCGCGCCCTCGGTGGAGCAAGCTACATCAGCGATGAGGGCTCGAAACTGGGTCGTACGGTGTCCGTCAAAATCACATCAATCGACGAGTGCGTACCCGCAGAACGCGTCGTGTCGGTGATTCAACTCGACGTCGAGGGATATGAACTCTCAGCGCTCAGCGGAGCCCTGGCCACCATCAGGCGGTGTCTCCCCCTGTTGATTCTTGAAACGCTTCCGAATCGCGACTGGCTCGAGAAGAACATTTTTCCTCTCGGATACAAAGTCGTCGGCACCGTACACGAAAACACAGTCCTCCGCGCAAAATAGCGTTACGACCCTTGCTAATCGGCCTGTTGCGCCTTGGTTTAGTCATCTAGGCAGGTGGGCGACGTGCAGCGGTGAGCTGAGAGAAAGGTGGGTGGCCGAAAAGTGCTTCCATGGTTTGACGTGGCGCCGCAGCCATTTAGCATTGAACCCTAAGACGCCCCGTATGCGAAATCGCCATTTCTTCCTTCTAGACGTTCTTTTCCTGGCCGGCCTGCCAGTGCTGGCGGCGGGACTCAGCTTCGAGACTTTCTCGTGGCCGCCCGACGTCGTTCGAGCCGTCATCAGCTATTCGGCAGTCATCCTATTCGCGCGGCTATTTATTGCCTCGTCGACAGGACTCTACCGTTGCCTGTGGCAACATGCCAGCATCTCAGAACTCCAGCGAATTCTTTATGCGGGTGCCGTCTCGGCGCTCTGCTCCTTCACGCTTGGAGCGATATTGCTTACCCGAATTGGGATTTCGGATGTTCGTCTACCGTTGGCAACACTTGCGTTGGATGCGCTGTTCGCGATTGGTGTGCTCGCGGCTCCGCGTCTATTTGTCCGATTCGTGGGTAGACGGTCGAGCAGGTCCGCCAGCGATCGTCGTGCGATCGTCGTCGGGGCTGGTGCGGCCGGTCAATTAATTCTTCGCGAGACACGACTCAACGAACGGCTGAAGGTCCATGTCGTTGGATTTGTCGACGACGACGAGTACAAGCAGCACCAACTACTTGGCGGCACTCCGGTACTGGGTACACTTTCAGAGCTACCCTCGTTGATCAGCCGCCTCGGGGTAGATGAAGTGATCATTGCGATGCCTAAGGCGCGCGGCAGCGTTGTTCGGCGAGTAGTTCAGGCCGCGAGCGATGCAGGAATCCGAGCTAGAACAATTCCAGCGTTTGACGATCTTATTTCTGGCCGAGTAAATGTGAGCGCATTGAGGCGAGTAGAAATTCAAGATCTTCTGCGACGTGATGCGATCATTACCGATCTTGCTGCTGTTCGCGAGATGACGACCGGCCGTACGGTGCTGGTGACGGGCGCCGGAGGATCGATCGGCAGCGAGCTATGCCGCCAGATAGCGGAACTCAAGCCATCAGCCTTGATCATCCTAGATCATAGCGAGAATCAAGTTTTCGAGATCACTCTCGAACTTCGTGACCAGTTCATCGGTATCCAGCTTGTGCCTGTGATTGCCGATATTCGCGACGCCGCGCGAATTCGAGCTGTCATCGAGCGCTTCAATCCGCACTCCATTTTCCACGCGGCGGCACATAAGCATGTGCCTTTGATGGAAGACAACATAGTCGAGGCAATCACGAACAATGTCCTCGGCACGCGCAACATCGTCGACGCGGCGCTGGATGCCGGCACAGAACATCTGGTCAACATTTCGACCGACAAGGCAGTTCGGCCGACGTCGATCATGGGTGCCACGAAGCGGATCGCAGAAAAAATCGTTGCGAACGCCGCAATTGCGGAAAAACGCAATTTCGTCTCCGTGCGATTTGGGAATGTGCTCGGCTCGCGAGGCTCCGTCATCCCGACATTTATGAAACAAATCGCGGACGGCGGTCCCGTTACAGTTACCCATCCCGAGATGCGCCGTTACTTCATGACGATTCCGGAGGCCGTTCAGCTCGTGCTTCAAGCCGGCGCGCTGGGAACTGGTGGAGAATTATTTGTCCTCGACATGGGTGAACCACTAAAGATCTCCGATTTGGCGCGCGACTTGATCCGCCTTTCGGGTCTCGAGGAGGGCGTGGATATCTCGATCGAGTACACGGGCGTTCGACCGGGTGAAAAACTGTACGAGGAGGTTCTTTTTGGTGGCGAGGACATTCGTCCGACAAACCACCCAAAGGTACTTCGAGCTATGGGAGACGTAAGCGAGCCAGAGCTGAGCGTAGCTGTTGAGGGGCTTATCCGCAGTGCAGCGACACAACCTAGCACCGACGCATATCTTCGTGACCAAATCAGGACTCTTGTGCCTGAATTCGCGCGCGAAGATGCACGCACCGATCCCAGGCTGCGGCCGTCGCCGACACCTGCTGCGAATCTGCCGCGACCATCCCTTACTGGATAGCACAGCGAGTTTGCTCGGAGCAGCGCGCCCTTGCGACTCCACTCCAAGTGGCTACTGCGGCACCGTCGTGCGACGTGCGCAGCGGACCAATCGACCAACTCGACCCAACAGCAGCGGCCTCCAACCCTCCCATATTGCTCCGCTTATGGATCTCTTGTCAGCACGCGTCGTTGTTACCGGCGGTTCGGGGTTCCTGGGACAAAGGGTGGTCGCGCAACTTCAGGCGCGAGGGTGTAAATCGATAATCGTGCCACGCTCCGCGCAGTACGACCTACGCGATCGAGCGGCTGTTCAGCGACTATATCAAGATGCCAGTCCTGATCTTGTGATACACCTCGCGGCCGTGGTCGGCGGCATAGGCGCGAACCGCACGCATCCCGGACGGTTTTTCTATGACAACCTGATGATGGGAGTTGAGACGCTGGAACAAGCGCGCGTGCTCGAAATAGCAAAGTTCGTCGGCGTTGGTACGATTTGCTCCTATCCAAAGGTCACGCCTGTGCCGTTTCGCGAGGACGATCTCTGGAACGGGTACCCGGAAGAGACGAATGCTCCGTACGGACTCGCCAAAAAGGCACTTCTGGTTCAGTCGCAGGCATATCGCGCCGAGTACGGATTCAATGCGATCCACCTTCTACCCGTGAATCTTTATGGCCCTGGCGACAATTTCGATCTTGAGACGTCGCACGTTATTCCTGCGCTCATACGTAAGATGTGCGAGGCTGCTGAGAGTGGCGAGTCTTCCGTGTCGCTTTGGGGCGACGGAACGCCAACGCGCGAGTTCCTGCATGTCGATGATGCCGCGCGAGCGATTTTGCTAGCGAGTGAGCACTATGATGGTATTGAACCCGTAAACGTCGGAAGCGGCGCAGAAATCACGATTGCAAACCTCGCAGGGGAAATCGCCGAAGCTGTGGGTTTTACTGGAGAAATCGTTTGGGATTCAACGAAACCGAATGGTCAGTTGCGACGCTCACTCGACACGGCCCGCGCTGAAAAAGCATTCGGCTTCCGCGCTGACATTCCGTTCGCCAGCGGACTACGAGATACCGTGGCTTGGTTTCGTTCAACACATGGTCAGCGGTAGCAGCGCTGCGTAGGTCTCCTACCCGACCGCCACATACTGCGCCCCCACCTCCTGCGCGATCACACTCGCCGCAATCATCGCCGGCACCGGCTCCACTCCCTCATGCAGCCCCTTCACAATCCGCGCAGTCACCGCCTCCACCGTCTCCCCTGACTGCGTCGCCTTACGCTGCGCCCAGCGGTTGATCGTCTCACGGCACGCGAGAAAGTGCACGCGGCGCGCACGAAGTTCCTGAATACTGTCGCGACTCTCGCCCGGCACCTTCGACATCAGCGGCTCATTTCCAGAACCGATCGACGCCTTGAGCGCCGACGCGGCCGCCGTGCTCAGCTGCGGCATCAGCCAATCCGCAATGCCGAGATCCGCCCACACCGTCGCCGACACCGCATGCGCGAGTCCGCGGCCATGCATACCCACCGCGATCGCGATGTCGCCCTCGGCCGAGCCGTAACTCTCGTGCAGCACGTTCAGCAAATTCTTCGCGCGGCGAAACGGCGTGCCGTCGGGGAAGAACTCCATCACGTCTATGATGGCTTTGTGCTTCTTGCCGGCGTAGGCCCTGAGCCACGGCTCGTCGGCAGAATTCGTCGCTGCGTTCAGCGTGGCCGAGTCGGCAATCGCGAGGGCGGCGGCGCTGCCAAAGGCGCGCCGAATGAATGTGCGGCGGTCATCAGTCATGCCTCTAACTTAACACTCCCTCCACCTTCTCCACCAACTCATCCACACTGAACGGCTTCGCCAAAAACGCAAAGCTCGGATCCATCTCCCCCTTCCTCAGCACCTCGTCATCCGTGTAGCCCGAAATCAGCAGCACTCTCGACTCCGGATGCACCACCGCGAGCCGCTCCACAAACTGCCGCCCGCCCATCTCCGGCATCATCACATCACTGATCACGAGGTCGATCGCGGCGCGGTGTTCATTCCCGACGCGAATTCCTTCGCCGCCGTGCGCCGCGGACAACACCGTGTATCCCTCGCGGACCAAAATCCTCTCGATCGACGCGCGCACTGAATCGTCGTCCTCCACAATCAGCACGACCTTCGAGGCGTGCGGGCGGCGCAGTTTCCCGCCGGACGTGCGCGCGGGCGCCACATCCACTGGAGCGCCGGCGCGCGGGAAATACACTTTGAATCGCGTGCCGCGGCCGACGTCGCTCTGCACATCGACGTGCCCGTGATTCTGCGCGACGATCGCATACACCGTCGCGAGTCCCAAGCCCGTGCCCTTCCCTATCGGTTTCGTCGTGAAGAATGGTTCGTACATGTGCGACAGCGTCTCCGCATCCATCCCGATACCCGTATCCCGAACCTCGAGACACACGTACCCCGCGCGATTCTCCCCTGGGTGCGCCATGCTGTATGAAACACCGGCCAAACAGTTCGACGTCTCGATGCACAGCGTGCCGCCGTCTGGCATCGCGTCCGCCGCATTGATTCCAAGATTCATCAGCACCTGGTTCACGCTTCCGGGATCTGCGCGAATCGTATCCAGATTCTCCGCGAGCTTCATCTCGCATATCACCGCGCTCGGCAGTACGCGTTTCAGCATCGAGTGCACCTCCGCCACCACGGTGTTCGGGTTGAACACCTGCGGCTGCATCACTTGCTTGCGGCTGAACGCGAGCAGCTGCCGGCTCAGCGTCGCCGCCTGATCCGCCGCGCGCGAGATCTCGTGCAAGTCATTTCTGATCGGCGAGTTCTGCGGCGTCTCGAGCACCACCAGATCGCAATAACTCCGGATCACCGTCAGCATGTTGTTGAAATCGTGCGCGACGCCGCCCGCGAGGCGGCCCACCGCTTCCATCTTCTGCGCTTCGGCGAATTGCTGCTCGAGCCGTTTGCGCGCGGTGAGATCGATGATCGCGCTCTCGAACCGCGGCGGCTCGCCCTCGCGCTTGATGACGCGGACGTGCATCTGTACCCAGATCAGCGAACCGTCGGCGCGGCGCATCTGGAGTTCGCGCGAAGCATGTCCGTGCGTCGTCAATTCATCGATGATGAAAACGCGTTCGGCGGGATTCGCGTACAGCTGGGCGGAGTTCACCCCCGCGAGCGCGACGTCGCCGGGATAGCCGAGCATCCGCACGAGCGCTTCGTTCACCGCGATCAGCGAGCCGTCGGCGCGGGAGTGGCTCAGTCCGACGGGCGCGGAGTCGAAGAGTTCCTGAAAGTCCGCCGCGGATTCGATCTGGCCTTCTTCGGCGGTTGCGCGGCGCGCCTCGCTCGCGTCGATCGAGCGCGCCGTCACCCAAATCACTGCCGCGAACGCAACGATCGAAACCGACGCCACCGCACCGAAGCCGACGAGAGTGTCGAACAATCTGATGCGCTCGCCTTCCTGCGCGAGCCATGCGAGCAGCGTAGGAATCACGACCGCCGCGGGGATCAGTCTGCGCAGCACCGTGCCGCTCGGACCGCGGCCGTACAGTTCGCGAATCAAACCGCGATGCACATCGGCGAACAAAATGCCGACGGCGAGAACGAGCAGCGCGAGTGCGGTCGGCAGCGGAACGTCGCCATAGGGCACGAGATGGTGTGCGACGAGCACCAAGTATGCGTAGCCCGAAAGTATCGTTACCGAGAGCGATGCGAGCGCAATGGCAGACCAATCGGCCATGCGCCGCGGAAGACACAGCAGCGCAATGCCGCCGAGGGTGAAGCCGAGGAACTCTCCGGTGGACATGGCGCCCGGATAGACGGCGACGGCCACCGCGAGGACGGCGAGCAGCCGTCGCAAAAATGTTCTGGCGAGGGATCGGCGCGTTTCCGAGTACAGCAGCAACGAGAGGCCGCAGAAGAAAAACGCGACGGCGCTGGCTGTCTCCGAGGTTGCGACTGCTGCAGCCAGCGTGACCGCACCGGCGAGCAGCGAGATTCTTTCCGATCGTTTGCGGAGCACGTTCCACGACTTCAGGGGCATATCTGAAGCTGTGGTTCGCTCTAGTCACCGCCTATGACACGAACGTGCTAGTGGCCGTCACAATCGCGCCATCCACACTGAGGAAGCTGGTTAATGCTTATCCCCGATCAGCTCGCATACCGCCTTCTCCGGCGACCCAGTGGTGTCCGTCTCTTGCTTGTCTGGGGCTGCCCTGAGCGCGTTACCAGCGTAGACAACGAATGCAGCGCACAGGGCGGCGAACAGGAACACCCCTCCGAAAGCCACGAGAACGCTAGCGTTCATCTTGATATCCCCACTCGAGAATCAATGCAGTCCCGAACAACACTAATCCACCACCGAAGAATAACACAAGAAAGCCGGCTGCATCGCGCAGACTGGTTCGGTTGACCGCGGCCTCAAGCGGGCCAAAGGCAACGAGCAGGAGACCAACTTCTCTCAGCCCATCCAGGCAGCGACCGATCGCGCGCGCAGTCTTCGCTGGATTTCTCCGACTCCAATTCATCTTGGCCATGCGCAGCGAGTGAGAAATGGTGGATGGTGATGCTTCAAGCATCAACTAAACGTTCACTGCGTGCGCCAAGAACGCGTCATCCTTTCATCGCCGGTCGATCGAGATTGTTGCCATCTACGAGGTTGGATTGGTCGGTTCAGTTGAACCTCCCAAAAAGCCTTAACACGGAAACAAAGAAGAAGGGCCGGAAAAAGTCAGGCAGTCCTTTAGTTGGTTTCCGTGTTAGAGCTTTTTGGGTGGTGTCCGGTCCTTGTCCGGTCACCTCTCCGGTATTTTCCGCGGTTCTGCTTTTCGATGTTCTTAAACAACGACCTCATCTGGCAAGCATTTTGCCTTCTCCATCTGGCATTGCGTGTCCCAATCCATTCCGGATGACATCCCATGCCAACAGCCAGCCTTCGCTCCTTCGCCGCCCGTAGTTCCAAAGTCGCAGTTCGGAGCTCGATCGTCGCAGTTCTAATTTTTGCATCCTGCACAAAAGACTCGGGGGTCACGGGCCCCGGCGACACGGGCACGGGAATGCCGTCGCTCGCGCATTCGAGCGCGACGATGCCGAACCCGACTCAGGGCGGCACCTCTCCGGCGGTTCCGGCAACGTGGAACTCGCAAATGGCGTCGAGTGGCGCGAGCGCAACAGTTGTTGCGCAGCGGTCAGCGGCAGTCTCGGGCGGCAGTTCGACGTTCGTCCGGCATGTGCTCTTCGAGAACGTGACGACAGGCGCCCGCGATATGTGGGTGACCGGCCCGCAGGCGGCGCTCAACGCGAATATCGAGCTCGGCATCGTCCCGGTGGCATGGCACATCGCCGCCGTCGGCGATTTCGACGGTGATGGATTTCAGGACATCGTCTGGGAAAACACGAGCGACGGCAGCCGCGCGATTTGGTTCCTGAATGGCCAGGGCGCGGTCATCTCGTCCGTCGCTCTCGGCATCGTGCCAACCAATTTCAAAATCGCCGGCTCCGGCGATTTCCTCGGCAACGGTCAGCGCGAAATTGTTTTTGAGAATACAACAACCGGCGATCGGTTCGCGTGGGTGATGACCGGAAGCACGGTGAGTTCGATCGTCACGCTCGGCAACGTCGACAAATCCTGGAACATGATCGCCGCCGACAATATGTGCGGCAGCGGCAAGGCCGACATTCTCCTCGAGAATACCAAGACGGGCGATCGCGTCCTCTGGTGCATGAGCGACTACACGGCGATTCAGGCCGTGAAGCTCGGCAACATGGCTGTGCCCGCTTGGCGCATAGGTGCAGCGGGCGATATCGACGGCGACGGCAAGAACGACGTGCTCATGGACAACACGAGCACCGGCGCGAACGTCGCGTGGCTGCTCAACGGATCGGCGGGCATGACGCAGAGCCTCGCGCTCACCACCGAAGCGGCCGAATGGCGCATCGCCGGCATCATCACGCCGCAGGTCGCGGCGAACTTCTCGTTGGTCGCGGCGGGGAGTTATCACAGCTGCACGCTGAAATCATCGGGCGCTGCATTCTGTTGGGGACTCAACAGCAAAGGCCAGCTCGGCGCCGGCGACACGACGCAGAACTCCAACGTTCGCACCGTTAGCGGCGGCCTCACGTTCACGAGCATCGCGAGCGGCTACCTCTTCACGTGCGGGCTGCTGCCGAGTGGCGCGCCGTCGTGCTGGGGATCGAACAGCCACGGCCAGCTCGGCGACAACACGACGACGGATCGCTGGGCGCCCGTCGCGTTCCAGACGGGATTCACGTTCACGAAACTCGCCGCGGGATTCTATCACGCGTGCGGACTGACCGCGGCCGGCCTGGCGTACTGCTGGGGCGACAACGAGAACGGCCAGATCGGCGATGGCACGATCACGCTGAGGCCGGTGCCGGTGCTCGTGAGCGGCGGGCTCACGTTCACGGCGCTCGTTGCAGGCTGGGCGCATACATGCGGCCTTACCGTAGCTGGCGCAGCGTATTGCTGGGGCAACAATACTTTCGGCCAGCTCGGCGACGGCACGACAACGGCGCGGCTCGTTCCGACGGCGGTGGTGGGCAATCACGCGTTCGTTTCGCTCACGTCGGGCTCAAGCGCTGGCTTCGAACGCACGTGCGGCATCACTAGCGCCGGCACGGCCTACTGCTGGGGCGACAATACGTACGGGCAGCTTGGCGACGGCTCGACGACCGCGCGCAACATACCGACCGCGGTGCTCGGCGGCCTCGCGTTCACGAGCCTCACCGCGGGCGGCGAGGAGACGTGCGGGTTGGTTGCAGGCGGCGCCGCGTACTGCTGGGGAGACAACTCGACCAACGGCGGCGGCGAACTCGGCGACGGTACACTGACCGACAGACTGAGTCCGGTGCGCGTCGCGGGCGGCCTGACGTTCACGGCGATCTCGGGCGGGTTCTATCACACGTGCGCGATCGGCACGAACGGCGGCGCGTACTGCTGGGGTTACAACGCGACGGGCGAACTCGGTGATGGATCGACACTCAATCGCGTGTATCCCGTAAGAGTGGTTCCGTAGGCGCCGAGGAGAGTGACGATGCTGCCGGCTCGCGACGATCGCGGTGCGGAGCGGCACGTCGCGTCGCTCGACGGTGTGCGTGGGCTGGCCATCGCACTGGTGATCGTGCGGCATTTGTCGCTCGTGCCGGCGCTGCACGGGAGCGGGAACGCGTTCGATCGCGCGCTGGACGGAGTGCTGGGTGCCGGATGGATCGGCGTGGATTTGTTTTTCGTGCTGTCGGGATTTTTGATCACCGGCATCTTGCTGCGCGAGCGGGATCGCGACGCCAGCACCGGCGCGAAGCTCGGACGGTTTTATTGGCGGCGGATATTGAGAATCGCGCCGCTGTATTACGCGGCGTGCGCGATTCTTTTTTATGTCGTTCCATCGCTGCCGTATTTTCGCGAGCAGGCGCAGATCGCGACGCTGCACCAGAGCGCGCCGTGGTATTGGCTTTACGGCGTGAATTTCCTCGAAGTGGTGCACCCGCACGCGGCGCCGTTCAACACCGGGCATTTCTGGAGCCTGTCGGTGGAGGAGCAGTTTTATCTCGTGTGGCCGTTCATCATTCTCGGCGCGTCGCGCAAGAATCTGGTGCGGATAATTGCGGGGCTAATCATTCTCGCGCCGCTCGTGAGGCTCGGGCTGATCGCGTGGCTCCCTGCCCCGTCGGGCGAGAACGCGGCTTATACGCTTTCGATCGCGCGGGTGGATGTGCTCGGCGTTGGAGCGATGATCGCGCTGCTCAATCACGGCGAGGCCGCGCGCTGGCTGCGCGCGCGATCGCATGCGCAGTGGATTTTCGCCGGAGCGTTTGCGACGTTCGCGGCGATCGCGCTTGCGAGCGGGGCGAATGAGAGTCGCAGCCCGCTGATGCAGACACTCGGCTACAGCGCGGTCGCGTGCGCGATGGGATGCGTGATTATTCTCGCGCTCGGAGGCGGGAGTGAGGAGTCGAGAGTGCAGCGCGCGTTTTCAGCGCCGGCTTTGAGGACGCTGGGGAAATATTCGTACTGTTTGTATGTCGTGCACTACCCGCTGATGGTCGTGATCGATCTGGTGTGGATGCGGGTGCGGATCCCGACTTTGCTCGGATCCAGCGTGCCCTCTTGGCTGGCTTATTCCGCCGTGCTCATCGGGATCTCGTTGTCGATCGCGTGGGTCAGCTGGCGCGTATTCGAGGCGCCGATATTGAGGCTGAAGGACCGCTTCACCTGGCACACAACTCCGCTCACCGCAAAGAGCTTAGAGCTAGGCACGCACAGCTAGGGAGTGTCACAGCTCAAGCACACAGCACGTTTGCAGTCGCTTCAAGCTCGACCTTTCCCCGCTACGAGTTCTCGTTCTGCCTCCTCTGCGCGCGCGGCCGCCTCCTGACGCTGTTCGTCCGCCAAGGATTCCAGTGCCTTCCCCACGTATGCGACAAAGGCGAAGCCTATACCCACGGCCAAGAATACTCCGCCGAATGCGACGAGTCCGCTAGCGGTCATCTTGCCACCTCCATTGCGGCCCGGATTGTCTCATCGCAACGCGGGCAGTGGCGGACGGGAAACTTATTTCGCGCAGGGCCACTCTGGACCCCACACAAGAATCGCTACGGTCGCGCACCACATCGCGAGCCAGAATATCAGGATCCTGTGATATTCGCGGTCAATCCCTTCGCCAATGCGCTTGATCGCGGCGCTCGCTTGCGTGACATCATCGATGACTTCGTTCCGCGCAAAAGGCATCTTGACGGCATCAGAATCGTTCGAGTCATCAATTGAAGACATCGGGGCTCCGGTCTGAGATAGCCGAGCATACGCTCGGCAACCGAAGGAAATCAATAGTGAGTTTCGCGACACAGCGTTCGCCGGAATGCCTTGCCCGTCGCATACTTTCATGGTATGGTACAGGTATGGTACGCATGCGCAAAATGACTTTCACGCTCGACAGGGAGACGGCAGATCGGATCGATTATTCGGCGGAGCGCATCGGCATACCAAAAAGCGCCGTGGTGCGCGAAGCCATTTCCGAATACGTCGCGCGGCCGGGTAGACTCACCGAGAGCGAACGCGTTCGCCTGCTGGCGGCTTTTGACGAGTTGATTCCGAAGCTAGCGAAGCGGCCTCGGCTCGAGGTGAACCGGCCGAAGAAGAGACATAAACCGAAGGAGAAGAAATAAGTGCGAAAGTCGCGTGTACGGATTAGCCAGTGGCCACAATTCCTTATCGGCTCGCTCGATTCAGTACAGGATATTCCGAGTGACCTTTCCGCCCGTCACGACGACTACCTGTTCGGCGACCCAACGACACTCCGGGAGCGTAGCCGGTAAGCGAACGAGGCCAATTGCTCTACTGCACTACTCCTTCGCGCTCGAGGCGGCCGAGGAGGCCGGCGTCGACGCGTGCATTCAGGATCACATCGCCGGTCTCTTCGTCATTCGTACTCGACGACACCTCGCCGTCGCGATGAATCTCCGCGATTAGTTTCCCCTTCGCCGCAGGAATTCGGAGTTTTACGAGCGGGCGCTGATTTCTCACCGCCGCGAGCAGAGTCTCGCTGAGGGGCGCCATTCCGCCCTTCGTGATCGCACTTACGAACAATGATCCCGGCAGCAGGTTCTCCATCCTCTCGCGGAGTGCCGCGAGATCTTCTGCGCTCAGCGCGTCAATCTTGTTGAAGACATGCACGACCGGTGTCTCATTCACCTTGAGATCGGCGAGCACTTCGTCGACGACCAGGCGCTGCTCTTCCCACGTGGCATGGCTCGCGTCGATCACATGGAGCAATAGCTCCGCCTCGCCGACTTCTTCGAGTGTCGCGCGGAAGCTCGCGACGAGATGGTGAGGAAGCTTTCGAATGAACCCGACAGTGTCGGTGAGAAGAACTTTCTGATTCTCGCCTACGTTCACTTCGCGCGTGAGCGGATCGAGTGTGGCGAACAGACGATCTTCCACGAAGATGTCGCGTTCGCCACTCATCGCGCGGAGGATCGAGCTCTTGCCCGCGTTCGTGTAGCCGACCAGCGATGTGCGGAAAACATTCTTGCGGCTCGAGCGCTGCACTTCGCGCGAGCGCGTGACGTCGAGCAGACGATCCTTGAGCAGCTTGATGCGAAGGTTCACGAGACGACGGTCCGTCTCGAGCTGCGTTTCACCAGGGCCGCGCACGCCAATGCCGCCGCGGAATTTCTCGAGGTGGGTCCACATGTTCGTGAGCCGCGGCAGCGAGTACTCCAGCTGCGCGAGCTCGACCTGCATCTTCGCCTCCGCGCTCCGCGCGCGAACGGCGAAAATGTCGAGAATGAGCTCGGCGCGGTCGATGACGCGGCGGCCGAGTTCGAGCTCGAGGTTTTTTCCCTGCGCAGGGGAGAGTTCATCGTCGAAGATCAAGACGGTGGCTTCTTTCTCGGCGGCCATGAGCTTGAGTTCTTCGAGTTTTCCCTTCCCTACGTAGGTGGAGGGATTGGGTCGATCGAGGTTCTGCGTGAGCTCGCCGACGACTTTGGCGCCCGCGGTGTCGGCGAGGCGCTCGAGCTCGGCCAGGTGCTCGTTGACCAAGTGCCGCGCATTGCTGCGCTTCAGCGGCGCGCCGACGAGAATGGCGCGCTCCTGCTGGGCAGCTAGCGTAATGATTTCTTTTGAGATAGGAGTTGGGCGTTTCGAGGGAATACTGTGCTCTATGCAATCTATCGCGGTAGTTCCCTAACAGCAGAACCGCAACAGCGGAACCGCAACAGCGGAACCGCTGAAAATGCCTGAATAACGGCGGAGGCTCGCGGGAAAACTTTCTGGGGGAACTGCAACTGCAAATGCAAAAGCGGTTTGCAGTTCCCCCAAAAGTGTTTCTCCGCGAGCCTCCGATTGTATTTCCGGCTATTTCCGCGGTTCCGCTGTTGGTAATTGCCACGTATTTTCAAGGGGTGACGACCATACCCACGCTGGGTTCTGTAAAGAAGCAATCGCGCCTGCGTGGACTACCGCTCCCCGCGGTCGCGTTGATGGCGCTCGTGCTTACGGGTGCGGCGGCTGCGCTCGCTGTCATGAGTGTTAGCACGCGGAATACGTACCGGGCGCTCGAGACGGCTGCGGCCACGCGGCAGTCGGCGTATGAACTGCTGACCGCGCTGCGCCAGACACGCCAGCACATCGGTGAGATTCGCGTCGGGCTCACGGGGTACGTCCTCACGCACGACTCGCTCTACTTCGCGACATACAACAGCGGCATGACCGGCTGGCCCAAGGACACGCTCGCGCTCAAGCGACTCGCAAGCGGTGTGCCGACAATCGAGCGGGACATCGCCCAGCTCACGCCGGATATCGTCGTCTACGCCACGGAAATGTCGCGCGAGATGGATGTCGCCAACCGCCGCGGCTCGTTCGACCCCGCCTCGAAATCGACGCGTACCGCGCTCCTGCTCGAAAACATCCGGCTCAAGTTCGTCGCGATCGAGACCGAACAGCTGCGTCTCATGGATATCGGCGCGCGCGAAGTTTCGGCCGCCGTCCAGCGCTCGCGCAACCTGATCATGATCGTGCTCGCAGTGGGCATCGTCATCATCCTCGGCGTCGGCGGGATCCTGCTCGCATGGCTGCTCAATCGCGAGTTCCGTCAGCAGCTTCTTAGAGATCAAGAACGGCAACGCGCGTTCTTCCGCGCGAGCCCGCTGCCGATGGTGCTCTACGCGCACGACACGCTGCGGATCGTGGAGGTCAATGACGCGGCGGTCGCGTGCTACCTGCGGCCGCGCGAAGAGCTCGCGCAGATGTCGCTCACCGATCTCTTCGCCGCCGATGAACTTCCGAAATTCCGCGCCGCGCTCGAGGCGCGCGCGAACGGGCGGCAGCATCTCGGTGTGTGGTCGCACCATCGAAGCGACGGCAGCACGTTCGACGCAGAACTAATTCGCGCCGACGTCGAACTCGACGGGCGCGCGCTCGACCTCGCCGTGGTGCACGACGTGACGCAGCGGCGCCGCGTGGAAGTGCAGCTGCGGCAGTCGCTCAAGATGGAAGCGGTCGGCCGTCTTGCCGCTGGCGTCGCGCACGACTTCAACAATGTCATGGCGACGGTCGCAGTTTCGCTCGACAGTGTCGCCGCCGCGATGGGCGACGATGCCGCGGCGCGCGCCGACGTCGAAATCGTTCGCCAGTCCATTCGACATGGGACTCAGTTGACGCAGCAGCTGCTCGCGTTCAGCCGCCATCACGAGCATGAACCCGAGACGGTGCAGGTGAACAGGGTTCTGGCCGAGACTCAAGGTTTGATCGCGCGCACGATTGGCTCGGATATCGGGATGGAGATCATGCAGGGCGAACGCGTCGGCGAGGTGCGCGTGGATCCGACGCAGCTGCAGCAGGTGCTGCTCAACCTCGCGGCGAACGCGCGCGATGCGATGCCGCGCGGCGGCCAGCTGCGGATCGAGACGGCGAATTACATGGTGGGATTTCCAATCGAGACGGATCAGGCGGAGATTCCGCCGGGATCGTACGTGAAAATCGTCGTCGAAGACACGGGAATCGGCATGGACGCGTCGACTCGCGCGCGGGCGTTCGAGCCGTTCTTCACCACCAAACCCGCAGGCAAAGGCACGGGCCTCGGCCTTTCGACGGTGTACGGCATCGTGCAGCAGAGCGGCGGCTACATCGAGCTCGAGAGCAAACCGGGCGTTGGGACGAGCTTCACGCTTTACTTCCCTCGCGTGCGAAAGGACGTGGCGCAAACTCCGCCGCCGGCGCACACTGCAGACGCGATCCACGTGGTCGACGACGACGAGTCGTTGCGCCGCCTGATCGCGCGCGAGATGCGGGCGCAGGGGTTCCATGTGATCGAGTCCGCAGATGGAAGCGATGCGCTGCGCGTGGCGGAATCGTACAAGGGTCGCATCCGGCTGCTGATCACGGATGTCGTGCTCCCCGGCGTGAGCGGCATGGCACTCGCCGAGACGATCGCGTCGGTGCGGAGCGATCTCAGGGTGTTGTTCATCTCGGGTTTTTCGGACGAACGCGTGATCCGCTCCGGCAAAGGCTTCAGCGCGTCGGCGTTCTTAAGAAAGCCGTTCGATCTCGAGACGCTGAAGAAAACCGTGCGAGATCTGCTCGAGTCCGAAGTCTCGGTCTCGGCTCCTTAAAGCAGAACCGCGGAAACTGCCGGAACATCTCGGAGGCTCGCGGAGAAATCCTTTCTGGGGGAACTGCAACTGCACCTACAACTGCACGTGCAGTTTGCAGTTCCCCCAAAGGCTTTTGTTTTTTTCCGCGAGCCTCCGAATGTTCTCCGTAGTTTCCGCGGTTCCGCTTTTACGACGCCAGCGCGGATTTGATCGTGCTCGCGATGTACTCAATTCTCTCACTGTCCAGCGCGGGGTAGACGCCAACCCAGAAAGTGCCGCGCATCACCCAGTCGGATTGATCGAGCGGGCCGACTACGCGGTGCTGGATGCCTTCGTAGGCGGGCTGGCGGAGGAGATTGCCGCCGAACAGGAGCCGCGTGGCGACGTGCTTGGATTCGAGATGCCGCACGATCTTGTTCCGGTCCACGGGACTCGAGTCCTTCACCGTGATCGGATAACCGAACCAACTCGGTTCGCTCTCCGGCAGCCACTCGGGGAGCACGAGATGGTCCTGCGCGTCCTGAAGCAATGAATGCAGGAGCGCGAAATTCTCACGGCGTTTCGCAATGAAGCCCGGAAGTTTTTTCAGCTGCGCCACGCCGACCGCGGCCTGAAGATCCGTGAGCTTCAGGTTGTAGCCGATATGACTGTAGGTGTACTTGTGATCGTAGCCGTGCGGCAGCTGGCCGAACTGTGAATCGAATCTCGTGCCGCACGTATTTTCTTTTCCGGGCGCGCACCAGCAGTCGCGGCCCCAGTCGCGGAAACTCTCCACGATGTCGCGAATTTTCGGACTGTTCGTGAGCACGGCCCCGCCCTCTCCCATCGTGATGTGGTGCGCGGGATAAAAACTCACCGTCGCCAAATCGCCGAACGTTCCGATTTTCCGGCCCTTGTATGTCGAGCCCATCGCGTCGCAACTGTCTTCGACGAACCACAGGTCGTGTTTTTTCGCGAGCGCGGTGACGGCGTCGAGGTTGAAAGGATTTCCCAGAGTGTGCGCGATCATGATCGCGCGGGTTCTGGGTCCAACGGCTTCTTCCAGTCTCGCAACATTCGCATTGTACGTCGGCACCGTGACATCGATGAACACGGGCACAAGACCGTTCTGCACGATCGGGTTTACTGTCGTCGGAAATCCGGCAGCTACGGTAATGACCTCGTCACCCGGTGTCAGGCGATCGGCGCCGAGTTCTTTCGACGTGAGGGCGGTGAGAGCCAGAAGATTTGCGCTCGAGCCGGAGTTCACGAGCGAACATTCTCGCACACCCACAAACCGCGGAAATTCGCGCTCGAACTGCTCGGCGAATCGTCCAGTGGTCAGCCAGAAATCAAGCGAGGCATCGACGAGATGCTCCATCTCGTCGGCGTCGAACACCATGCCGCTCACTGGCACGGGATCCTCGCCGGGACGGAATGGCGATTTCGTCCACGCCGCTCGATGATATTCCGCTGTCAAACGGCGGATTTCGTTTCTTAACTCTTCCTTAGTGCGCTCGGGCATTTCGTAATCTACGCTCCATCAGCGCCTTCGGCATATTTTTACCAATGGCCTCCGAAGGGACAATTCTGGTCATCGACGACGAGCTCCAGATTCGCAACGCGCTCAAGAGCGCCCTGCGCGAAGTCGCGGAGCGCGTCATCGAAGCGGCTACGGGCAAAGACGGCGTCGCGCTCGCGGCGAGCGCTCATCCCGATCTGGTCGTGCTCGACCTGGGTCTGCCCGATCTGAGCGGCGCGGACGTGTGCCGCGAGATCCGCCGCTTCGCGATGATGCCGATCGTCGTACTCTCAGCGCGTCACGACGAAGACGACAAAGTCCGCCTCCTCTCGCTCGGCGCCGACGACTACGTCACGAAACCGTTCAGCACCGCCGAACTGCTCGCGCGGGTGAAGGCGCAGCTGCGTCGCGCGCGCACTGAACGGCTCACGCCGCGCGAAACGCCGGTGACCGCGGGCTCGCTGACGATCGACATCGCGCGCCGCGTGATGACGCGGAACGGCGAGGCGGTGCGCCTCACACCGATCGAGTGGAACATCGTGCGCGCGCTCGTGCTTGCCGCGGGGCGCACGCTCACGCATCAGCAGCTATTCGACGCCGTGTGGGGACGCGAGTTCGGCGACCCACAGCGGTACTTGCGCGTGCACATCACGAATCTCCGGCGGAAAATCGAAGACCAGCCCGCGTCGCCGCGATATGTGGTGACCGAGCCCGGCGTCGGGTACCGGTTCGAGGCCCCGTAAACACGATGAACAGGCTCGAACGCGGTCAGCACTGGCTGCTCTGGGGAGGGCTGCTCATCGTCGTGACGATTGTCCTCGTCGAGCTGCGCGGTGCGTCGGAGCAAACGTACGTGCCGATCACGTACCTGCTCATCGTACTCGGCGGCAGCGCGACGGGCGGGCGCCGGCTCGGGTTTGCGCTCGCGATCGCCGCATTTGTCGTGATCGATTATTACTTGCAGACGCCGTACAACGAATTTTCGATCAGCAAGCCGGCGGATTTGTACTCGCTCGCCGCGTTCTTTGCGACCGCCATGGTCGCGTCGCAGCTGCTCGACTCCGCGCGCCGCGATCGCGACGACGCGGTGAAGCACGCGGAGCAGGTGACGCGGCTCGCGCTCGAGCACGAGCAGATGGCGCGCGAGACGGAGAACGTGCGCGCGCTGCGCGCTGCGGATCGCATGAAAGATTTTGTGCTGGCGAGCGTGTCGCACGATTTGCGCACGCCGCTCACGGCGATCAAGGCGCTCGCGCAGGAAGAGGTGCGAACAGGCGCGGTGCGGGCGACGGAGATCGAGGAGCAAGTCGACAGGCTCACGCGCATGGTCACGGATCTGCTCGATCTGTCACGCCTTCGCGCTGGCGCATGGACATTCTCGCCGGAGCTGAACGCGGCGGAGGACGTGGTGGGCGCTGCGATCCGGCAATGCGCCGGGCTCGAGCGCGGAACGAACATCGTCGCGAAACTGGATGAAGATGCGCCGGCGCTGTACGGAACGTTCGACTTCGTGCAGACGCTGCGGATCATGGTGAATCTGATCGAGAATGCATTGAGATATTCACCAGACAGCGCGCGCGTTGAGCTCGCCGCGCACCGCGAAGGGCCGCAGCTGGTTCTGAGTGTGAGCGATCGCGGGCCGGGGATCGCGGAGAAGGAGCGGGAGCGGGTTTTTGATGCGTTCTATCGGCCGGAAGGGTCGATTGCGGATCGAGGGCGAGCGGGAATCGGGTTGGCGATCGCGCGGTCACTGGCTTCAGCTCAGAGGGGAGTTTTAACCCATCATCCGCGGGAGGGGGGAGGGAGCGTGTTCGAGCTACGCTTGCCGGCGGCGGATGTGGATGAGAGGGAGCTTGAGTCTTAAACTACAAGTGCGCTGTTGACTGTTGGTCGGTCGGCGACGGTTAACCGTAAGAGCGTGTTGCCGCGACGATAATGCGACGGAATACCAGTTAACAGACCAACGGTAAACAGTTCACTTGCTGTTTGTTTTTATCGTGGCCGTAACGACCCAATATCATCGAAGTGCCCGTTCCCCTTGTACGCCCTCACAAACGTATGCGCGGGTGTGACGGCGGTGACTTCGCCCTCCACTCTGTAGTCCACCCCTCCCGTCTTCCCGAGCAGCTGCGTCGCGCGCATCAGATCCTGGATTGAAAACGCGACCGGGATCACGACTTCGGTTTTTTTGTTCGGCTCGAGCGTGACGGTTCGCTTGATCTCGCCGAAGAAAACTTTGTTCGTGTCGACGTAGAGGTTGTAGGTGAGGTGCGTCGCGTCGAGACGGTAATCGTTGAGGTTGTCTACCGTCACGATCACATCGACGGAGCCGCCCTGGAGTCCGATGCTTCGGACTTTCAGATCCTTGAGCTCGACGGTGGGAGTCGCGAAGACGCTCTTGCCCAAGCTCGCGCACGCGGACAGCAGGATAACCGTGAGCAGGTGACGGGTAACGGATGGGACGACGGAGGGCCGTCGACGGGTGACGGAGGGGATGGTGGATGACGGATGATTCATTCGGCTGCTCTCTTCTGAATTTGGATTATCACCTGTCATCCCCTCCGTTATCCGTCCCCCGCAATCCGTCAACCCATCCGTTACCCGTCACCTGTCGTCCGTCTTCTTTTCTTTGAGTTTTCTCCACCATTCCATGCGATCCGCAATTTTCTTCTCAAACCCAAAGTCAGTCGGCGCGTAAAAAGTGGCGTCGGCGATTTCATCCGGAAGATAATCCTGCGGCAGATATCCTTCCGGGACTGAGTGCGCGTACTGGTACCCCGCCCCGTAACCCAGTTCCTTCATCAATTTCGTCGGCGCGTTTCTGATGTGCTTCGGCACGACGGCGGCGGGTGTGTCGCGCGCGGCGGCGAGTGCGGCGCCCCATGCGGCGTAGACGTGATTGCTCTTCGGCGCCGTCGCGAGATACACGGCCGCTTCGGCAAGAGCGAGTTCGCCTTCTGGAGTTCCGAGAAAGTGGTACGCATCGCGCGCAGCGATCGCGATTTCGAGCGCGCGCGGATCGGCGAGGCCGACGTCTTCGCTCGCGAAACGCACGGTGCGGCGCGCGATGTACATGGGATCTTCGCCGCCATCGATCATGCGCGCGAGCCAGTACAGCGCGCCTTGAGGATCGGAGCCTCTGAGAGCTTTATGATAGGCGGAGATGAGGTTGTAGTGCTCTTCTCCGGTTTTGTCGTAGTGGGCGGAGCGCCACTGGAGCGCTTCGCGAACGGTGGCGCCGCTGAGGCGCATGACCGAGGACCGAGGACCGAGGTCCGAAACTGCACTTGCATTTTCAGTTTCGGTCCTCGGACGTCGGTCCTCGGTCGTTCTTGCCAGCGCAACGGCGGCCTCCAGCACGGTCAGTGCGCGGCGGGCGTCTCCGTCGCTCTCGACGGTGAGGATTTTCATCGCCTCGTCGTCGAGCGTGATTGGCGTCTCGCCGAGGCCGTGCTCTTTGTCGGAGATGGCGCGGTCGATTACGGATTTGATATCGTCGGCGCTCAGGGGCTCGAGGACGTACACGCGAAGGCGCGACAAGAGTGCGCCATTCAATTCGAAGCTTGGATTTTCGGTCGTCGCGCCGATCAGCGTGACCGTGCCCGCCTCGACATGCGGCAGCAACGCGTCCTGCTGACCGCGATTGAAGCGATGGATTTCGTCGATGAACAGCACCGTGCGCACGCCAGTGACCAAACGCCGCTCTGCATCGGCGACAATCTCGCGAATGCGCGGAATCCCGTCGGTCACCGCAGAGAACTGAATGAACTCGCCCTTCGCATGCCGCGCGATCAGCCGCGCGAGCGTCGTCTTTCCCGTCCCCGGCGGCCCCCAGAAAAGAATCGACCCCGTATCCCCCGACTCGATCGACTCCCGCAGCGCCCTCCCTCTGTCGAGCAAATGCCTCTGCCCCGCCACTTCATCCAACGACCGCGGCCTAACGCGCGCCGCCAACGGCGCGCGCCCCGAAGCTTCCTCGAATATCGAAGGATTGTGAGCCTCTCTCTTCCCTCTCACTTGAACTCCAATTCTCTCACTGCACTCTCCCCTGTCACTCAGACTGCCTCTAGCGACTAATCGGACTTGCTTTTCGCCTGCCACGCCCTGAGCAGCGCCCCCTCCAACGCATCCATCGTCACCGGCTTACTGATGTAATCATCCATCCCCGCATCAATACACTCTCGACGGTCCTCATCCATCGCACTCGCCGTCATCGCACAGATCCGCGGCCGCCTCTCGCCTGTGATCAACGAGCCAATCCGCCGCGTAGCCTCGAGCCCGTCCATCTCCGGCATCTGCACATCCATCAATACGAGATCGTACGGAATTTGATCGAGCGCCTGGAGCACTTCGAGTCCGTTCCCCACCACATCGATTCTATAGCCGAGCCGCTCGCACATTCTCGTCGCGACGAGCTGGTTCACCGGATTGTCTTCCGCGAGCATCACGCGCAGCGGATGCCGCGCCGCGAACTGCGGATCGATGATGCGCACCGGCGTGAGTTTCCGCCGGCGCGGCGTTCCAGCGAGCGTCGAAATGAGCGCGTCGTAGAGCGACGACGGCTTCGCCGGCTTCGTGAGCACCGCCGCGAATTGACGCTCGCCCGCAGTGCCGCGCTTTCCAACCGACGTGAGCAGCAGCAGCGGCGGAGTCGACGCGCCGTGCTTGCGCCGCCATTCGGCCGCGAGCGCCTCACCGTCCATCTCCGGCATCTGCATGTCGAGAATCGCAAAATCGAACGCCGCCTCGTGCTCGATCACCTGCAGCGCCTCGCGCGCCGACCCGGCCATCACCGGATGCATTCCCCACCCGCGCACGTGCTGCTCGATGATGCGGCGGTTGGTGGCGTTGTCGTCGACGATGAGAATCCGGCGATCCGTGAGCGCAGGCGTCAGGCCGGCGGCGAATACTCTGCGCGCGCCGTGGCCCGCTTCGGTCACGATGCTAAAAGAGAATGTGGACCCCGAGCCCAGCTCGCTCTCGACCGACACATCGCCGCCCATCAGCTGCACGAGACGCTTGCTGATCGCGAGGCCGAGTCCCGTTCCGCCAAAGTTTCGCGTGGTGGACGCGTCGACCTGGCTGAAGGAAAGGAACAGCCGGTCGATGCGATCCGACGGAATTCCGACGCCGGAATCTTTGACGCTGATGCCAATTTCGAAGCGGCCATCGTCGAGTTTGCGCGACGACACATGCACGTACACTTCGCCGTCGAATGTGAATTTCACCGCGTTGCTCAGCAGGTTCACGAGAACCTGCCGCACGCGCGTGACGTCGCCGATGAGCGTCTGCGGCACGCCGTCGTCGACGAGATACGCGAGGTTCAGATCTTTCTCCGCGGCCTTGCTCGCGATGAGATCGAGCGCCGATTCGACGCAGTCGCGCATGTCGAACGGCTGCTCCTCGAGCAGGAGATTGCCCGATTCGATTTTCGAAAAATCGAGAATGTCGTTGATGATCGCGAGCAGCGAATCGCCGCTGTGACGAATCGTCTCGGCGAACTCGTGCTGCTCTTCGGTGAGCGGCGTGTCGAGCAGGAGGCCGGTGAGCCCGATCACCGCGTTCATCGGCGTGCGGATTTCGTGACTCATGTTCGCGAGGAATTCGCTTTTGGCGCGACTCGCCTGCTGGGCCTCGATGGTCGCCTGCTTTAACGCTTCGTCGGCCTGCTTGCGGCTCGTGATGTCCATCGCGACGACGGCGTAGCCGGTAATCACGCCCTTCTCGTTATGCAGCGCGGTCAGCGCGACGTTCGCGGGGAACGTGCTGCCGGTGAGCGAATGGAGCTGCCACTCGCGTTCGTCGGTGTCGTGTTCGCGCGTCACCGACGCGAGCGTTGCAAAATCCGTGTCGAAGAAGACGTCGAGCGAAATCTTGCCAACCGCATCGGCCTCGACCACACCGAGTGCTTTCTCGGCGGCGGGATTGAGGCCGCGAATTAGCCCGCGCGGATCGGTCGCGAGAATGATGTAGCTGGTGCCGTTCAGAATCGCCTGCTCGAGCGCGTGCGCCTCACGCAGCCGTCGTTCGGCGGCCTTCGCGACCGTGACGTCTTTGAAAATCGCGCGCGTTCCGACCGGCTGCCCATCGACTACGCGACAGTTGGAGCTGCCGAGCATCGAGAGCGTGCGGCCGTCTTTGGTGACGACGTCAATTTCGATCCCGCGCAGACTTTCGCCGGCGATGATGCGCTGAAAAAGTCCGAGGACGTAGTCGCGCGAATCAGGATGGAGGACCTGCATGAGGTACATGTCCTCGACTTCCGCTTCGGTGTATCCAAGCGCCTCGCGCCAAGCGCGATTGGTGTACTGGATGCGACCATCGAGGCCCGAGCTGTGGATCAGATCGGTCGAGCTCTCGAGGAAATCCTCGAGGTCTTCTCTGCTCCACTTGGCCATGAACGACACCTCAAAAGCAGAACCGGAACAGCAGAACCGGAACAGCAGAACCGCAACAGCGGAACCGCAACAGCGGAACCGCGGAAACTGCCGTGACAACAACCGGAGACTCGCGGAGAAATTACTGTTGGAACTACGCGCGCTGGTGCGCTTTGTTGTTAAACTTTTAAGAATTCTCCGCGAGCCTCCGCTCAACTCCGGTCGGTTCCGCGGTTCCGCTGTTGCCCTACGACAATGCCATGCGCGCGAGGAAATAGATACCAACTCCTGCGAAGAAGGCGCCGTTGTGAAGCCAGCCGGGCTTGTGCTGAAATTCCGGAATCAGATTCGATGCACCGACATAAAGCGTGACACCGCCGGAGAGCGCGAGGCCATAATGGGCGAGTGGCGCAAAAGCGTCGGTGGTGAGGACGCCCGCCACGGTGGCCACTCCCAAGAGAGCCGCGGCTCCGAGTGCGGCCGAGCGCGATCCGCCGGCTGCGAGCACCAGGGACGAGATGGCGAGGCCCTCGGGGAGTTTGTGCAGCGCGATGGCGCCGAACACGAGAATGCCCAGCGCCGGGCTGACGAGAAATCCACTGGCAATCGCGACGCCGTCGCCGAAGGTATGCAGCAGAAGGCCGGCGAGCGCCGACGCGCTCACGTGTTTCGAGACAGTGTGCGTTTCCTCGCCGAAATGGAAATGGCCCACGAGCGTGTGCTGGGTGAGATGCACGAGCAGAAATCCGGCGAGGACGAACAGCGCGCCGTTGGCGTTGTCGCGGATGATCGCGTCGGGAATGAGATCGGTGAGCGAGACCGACAGCATGAATCCCGCGGCGAGCGCGATGAGCAGCTCGAGCGTTCTCGTGCTCCATGCGCGGCGCGAGGTTACCGCGGCCGCGCCGGCGACGTTCGCCGCGGCGGCGACCAGCGCGCATACAATCGGACTCACGAAACCAGCCGCAAGGTGAGTCGCTCGGCGGTGGACGTGACTGCATCGACGAGTTCGGGCGCGCCGGTGAACTCTTCCGGCTTCACGATCCAGCCGCGCGCCGGAAGGTCGTCGGTTGCTTCGAGGCCGCGGCCGAGCAGGAGGTAGAGCCAGCGATCGCTCTTCGCGAAAATCCAAAGGTCGAGCATCGGCGAGAGGCAGAGCTGTTCTTCGCTCGTGTAGACGCACAGCTCGACACCGCCGCTCGCGACGAGCGGAACCTTCAGTCGCGCGATGGTCTCGGTGACTTCGGCCAGTGAGAGTCCTTCGCCGAGGTAGCGCCGGCCTGTGCGAAGACAATCGAGCGAGAGATCGACGAGCGCGGGCATTTGCTGCGTGAGCTCGTAGAACAGATCGACGGCGCGATCGGCCTCGACGCGAACTTCGGCGACATGGAGATCGCGCTCTTTGCGCAGCGAAAAATGTTCCGAGTCGGGACGGAAGCGCCGCGTCGGATCGGCAGCGGCGGGGCGCGGCTTGAACAGCCTCATGCGCTGAGCTGCTTCACGAGCCCGAGCAAATCCGCGTGCGTGTTGAGGCTCGGATCGTCGAGCACGCGGTCGAGCAGCGCCTTGAGCATGATGCCCATTTGCGGGCCGTTTTTCACGCCGGCCTTTTGGAGATCTTCGCCGTCGATCGCCAGATCAGAGACTTCAATCGGATCGCGGAAGGCGATGATCACTGCGAGCGCCTTCAGTGCTTCGAGGCGCGCGGTGATTTCGGAGTCAGGATGTCCACCGGCAGAATGTCCGGAGTCCGGGACTCTTATTCGCGCCTGCCACAGCGCTGCGGTCAGCGCGAAGAATGTTTCCGCACGCATGCGCCCGATTCGCGCGACCCAGCGACGGATTTCCACTGCGCCCGGCGTGCGCGTGCGAAGTGCGTCGTCGATCGCGGGCCCAAGTTCCGCTCGCGCGCCGGCGAGCGCCGACATCCAGCTCTGATCGGCGTTCGAGAAGCGCAGCGCCTTGGTGCCCGCGGCGACGTCGGACTCTTTCTCACCGAAGAACAGCATCGCGAGCCGGTTGAGCGACGCGCCTTTCTTGTGCTCGCCTTCGCCGCGCTCGAGAAAATCGAGCGCAGAAAAACGCTCGGCCGGAGCGCGCGCGATCAGCGGAATGAGTGCTTCGAGCATTCCCGCCTCGCGCCAGCGCTCGAGCGAAATGCTCGGCTTCGCAACCTGCTCCATCGTCTTCTCGAGTTCCTGCTTCACGCGTTCGGGCGAGAGACGGCCCATGTGCGGCGCGCTCTCGCGAATCGCGGTCCACGTGGCCGGATCTATCTCGAACGCGAAGCGCGCCGCGAAACGAATTCCACGCAGCGCGCGCAGACGGTCTTCGCGCATCCGCTCGGCGGGCACTCCAACCGCGCGCACGATGTGATTGCGAAGGTCGTCGCGTCCTTTGAACGGGTCGCGGATCTCACCCTCTTTAGGATGGAACGCGATGGCGTTGATCGTGAAGTCGCGGCGCGCGAGATCGTCGTCGAGCGAAACGCCGAACTCCACCACTGCGTGGCGGCCGTCGGTGTTCACATCGCGACGAAACGTCGTGACTTCGTGCAGCGTGTTCTCGGAGTCGAAGACCCCAACGGTGCCGAACTCCACGCCAACAGGAACGGTGCGTTTGAAAACGCCCATGACCTGTGCGGGTGTCGCGGCGGTCGCGAAATCCCAGTCGAGATGCGGGTGGCCGAGGAGCGCGTCGCGCACCGCGCCGCCGACGCACCACGTTTCGAAGCCCGCGCGCTCGAGGCGCGCGACGATCTCCTGGACACCGGCGGGAGCCAGGATCATATCGCTCACAGCGTTTGGAGACCCGCTTCCAGTGAGACTTCGGCTTTCCACTCCGGCAGCGTCGCGCCCTGCGTCCACACTTCGAGCACTTCGCGCGGCCGGTACGGACGCTCGCCCCATCGCGCCGCCAGTTTTTTGCCGCGCGCCTTTTCCCAGATTTCGAAAAGCGTTTTCACCTGCACGGTTTCGTCCGACCGCACGGCGAATATCTCATGACCGATGTCTTTGGTTGCGATCAGGCGGCGCGCAGCTACGGAAAACGCGCGCACCGCATCATCGACGTGCACGAAGTTGAGCGGCAGTTCGCCGCTCACCATCGACAGCGCGCGCTCCGACCGCTCCGCCTGGAGCATCAGCGGAATCAGTTTCTGGCGCGGATCGTTGGGGCCGTATGTGTCGGTGAGCTCGAGCGTGATGGCGCTCATCCTGTGTGCTTCCACGTAATACAGGAGCAAATCGGCGAATGCTTTTTTCGTTGCCGCGTACAGACTCACGGGCGAATACTCGTGATTCTGGTAGTGCTGCCACGCCGAGCCCGCGTTGACGATGCGCTTGGCGCCGCATGCGCGCATCGCCTCAAGCAGCTGCGTCCCGAACAAAACGTTGTCGTGAACGAGCGGCCCGACGTCCGCGGGACGATGATCGGCGGTGAAGCGCGCCGCGAGGTGAAACACGACGGTCGGTCGCGAAAGCGCGACGAGACGCGTGAGCGATTCGAGCGAGCCGTCGTGATAGTGCGGCGAGCTGACACCCGCGAGTCCGCGCACGAGCGGATCGCCGGGCGGACGGCGCACGAGCGCGTGCACTTCCCATCCCTCGGCTGCGAGACGGCTCGCGAGCTGACGCCCGACAAATCCCGTCGCGCCCGTGATCAGTGCGCGATCACCCACAGAGGACGCTTCCGCCGTTGACGTTCACAATCTCGCCGGTGATGTGCCGCGCGCCGTCGAAGCAAAGGCACACGATTGGAAATGCGACGTCGTCCGCGCTCGCGATACGGCCGACGGGAATTCCTTTCGCGATTCTTTCTTTGCCGCCGTTTTCGAACGGCTCAGCGCACATCTCGGTGTCGACCCAGCCTGGTGCGATTGCGTTCACCGTGATGCCGGCGGGCGCGAGTTCGACGGCCATCGATTTCACGAACGAGATCATCGCGCCTTTCGACGCAGCGTAGTCGGCGTGCATGGATTCGCCGCGCTGACCTGCGGTGCTGGCGACGAGGACGATGCGGCCGGAATCTCCGCCCCTCACCCGATCGCCCATCGCCGCGTTTCTCTCCATAGCGCGCGCGGCTTCACGCGCGATGAAGAACATCGCATCGACGTTCTGGCGCATGGTGTTCGCCCAGCGGGAGTCGGAGAGCCGGGAGACGGGAGATTCTTCGACGGGCCAGATGCCGGCGGAGTGGATGCAAATGTCGAGGCCGCCGAGTTCGCGGACGGTGTGATCGACGAGGGACTTGGCGCCGGCGGGAGTGGAGAGGTCGGAGGCGTGAGAGGTCGCCATCACGCCGAGCGCCTCGCATTCCGCCTCCATCGCCTCGGCGGTGGCCGAGCGGGAGTTGTAGCCGATGCACACATTCGCGCCGGCGGACGCGAGCAACCGCGTGACCGCGCCGCCGATTCCGCGCGAGCCGCCGGTGATTAGCGCTCGCCTGCCTTCAAGACTGAATGCGGGTTTCATTTCTACTCGGATATTTCGTCATCGATCAGTTCGCAGATCGAGTGCTGGATGTTCAGCTGAATTTCCTGCGCGCGATCGGTGCGGTCGGTTGGGACGACGATGCAGTGATCGGCGAGTTCGAGGATCGCTCCGCCGCCCTTCGCGCTCAGCGCGAGAGTTGCGACGCCTTTCTTTTTCGCGGCGGCAGCGGCTTCGAGGAGATTCGGTGAGTTGCCGCTCGTGGTATGCAGAATCAGCAAGTCACCGGGACGGCAGAGCGCCTCGACCTGACGCGCGAAGATTTGGTCGAACGAAAAATCATTGCCGATCGCGGTGAGCGCCGAGGTATCGGTAGTCAGCGCGATCGCGGCGATTGCGCGGCGATTTCTCTTGTAGCGCACGGTGTATTCGGTCGCCATGTGCTGCGCATCCGCGGCGCTCCCTCCGTTGCCGCAGAAAAACAGCGTGCCGCCGCGCTTAACCGTCGCGCGAATCATCTCGGCGCCTTTCGCTATCGAAGGCCCGAGCGTATCCGCCGCGACTCCCGCGGCCTTCGCAAGATCACGCAAATGAGCGACCGAATCCCCCGTCATTCATTCCCTCCCTTGTTCACTTCGTATCTCCTCTCCACTTCAACTCTCCACCCTCCACTCACCCTAGAAAACTCTCCACCTTCATTCAAAATTCCGCCGCGATCGCTGCGATTCCACGCGTCGCTCGCTCTGCGTGCTCGGTGATTAGGCGAGGGTTGTCGGCTGCTGCCTCAAAGGCCCACGTCACGCATGCATCCGCCGCCAGCAGATCCAGCGCATTCGCCCGCGCGACCGCCCCACCCTCCAGCACTCGCTTCAGCAAAACTTCCGACGCAGCGATGAACGCATCGACGCGCGGCAACTCATTCCATTCCTCATGCGACTCGAACAGCTCGCGCACACATGCCGTCAAATCCGCCGGCGCAGGAGGATTTTGCGAAGCCCGATCGAGCCACTGCGAATGCGAAATCATTTCACGCCGGCGAGTGCAACACGCGTGATCTCCGCTGCCGTCAGAATTCCCGACTCCAGCTCTCCCGCGGTGAGACCGGCCTGCGCCATGTGCGGCTTTCCTCCGCCGCGAAGTCCAGTCTTCGCGCCGAGCGCCTTCACGAGATCGTTGGCGTTGATTCCCTTCGCGCGCAGAGCATCGCTCACGACAATCAGCAGCGCGGCCTTGTCGTCGGCGAACGCGGCGCCAAGCACCCCCGCACCACTGCCAATGGAGTCGCGTACCGTATCACCGAGTGCCTGAAGTTCCTTCACATCTGACGCCTGCACGGACCGTGCGACGAGACTGTGCGCGCCAACCTTCTCCGCGCTCGCGAGCAGATCGGTCGCGCCCGAGTTGCCGCCGTTGCGCAGCGCATCTTCGAGTTTTTTCTCGAGAATTTTTTTATCGGCAATCAACTGATCGAGTTTTTTCTCGAGCACATCGGGCGACGCCGCGTGCAAATTCACCTTGAGCCGCTCGCCAATCGATTCGAGCGCGCGCTCGTGCTCGCGCAGCACGTGATACGCCTTCGGCCCGGTGATCGCGACGATGCGGCGCACGCCGGCCGACACGCCGTTCTCCGACATGATGCGGAACATGAGGATGTGCCCCGTGTTGCGCACGTGAATTCCGCCGCAGAGCTCGATCGAGCGCGTCGGGATTTCGACCACGCGCACGACGTCTCCGTACTTCTCGCCGAACAGCGCCATCGCGCCCGTCGCGACCGCGTCCGCGTATTTCTTCTCGGTCGTGCGCACTTCGGAATTCTGCCAGATGCCTTCGTTCACCCACTGCTCGACGCTCGCGAGCTGCTCCGGCGTGAGCGGGCCGTGATGAGTGAAGTCGAAGCGCAAGCGATCGGGCTCGACGACTGATCCGGCCTGATGCACATGCTCGCCCAGCACGCGGCGCAGCGCGGCGTGCAGGAGATGCGTCGCCGTGTGGTTGCGCATGATGTCGCGGCGGCGCGCGGGTGGAACGCGCGCGACGACGTCTGCAAGGTCTATATCCCCACTCAGGGCGCCAATTGCCGCAATTCTCCCGTCGACTTTTTTTACGTCGTCGACATCCACGCGCCAGTGATTCTTGCCGACGCTGACAATCTCGCCGACATCGGATACCTGTCCGCCCGACTCCGCGTAGAACGGCGTGTCGCGAAGAAGCACTGCAACGCGACCCTCATCCAAACGCCGCACCGCGAGCACCTGTGTTTCGACGTCGGTCACGTCGTAGCCCACAAATCGCTGCGCGCCCATCGCGGTCTCGCTCGCGTGGCGCTCCCACTTGAGGGCGTCGCTGAGATCGTCCGCTACGACCGAGATACGGCGGCTCTTGCGCTCGTCCTGCGATTGCTTGCGCTGACCGCCGAGGGCGGCTTCGAACCCGGCGATGTCCACCGTGTAGCCGCGCTCGCGCGCCATGAGCTCGGTAAGATCTATTGGAAATCCAAAAGTGTCATAAAGCCGGAACGTGTCTTCGCCCGAGATTGTGCCGCGAATTCCCGCGCCGCGATTCGTGCCCGTAAGCGGCGCGAGTTCCTCGAAGCGCTGCATGCCGCCGTCGATCGTCGCGAGGAAGCGCTCTTCCTCGGCGCGCGTCGTGTCGATGAAGTGTTTCTTGCGGACATGCAGCTCGGGAAAGACCTCGCGCATTTGCTCGATGACCTTCTCGACGACATACACGAGCGTCGGCTCGCGACGGCCGAGCAGCCACGCGTGACGCACCGCGCGGCGGAGGATACGCCGGAGAACGTAGCCGCGGCCGTCGTTGCTCGGGAAAACGCCGTCCGCGAGAAGAAACGCGACCGAGCGCGCGTGATCGGCGATGACGCGAAATCCCGCGGAGCGCTCCTCTGCGTAGACGTATTTCATGCCGACGACCTTCTCGACCGTCGCGATGTACGGCATGAAAAGATCGGTGTGATAATTGTTCGATACGCCCTGCAGCACCGCTGCGATGCGCTCGAGGCCCGCGCCCGTGTCGACGCTTGGCTTGGGCAGCGGGATCATCTCGCCGTTGCCCTGCCGGTCGAACTGCATGAACACGAGGTTCCAGATTTCGAGGAAGCGGCCGGCCTCGGCGCCCTCGACGAATGCCTCAGTCGAGAATTCCGTGCGCTTGGTGTCGGTCCACTCGCCGGTCGCGCCCGCGGGAAACTCGAAATCCTTCGCGAGATGCGCGAGGTCTACGTAAATCTCGGAGCACGGACCGCACGGCCCGGTGTCGGCCATCTGCCAGAAATTATCGGCCGCGCCGAGTCCGTAGATGCGCGAGTCGGGAAGACCGGTGAGTTCGCGCCAGAGCCCGCGCGCTTCGTCGTCTTCGTGAAAGACGGAGACACGGAGATGCTCTTTCGGAATTCGAAGATCGCCGGTGACGAATTCCCACGCGAAGCGAATGGCGTCGCGCTTGAAGTAGTCGCCGAATGAAAAATTTCCGAGCATCTCGAAGAACGTGTGGTGACGCGCGGTATGGCCGACCTGCTCGAGGTCGTTGTGCTTGCCGCCGGCGCGCACGCATTTCTGCGAGGTGGTCGCGCGGCGATTTCCCTCGGGCGGCGGCTCGTGCCCGAGAAAGACTTTTTTGAATTGCACCATCCCCGCGTTGGTGAACAGCAGGGTCGGATCATCCCCAGGAACCAGCGACGAACTCGGCCTGATGGCGTGGTTCTGGCGCGCGAAGTAGTCGAGGAAGCGGCGTCGGATCTCGGCGGCTTGCATGACATAAATCTAGTGGGAGCCGAGGGTTAGAGTAACTTCTAGGGGCGAGAACGGCAGAACCGCAACAGCGGAACCGCGGAAAGGGCCGGAGTATCAGCGGAGGCTCGCGGAGAACTCTTGGGGGAACAACTACAACAGCGGAACTGCAACAGCGGAACCGCGGAAAGGGCCGGAGTATCAGCGGAGGCTCGCGGAGAACTCTTGGGGGAACTGCAACTACAACGGCCTTTTCAGGTGCGAGTGATTGTGGAGCCCTTCTGGGGAGAGGAGAGAAACATCCTTCTGAATGTGGGTTTGGGGCCGAAGTTTAGGATTAGGCCGACGTTTAGGCCGGTGGCGCGGAGGTAATTGACGAGTTGCATTTCGTGGACGGGGAGGATTTTCTCGCAGGTTTTGGTTTCGACGATCACCTTTCCGGCGACGATGAGATCGGCGCGGTATTCACCCACAACACATTCGTCAAAGGTCACGATAAGCGATACTTCCCTCTCCGAATCGACTCCCCGTTTTCTCAATGCCACTGGAAGGGAGCGTTGATATACCAGTTCCGCAAATCCGTAGCCGAGTGTGTGGTAAACATCGTAAAACGCCCCAATGATTTCTCCTGTAACTTCGCTATGCAGAAGATCCAGCCCGGTGCGCGTAGTAACTCCAGTCATTTGTCCGCGAGCCTCCGCTGATAGTTCGGAAATTTCCGCGGTTCCGCTGTTGAAACCGCGAGCCTCCGTTGTGGTTCGGGTAGTATCCGCGGTTCCGCTGTAAAACCCATCACCATTTCACCGCCGGATGGAGCATTCGAACGCATGACTCGCACCTTCACCGGCCGACTGCTCAAAGCGATCTGGAATCACCCGGACATCTATTCGGCCGAGCTGCCGTACAATCTGAATTGGGCGCGGCCGCTTGGCGGTGATGCGGTGGCGCTGCTGAAGAAATCGCCGCTGGTCGTGTGCGATGTGGGCGCGCGGGGTGGGGCGCCGCTGGAGCTCGAGCCGTTTTTCGAGGGGATCGACTACATCGCGTTTGACGCTGATGCAGCGGAGTGCGCGCGGCTCGCGAAGGTGCCGCACCCGCACGCGAGCGCGCGAATGTTTCCGTATTTCATCACCGACCGGGCGCGGCCGGTGACGTTCCGGATTTTCAAGCAGCCCGGGCAAAGTTCGGAGTATCTGCCGGACAAAGCGTACGTCGAGACGCTCGCTGACGACGGTTTCGCGGTGGAGAGCGAAGTCACACTCGAGGGAAAATCACTCGACGAAGTGCGCGCGCTCGAAAAACTTCCGCAGCCGGATTTCCTGAAGCTCGACACGCAGGGGAGCGAGGCGTCGATCCTCGATGGCACGGCGGAGACGGTAAAGGCGATTTCGATGATGGAGATCGAGATCGAGTTTCTGCGCGGCTACGAGGGTCAGGCAATGGCGGCGGACGTGCTGCAGCGGCTGGAGCGAATCGGATTCGAGCCGCTGTATTTGAATCGCGTCACGGAGCGTCGGCGCGACTTCCGGTCGCGGCCCGGTCGCGGACAGCTCGTGTTCGGCGACATTCTCGCGGGGCGGAGACTGCAGGATGTCGTGGCGTGGCCTGTGGAGCGGCAGGCAAAGTACGCGCTGCTGCTGGCGAACTACGGATTTCTCGGCCATGCGCGGGAACTGCTCGGGCGTACGCCGGCGATACGCACGTTGCTGCCCGAGTTCAGCGCGAGAATCGAGTCGTACCGAATTCCCGGCCGGATTGCGCGGGCGTGGAATCGTTTTCTCGAGAAGACGATCGTGCTCGCGCTGTATTTGCGCGGAGGACAGCGGGGAGGATACGAGTCGGATCGAGGGTGGCCGGTCGACTGAGCCCCGCGGGTGAGGCTAGCGCGGTTCGCCACGCGTGAGCTTCGCCACGGCACTCTTCACCAGTTCCGGCGCGAATCCTTTTCGCGCGAGGAAAGCGTAGAGGCGCCGGCGCTGAACATCGGGTTCGTATTTCGCGAGCGAGCGAAATTTCTTCGCCGCTGCTTCGTCGACCATCGCTGATTCGTCGATCTCCTCGTCGCCAATGACCTCGGCGATCGCTGCATCCGCGATCGAACGCTCGACGCCGCGCTTCGCGAGTTCTGCGCCAATTCGGCGGCGCGACATGTGGTGGGTGGTGAACCGGCTGCGAGCGAACATCACGGAGTACGCGGCGTCGTTTATCAGGCCGCGCTCGGTGAGTTTCTCTATGGCGGCGGAGATGTCGGCAGGTTGATGCTCGCGGCGGAGGAGCCAGCGGGCGAGGTCTTTCGCGGATTTGGGGCCGCGGGCGAGGACTTCTAGTGCTTTGTTATAGGTGTCGGCGGGTGTGGTTGGCGCGGGCACGAGTTCAGTGCGAAGTGGGAGTTTGAGTGAGAGTGGACAGCAAAGTGGAGAGTGAGAGTTTGAGTGAGAGTGGAGAGATTGGTTGGAGGGAGGGAGTGGCCGTGTCGCTGGAGGAGATTCCCGGCCGCAGGGCGCATGAAAGTTTCTGCGCCCGAGAGGGTCGACGAGGCGACACGGCCGCGACCGACCGTGCGAGTATGATGCTTAAATACAACCGGGTGGAGAACCTGGACGATTTGGAGGATTCCGGGCCTCCGCCACGATCCAAGCTCATCCACCCGGTCTTTCCTACGTCTACGTACATCGCATTACCCGAACCGTCGGGCAATCCAATCCGTCCGAACACCCCTAACCCCTCACCTACTCCTCGACCGCCTCTCCTTCTGTCGCCTGCGCCACGGCTTTGTTGATGCCGAGGACGCCCTTCACCTTCTCCTCGATCTCAGCCATGATCGCCGGATTGTCCTTCAGGAACATCTTCGCGTTCTCACGTCCCTGCCCGATCCGCTGGGCGTTGTAGCTGTACCACGCGCCCGACTTCTCGATGATTCCGCTCTCGGCCCCGATATCGACGAGCAGCGACGAGTGAGAAATCCCTTCCGCGTACATGATGTCGAACTCCGCCTGCTTGAACGGCGGTGCGACCTTGTTCTTCACGACCTTCACGCGAACGTGCGAGCCGATAACGTCTTCCTTTTCCTTCACCGGTCCGATGCGGCGGATGTCGAGTCGCAGCGAAGCGTAGAACTTCAGCGCCTTTCCACCCGTCGTCGTTTCCGGATTTCCGAACATCACACCGATCTTCTCACGCAGCTGGTTGATGAAGATCACCGACGTATTAGACCGCGCGATCGCACCAGTCAGTTTCCTAAGCGCCTGCGACATCAGTCGCGCCTGCAACCCCATGTGCGACTCGCCCATCTCTCCCTCGATTTCCGCCTTCGGTACGAGTGCGGCCACCGAGTCGATCACGATCACATCAACCGCGCCCGAACGAACCAGGACTTCGCAGATCTCCATCGCCTGCTCGCCCGTGTCGGGCTGAGAGACGAGAAGCTTGTCGATGTCCACTCCAAGACGGGCAGCGTACTCCGTATCCAACGCATGCTCGGCGTCGATGAACGCCGCCGTGCCGCCAGCTCTCTGCGCATTCGCCACGACGTGCAGGCACAGCGTGGTTTTTCCCGAACTTTCCGGCCCGTAAATCTCGGTGACGCGACCGCGGGGAATTCCTCCTACCCCAATCGCGGCGTCGAGGTTGATGGCGCCCGTGGGAATACAATCCACGCGCACCTTCGGTCCATCCGAACCCATCTTCATGATCGCGCCCTTGCCGTACGACTTCTCGATCTGCGCGATTGCCAAGCCTAGAGCTTTTTTCTTTTCCGTTTCCTGCGCGGCGGAGATGGCCATCTGTGCCTCTAAAATCGTGGGGCGGATCGAGCGCCCGTGAGTGGAAATCTATCTGCGGGGGGAAGTGCCTGCAGACCCGTAGAAAGAGCGGACAAAAGTGTTACCTGCGGATACCGAACATAATACGAAGGGTACGTTTTTTCGCAAGGAGATTTTGATTGCGACCGGACCGATTCTTTGCGCATCACAAACCTCACCTAAACCGCTTTTCCACAAAGGCATGCGGGACATGGCGCACAAAAACCCGTTGCTCCTTCATCAGGATGCCCACGACGTCGAACCGGTAGGTCTCGCCTGACCTTCCATGGCGGTCGATCCAGGTCTGGGCCGACTTGGTGAGCTCCCGCTGCTTCCGGGGGTGTACGGCCTGAACGGGGTCGCCGAAGGCTTCCTCGGAGCGGGCCTTCACTTCTACGAAGGCAATGAGGTCATCGCGTTGAGCGACGAGGTCGATGTCGCGGTGGCCGCAGCGGAAGCGGCGAGACAGGATGCGCCAGCCGCTTCTTTCCAGATAGCGGGCGGCGATGCGTTCGCCTAGCTCACCGAAAGCGTTGCTCGACTTAGACAAGAGTGTGAGTGGTGAGTACAGGTGGAAGTGAGAGTTTCAGTGACAGTGGACAGCGGAGTGGGGAGTGGGAGTTTGAGTGAGAGCGGAGAGTGTAGCCGAGAGTACAGAGGAACTGCTTCCTGTGTGTCACCGAAATCGTGGCGGGGCGGATCATTACATTGCTTGTCGCCATGACCAGTCCTGGATCTGCGGAGAAGAGTGCGATCAATGTCGGACGGGATATCGTCCGGTTTGGAACGGCGATCACGCTCACGGTCGCGCTGGGCGCGGCGCAGGTGTTCGTGCTGCCGCGCAGGCTCGAGATGGAGACGTTCGGTGAGTACCGGCTCTTCATGGTCTACGTCGCGTACGTCGGGCTGCTGCACTTCGGCCTGGCCGACGGCGCGTTCGTGCGGTGGGCGGGAAAATCCACGAATCAGATCCGTCGCGAGTGGACGCGCGTCTTCCGCTGGATGACCGCGATCGAGTGCGGCGTGCTGGCGCTCGCGATTTTCATTTCGTACCTCACGCGCAGCCGCGTCGCGGCGACGATTCTCATCGGGATCGGCGCGTGCGCGCTCGCGGTGAATCTCTCGACATTATCGGCGTACGCGCTTCAGGCGGCCGGCGATTTTCGCGATGCGGGAATCGTCGCGGTGATCGGGCCCGCGGGGTTCGTCGCGGCGATCGTGCTGCTGCCGACGAACACACTCGCCACCGTGCTCGTGGCGTACTCGGGCACGATGGGCATCAGCGCGCTCGTCGGATCGCTGCTCGTGGCGCGACTTCGGCACGATGCGAGCGGCGACGACAGCAGTCCGCTCTCGATGAGCACACTCATGCATTCCGGGCGCCACGTGCTCGGCGCGAATCTCGCCGCGGGGCTCGCGCAGTCGGTGGACCGCATGCTCGTCACGATGCTCGTGCCGATGACGAGCTTCGCGCTGTACGGATTTGCGTCGAGCGTGTCGGTCGCGGGAATTTCCGCGACGCAAACGATGTCGCGCGTCGCACTCTCGCATGCCGCGCGCCGCGAAGGCGATGAACGCGCGCGCTTTCTCGGAAAGTTCTACGATCTCACGCTCGCGGCATATGGCGTCGCGCTCGTCGGACTGCCGCTGTTCGAGCGCATCGTATCACGCGTCGTCCCCGCGTACGTCGATGCCCTGCCCATGGTCCGCGCGTTCGTAGCCGGCGCGCCGTTCTGGATTGCGCTGCACGTCGTGATCGTGGGAACGCTGCAGTCGTATCACCGCGTGCGCAGACAATTCGCGATCGAACTCGGCGGCGCCGCGCTCGTCGCCGCGGCGTGCGGCGCGTGTCTCCTGCTCAACGCGCCGATGTGGGTGGTCGCATCGGTTGCGTCGATCGCAGCGGCGGCGACGTGGGCCGGCGGAGTCGCTGCGCTCAACGCAGCCGTGCCGGCGGCGCGCACGCAGGGCGCAATGAGATTTTTCTCGACGTGCGTTCTGCAGAGCGCGGCGATCGGCGTCGCGTTTTCGGTCACGCAGAATTGGAAACTTCAGACCGCCCTCTACGTTCTGCTCGCTACGATTCCCACTGCGGTGGCGGCACGCGCGGCACGATCTGCATTGCGGGCGCCTTGAGCAGCAGTGCGCGGTGACGGTGTACGACGAGTGAACTGTTAACTGTTGGTCTGGACTTCACCCGATTTTGTAGACACGTGAGTTAAGCTGCGCCGGCGTGCTGTCGCTCAAAATCTACGGGCGACAGCGCCCCGAGCGCCGAGTGGCGGCGCTCCCGATTGTACCAGCCTTCGACAAACTCCCCGATCTCGATCCGCGCCGCGGCGCGCGTGGGCCAGGTCAGATAATCCGCTTCGGTCTTGAGCGTCGCGAAAAAGCTCTCGACCATCGCATTGTCCCAGCAATCGCCCGCCCGGCTCATGCTGCAGACGAGGCCTTCGGCCGCCAGCCGCGCGCGATACGCATGACTGGCGTACGGCGTCCCGCGATCGGAGTGATGCGTGACGCCGCGCGGTGACCGCCGCTGGACCAAGGCCATGTCGAGCGCACGCAGCGCGAGGTGCTGATCGAGCTGGGTGTCGAGCGCCCACCCGACGACGCGGCGTGAGCAGAGATCCAGAATCACCGCGAGATAGAGCCAGCCCTCGCGCGTCGGGAGAAACGTCATATCGGCGCCCCAGACGCGATCGAGCTCGCGCACCTGAAACGGACGGGCGACGAGATTCGGCGCGACCGGCCACGCGTGATCGGACCGCGTCGTCCGACGAAAGCGCGCGGGGCGCTTCGCGTAGAGGCCGGCGTGCCGCATGAGGCGCGCGACACGCTTCACACTCACCTGCTCGCCCTGCGCCACCAGCTCGGCGCGGACGCGCGGACTGCCGTAGCGGCGCTTCGCCATCGCGAAGGCCACGCGAATCTTCGAGGTGAGCGCGGTGTCGCGCACCAGACGCGCGCTCTGCGGCCGCGCGCGCCACTGGTAGTAGCGCGCCCGCGAGACGGCGAGCACGCGACACATCAGCACAATCGACCACTGGTCCCGGTGAGCGTGGATGAAGGCGCACTTTATCGGGACGCGTTTGCAAAGTACGCCGCTGCTTTTTTTAGGAGGTCGCGTTCGTCCCGGAGCTGCGCGTTTTCTTGTCGCAGTCGCCGATTCTCCACCTCCAGCGACTCGTCCGCCGCGCCGCGCGCGGTCGGCGGATCGGGAGCCGCCCGCATCCACGCGCGCAGCACTTCGGGATGCACACCGAGCTCGCGCGCCACCACCGCCGCGGGGCGCCCCGTCTGCTCGACGAGGCGCACCGCCTGCGCTTTAAACTCGGCCGTATGCTGCCGTCGTATCCGCTTCATCGAACACCTCCGACTGATATTCTATCAGTCCCGTGAGGTGTCTACAAAAACGGGTGAACTTCAGTCCGTTAAGGAACGTGAACGAATTAGTTCACCTTGCTGAACCGACCAACAGTTAACAGTTCACTAGTAGTTGAATTACTAAAACCTGATTCCAATCCGCACCGGGACCCACACACTGCTGCCGCCCGTGTTGAACACCGAGACCAATCCGAACTCGACGAACGGCGTCTGACCGCCGGCCTGCAGGTCGAATCCCACTCCGCCCTGCATTCCGAGATTCGTGTGATCGGCGCTGAGTGCGTCGTTGTAATTCACTTTGCTGTTGTACAATCCGAGTCCGGCGAATTCGTACAGCCGGCTGCCCGCGTCGCGATGCACCATCTCCGCGCCCGCGCCGAGGTATGAATAGGAATCGACGGTTCCCTTCCCGTTGAATCGATCCCACGAGAGATCGGCGCGCAGACTCCAGCCAGGCGACGAGAGGCGGCCTTCGGCGCGCACGGCGAGGCCGACGCCGATGTCGGATGCATTTGCGAGATCGCCGAATGGAAGGCCGAGGCTCGCGATGGCGGAGAAGTGGACGTCGTCTTGGGTGCGGTTCTGTGCGTGGGCGGTGAGTGGTGAGGTGAGGGCGGCGAGCGAGAGCGCGGTAGAAATGATCTTACGAAGAGAAGTCATGATGAGTCGAGGTTGAAGATGGATGATGGCTTCGAGTGTTCGGTCCTCGGTCTTCGGCCTTTGGTCCTTGTGTGACTACACCACATTCACGCGTTCGGCTTTTTTCGCCCTCGTAGGACGCGCGCTCACGGAATTGCGATCGTGTAAATCGCAGTCTGACGCACATGTGATTTGGCTCACGCATCAGAGTGCAAAATCACTCTTAAGAGCGCGAACTACGCGCGGAACTTGCGTGTTAACATGGAAATGCGTGATGCGTCTGCCGTTCACGCGAATCGAGTTCACGTGCGCCGTCGCGCGCGACTCTCTCTGAAAAAAAAATCTGCAGGGGGATCCACATGAAAACCGATTCATCGCTACGCGCCGCGAAAAAGCGGTTCGCCGCTCTTCTCGGTCTGCTCGGAATGACGCTCGCGTTCGGCGCGTGCAAAGACAACAACTCGAACACCGCACCGCTCGTCGCGGCATCGCTTACGGCAGATGCGTCGACCAACGGACAGACTGCGGTCGCGGGCACCGCTGTGACGCTGCCGGTCTCGGTGCACGTCATGGATCAGAACGGTGAGCCGCTCGGCGGCGCCACCGTGACCTGGTCCGTCGTGAATGGAGCCGGACACACGGGCGCGGCAAGCAGCACGACAGACGCATCCGGCATGGCGACGACGGCGTGGACGCTCGATACTCTGACGCGCCTCGACTCGCTCACCGCGTCGATTCAGTCGGGCGCAAAGGTCACGTTCACTGCGCGGGGAACGGCCGCGCAGCCGTTTACGGCAACGATGGTCAGCGGCAACAATCAGGTTGACGCATCGGGCGCCACGTCGGCTCCGTTCGTCATCATGGTGAGAGACCGCTACAACAATCCGGCGCCTGGCATCGTCACCGCATGGACCTCGACGGGCGGCGGCACGCTGACGGCATCATCGACGTCGACCGGTTCCGACGGCAAGACACAGACGACGCTCGTGCTCGGACAGGGCGCCGCGAACTACACCGTCACGGCCACTCCGACTGGACTGCCGGGAATAACCTTCAACCTCGTCGGCACGCCGTAACGATCGTGATGTAAGACTGAGGGGAAGTTGCTTGTAGGACGCAGCGGAACTAAAATCCGGTTGCGTCCGGGACAGATGTCGGGGGGTGTCTTGACCCGGTTCGCCGGGATCATGGCACCCCCTGATTTCATTTGGACCGTGCAGAATGGCGCGACCTCGGTACGCCGCCTGGTGCTGCTTGGCACTGATGGGCCCCGTGGCTGGGGCGGCGCAGGAAAAAGACGCATTGGCTACGCCGGCGGCGCAGTCGTTCAGCGCAAGCATCGGATTCGCCACGAGCGGTCGGCTCGACGAGACCGCTTCCCCTCTCAGATTCTCAGGCCGCGGCGCTGATTTTGCGCTGCGCTACGAGCGCGAGCGCGCATCGCTTCGATTTTCGGCAGCGCTCGAGGGCGGAACCCGCTCGCTCACTCCGCTCGACGACAACGACGGCTCGACCGAGCAGCTGACGGAAGCGCGTCTCGAACTTTCGCTGCTGCGCGCGCTGCGCGGATCATCGGAGTTCGCGCGCCACACCGCCGCTGGAATTCAGTTCGTCGCGAGCAGCATGCTGACCGACCACGCCTACGCAAGCGCATCGGTGGTGCGCAACGACTTCGTTCTCGCGGCGGCGTCGCTCGGGCCGACCGCAAGCTGGGAACACGCAATCGCGGGCGGACATCTCACGGCGAACATCGGCATTCCGCTCGTCGCGCTCGTCGATCATCCGTTTTCCGACGTGCGCGACAAGCCGGTGCCGGCGGATTTCAGATTCGTATCGGCGGCGAGTTACCGCGCGATGAGCGGCGGCATCTCGTTCAGCAGCGCGCTGTCGAGCGCGCTCGGCATCGTCTATTCCTATCGCATTCGCGTCATGCACTTCGACGACGCGCAGCCGGTGAGCGCGGTGACGCAGAGTGTTTCGGTCGGGCTGGTGCGGCGGTTCGCGAAGGCGCGCGTCGCGAAGGGCGAACGGTGAGGAGCCGCTCCTGGGTGGTGGGTGCCATCGTCTGCTCTGCGTGTGGCAGCGCGCTGCTCGGGCCGAAGCCGAGTGTGGATCGCTCTGCGGTGTTCGAGCAGATCTGGTCGCAGCTCGATTTGCACTACTCGTATTTCCAACTGCGCGGAGTAAACTGGGACACAGTCGGCGCCGCGTATCGTCCCCGCGCGATCGCCGCGGCGACGGACTACGAGTTCGCAACGCAGGTCGGCAACATGCTGCGCGAACTCAAGGATGTGCACGTCTCGCTCACACCCGGCGCGCAAGGAAGTACGCTCGCCTACATCTCACCGTACGACACGCTGCCGGCGTACTTCAGCAAGCAAGTCGTATTCGAGTCGTACGTGCGTGACTCTGCGCAGACGTCCGGCAAACATCTCGAGTATGGTCACGCCGCTGTGGACGTCGGCTACGTGCGGATCGCATCGTTCGCGGGATCAGACTGGGCGGCGGAGATCGACGAGGCGCTCGATTCTCTCAAGAGCGTGAAGAGCATGATCGTCGACATCCGCGACAATCGCGGCGGCGATGTGGGACTCGCGGTGAATATCGCCGGACGGTTTCTCGCGGCGGAGCGGACGTACGGCTACGTGCGCACGCGCAACGGACCGAAGCACACGGACTTCACGGACTACTCGGCGGAGACGGTGAAGCCGACGGGCAAAGCGAAGTTTCGCGGCAGCGTGTTCGTGCTCACGAATCGAAAGGATTTCAGCAGCGCCGAGGATTTCGTGCTCGCGATGCGCACGATCCCGCGCGTGACGATCGTCGGTGACACGACGGCAGGCGCGTCGGGCGGGCCGATTCAGCGCGAGCTCGCGAACGGCTGGCGGTATGAGCTCTCGGAGTGGATCGAGTATACGCCGGCGAAGAAGATGTTCGAGGGCGTGGGGCTCGCGCCGGATGTGTTCGTCCGTGCTGTTGAGGGGAAGGATTTGATATTGGAGCGGGCGATTGCGTTAAGCCGCTACTGACCGATCCCCCGCGATCCTGGCGACATCCTCGAGCCCCACGAGAACATCGCGTGGCTTCGACCCATCCGGCGGCCCGAGGATTCCAGCGAGGTGCAGCTGATCTATGATCCGCGCCGCACGCCCATAACCGACCTTCAGCCGCCGCTGGAGCAGTGACGTAGAACCGCCCTGGTTCTGCACGCACACTTCCGCCGCCTCGCGGAACAGCTTGTCGCGATCGGCGTCGTCTTCTTCGCCACCGCCCTGTCCCGCGCCGGCCTCGAGCGCTTCCTGTGCGCGAACCTTCGCGAGAATGTCTTCCTCACTCGCGGTTTCCTCGACGGCCATGAGTCCCTGCGCTTCCATCGCGGCTTTGCGGGCCTCGCGGCGGTCTTCGTACCATTTCATCAGGCGCTCGGTGTCTTCGTTCGACAGGAACGCACCCTGAATGCGCGCGGGCTCGCTCTTGCCGGGCGGAATGAACAGCATGTCGCCGTTGCCGAGCAGCGACTCTGCGCCGTTGCCGTCGAGAATCGTGCGCGAATCGATTTGCGACGCGACGCGGAACGCGATTCTGCTCGGGAAATTCGCCTTGATGAGACCGGTGATGACGTTCACGCTCGGTCTTTGTGTTGCAAGGATCAGATGTACTCCAATGGCCCGCGCTTTCTGCGCGAGCATCGCGAGCGGCGTTTCCACTTCGGCCGCGCACGTCATCATGAGATCGGCGAGTTCGTCGATCACGACGACGATGTACGGCAGCACGCCCGCTTTGTATTCGCGTTCCTCGAATCCGACGTTCGGATCTTTCGGACGGCGCATCTGCTGGCCATCGCGAACTTTTTGATTGAAATCCTGAATGTTGCGCGCGCCGTTTTCAGAGAGCAGTCGGTAGCGGTCCTGCATCTCGATCACGGCCCACTTGAGCAGTGCGGCTGCGTCACGGTTGTCCGTCACGACTTTGTGCCGCTGGTGAGGCAGCACGTTGTACACGGAGAGTTCGACCATTTTCGGATCGACCATCAGGAAGCGCAGCGTCTTGGGCGTGTGACGATACACGAGCGAAGTGATCAGCGTGTTGACGCAGACTGATTTTCCCGAGCCTGTCGCGCCCGCGATGAGCAGGTGCGGCATCTTCGCGAGATCACCGATGACGGGA